>Ga0183260_10002573_pt1 | contig 14983 bp, 10 predicted proteins | sample AntDrymUQ4972206_2_FD_129768 | JGI IMG/M metagenome (GOLD analysis project Ga0183260, IMG submission 129768) | Polar desert sand microbial communities from Dry Valleys, Antarctica - metaG UQ497 (22.06) (version 2) (version 2) | ecosystem: Environmental > Terrestrial > Soil > Desert | place... | reverse complement strand
CGCCAAAACAGGAAATCGCGACCCCTGCCGCGCCAAAACAGGAAATCGCGACCCCTGCCGCGCCAAAACAGGAAATCGCGACCCCTGCCGCGCCAAAACAGGAAATCGCGACCCCTGCCGCTGCGACCATTCATGTTCCGCGTGGCGTAACCGTCGAGGAATTTGCCCGCAAACTGGGCCGGCCTGCGGGCGAGATCATCAAAATGTTGCTGGCTCTGGGAGAAATGAAAACGATCAACCAGTCTTTGTCCGATGAGGCCGTTGAACTCCTAGCCCACGAACTCGGAACTGATGTCCTCGTCGTGTCCGTCGAGGAGGATGAAGCCGAGAGTGCTGAAGTTGAAGTGGACGATCCGGCGACTCTCAAGCCCCGGGCACCCATTGTCACAGTGATGGGTCACGTTGATCACGGCAAGAGCTCGATCCTCCAACAGTTTCGTAAGAAGGAAATGTTGTCACTCGAGGCCGGAGGGATTACTCAGGCGATTGGGGCATACCAGGTGCACGGCTCGGACAACCGCGTCGTGACATTCATCGACACTCCAGGTCACGAAGCGTTCACACAGATGCGTGCACGTGGCGCACAGGTCACCGACATCGCGATTCTCGTGGTCGCCGCCGACGACGGTGTGCAACCTCAGACTACGGAGGCCCTCGATCATGCGAGGGCTGCCGGGGTTCCGGTGATTGTTGCAGTTAACAAGATCGACAAGCCCGAGGCCGATCCAATGAGGGTTCGCCAGCAGCTCGCAGAAAAAGGCCTTCAACCCGAAGAATGGGGAGGCGACACTGTCTTTGTTGACGTATCCGCCAAACAAGGGACGAACCTCGACGACTTGCTGGACATGATCCATCTTGTTTCTGACATGCAAGAACTCAAAGCCAATCCGGACGCTCAAGCCCGTGGCGTCGCCATTGAAGCCCATCTCGACAAGGGCAGAGGCGCTGTGGCCACTCTGATCGTGCAAAGAGGGACATTGAAAGTTGGAGATCCGGTTGTTTGTGGGACCGCGTGGTGCAAAGTCAGAGCGCTCGTCGACGAAGCGGGTAAGCATGTCCAGCAAGCGACTCCATCGCAGCCGGTGCTCGTGACAGGGTGGTCTAAGGTCCCCTCCGCGGGCGACGAATTCAAAGTCGTCGCCGACGACCGGGAGTCCCGGCACATGACTCAGGAACGCGAAGCTAAGCTCCGGCAGGCAGAGTTTGCGGCGGCAGGCAAGCGAATGAGCCTTGAGGAGCTCCTCACCAAGACGCGCGCTGGCGAGCAGCCCGAACTAAAGCTGATTCTCAAAGCCGATACGCAGGGCGCAATTGAGGCGCTGAGCGACTCGATCGAGAAGATTGATCAGGCAGGTGTCAACATCACGATTCTGCGAAAGGCTGCAGGCGCCATCACGGAGAACGAAATCAACCTAGCCGATGCTTCGGGCGCGATCGTCGTCGGGTTCAACGTTCGACCCGATGCTAGCGCGCGCCAGCTGGCTGAGAAAAGAGGCGTTGACGTTCGCCTCTACGAGGTGATCTATCAACTGCTCGAAGATATCGAAAAGGCTACACGGGGGATGCTGGCCCCCGAGGAAGAAGAGTTCGTCACCTCAACTGTCGAAGTGCGCGAGCTGTTCCGCGTTCCGCGCGGTGTGGTGGCGGGTTGCTATGTCACGGAAGGGAAGGTGGAAAGGGGCGCTCGGGCGCGTCTCGTCAGGGACGGCGCCATCATCTACACGGGCGAGGTGTCCACTCTTCGTCGATTCAAGGATGATGTCCGCGAGGTTGCCTCTGGCTTCGAATGCGGAATCATGATCGCCGGATACAACGATCTAAAGGAAGGCGACGTGATCGAGACATTTGAGGTGCGCGAAGTCGCTCGCGTCTAGATGTTCGTTGGGATTGCCCAATACGACTTTCTGGTCCGCGGTTCCACTTCGCTAAAGGACAAGCGACAGGTTGTAAAGCACATTCTGGGAAAGATGCGGTCCAGGTTCAATGTGGCCAACGCCGAGGTCGATCACGTGGACCTTCGGCAACGAGCTACGATCGGGGTGACGTGTGTATCCAATTCTTCTTTTCACGTAAAGAAAATGCTTCAGGAGGTCGAACGGTTCGTGCGAAGTCAGGACAGTATCGAGGTGGTCGGGGCATCGATAGAAGTGGTGACGCCGGATGCCTAGGAACTATCCACGCGCAGAGCGAGTGGAGCAGTTAGCGCGCGAGGTTCTCGGCGAGGCCATTCAGGAATTAAAGGATCCACGCCTTGGGTTTGTGACCTTGACTTCTGTAAAACTTTCACCCGACATGCGCCAGGCCCGCGCGTATGTGAGTGCTCTAGGGGGCCCTGAGGAGAGGGAATCGACAATGGAGGCGATCCACGGGGCTACTTCTCACTTGCGCTCGATCCTTGGCCGTGAGGTCCGTCTGCGGTACCTGCCCCAATTAGAGTTTGTTGAAGATAAGACCGCGGAACACTCCGAACGAATCGAGCACCTTCTGCGCGGACTAGGTGTTTCCAAGCCACCTGAGGTCGAGCCCCTGTCTGACGCATCCAGCGAGTCGCCAGATACAACGGAGTCATAGGTGATTTCCGACGACCAGTGGGAGAGCGCGGCCGGCGTCCTGCGAGGTGCCGGCAGTGCGGCGATCTTTTGCCACACATCGCCCGACGGAGACGCGCTCGGTTCAATGTTCGGCCTTGGGCTATATCTCACTAGACTCGGCAAGCAAGTTTGGATGAGCTGGGGCAGTGAGGATGTCGATGTTCCTCCCCAGTACAGATTTCTTCCCGGCGCCGGCAGCGTCTCACGGCATAGCGAAATTCCCGAAAGTTTGGAGTTGTGCGTGGCCCTTGACTGTGCGGACATTGAAAGGCTCGGCCTGCTGATCGAACGGTACAAGTCGGCAGCCGCTTCGATCAATATCGATCATCACAAAACGAACGAAGGCTTCGGCAAGATCAACGTCATCGACCCTTCGGCATCATCAACGGCGGAACTCGTATTCGGCCTGACGACAAGGATGGGGGGGACCGGGGGGGTGGGCCTCAATCCCGATGAGGCTACATGCCTGTACACGGGGATCGTCACCGACACGGGCAGGTTTCAGTACTCGAGCACGACGCCCGAGACACTGCGAGTGGCAGCAAACCTTCGCGATGCCGGGGTGGATCATGAACTCGTGGCGCGCAGCGTGTTCGAGTCAGCTTCGTTCGAGTACCTTCAGCTGGTTGGAGTAGTCATGTCGAGGGCCCAACTGAGCGACGGGGTCGTATCGAGCTGGCTTGCGCAGGCGGACCTGAACGGAGTCGGGCTTGATGAGACCGAGCATCTCATCGATGTTCTTCGAGCAATCCGCAACGTGCGTCTAGCGATCCTGCTCAAAGAAAAGCCAGAGGGAGGGTGGAAGGCGTCCTTGCGTTCCTCAGGCGGCGAAGTTGACGCAGCGATTCTGGCTAAGTCGTTTGGCGGAGGAGGCCATGCCAGGGCGGCGGGATTCGACGCGGATGGCGGGCCAGCTGACGTCATTCCCGCTATCGTGCAGCGCCTTGCGAATCTCGAGGGTTCGTCTGATTGAACTCCGGTGAGAAGGCCTCAACCGAGCTCTCTGGCCTTGTTGTTATCGATAAGCCCTCGGGCATTACCTCGCACGACGTTGTTGATCGTGTGCGGCGCGTTTATGAGATGAGCAAGGTTGGTCACGCCGGCACCCTCGACCCAACAGCCACGGGCGTGATGCTCGTTGGCCTGGGCAGGGCCACACGGCTACTCGCATTCCTACAGCCACTCTCCAAGTCCTACCGCGCTGTGGCCAAGTTCGGCGTGAGCACTACCACCCAGGACGCCGAAGGAGAAATAACGGCCACCACTCCCTCACGGCTATCGGTTCAGGACGTCGAGAAAGCCGCCGTCGCATTCAGAGGAGAGATACGTCAGGTGCCCCCGATGGTGTCGGCCGTCAAGGTGGGTGGAGAACCTCTATACAAGGCCGCGCGCCGCGGCGAAGTTGTCGAACGCCAAGCACGCAGTGTTCGTATCTACGAATTCGATATCGAAGATTTCGATGCCGATGCACAGACGGCCAAAGTCTTCGTGCGATGTTCCAGCGGTACTTACATTCGAACTCTTGCGTCGGATCTCGGCGACGCCCTCGGGTACGGTGCGCATCTGATCAGTTTGCGGCGCATGAGCGTCGGTTCTTTTGGTGAGGACGAATGCGTGGTGCTCGAAGAACTGGAGAAGATGGGACTAAAGGCCAGCGTTCAGCACATTCTTTCGATGAAGGAAGCACTGCGCGATTTTCCGAGAATAACCGTTGACGGGGAAAGCCGAGACGCCGTGGTACATGGAAGAACGCTCGGGCCCGACTTCGTCGTTGACCGACCAGGGGAGCTACCACTCCATCCGACGGGTGCCGCGGGCGGGCGGCCTCCCCATGAGGCCGGACTTGCAGCCGGACTGCCTATCGGCGTAGTGGATAGCGATGAGACATTACTGGCCGTTTATCGAAGATCGGCCAAGGGCTTCAAGGCTGCAGCGGTTTTTGTGTGAAGGTTTACCGTGGACTCGGGGCGCTTCCAAAGAATCTCGCTGCCTCGGCCCTAACGATCGGGAACTTCGATGCGGTCCATCGCGGCCACATTGCGTTGATCGGGCGCGTGAATCTCAAAAGCGAATCGGAAGGTGCGGTCCCAACGCTAGTCACCTTCGATCCTCACCCCCAGAAGGTGTTACACGGGCAGGCGCCTCCCGCTCTCGTTACGGCAGAGAGGAAGTTGGAACTACTTAAGGCAGCTGGGATCAAACGCGTCCTCGAGATTCCTTTCACGAAGAACCTGTCGATGGTGGAGCCAGAAGATTTCATCAACCTCTACCTGGTTCAAGGTCTGCGCGCCAGGGCCGTCATCGTCGGAACTGGTTTTAGGTTTGGGCGTTTGGCGCGCGGCGACGTCCCGATGCTTCGTGGTTTTGCCCGAACTTGCGGGTTTGCTTTCGAGGCCGTGAGACTGGCAGAAACCAGCGGACGCCGAATCTCCAGCACAGCGATCCGTCATGCTCTCGCCGCGGGTGATCTTACGTGGGCCAATAAGGCTCTCGGGCGGCCTCATAAATTGCCGGGAAAGATTGTGAAGGGCGCAGGCCGTGGGCGTATTCTGGGTTATCCAACTGCGAACTTGAAGCCCCACGCGGGTCTGTTGATTCCCGGCCCCGGTGTGTACGCAGGACGCGTAGTTCTCGGCGGCAGGAGCATTGCCGCGGCGATCAGCATCGGGACGAACCCGACCTTCGGAGCAGGCCCGTTGTCGGTCGAGGCTTTTCTCATCGACTACACCGGCGACCTTTACGGTCGGGACGTCGAGTTCGAATTCGATGGCCGGATCCGAGACCAAGTCGTTTTTCGAGGGCCCGATGCTCTTCGAGAAGCGATGGCAGCAGATGTGAAGATAGTGCGGCGCCACGGCAAGTCTTCCTCAGGCGCAACGCCCACACTGCCGGTAAGCTAGGCGCAAGATGTTTAAGCATTGTCCGAGTTGCGAGTCAAAGAACGTCGTCATATATGAACGAGGCGAAGATGATTCCTACTGCCTTGACTGCGCCTTCACGTGGCGCCAGACTCCAGAGAAGATCACGGTCTCTCGAAAGGTGCTAAACCAATTGGCGGGGCTCAGGGGACGCCCTCGGAAGGAAAACCTCTAGGGCATGCTAGTATCGACCCAACAACTGACATGACTCTAGACACCCAATCCAAAAGCAAGATCATCGCTGACTTTTCCCGAGGCGACGCCGATACGGGCTCCCCGGAGGTTCAGATTGCCATCTTCACGAAAAGGATTGAAGAGTTGACTGAGCACCTAAGGGCCCACTCTTCCGATCATGCTTCGCGGCGTGGACTACGTATCTTGGTTGGAAAGCGCACCCGATTGGGAAATTACCTCAAGCGAGAAAACATCGAGCGATACCGAGCACTCATAACCAAGCTCGGCATCAGAGGCTAGAAAGGAGCCAATCAGAAAAACTTTAAGGGAGGCTGTCGTCAGTCAGTTTCCAGTTGCGAGCGCTTGATGCAAATCGGTCGAGCCCTCACCACTGAAAACTGGCACAAGAAAGATGGCCTCGCAAGAGTTAAATGGAGGTCATAAATGGAAAGCAAAAACATCTACACAGTCGAACGTAAAATCGGCGACCCAGTAATTCGTTTCGAAACCGGCCGTTATGCCCTGCTGGCCGACGGCGCCGTTCAGGGCCGAGTTGGCGACACGACGGTACTTGTCACTGCGACGGCAGCAGCGAGACCCCGCGAAGGGACTGACTTTTTCCCTCTAACCGTCGATATTGAAGAGCGCAAGTTTGCTGCCGGCAAGATCCCCGGAGGGTTTCCTCGCCGTGAGGGGAGGGCGAGCGAAAAGGCAATTCTCACGGACAGGTTGATCGACCGTCCGCTTCGTCCGTGTTTTCCGGATGGACTCCGCAACGACATTCACATCGTTGGGTTGGTTCAGGCCGTTGACGGCGAAAACCCCTACGACGTTCTTTCAATCAACGCCGCTTCGGCGGCCCTTCTTCTCTCCGGGATCCCCTTCGAAGGGCCCGTGGGTGCCGTGCGACTCGGGCACATTGAAGGACGATGGGTTGTTAACCCGAGTTATCAGCAGCTCGATGAGGCTACATTTGAAATCGTGGTAGCCGGGCGCAAGAACGCTAAAGGCGGGGCCGACATCATGATGGTCGAGGCGGGCGCCACCGAGCTAGCGTTCGATCTGGTGGCCGAAGGCGCACCTGAGGTCACAGAGGCAATCGTTGCCCAAGGGCTCGAGGAAGCAAAGTCTCCGATACTCGAGGTCATCGGTTTGCAGGAAGAGCTTCTTGCCGCCGCAGGGGCAAAGAAGCAGAAGATTGAGTGGACAATAGTAACGGAAGCGGAGCAAGATGTTACCGCGAAGGTCGTCCAACTTGCCACGGACAAGCTGCGATCGGCTCTTTCCGTCGCCGACAAGGAAGACCGAGAAAATGCAGTCGACGCGGTCGGTGACGAGATCATGAAATCGCTGGCCGAAGAATTCGCCGGTCGCGACGGTGAGATCAAGGCCGCCGTCCGCAAACTAACCAAGAGCCTGATCAGGGGCCGCATCCTCGATGAGGGCATCCGCATGGATGGCCGTGGCCTTACAGATATCAGAGAGGTCTCGTGCTCCGTCGGAGTAATTCCGCGGGTTCACGGGACAGGGCTCTTCAACCGAGGACAGACCCAAGTTCTTTCGTGTCTTGCGCTGGGGATGTTAAAGATGGAACAGATGATCGACGACCTTGGCATCCTCGAGACAAAGCGTTATATGCACCACTACAACATGCCCCCGTTCGCTACCGGCGAGGCGCGCTTCATGAGGGGTCCGGGCCGCCGCGAAATCGGCCACGGGGCGCTGGCGGAAAAGGCGCTTTTACCGGTGATTCCGTCCGCAGAAGAATTTCCTTATGCGCTTCGGATCGTGAGTGACGTGCTCGCTTCGAATGGGTCTTCCTCCATGGCGAGCGTGTGCGGGTCAACCCTTGCTCTGATGGACTGCGGCGTGCCCATAAAGGCCCCGGTTGCCGGAGTAGCGATGGGGCTAATCAACGAAGGTGAACGGTTCGTGACCCTCACTGACATCTTGGGGGCCGAGGATAACTTTGGTGACATGGACTTTAAGGTGGCCGGAACTGCGACCATGATCACCGGGCTGCAACTCGACACGAAAATCTCCGGCATTCCGTCAGAGGTTTTGGCGTCGGCGCTCGACCAAGCCTTCAAGGCACGGATCTTCATTCTCGACAAGATGGCGGAGGCCATTGGAACCCCCCGAACGGAGCTCAATCCGAACGCACCTCGCGTGATTGCATTCAAGATTCCCATCGACAAGATCGGCGAAGTGATTGGTCCGAAGGGCAAGAGGATCAACGAGATAATCGCCGTGACTGGCGTTCAGGTCGACATCGAAGACGACGGAACGGTGAGGATTGGATCGAGCGAGGAGGGTCCTGCTCTTGATGCCCAGCGAATGATCCAAGAAGTCGCGAATCCTCGGATTCCTGAAGTCGGGGAAAAGTTCAACGGCAGAATCGTCAAGATCGTCGAGTTCGGAGCGTTCGTAAACCTTGCCGGGGCCACCGACGGGTTGGTGCACATCTCTAAGCTCGGTGGTGATATCCGGCTTGCGCGAGTCGAAGATGTCTTGACCGAAGGCGACAACCTCGAAGTTGTGGTGACCGAGATCGACGTTCGAGGGAAGATTTCATTGGATCCAGTTACCCTTCCCCCGCGGCTGGCTGAGTTGCCTGCCGATTACGCCGAGAAGAATCGCCGGCCCGAACGACCACGTCGTGACTTCGGCGGAGACCGCGGCCGCGACCGCGGGCCGCGCGACAGGGATCGCGGACCGAGGCCCCCTCGCCAGGACCGCGACGACCGACCGCCGCGCGCCTGATCTCGGGGCGTTTGCATATCGAGAAAACTCATCTCGACGGCCGAGCGGCGATTCTCACCGAGCGCATGCCCGAAGTGCGTTCTGTTGCTCTAGCGTTCTGGCTCGGCTCCGGCTCGCGTGACGAGCGAGATGGCGAGGAAGGCGCTTGTCACTTTCTCGAACATCTGACCTTCAAGGGAACCGCGAAAATGTCGGCGGCCGACATTGCGCAGGCCTTCGATGCGGTCGGCGGGGAAGCGAATGCCTTCTCTACGAAGGAATACACGTGCTTTCACGCGCGGGTTCTGGGCAAAGATCTGAAACTTGCGCTGCAAATTCTTGCCGAGATGATCGAGCAGCCTGCAATCCGACCCGATGAGTTGGAGGGGGAGCGCAACGTGATCTTGGAAGAGATCGCGATGCACGAGGATACACCGGAAGATTTGGTTCACGACCTCTTCACCGAGAGGCTTTTTCCGGATCATCCTCTTGGGCGTGAGGTGATGGGCACGATCGCAACGGTCGCGGCAATGACGCCAGAGAGCCTTCGGCAATTTCATACCCACCACTACCGGCCGGACAACATCGTGTTCTCGGCGGCGGGTGACGTTGATCACGCTGAGGTTGTGGAGCTGTTAAGCGCGAACGCGTCTGCCCTACCAGACGAGTCAGACTCGCCGAGCAGATCGCACCCGACGGCAAAAGCCGTTAAGAGTTTGCACGTTCTCACTAGGCCCACCGAGCAAGTTCATCTCGTTGTCGGAGGAGTCGGATTCCCTCAGGGCCACGACAGACGTTTCGCTTGGGCGGCGCTAGACGTTCTACTAGGAGGCGGAATGTCTTCGCGCCTATTTCAGGAAGTGCGAGAGAAACGCGGGCTGGCCTACTCAATCTATTCCTACCGCAATACCTTCAGCGACACCGGCCTATGGGCGATCTACGCCGGGTGTGTGGCGGGGAATGTGAAAGAAGTTGTGAAAGTGATCTCAGGTGAACTCGACGACATGTGTTCTTCAGGGGTCACTCAGGAGGAACTTGAGCGGGCCAAGGGCAACTTGATCGGGGGGTTGGTGATCGGTCTCGAAGATCCCGTCTCACGAATGACGCGGCTCGGCAGGTATGAGTTGGGAAGTGGCGAGATGCTAAACATGGACGAGAACATCGCCCGGATCGAAGCCGTGACACAAGACGACGTCGCAGGAGTTGCCCGCGATTTACTCAACCCCGAAGGGAGAGTCCTTACGCTCATCGGTCCCGTTTCCGTAGAGGACTTCTCCTTCTGGGCCGATGCTGGGTAGCTGTTTTTGTTTCTGTTTGATTGCTTGCCGAAAGCCCCACTGAGCCAGAGGCCAGCCTGCCATCAAGACACATGTAGTGGATGAAGTGAGTCGTGGCAGAGTGCGCACTCCAGTGGTCCGCGTACTTTTGGAGGAACGAGCAGCCCGCCTTCGACTTTGCCCGGTTCGATTACGTGAAAGGCAGTGTGGCAGCCCTCACAGCCTGCGCGGTCCGTCGTGTGGCCGTTGAAGCACCTCTGCGATCCCAAGGTCATACCTCAAGAGAGTAGGCTTTTTCCTTCATGACGGTTGAGTTTTCTTTTTGGCAGGAGGCGAGTAGGTGATCAAAGTTGGGGTTTTCGGGGCAGGAGGCCGAATGGGGGCCGAGGTTTGTCGCGCGGTATCCGCTGATCCCGGCATGCAACTAGTGGCAGCGGTCGACCCCGTGGCGGCGGGGGCTGGGCTGTCGTCATTGGGGGATATCCAGGAGGAATTGATAGTCGACTCCGGTTCGCAAGCCCTCCTGGAGGCGGGGGCCGAGGTTGCTGTTGATTTCACCGTTGCGTCTTCGGCGTTGGTCAATATCAAGTGGTGCATCGATTCGGGCATTCACGTGGTCGTGGGAACGACGGGCCTATCTTCGGCAGTCTTAGAAGAATTGGGCGCTCTGGCGCAAGCCCGCGGGACCGGCCTGCTTGTCGCTCCGAACTTCGCAATTGGCGCGGTCCTGATGATGAAGTTCGCCGAGACGGCCGCCAAGTGGCTTCCGGACGCGGAGATCATCGAACTTCATCACAGCGCCAAACTCGACTCCCCATCAGGCACGGCCATCAAGACCGCGGAGATGATTGCCGGTGCGCGTTCACAAGTCCCGAACCTCCCTGACGCCGAAACGGATGCCCGGGGGGCCGAGAAAGATGGGGTGCGCATTCACAGCGTTAGGTTGCCCGGCCTGGTCGCCCATCAGGAAGTTATCTTCGGGGGGCTAGGGCAGACCTTGACTATCCGTCACGACTCCATGGACAGGACCTCGTTCATGCCCGGTGTGCTCCTGGGTATCCGTGAAATCTCCAAACATCCGGGATTGACGATTGGGCTGGAACATCTGTTAAGCCTGTGAAGAAAGTCAACTATTGTTACAATCCCTGAAGGTAGGAGGAGGAAAGAGCGATGAGCGTGCACGGACAATTTGGCGACCTGGTAACTGCTATGGTCACGCCGTTCGACGACCAGGGGAACGTGGACCTGGACGAGGCGGCGAGGCTCGCCAATTGGCTCGTAGATCATGGGTCCGACGGCCTGGTCCTTAGCGGTTCGACCGGTGAGGCGCCCACACTCACCGACGAGGAGAAAGTCGAGCTGTGGCGGGCGGTTGTCGCTGCGGTGGGGGATCGCGCCAAGATGATCGCCGGCACCGGAACATACGACACGGCACACTCGGTCCATCTGACGCGCAAGGCGAAGGAAGCAGGAGTTCACGCGGTTCTCGTGGTTACGCCTTATTACAACCGGCCGCCCCAAAGCGGTCTCGTGTCGCACTTCAGCACAATCGCGAACTCGACCGATCTTCCGGTAATTCTTTACGACATTCCCATTCGAAGCTCGCGCAAGATTGAACATGAAACGATCATGAAATTAGCAGCGGTCCCCAACATTGTTGCCGTGAAGGACGCCTGTGGCGACGCGCAGGGCGCCGCGCGCCTTGTGGCCGACGCCCCCGATGGATTTCAGGTCTATTCAGGCAACGACGGCGACACCCTTCCATGGCTTTCAGTCGGGGCCGTCGGCGTCATTGCGGTCGCCTCTCACGTGGCTGGCCCCCAGATGGCTCAGATGATTCAACTCTTTCATTCGGGAGATGCGGCCGCCGCGCGCAAGATTCACCTGGACCTGATGCCAGTGTTCGACGCGATGAGCATCACCACCAACCCGATTCCCGTGAAGGCTTCAATGGAACTCATGGGCTTTCACGTGGGCGATCCAAGATTGCCGCTTGTCTCTGCCACCGACGAGGAGAGGGCGCAATTGAAGACCCTTCTCGGCAAGGCGGGAATTATTTGAAAAAGGGCCCTAAGCGCGCGGAGTTAAAGGAGCCCGCTGCCGGGGCGACTAGAATCGTCTTTCTGGGGGGCGCCGGCGAAATCGGGCGGAATATGACCCTGTTCGAACATGACGGAAAGATCCTCGTCGTGGATGTGGGACTGATGTTTCCCACTGAAGAAATGCTTGGCGTCGATCTGGTTCTGCCGGACTTCCAGTACCTTCGTGATCGGGCTAAGCAAGTGATCGGAGTCTTTCTCACCCACGGCCACGAGGACCACATCGGCGGCTTGCCCTATCTCCTCCGGGACATCGACGTTCCGATATACGGAGCGGCGCTGACGCTCGGTATCCTCCGGACGAAACTTGAAGAGCATCGGCTCGTGGAACGCACCCGTTTGAAAGTTGTGAAGGTCCCGGGCCGCCTAACTCTCGGACCATTTCGGCTTCAGTTCTTCAATATGGTGCATTCCATCCCTGATACGGTCGGAACGATTATCTCGACTTCCGCAGGAAAGATTCTCTACACCAGCGACTTCAAGATCGACGAGGATCCGATCGGCGGCAAGCCCACCGACTTTGCGGGCCTTCGGAAGGCGTCCGCGCAAGGTATCGATCTGATGATGGCCGACTCCACGAACGCCGACAAGCCGGGTCACACCCCTTCGGAGAGAACTGTCGGGCCACCCATTGCCGAGGCCATTCGTACCTCGAAGGGTCGCGTTATCGTCGCGTGTTTTGCATCAAACATCCATCGGGTCCAACAGATCGTTGACGGGGCGCAGAAGTGCGAAAGGTTTGTGGCGTTTCTAGGGCGCAGCATGGTCAATAACGTCCGAGTGGCCCAAGAACTTGGATACCTCAAAGTCCCGAAAGAAATGGTTGTGTCGATCGAGGACATCGACGATCTTCCCCCCGAAAAGGTGGCCGTGGCGTGCACGGGTTCACAGGGTGAGCCTCTTGCGGCGCTTTCTCTGATGGCCGCCCGCGATCACAAGTGGATCAAACTCACAGGTGGGGACACGGTTGTTCTCTCAGCCACGCCCATTCCCGGCAATGAGTCGGCCGTCCGCCGAGTTATCGACGGGCTGTTTCGCATAGGAGTGCACGTCGTCGCGCCACCCGCCCATAACGTTCACGTGTCGGGCCACGGCTGCGCGGGCGATCTTACAACTATGCTCGAGCTTATCCGCCCGAAATGGTTCGTTCCCGTGCACGGGGAATACCGCCACATGGCCTTGCATATTGAGCTCGCGCAGAAATCGGGGGTTAAGAAGGCCCATACGATGCTGGTCGAGGACGGCGACGTATTGGAACTTGCTAACGGCCAGGTCCGTAAGACGGGGCGCATCCCGGCAGGCTACGTCTTAGTTGACGGCCTCGGAATCGGAGACGTTCAGGATGTCGTGCTCCGTGACCGAAGACTTCTGGCTGATGACGGCATCATCGTTTGCGTAGTCACCATCGATTCGCAAAACGGCGAATTGCTTGCGGGGCCGGATGTCATCTCTCGAGGCTTCGTCTTTGAGGATCAAGCCGGGGAGTTTTTGGAGCAAGCCCGGGCGGAAATTCGCGATTCTTTGGCCACTTTGGCGCAAGATGAGATAACAGACTGGGCTGCCGTGCGCAGAACGGTCCGGAAATCTCTGGGCAGGTTCGTTTTTAAAGAGACGGGCCGCAGGCCGATCATCCTGCCCGTAGTGATGGAGGTATAGCAAGTGGCCACAAAGACGGCACGAAGAGCGCCCGCAAAGCGGAGAAAATCTTCCGCGGCGAGCGCCCGCGGCCATGATCGGGCGCGCGGCCATTATTTGGGCAAGCATCGGCGAGACCTCGCGGGTATCGGCCTGCTTTTCTTGGGGATTCTTGCCGGGTTGGGCATCTATGCCGACATGGCGGGGCCAGCGGGCCGCGGGCTTGAGTGGCTAGCGCGATTTGTCTTGGGGTCTTGCGCCCTCGCGGTGCCGCCGGTTTTGATTGCCGTCGGATTTACTGTGCTGAGCGACAAGGATCCGATGGCCCCCGGTCGCATCGCGATCGGATCGACACTCGCCGCTGCCGGCGTCGGGGCGATGCGACATCTTTTGATGGCCGACGACACCGCAGGACTTCGTCTGGACGAGATTCCCAGACTCGGCGGCGCAGTCGGGGCGGCCGTCGCATGGCCCCTCGAGCGTCTGCTTTCCGTTTGGGGGGCGGGCGCGCTGATCGTGGTCATGACGGTCATGGGCTTGCTGATCACAACTAAGACTCCTCTTTCGAGGGTCATCGGATGGATCCAGGCCCTAGTGAAAGGTGTAGGCGCCAGGATTGGTGTTCTCGCTTTGAAGTCGAAGCCGGGATTGGTTGGTTTTGGGTCGAAGCTCAAGAATCTTCGCCCTCCGGTAAGCGAACGAAGCGAGAGCGCACCACCCATCGATGAGCAGCCGCGCCGAAGAAGGGTTCGCAAGGAGCGACCGGTGGCGGAGGACCCTCAGAGCGACGTGGCGGATGAGCCCGAGGCTGCCCGTGTATCTTCGGCTTCCGCTGGCGCCTCGGCGGCGCCGGCGGCGGGCGGCTACCGCATCCCTCCGCTAGATCTGCTCGAGACAAGTTCCTCCGCGGAGGTTTCGCAGAAGGCTATCGACGACACCATTGCCATCCTCGAGCGAACACTTCAGGAGTTTCTGGTCGATGCCCGCGTCACCGGCTTTACATCGGGTCCAACAGTGACTCGCTACGAAGTTGAACTCGGCCCGGCCGTCAAGGTGAATCGTGTCGTCGGCCTGCAGAACGAGATCCGCTACGCGCTGGCATCGGGCGAGATTCGTATCCTGGCCCCAATTCCCGGCCGTTCCGCGATAGGTATCGAAGTCCCTAACCGAGACCGCCACCAGGTGACACTGGGAGATGTCCTTCGATCCGACGAGGCCAAGAAGGCCAAGCACCCGCTCATGGTCGGACTAGGCAAAAGCATTTCGGGACAGGCTGTTCTGGTCGACTTAGCGGAGATGCCTCATATTCTGATCGCTGGCGCAACAGGGTCGGGTAAGTCCACGTGCATCAACGCCATGCTGATTTCTATCCTTGCGCGAACTCGACCCGATCAGGTCCGGTTGTTGTTGATCGACCCGAAACTTGTCGAGCTGTCGCATTACAACGGTGTGCCTCACCTGCTCACACCAGTCGTCACCTCTGCGAAGAAGGCTGCCGAGGCCCTAGGTTGGGTTGTGCGTGAGATGGACGCGCGCTATGAGGTCCT
>Ga0183260_10002572_pt1 | contig 14989 bp, 14 predicted proteins | sample AntDrymUQ4972206_2_FD_129768 | JGI IMG/M metagenome (GOLD analysis project Ga0183260, IMG submission 129768) | Polar desert sand microbial communities from Dry Valleys, Antarctica - metaG UQ497 (22.06) (version 2) (version 2) | ecosystem: Environmental > Terrestrial > Soil > Desert | place... | reverse complement strand
GACGATGTTGACGCCCTTCAGATACTCCTCGAACTTCAATATGGGATCCTTCTTCCGCCACTCTTCGACCTCATCGCGCGAGCGATAGGTTCGATCGTCGTCGTCCGATGTATGTGAGTAGAACCGGTACGTGCGGAGCTCGATCAGCGACGGGCCTTCGCCGGCGCGCGCTCGATCCACCGCCTCCTTCGTGAGCTTGTAGCTCACTAGGACGTCGTTGCCATCGCCTTCGACGCCCGGCATCCCGTAGCCCTTCGCTCGTTCGAAGACTCGCCCCGCCACCTGCTTAGATTCGTGAACGCTGATCGCGTACTGATTGTTCTCGCAGACGAGGATCAAGGGCAGTTTGTGGATGCCCGCGAAGTTCATCGCGCCGTGCCAGTCGCCCTCGGACGTCCCACCCTCGCCGAACCAGGTGCCGACCACGGCGTCCTCCCGCTTGAGCTTCTTGCCGAGAGCGATCCCCGCGGCGTGCAGGCACTGTGTCGCGATCGGCGAGGAGCCGGTGATGATGTTGCGATCCCGAGCGCCCCAGTGCGCCGGCATCTGCCGGCCCCCCGAAGAGGGATCGTCTTTTTTTCCGAAGAGCCCGCAGAAGACGTCCTTGGGAGTGAACCCGGCCACGAGCGCAAGAGCGAGATCACGGTAGTAGGGACAGAAGACGTCCTTGCCGCGTTCGAAAGCCCATGCGGATCCGACCTGCGCCCCCTCGTGCCCGGATACAGGCACCACGAACGGCGCCTTGCCCTGGCGGTTCAGAGCCCACTGTCGCTCGTCGCAATAACGAGCGAGCAGCATGATCCGATACATCTCGACGAGGTCTTCCTCTTTCAGACCCAGGTCGGTATGCCTGTCTTTCCTTCTCGCCATGCGTTCCTCTCCTCCTCAGATCCTTATGACGAAGCCTCCGCGGGCGCGCGACCGGAATCCTGCAGCGCCTGCGGATGGGTCCACACAAGTGGGCGGTCGAACACCGTTGCCATGTGCTCGGCCGCGATGGCGGCAACCTCCTTGACCGTGTGCTTCGTCCCCGTTTCCTCCTGGATCGATGTGACCCACCGCCCCTGGATGCCACACGGAACGATCCCGGAGAACATCGAGAGGTCGGTGGTTACGTTGAAGGCGAAGCCATGCATAGTGATACCGCGCGTGATCTTGACTCCGATGGCCCCGATCTTGTTCGACCCAACCCACACACCCGTGTTCAGCGGATCCCGTGCCGCCGTCACACCGAGCTCGGCTGCGGTCCTGATGAGCACCTCCTCGAGATTCCGGAGGTATTCGAGGACGTCGTAGCGTTCGCCGAGACCGAGGATGGGATAGCCAACGAGCTGCCCGGGACCGTGATACGTAGCGCGACCGCCGCGATCGATCCGAAACAGCGAGATGCCCCGCGCCGCGCGCTCGGCCTCGCCGTAGACGAGGTCCTCTTCGATCGCTCGGCGCCCAAGGGTGTACGTATGGGGATGCTCGAGCAACATCATCGAGTCACCCCGCTCGCCGTCCAGCCGGGCCAAGAAAAGCTCTTGCTGCCATGACCAGGCCGCCGCGTAGTCGACCCGGCCGAGCCATGCGGCAGTCAGGAGGGTGGCATCTAGCTCCGCTGCCCGGCTCGTGCTCACTTGGTTCTCTTCTCTCCCCGCTCGTCTAGAGGTACTGGGACAGGTCGCCGGAGAAGTCCATGGTCTCGATACGTTTTTTGAGGGAGCTCAAGAAGCGAGCGGCTTCCGCGCCGTCGATGACACGATGATCCCAGGACAGGTCGAGGATGCCGATACTGCGGATCGCGATCGTGTCGTCATCCGTCACGACGACACCCTTGCGGATCGTCTCGAAGCCGAGGATCGCGGCCTGCCCGCGCGGGATGATCGGCAGTGAGATCACGGATCCGAACGGCCCCGGGTTGGTGATGGTGAACGTGCCGCCCGTTAGATCATCCGGGGACAACTTCTTCGAGCGGGCCTTCTGCGCGACCTCGTTTATCTGTCGCGACAGGCCCACGAGGTTCAACTCGTCGGCGCCTTTGATCACAGGAACGATCAAGCCGCCGCCTTCGAGCGCGACCGCGATGCCCAGGTTGACGTAGTGCTTGATCCGATTCGCCTGGTTGTCCTCGTCGAAGGTTGCGTTCACTTCCGGCATCTCGAGCAGCGCCTCGCAGAGGGCTCTCCCGAGGAAACCCATGTAAGTGAGATTGAAGCCCTCACGCTCCTTGAAGGCATCCTTCGTCTGCTCGCGCAGCTTGACGACATTGGTCCAGTCCACCTCGACCGCGTTCCATGCACGAGCCGTCTCCCGCGCCGACGCAACCATGTGTTCGGCGGTGCGCCTGCGGATGTTGGTCCACGGGACGAGCTCCTCACGGCCTCCGGATGCCGCTGCTTTCCCCTTCTTCGCGGGCTTGGACCCCGCGTCGGGGGCGGGCTCGGCGGAGGCCGCCGGCTTGGCTTGCGTCTTACCCTTGCTTGTCTCGACGAACTTCAGGACGTCTTGCTTGCGGATGCGCCCACCGGTGCCGCTGCCCTCGATGTCCTCCAGATCGACGCCGTGCTCGTCGGCGAGGCGGCGAACCAGCGGCGAGATGATCCCCCTCTTCGAGGTATCGCTCCCGTCACCGCCGGATGAGGTCTCGGCCGATCCGTCCGACCCTTCCGTCCGCTCGGAGCTCTTCTCTTTCGTCTCGGCCCCGTCATCCGAATGGGCGGCCTGGTCCTCGCCGCCGTCCTCGTCCTGGGCGGCCTGCTCGTCCCCCTCACCACCCTCTTCTTCGGATGGGTCTTCGGCCTGCGGCTGCTCGTCGCCGCCGGCCTTCGCGGCCTGGCCGTCGCCCGAGCCTTCATCACCTTCTTCACCCTCGGATCCGTCCGCGGCTTTTTCCTCACCCTCGGACCCGTCCCCGGTGGCCGCTGCGGAGTCGGCGTCGTCGGACCCCTCGGCCTCGCCGTCATCGCCGCTCGAGCTTCCGCCCTCGCCGATGATCGCGATGACCTCGCCCACCTTGACGGTCTCGCCCTCCTGGACCTTGATCTCCTGGATCGTGCCGGAAGCCGAAGAGGGGACCTCGGAGTCGACCTTGTCCGTGGACACCTCTACGAGGAGCTCGTCCTCGTCGATGGAATCGCCCTCTTGCTTGAGCCACTTCGTGATGGTTCCCTCGACGACCGATTCACCGAGTTGCGGCATCTTGATCTCAGTTGGCATCGAGCCGACCCTCCCTGACGAGAACCCCCTGGCGACGCTCGCGGATGCGCGTCCGAACAAACAGAGCAGTTGGAGTGAGATTACTGCCTGCGGCGCCCCCCGACTTCCTGCGACCGTGGACGCTAGATGCGAACGACCCTGACGGAGTCGGTCCGCCCGGCTCGCCGGTCGGGGCTCCCCGACACGACCGCCGCCAGCTGACCGATGGTGACGACCCCCATCTCGACGGCCGCATCCACCGTCCGTTGGATGTCGTCCCGTTCGTCCCTGGCTTCTGGCCACGGCGGCATCTCGACCGGGATGACCCCCCAGGTCATAGAGAGGGCGCCGAGGGTGCCCCGGTGCGACGTCAGGCCCACCACCGGCATGCGTGGCCGGAACGCGGCAACGCGCCTCGGCGTCGCTCCGCTGCGCGTCGGGCACAGGATCGCGGCCACCTTCAGGTCCTCTGCCGCCTGCACAGCAGCGTGAGCAACCGCCCATGACACGCGGTCATCGCCCGGATGCCACTGGACGGCGGCGCCGGGACGTCGTAGTCGGACCTCGGCCGTCTCGGCGATCTGGGCCATGGTCTTCACGGTGGCGACGGGGTTGTGCCCCACCGCGGTTTCTTCGGACAGCATCAGGGCGTCGGTCCCGTCCAGAACCGCGTTGGCGACGTCGGTGACCTCGGCTCGCGTGGGCAGCAATGAGTCCGTCATCGACTCGAGCATCTGAGTTGCGGTGATGACTGCCTTACCGTACTCGTTGCACGTGCGGATGATCTCTTTCTGGAGGATCGGCACCCGGTGCAAGGGCGTTTGGATGCCGAGGTCCCCACGCGCAACCATCACGACGTCGGCGATCTGAACGATCGAGTCGATGTTCTCGACTCCCGAAGCGGTTTCGATTTTAGCGACGACAAGCGGACGGTGACCATCCTGGGGCAGAGCGGCTCGAGCCCGTTCGACGTCTTCTGCATCGCGTACGAAGGACAGTCCGACCAGATCCGCCTTGAAGTCCAAGCACGCCATCAACGCGGCATGGTCCTCGGCCGTGAATGCCTCGATGGAGTTTTCAGAATGGGGCAGATGCATCCCCTTGCGGCTTCGAAGGATGCCGCCACGAAGCACCTCCGTCCTGACGTCCTTGCCGTCGAGCCCGACCACTTTCAGAACGATCTCGCCGTCGGCGAGGAAGATCTCCTCGCCGTCATCGACCATGCCGGCGAGTCCTCCGACAGAGGTCGAGACGCGCTCGGCGTCGCCCTGCTCCGCGCCGCCGGCGAGTACGAACTCCTGCCCGGTCTGCAACGAAACCTCGCCTCGCTCGATCGGGCCCGTGCGCATCTTGGGGCCCGGCAGGTCCACCAGAACGCCCACGATCCGCCCGGCCTCGTGGGCGATGCTCCGTGTCAACTCGGCCGCCTCGCGATGTGCTGCGGGCGTGTCGTGGGCGAAGTTCAGCCTCACGACGTCGACTCCGGTCTGGATGAGCGACCTGAGAACGTCCGGGTCGCGCGAAGCCGGACCCAACGTGGCGACGATCTTGGTGCGGCGCATCGCCCAAGCCTCCCACCGATGGTGAGAGTTCGGGGACTTTGAGGCTACGGAGCCGGGGCCCCCATGAGTTCCTGAAGGTCGACGCTCTCGTCCCCCGAAGGAATGGTTACGTCGACCTCGGTGCCGAAGTCGTAGAACTCCATGGTGATCTCAGAGGTGAGCGTTTCGGTGCTGCCCTGACCGGCGGGCGTCTCGAAGGCGTACAACATCCGCGCGACCCTTTCGTCGCCGTCGACCCAGACCTCGAGCGGGATCTCAGCCTGGCCACCGATCTCGATGACGTCCTCGAAGGCCTTTGCGAGCTCCTCGTCCTCGACGTTGTCGGCCGCCTTCTGAAGGTCCACCACGCCTTCGTAATGAGTCGTTTCCTCACCGCGAACATCCTCAGTTCCAACCTCCTCCAGATCGGTTGCGCCCTCGAGGTATTGCAGGGCGGCGGTCGGGTCGTTGTTGCTGAACTGCGTGAACTGGCTCATGTCGACCCCCATCTCTTCACCGACCGTTGCCAAGTCGAACCGAACCCACGACTTACCCTCCGGAAGCTGCTGAGCGAGCAGGTCGAACTGCATGTAGATCATGGTTCCTTCGAACACCATCTTCATCTCGCCCAGCTGCGGTCCGCCGGCCGCGGCTCCCATATCCGACATGTCCATGGTCATCTCGCCGATCTGGTTCTCGTAGTCCACGGCCCCCTCGCCACCGAACTCGATCGAGGTCGGACCGCCGCCGGCGAGCGCCTCGGGGACGGTCGTCTTCGAGGCGATCGAGACCTTCGCCGAACCGGCTTCGGTCGTATTGAGCGATGCGGCAGCGATCGCATCGGCGGGCGACTGATCGCCGCTCCCGTCACCGCATGCGCCGGCCACGAGGGCCAGGGCGGCAAGCAGGGTAAGGATGGACTTCGGACGCATGGGGGACCTCCTGGTAAGGGTTGAATAGACACCTTATTAGGGCTACGGACGTATCGGGGTCACCCCCGATGGCCCTCTATCCTTCGGTCCGTGTCCGGCATCGACCTAGTTAAGAGCAACCGCTCCTTCCGGTTGCTCCTCGTGGCTCGGGCGGCATCGCACATCGGAGACGGGGTCGCGCTGGTGGCCCTCATCCTGTACATCCAGGCCGAGCAGAACACCGGTACGGCTGTGGGCGCACTCCTGCTCGCGAAGGCTCTCCCACGCATCCTCGGGCCCGTTGCAGGGGCGCTGGCTGACAAGGTCGACGGTCGAACCGTGATGATCGTGTGCGATCTGGGGCAGGCATTCGTCTACGGGACCATCGCCATTTGGCTCCCGCCCCTCCCCCTTCTTTTGGCGCTGGTTGCCGTGACGTCGATCCTGGACACCGTCTTCACCCCCGCCAGCAGATCCGCGGTGACCGCGATCGTGGACCGCCCGGCGTTGCCCTCGGCGAATGCCTGGCTGGGTTCGACACTCAATCTCCAGGTGGCCGCGGGCCCGCTCTTGGGTGGAGTCCTCGTTGCGGCGGGCGGGATCTCGGGGGCTCTCGCTGCGAACTCCCTCACCTTCTTCGTTTCGGTCCTTCTACTGGTTCGCCTTCCGCGCCTCGAGGTGGCTTCGGATGGAGACGAACCACAGGGACTCGTGGCCGAGACGCGCGCGGGCCTTGCCTTCGCGCTCCGCCACCGAACCGCTCGCGCACTGGTACTCACGCTCTTCTTGGGTGTCGCTTTCGGAGCGATCGACAACGTCGCGCTGGTCTTTCTGGCGCGCGAGGAACTGGGGGCGGGACCCGTGGGCTTCGGAGCCGTCAACGCCGCTTTCGGAGTGGGGATGTTGATCGCGTCCGTCATCCTCATCAAGTGGGGCGGCCGCATGCACCCGCGCAACCTCTTCCTTCTCGGGTGGCTCCTCACGGGAGCGGGCACCATCGCGACCGGTTTCGCTCCTACTCTCGTGCTCGCCGCACTGGTGCAGGCGCTCGCGGGGATCGGGAACGCGGCCGACAACGTCGCTAGCGACACGCTGGTGCAGCAGAACGTGCCGAGGCCGATGCTGGGCAGGGTCATCGGGCTGATATCCACGGCCGCCTACGTGGGCGGCGGGATCGCGTATGCGGCCGGCGGCCCGCTGCTCGATGCGACCTCGCCGAAGTTCGTGTTCGTCCTGGGAGGTGGGCTCGTTCTCGGCGTAGTGGTGCTGGCCCAAAGGCTTCTCCCACCAGCGCGGGAGCTACGAACGTGATGCGGCAACCGCAACGCGGGGTCCAGTGGGTGCGTCAGCCGTGCAGCGGGCGACCGGCGAGGTGCATGAAGGTCTCCCCGATCGCCTCCGACAGCGTCGGGTGCGGGTGGATGATCTCGGAGAGCTCGGAGGGATACGCCTCCCATGACGTCGCGAGCTGCGCCTCGGTGATCAGGTCCGACGCCCGCGGGCCGACGATGTGGACGCCGAGAACGGCTCCGTCCTTCTCGGCAACGGTCTTGACGAAACCCTGCCCCCCACCAAGCATCAGCGCCCTGGCGTTGGCCGAGAAGGGGTAACGCTGTGTAACCACTTCGAGACCGGCTTCCTTCGCTTTGTCTTCGGTAAGCCCGACCGATGCAACCTCGGGCTGGCAGTAGATGATGTGCGCGATGTTCTTGTAATCGACCGGTGTGATGTCTTGTCCGGCGAGCAGCTCGCCCAGCTTGATCCCCTCGATGAATGCGACGTGGGCAAGCTGCGGATGTGGCCAGTTGGCATCCGGCATGTGGATCGCATCGCCGATCGCGTAGACGCCGTCAGCGCTCGTCTTGAAGTTCTGGTCGACGACGATGAATCCCTTATCCATCTTCACGCCGGCCTCTTCGAAGCCCATGTGTGAAGTGCGGGGGCCGCGCCCGATCGCAACGAACATGCGCTCGGCCTTGATCGTCTCGCTGTCTTCGCCCTTCTTGATCTCGACCTCGACGCCATCGTCGGCGGAGGTCGCTCCGGTGACCTCTACGCCCAGATGGAACTTGATGCCTCTGCGTTGAAGGAGCTTGCCGAGCGCCTCGGAGACGTCGGAGTCCTCTGCAGGCGCGATGCGATCCAGCATCTCGACGACCGTCACCTCGGCCCCGAATGACCTGTAGATACTGGCGAACTCCAGACCGATGTAGTTGCCCCCCACGATGACGACGGAGGATGGGATGTCCTTCGCTTCGAGACCATGATTCGAGTTGTGCACCTTGTCGCCGTCCGCTGCGATGAAAGGCAGATCACGGGGGTAGGACCCGGTGGCGAGCACGACCGCCTTGTCGGCGGAGAGCGTGCGCTCGCCGTCGTTAGTTCTCACGACGACGGTCTTGTTGTCTTTGAGCGAGCCCGACCCCTCGACCAGCTCGATCTTGTGCTTCTTCACGAGTCCGGACACACCCTTGTACATCTGTCCCACAACGCCGCCCTTGAAGTCCAGGACCTTGCCCCAGTCGACCTCCGGCTCCTGAGCAAGGATGCCGAAATCGCCCGCGCCCCGGAACTCGTCCATAAGGTCCGCAGCGTGCAGTAGCGCTTTGGTCGGTATGCAGCCGCGGTGGAGGCAAGTGCCGCCGACCTTGTCTCTCTCGACCAAGGCCACGGACAGACCGAGCCCTGTGGCCCTGAACGCCAGCGCGTAGCCGGCGTTGCCACCGCCGAGGATGACTACGTCGAAACCGTCCGAACTCTCTGCCACGCTGCCTCCCAGACCGGGGATACCTGTGTGCTTCGACTATAGCCCCGCCGTACGGCGCTTCGATGAGGCGAACGACCACGGCTCGCCGGCGTGCGCGGCGTCGTCGGGGCGGGCGTGGCAGAGTAGGCCTATGAGAGGCGACCGCGTCGAGATCGTGGTGGACACGGGAGATGGCACGCGGACCTTCGAGATCGTTGCCACGCGCGCAGGACGCCGGGTCGAGGTGGCGACAGTCCGAGGGACCGTCGAGGTCTCGGAGGTGACGCGGACGGGACAGCTCGTGCGCAGCGGACGCTTCATGGCCACACGAGTCGTGGCGGTGGTGGAGTACCCGGCTCTCGAACCCGATACGTCTTCAACCAAACGGAAGGGCGCCGAGAACCAGGCCAGTTTCCTCTAGAATTCGATCCGGGATCGAACCTTCACGAGTGCTGACGCTTGAGGTGGGTGCCGCAGTGCTTGCAGTACGGAGCATTGGGCGAATTGAAGCCCTCGCAGGACGGACAAACGGCCGGGTTTATGGTCCCCGCCCGCGCCTTGCGCGCGACCGATACTGCTAGAGCGCCGAACGCGGCGATCAGGGCCAGCAAGATGAGCGCAGTAGCGTCGACACCGAAGGCCGCACCCAGCGCGATCGTCAAAGTTAGGCCCAAGATGACGATCGCCGCTACCGCCCGCGTCATCGAAGTGTTTTCCCCAGCCACTCGAGCGTCGCTTCGACCGCGGCTGCGTGGCGGCGCAATTGATGTGGGGCGCCCTCGAGGATCAGTAGCTCGGCGTTCCGCGCCTTGTCCGCGATCCGGCGCGCATGATCGACCGGCACAACGTCATCCGCGGTTCCGTGAACCACCAGCACGGGGATCCTGAGCGAGGTGATGGCTCTCTCGGTCACTACCCGCTCGAACTCCGACGCCCACGGACCAGGGTCCGCGAGCACCTCTGGGCTGAGCGGCATACCCGCTTCCTCGGTGATGCGCGTAACTGCCGCCCCCGTGTCGTTAGCGAATGACACCCACGCCGCGGGCGCGGCCAACAGCGCCAGCGCATCCACGGGAGCTCCTCGCTTCGTCGCTTCCACGGCCACTGCGCCGCCGGCCGACGACCCCACCAGCGCAACAGGCAAAGCGGAGGTCCCCTCGATCGCCCGCGCCGCGTCGACCATCGCGCGCGCGTCCCGCACCCATCCCTCTATCGAGAAGAACCCCTGGGACCCTCGAACGCCTCGCATGTCCGCCCACGCGGCCGCCCACCCCGAAGAAGCGAAGAGCCGGGCCAGACCGGGGTAGCCCTCGTCCCCGGGGTCTGGAGGCGCGCTGGAAGGGATCCCGTGAAGGAGTACCACCAGGCCGCGCGGTTCCTCCGGTACGCAAGCGACGCCGGCCAGCCTTAGCCCGTCCACGACGATCGGAAGGCTGGACTCCCGGATGCTCATCGTCGGTTCGTCATCATCAGGGCTCGACGACGATTTCGCCCTTCATCCCCTGCTGCTCGTGGGGGATGCAGAAGTAGCGATAGGTCCCGGGCTCATCGAACGTGACCTCGTACGTGTCGCCCTCTGCCAGCAAGCTCGCCTGCAGGTCATCCCGCGCGGCGGCTTCATCCGAAATGTCGCCGCTCGCGAAATATCCGCCGTCTGGGACGCCGTCCTCGTAAGCCGTAACGGTGTGAGTCTGGGCATCGTCATTGCTCCACGTAACGGTCGTCCCGGCTTTGATCGTGATGGCGTCGGGGTCAAATCGTTGCGCGGAAGTCATCTCCACGGTGTTGCCGGATCCCGACGAGGATCCACCGCACGCCGCCAGCGCGAACGCGAGCAGGGCGGGTAAGACGATCGGCCGCGGCATGTTTGGAGACTAGGCGGTGAGAAGCCCGGTCGCATACATGAACAGCAGCCCAACGACGAATCCCGCTGCACCCCAGCCCGCCACGAGACCCTTGCCGCGGTCCATGGAGCGTCCGATCTGCCAGCACACCTGCGCGACCGCTCCGGCGGCGACTCCGAAAGCGAGCGTCCCCCACGCGGGGTTGAAAGCAAAACCACCCGCCCAGGCCCCCAGAACGGTGGGGATCCCTGCGATGGCTCCGAACGCGACGAAATGCCACAGGGAGGGTCGGTTCCGCGCCGACCCGAGAGGAGACACGATGGCGAGCCCTTCGGTCGTGTTGTGCAGAGCGAACCCCAGGACGAGGAACGTCCCCAGCGCGATCTCGCCCGACGCAAGGGCCGCGCCCACCGCTAGGCCCTCGCCCAGGTTGTGAAGTCCGATCCCGGTCGAGATCAGGTACGCGAGAGCCAGCCCGGTGACGCTCCCGCCATGCGCTGCTTCTCGACGGCTCCGCAAGAACGACTCGAGGGCGAGCAACGCCGCGACAGCTCCGAACGCTCCGATTGCGAACAGTCCCAGGCCGTTCAGCGCGGCGGGAGCGCTTGCGGACAACTCGAGGCCTTCACCTACCGCGTCCACCAGGAGGAACACGAGTAGGCCGACCGTGAAAGCGAGGAAGAAGTCAAGCCACCGCTTGCCCACTCGTCGCAGAGCCGGGAACCACAGCAGGCCGATCGCGACCGGCACGACTCCTATATAGAGACCGAGCAACGCGTAGACGCCCAGGGTCGAGGCATCCGCGGCCGGGGTCAGCGCGGCGGCCTCGATGTCATGTTCGATGGTCAGGCCGGTCGAGGTCACCAGCGTGATGTTCAAGGGGAGGCCCTCGTCCCACGGGTAGTCCACGCGCAAGGTTCCGGATTCGAGGCGACCGAGCGTCCGATCCGGCAACGAGAAGTTCCAGTACGTGTCGTTGACGAGGACCTGAGCCACGGTCACCGGATCGGGACCGTCGTTCCGCAGATGCAGCGCGATCGAGTCCTCTTCGAGGACGGTTCGCTCGAACGCGATGGCTTCGACCGGAGGCACCTCGCGCAATCCCCCGATCGGGTTGAAGGCCAGGAACAAGCCGCCGAGAAGAAGGATCAGCGCCATCGGAGCCGTCGCTGCGAGCCATGTGGGGAGGCGTTGGGAACGCGCGGTTGCGGTCGCCATCACACCACCTGAAATGCGCTCATCCAGCCGAGGTCCACGAACTCCGTCTGATGCGCGTGGAACATGAAGTGGCCGCGTTTGGCATAGGTGAACTCGATCATGTGTCTTTCCGCTTGCCCCATCGAGATGATGTCGGTGAACTCATCCGGACGCAGCGACGTGCCCGTACGGTACAGGTCGAAGAAATTCGCATGCAGATGGATCGAATTGATGGGGTCGAACTCGGTGATGTTGATGATGTGTGCTCGTTGCAGCTCGCCCGCCTGTATCTCGATCGGGTTGTTCATGTAGGCGAAGGCGATCGTGTTGACCGCGTAGATCTCGTTCTCACCGTCGAAGTTGGTATCGAACGCATTCATCACCATGACCATCTCGTTGGCGTCCGGACGTCCCCCCTTGGGGTCCACGATGAACGCGCCGTAGAGCCCACGATGGATGTGCTGGGCGAGCGGAAACGAGTGGCAGTGATAGAGGTGCGTTCCGAAGGGCTCTGCGATGAAGTCGTAGGTAAAACTTTCCCCCGGGTCCACTTCCCCAGCGCCCGGCACCCCGTCCATCGCGGCGGGATGGATCCCGTGGAAATGGATCGTATGAGGGTGCCCGCTTGCATTCACCAGCTTGATCCGCACGCGGTCGCCCTCTGTGGCTCGGATCGTCGGTCCCGGCACGCGTCCGTTGTAGGTCCACGCGGGGAAGAAGATCCCCGGCGCCACCTCGATCTCCTTGTCGACCGTTACGAACTCGTACTCGCGGACGGTTCTGCCCGATAGATCCTTCGAGACCTCGCCGCCGTCGAAGTCGGTGAGGATCTCGAGGGGATCGAACCCGTTGGCCTCGTGGTCCACCTCGCCTACGGCCCCCATACCGCCGTGTGAGGCGCGCTGCATGCCGTTCGCGTGGTGGCCGGTCTGGGCCAGAAGGGGCTCGGCCTTCCCGAGCAAGGCAGCGCCGCCGAGGGCACCGGCGGCGCCCACACGCTTGAAGAACCTCCGCCGGTTTACCTCACCCATATGTCCTCCGCAAGCTCCTTGGAGAGAGCCCGCACCTCGGCCACGCGCCCGATCCGCACGAACAATGGGCCTCCCACCGGGCCGCGTTCGACGACCTCCACCGTCACTCCGGGGCGAAGCCCGAGGCCCGCCATGTACCGGAGCGCCTCGGCCTCGACGTCCGGCACCCGCTCGATCGTCACGCTCGCTCCGTCCGGACTGGCCCAGAGACGCGTATGTGCGCGCGGAGGCATGGTCAGGTCGGCCGCCGGGATCGGGTGGCCATGCGGGTCCGCGGTCGGGTGACCCAGGTGGGCTGCTATCCGTTCCTCGAGCTCCTCGGAGAGGACGTGCTCGAGCACCTCCGCTTCTTTGTGAACCTGGTCCCAGGGGACGCCCAATGCTTCGGCCAGATAGGTCTCGAGGAGCCGGTGGTGGCGGATGACTTCGAGGGCCACCTTCCGACCGGCATCGGTCAGCTCGGCTCCTTGATACGGGACATACGCGACGAGCCCGAGGGCATCGAGTCTCTTCAACATGTTAGTGGCGGAAGCCGCCGAAACCCCCATCCGCTGCGCCAGCGCGGTCGTGGAGACCTGCGCCCGAGACGAACCCGCCTCGAGCTCGTCCTCGAGGAGGAGTCCTTTGAGGTAGTCCTGGACGGCGCTGCTGGTATCTACGGGCATGAACCCTAATTTAGCTTCGACTAAAGAATAATTCAACTCAGCTAAATCAGATCCTATATTCCAGGCCCACACCGAGGGGGGTCTGGGGGGAGTAGGTCGCCTCGGCGACCGATCCCCCCAGTGGGTTGCCGCAGGCCGGCATGGAATGCCGGCCGGTAAGCAAGGGCTGCGGTCAGCAGCCCGCCGCGCGCGGGCATAAGAACAGGGGTCAGTACGCTGACCCCTATGAGAGCGCAGGGCAGTGGCCGGGCGGAGCGGGTGGCCCTTGCGGCACTCGTCGTCACGGTCGTCCTCACCGGGACGAAGTTGCTGGTCTGGGGCCTGACCTCAAGCCTCGCCGTACTGTCCCAGGCCCTCGATTCCGCACTGGACATCGTCGCGCTCGGGCTCGTCTGGATGGGCGTGCGGATCGCCGCCAAACCCGCGGACGAAAGTCACCATTACGGGCACGGGAAGGCCGAGAACCTCGCGGCGTTCGTGCAAACCGTCCTGCTCGGGCTCATCGTCCTGTTCGTTGCCTGGCAGGCCCTCGCCGAGCTGGGAGGGGAGCGCACCTCCGTCGAGGTGCCCTGGTACGCGCTCACCCTCTTCGGCGCCTCCGCGGTCGTGGACGTCGTTCGCGTTCGACTCCTGGTTCGCACGGCTAGGGAGGAGAACTCCGTGGCCTTGCAGGCCGGCGCACTGAATCTCGCGACGGATGTCGGCACGGTCGCCGTGGTGCTCGTGAGCCTCGCCCTGACCCGTGTCGGGGTCGAGTGGGCCGACCCGGTTGGCAGCCTCCTGGTCGTCCTGGCGGTGGGAGTGGCCGCGATCCGCCTGGGCCGTCGGTCGGTGGACGTCCTCATGGACCGCGCCCCCACTGATCCCGCCAGCGCGATCGAAGCCGCGGCGGCCGCCGCTCCCGGGGTCACGGAGGCGCGCCGGGTTCGGGTGCGCGCCGCGGGCAACCGTCTCTTCGCGGACGTCACCGTGGCGGCGGGGAGAACCTCCTCCCTCGAGCGTGCACACGACATCGCCGAAGCCGTCGAGCGCGAGATCGAGCTAGTGGCCCCGGGCGCCGATGTCGTCGTGCACGTCGAACCGGTCTCCGAGACGACGGGTTTCGTCGAACGGGTGCAGGCGGCTGCCAGCAGGACGGAGGGGGTGCACGAGGTTCACAACGTTTCCGTCCACGCGTTCAGCGAAGGGGGCCAACGGAAGCTGCTCGTCACCCTTCACGCCAAGGTGCGGCCCGGCATCTCTCTCGAAGAGGCGCACGAGATGTCTGAGTGGGTTGAGGCAGCCGTCGCTCGAGAGCTGGGCTCCGACGTCCGGGTGGACACCCACATCGAGCCCCTCGAACCGACCTCGTTCGGCCGGGACGTGACCGGGAGCCGGGACGATCTCGTCGCCTCCATCCGGGCCGTAGCCCTGCGGGAGCCGGACGTCCTCGACTGCCACGAGGTCTTGATCACCTCCACCGGAGCCGGGCTTTCCGCAGTCGCGCACGTCCGGGGACGGGCGACGCTCCCGCTCGACCGGATGCACGACGCATCCGTCCGGATCGAGAATGCTGTGAGGGCCGAGCACGGTGAGATGGGATCGATCGTGATCCATTTCGAGCCCTCCTGACCGTTCCATGACGAGCCGCCCTGGCCGGCGGACCGCCCTGTCAAAAGGTACATAGCCGCAGCTTTAGGTGATGTTCCGCTCGACCCCTGCTACATTCTGGTAGCTGCGGATGGTTCGGTTTAGCCGGTTAGGCCGGGGTAACGAAAGAGAAGCAAGCTAGCCACGCTGTTTCGCCTCGGCATCCAATGGGAAAAGTCGGCTCCGGACGGGAATGATGGGACGAGGGTCGCGGAGGCGATGCGCGATGGGGGCCTCCGACCACG
>Ga0183260_10002571_pt1 | contig 14995 bp, 16 predicted proteins | sample AntDrymUQ4972206_2_FD_129768 | JGI IMG/M metagenome (GOLD analysis project Ga0183260, IMG submission 129768) | Polar desert sand microbial communities from Dry Valleys, Antarctica - metaG UQ497 (22.06) (version 2) (version 2) | ecosystem: Environmental > Terrestrial > Soil > Desert | place... | reverse complement strand
TCTTCAGCGTCAGCGGGGATCTCCACTGCCTCGACCGGAACTCCATCGGCTCCAGGAATGCCCATCATGGTCTTTACCCGGCTCTCGATTTCGGCGTACACATCCGTGTGTTCTGAGAGAAACGCCTTGGTGTTCTCGCGCCCCTGCCCGATTTGGTCGGCCTCGAACAGGTACCAGGACCCCGACTTGCTAACGATTCCCAGGTCCACCGCAGTGTCCAGAAGCGACCCTTCCTTGGAGATGCCATGACCGTACTGGATGTCAAACTCGGTCTGGCGGAACGGCGCGCTCACTTTGGACTTCACGACCTTGACCCGGACTCGTGAACCGACCACCTCCTGACCATCCTTGATGTTCTCGATCTTGCGAATATCGAGCCGGACCGATGCATAGAACTTGAGGGCCCGCCCCCCGGACGTGGTTTCAGGCGAGTTGTGCACCACCACGCCATCAGCAAGGTAGTTGTGACTCCCCTCAACCTCGATGTCAAACCGGTGCATGCTTCGGGTGGGTGGCTTGGTCTTTATCTCAACGATCGGCATCGGCATCAGCTCTCTGCGCATAGGCTCATATGAAGGCTCAACCTTGAAGCGACCTATCAGTCGCGGAAGCAGCTTGTACGACATCGATGGATGCACGTATGGGGCAATGAGTTCATGGAATCTCGTCGTTGCCTCCTTGGAAAACTGAAGCACTGATTGGCCTGCTCGTGAAATCAACTTCGCCTCAATGCCCCAGGAGTCCTTGAGGTAAGCGGTCAGACGATCTCGGGTCGCTGTTTCCATAGCCTGGATACAAATCTCGACCCTGCCACTACCGCCCGCGGTTCTCGACTGAACGCCCTTTGCTCTCAATGTGAAATTTCCGTCGTCCATGTACCAGATAGCCAGCGACAGCGGAGTCAGGTGCTTCAGATAATCATGGCTCAGCACTTTCTTCCCCGCCACGTACACCGCAGTCCTCAATTCCGCTAACTCAGGAAGCGGATGAAAATCCCAGAAGACGGCACCCTTTGTGTTTACCGAGCGCGATCCACCGGGCAGGTTCTGAAAGAGGGACGCTTTCCAATCCGCATATTCCGTCTGCTTTTGCCCATGTCCGATCCGAAGTCGGGCACCCAGGCCCTTGTTCGAAGGTGACAGGCACCCGTCTCCCATAAGGCTGCCGAGCACGACTTCCCACTGAAAGGACGAAAGATAGTGCGGGACAGATTGCATCACGCGGTCCCCTATCCCCAGTGCGCCCGCCTCTCTCCAGCCGGCAGGAGTGCTGATTTGGTGGTTCGGAGTGCATCCGAACTGAGCCCTGCCATTACCTCCCGGCCTCGCAACGGTGAACTGCAAGAAGTTGTCAGTCTTTCCATTGTCGAACCAGTTGACAACCTTCCGTGGGACCACCGCTCCAAGCTCGGGGTCGTAAGACAGAACCTCAACGGGCATTTTTTGATTCACGATCTTGCCGATCTTTTCTTGAGTTCCATCCGCAAGCGTCACTCGGGTGCCATAGGACAAGCACCCAAACATCACCCCTATTTTTTCTCGGAGTTGGTTAATGAAGACGATCATCGTGTTAGAGCGGCTCACGTTGCCCGCGAGTTTGCGCAGAGCTTGGCTCATCAAACGAGCCTGCAGGCCGATGTGACTGTCGCCCATCTCGCCCTCGATCTCGGCCCTTGGCACCAGCGCGGCCACAGAGTCGATAACGATCACATCGACCGCCCCCGAGCGCACCAACATGTCGGTGATCTCAAGCGCCTGCTCCCCGGTATCGGGCTGCGACACCAGAAGCTCGTCAACATTGACCCCAAGGTTGCGAGCGTAAATCACGTCGAGTGCGTGCTCCGCATCCACGAAGGCGGCTATCCCACCCAGTTTCTGCGCTTCGGCTATGACGTGGAGGCAAGCTGTAGTTTTTCCTGAAGACTCAGGTCCGAATATCTCTATGATCCGGCCCCTTGGAAGGCCCCCGATCCCGAGAGCGACATCGAGCCCCAGCGACCCTGTCGGAATGACGTCCATTACCGCATGGCTCGTTTCGCCCAGCCGCATGATCGAGCCTTTTCCGAACTGCTTTTCAATCTGAGCCACCGTCATTTCCAGTGACTTATCTCTGCCGTCCTTGGTCGTTGGGACGGTTGCCCGATCTACGTAGTTGCTGCGATCAGATGCTGCCATGTTCGCTTCCTTTCCGGTCTTCCAGGCCCCGTGGCCTGCGTGTGACTCCCACCATAGAGAAGGGGTCTGACAAATTTAGGCGAACAGACGTTCGATTACAAGGATTCTGAAGATTTTTCTTTTCCACAGGGAATTACACACCTGTGATTATAGACCCTAGGTCCGGTCAGAGACCTCGAATCCAACTCCCTTGGGGCCTGCCCGGGCGAGAGGCTCGTACGTCGCCCCGCCGGGGCCGAGGTTGCTTCGAAACAGCACGACTTCCGTGATCGGAAAGGGCTCCGATTCAAAGTCGTACGGCCCGCACTCCTCTATCAAACCATCAAGGGCCGCAGGCGATTTCAACCGGGCCAGAGTGATGTGCGGCCTGAGCTTGCGGGACTGCGAATGAAAACCGGCCCTGCCGAAGAACTTCTCCATCCGGGCCGCGAGGTGGGCGAGGCGACGGCTGTGATCGTCGAGCCCCAGCCACAGAACGCGGGCCTTTCGAAGCGACGGGAAACCACCGATGTCAGTAAGCCTTGTCGTTACAGGTTGGTATCGAACAAGAGATGACCGAAGGATCTCGATCGCCTCCTCCAGCCGTCCATCGGGCACTTCGCCGAGGAATTTGAGGGTGACGTGCCGGCCGTCACTGCCGGTCCAGCGGGCTTGCGGAAGAGCCGCACGCAACTGTTCAACGCAGCGTTCGATGCTTACTTTGTGGCTCTCCGAAATTTCCGCGGCAACGAACAGTCTCACGTGATCTCCCCAAGCAGCCACAGTCGCAACATGTTCAACGCTGCCTGCGCCCCCCATCGACGGATCATGTCGCGATGTCCAGGCGCAATAAATGACCGCACGACGGATCCCCCTTCGTGCGCAAGGGCAATGAAAACAGTTCCTATGGAGGCTGAAGCGGGGACCGGACCCGCCTCCCCCGTCGTCGCGAGCGCGACCGTCGTACCGGTGCGCTCCCTGGCGCCCTCCGCCATAGCGACCGCAACTTCACCGGAAACAACACCTTTCGCGACAAGTTCCGGCGCAACGCCAAGGATGCCCTCTTTCATTTCCGGCGAATAGGCGATATATCCCCCTCTGAAGAAGGAAGACGCGCCGGGGATTGAAACGAGCCGCGACGCGACCAGGCCCCCGGTAAATGATTCCGCCACGCTGATCGTTATTTGTCGCTGTGTCGCCATCGCAGCGATGACTCCTTCGAGCTTCTCCTCGTCGGCCCCGAATATCAATGAGCCAAGCCGCGACCTCACATCTTCCTCCACCGGCGCAATCGACTCGAGTGCCGCTTCGCGCGTCTGCGCTTTCGCGGTGATGCGAACACGCACTTCCCCCGCCGATGCAAGCAAGGCAATGGTTGCCGAACCTCCGCGCTCCAGGGATTCAATCGTTGGAGCGATCCGCTGTGCCAAATCCGATTCGCCGATCCCCGCGGCCTTGAGCGTTCTGGAAACGAGCACTGCGCCGCCTGCCATCGATGCAAGCCGTGGCGCAACGAAGTCCGTAATCATCGGTTTCATCTCAGCGGGGACCCCCGGCACCGCAAATATCCAACGCCCGTCGATTTCGAGCGATATTCCCGGAGCCGTCCCCAATCCATTGGGAATCGACTCGGCCCCCACAGGCAGCATCGCCTGACGAAGATTCGCAGGGGCCATGCGTCTTCCGCGCGATTCAAACAGGGCTTGCAACCATTCTTCAAGCGCAGGGTCGCTCACGAGCTCGCGCCCCGTCGCCTCGGCGATCGCTTCGCGAGTCAGGTCGTCATGAGTCGGCCCCAGTCCCCCTGTGATGATCACCGCGTCGCAGCGCTGGAGCGCTGACCCAACTGTCACGGACAATCGGCCGAGGTTGTCGCCCACCGTCGTGTGAAACATCACATCGACGCCAGTCTCGGCGAGCACTTCCGAGATCCATTGCGCGTTCGTGTTTGGGATATGACCCAAAAGCAGTTCGGTTCCGACAGCGATAACCTCCGCCTTCATATGAGTGCTCAAGCGTCGACCGGTCGTAGAAGCTGGCGCGCCTTCAGTAGATAAGCTGCACCCGAAACGACCGTCAGAATCACAGCAACATAGAGGGCCACTTGTTGGATGGTCGCAGGAGAGCCGACCGGGGGGAACAGCCAAACGATCACCATAGGGATCTGGAGCGCAGTCTTGATCTTGCCCTGCATGCTTGCCGGCATCCGACGACCCCGTCGAAGTGCGGCTGATCGAAGGACCGACACAGCCACCTCCCTGACCGCGATCACAAGCGCCGCCCACAAAGGAAACGACCTGAACCAAACAAGCAATGCCAAAGCGGCCCCAACCAAGATCTTGTCGGCGAGCGGATCCAGGACCTCTCCCAAGGGCGTCACCGAATTGAACCTGCGCGCGAGATACCCATCGAAGAGGTCGCTAACGGATGCCAGGGCAAAGATGGCCACAGCGGCCCACGAAGCGCGGCTCATCGAATCATTAGGATGCGATTGCCCCGCAGCGATGACTGCCCAAGCGAACGGGGGCACCAACGCTATCCGGCTGATGGTTACAAGATTGGCCGCGCTCATGAGGTCAACGCGACTCTATCCGGGGCCGACTTAGCCGCGGGCGAAGGTTGTAGCCCCCGGAGAAAAGACTAGGGTTCCGACCTCGCCAACGCCGCCGGGCACTCCGAGATCTCTGCCGTTGAAGCTGACTCTTACGGCGCCTAGATCGCCGACGACTACTCGCAGAACACGCTGCGCGCTGAAGGTCCGTGACGCGTCTTTGGCAAGCGTTCCAGTGAACACGGCCTGGTCGTCGCGGTCGGCGCCATCGGCGAAGACCTTCAGCCAGCTCTTCGTGCCAACGATTGAAATCGTGAGATTGATAGTTTCCGCCACAGCTTCTGAAGTTGGCGCCGAGATTAGGGCTTGAGGGGACGCTGATTTCGGTGGCGCCGCGACTTGCCGGCGAGGATTCATGATGCCGGACAAAGACAGAATCAGAAGAATCATCGCAGCCGACGCCGCAGCCACCATCCATCGAGGCCGCTTTGGCTTCGGCGAGACATCCAGCGGACCGGCGGCGATGAGCTTGACGGTGTCTCTCCCAGGGGCGGTCAGATCGTCGAGTTCGGCTACGACGGCCTCCTCATCGAGCCCCAACCAGCGGGCGTACGAGCGACTAAGGCCCTTTATGTAGGCGGGTCCAGATAGGAAGCGGAAGTTGTCCCGCTCCATGTTCTCGAGAAAGTCCTGCCTTATACGAGTCTGCCGCGACGCCTGATACAAGGAGGCCGGGATTGCTTCTCTGGCCTCACGAAGTCGCCGTCCTAAAGGTTTTGTCATCTTCCCTGCTTATCCAACGGCGTGGGGGCCCCGGCGGGGCCCAGGTAGTGTCGCTGTCAATTATAGGCGACCTCACCCGAGGCCGGTTAGTCGTGGGTCTCGCCCGCCAGCACCTTCTCCGCGACTTGCCGCATGCTCAATCGCTGTTCCATCGCCATTCTCTGAATGAGCCGGAAGGCATCGTGCTCGGTGAGGCCCTCTTTGCGCATCAGGATGCCCTTGGCGCGCTCGACGATCTTGCGCGACTCCAACCGCTCTGCGAGGTCTTTTGATTCACCGGCGAGGGCCCGGGCCTCGTTCCATCTGGCGATCGCAAGCTCCACCGCCGGGGCGAGATCGTCTTTGTCGAAGGGCTTGACCAGGTAGGCCATTGCGCCGGTGCGAGTCGCTTGTTCGACGAGATCGCGCTGAGAGAATGCGGTGAGGATCAACACGGCGGCTAGTTCCTTCTCTCCGATGCGGGCCGCGGCAGTGAGGCCGTCCATGCCGGGCATGAAGATGTCGAGGATGACGAGATCGGGCCTCAGGTCCTCCGCAAGCGCAAGCGCGGTCTCACCGTCGCCGGCTTCGCCGACGACCTCGTAACCTTCCTCCTCAAGCATCTCGCGAAGATCAAGGCGAATGATCGCCTCGTCCTCGGCGATGACTATTCGGGCTCGCGCTGTCATGCACGAAAAGATAGCAGGTGAATCTACGGGGCAGTGTAGGCTTGGTTCGAATCTGTCACGGGAGGTTGAGTTGGGATCTGAATCAGATCGGTCGGAACCCCAGATCGAAGAAGAGAAGGTAGATAGCCGCTCGCAGGGTCTGCCCGAAGAGCGCGGACTCAATGAACCCGACGACGCGAAATCTCAGGCTAAGAAAATACTCGAGGAATCGGTCGAGCGAACCGAGGATCCCGCAACTCGCAACTTGGACGACGATACGGTGGAGCGCCGAAAGGTCGATGACCTAGTCCCGGACCCTGAGGACTCGGCGGCGCTTTAACAACCGAACTCGATGTGATCAAACGATTGCCGAGACAGACCGTCGGAACCCTACCGAGGCATTTCGTCAAGCAGAGCATCTTGCTTTCGTCTTATATTGGAGACTTCCTGGATAAGGGCATCGCGTTGACGCTTGTGCCGATCGAAGTCGGCTTTGGCTTCCTGGTGGGCACGCCGACTTAGCGGGTCACCTCCGACGACCATGTCGGTCTCGGCTCGATCCAACACTTCCGAGAAATGAACCAGCTGCTCGTCCGCAACCGCTATCTCGACTTTGAGTTGGTTGAGTCGCCTGGACAACTCTTCAAGTTTCTTCCCGACGCGCATGCCGCGATTATCCTTTCTTGATCGGTTGAACCGCGTCGTTGGGGGGCCGTTTCTGTCGGTGGCGAGTGCTACTATCGAACGTATGTTCCGTGAATACGACGGCCCGCAATGAGGTCGGATCTTGAGTACGCCAGGATTATCGAGTTGATCGGGAAAGGCCTCAATAACTGCGAGGTCTCGCGATTGACCGGAACTCCAGTTACCACTGTCCTCAGGTGGCGGCGAGGCGAACGCGCTGGTCGGCATGATTGGTGCCCCGTATGTGCTGCCGGCTTGATAGACCTTGTTGCCTACGCATACCTATTGGGGTTGTACCTTGGAGACGGATGTCTTGTTCACCGGAGAGGCGACGTGTTTAATCTGGAGATCTACCTGGATCGAAAGTACCCGAGGATCGTCAAGGAGGCTGAGGCCGCAATGGTTAGGGTTCGGAGGGGGCAGGTACACGTGACTGAACGATGCGACAACATCTTCATTGTCAGCTCCTACTGGAAACACTGGCCCTGCGTCTTTCCCCAGCATGGGCCAGGCGCCAAACACAAGAGGCCGATACGACTGGATTCTTGGCAAGAAGGTCTGGTTCGACAAGCTCCCGATCAATTGATAAGGGGCCTGATCCACTCGGACGGGTGCAGGGCCATCAACACGGTCAAGGGCAGGGAATATCCGCGATATCAATTCACTAACTACTCCGACGACATCCGCCAGATCTTCTGTGATACGTGCGATCTGTTGGGCATCGAGTGGAAGCAGTCCAACTGGCGAACTATTTCGGTCTCTCGGCGAGCCGAAGTCGAAAAGCTGGACCGATTCATTGGCCCGAAGAGATGAATGCTATTCACGTAAACTTGCAATTCTGCCCGGGTGATGGAACGGTTTACATGATCGCCTCAAAAGCGATTGGGCGAAAGCCCATGGGGGTTCGACTCCCCCCCCGGGCACCAACCGAACTCTCCATTTGGGAAGTCCTTATACGGCCAGCTATATGGCTATATGGTAAGATGGCGAAATGGCAAGGGCTAAAACCACTCTCTCGATCGATGAGGGTTTGATGAGGCAAGTGAGAATTCGGGCGGCGCGGTCTGGACGGACGCAATCTGAAGTGCTGGAGATAGCCCTCAGAGAGGGTCTTGGGATCGTGAACCAAATCAGATCCAAGGCTCGACTGAATGAGGAGGAAGCGTTCCAACTGGCCCATGAGGTGGTTCATGACGTTCGCAGTTCAAGATCCGCCGGCCGGGGAAAGAATCGCTGAGCGAGGAGCCCGACCTAGCCCACCTCGTCATAGATGCAGATTGCCTGATCGCAGGAACGCTGGCGTCGTCGGGGGCAGCTCACGACCTGCTTGACCTCTGGGAAGACGGCCGGTTTGAGCTAATCGCTTGTCCCAATCTCATTTACGAAGTAGAGAAGTCGCTTGGGCATGCACGAATTGCCAACAAGTACGGCATCACGCAACAGGACGCAAGGAGTTTCGCCCGTCGCCTGTCCGAGGAGGGAATCCTAATTGACGATCCCAAGGACCCTCCCCGCGTGGTCCCTGACGATCCGAATGACGACTACTTGATCGCACTCGCACTCGGTACCGAAGCCAGTTTTTTGGTCACCCGGGATCGCCATTTTGCAAAAGTCCGAGTTCAAGCTTTACAGATTGTGAGCCCTCGACAAATGCTGAATCGGCTTCGGGACGGTTAGCTTCCCTCCACGACGTCGTCGATGACATTTGAGTAGTGAGCGCGGGGCGCACTCTTGGGCTCAGCCCCCCAGCGCTGCACGAATTTCCTTCGCGAACTCGGCGGCGCCTTGAATGTCCCCGGCTAGAACTCGTTTCATCACTGCGGCCCCCACTATGACTCCGTCGGCGAATTCACATGCCTCGGCGGCTTGCGCGCCGGTCGACACTCCGATCCCCACAAGGACCGGGGCCTTCGTGTGTGGACGAATGCGCTCCACGACCTGCGATGCGGTCTGGGCGAGAGATTCCTGCTCGCCCGTTACCCCCATCCGTGAAACCGCGTACACAAATCCGGTCGATGCTGCGGCTAATTTTGCGACGCGCTCGCTAGGAGTAGTCGGGGCGACCATCTGAACCAAGGCGATGCCAGCTCGCGACAAGGCCTTGCTCAACTGGGCCGACTCCTCGAGGGGAAGGTCTGGAACGATAAGTCCAGAAATCGATGCCTCGGACAGGGCTGATGCGAATGCGTTAACACCCACGCTGTGTACCGGATTGAAGTAAGTCATCACGATGATCGGAATCTTCGTGTAACGCAGAGCCTCCTTTATGAGCGCCAGAGAGCCCTTGACCGTAACTCCCCCCGCAAGAGCCCTCGTCGAGGCTTCCTGAAGGATCGGTCCGTCCATGGTCGGGTCCGAGTACGGGATGCCCACCTCAATCGCGTCGGCAAAGTTGGCCAGGTCCGCGATCAAGCCCACGAACGACTGCGGCGAAGGCAGACCAGCGGTCACGTACGGCACAAACAGCTTGGTACCCGCAGCGACTTTCGCCGAAAGGGCCTTCTGCAGATCCGTCATCGCTTCGCAGCCGCGGCCCGCGTCACGATCTCAACATCTTTGTCGCCTCGGCCCGAAAGGCAGATCAGGACGTGTCCGTCCTTTCCAATCTCACGTGCCAGGTCGACGGCCCTCGCAATCGCATGCGCCGGTTCCAACGCTGGAAGGATTCCTTCAGTCGACGCCAGCAGACCAAAAGCCGCTAGGGCTTCGTCATCGGTTGCGCTCATATAAGTCACACGGCCGGTGTCCTTTAGATATGCGTGCTGCGGCCCCACGCCCGGATAGTCAAGACCTGCCGAGATCGAATGTGCGGGGAGGACTTGGCCGTCCGCGTCCTGCAACATGTATGACCTGGCTCCATGCAGCACTCCGGGAGTCCCCTTCGTCAGGGTGGCCGCGTGTCGGGCGGTCTCAAGTCCGTCTCCCGCGGCCTCCACACCAACGAGGCGCACCTTGCGGTCCTTCAAGAAGGCTCCGAACATGCCAATCGCGTTCGAGCCGCCGCCAACGCAAGCGACGACGGCGTCGGGCAGCCGCCGAGTGCGTTTTTGGAACTGGGCCCTTGCCTCGATGCCTATGACACTCTGCAACTTAGCGACGAGAGATGGAAACGGATGCGCACCGACGACCGATCCGATCACATAGTGCGTTGTCTCGACATTCGTCACCCAATCTCGAAAAGCTTCGTTGATCGCATCCTTAAGGGTCTGCGTTCCGCTCCTCACGCCGATGACTTCGGCCCCCAGCATTTTCATGCGAGCAACGTTCAAGCTCTGACGGCGGGTGTCCTCCAGACCCATGTAAACCACACATGGAATTCCAAAGAGCGCTGCCGCCGTTGCCGTGGCGACGCCGTGCTGCCCTGCGCCGGTCTCGGCGATCACGCGGGTCTTACCCATCCGCTGCGTCAACAACAGCTGCCCCAACGTGTTGTTGATCTTGTGCGCCCCGGTGAATGCTGCATCCTCTCGCTTTAACCAGATACGAGCGCCACCCACATGTTCTGTAAGCCTACTTGCGAAATAGAGCGGAGTCGGACGCATTGCGACATCTCGATACAGGCTGTTGAGCTCGCGGACAAAGGACGGATCTCTGAAAGCGGCCCGTTGTGCTTGGTCAAGTTCTTCGTGGGCCGGACGCAGGACTTCGGGGATGAAACTACCCCCGTACTCACCGAACCGAGCGCGCGGACCAGGGTAAGCGGAGGCAGAGGGGCGTTTCGCGGGGGGCATCGACGGCAATCCTACTGGGGGACCTTGCCCAGCAACTCCTCAACAGCCCGCGCCGGGTCGGGTGCGGCCATCAAGGTTTCTCCAATCAGAACCGCGTCGACGCCCGCTTCTTCCAAGCTGACTACATCGGCTCTGGTTCGGATTCCGCTCTCCGCCACCATCGCTACCGATGCGGGAATCTCGGCGCGCAGCCGAGCCGCTAGCTCTTGATCCACTTCAAAGGTTCTGAGGTCGCGCTGGTTCACTCCGATCAACTCGGGTTCGAGTTCAAATGCCGCATCTAGTTCGCGGGCCTCGTGAATTTCGATTAATGCCGCGAGGCCGTACTCGCGGGCGGCCTCGGCCAGGTCTGCGAGCACTCCTCGGTCGGGAAGGGCAGCTACGATCAGCAAGACCGCGTCGGCTCCCGAGGCCCGCGCCTCGGCCACCTGGTAGATATCGATCACGAAGTCTTTGCGCAATACCGGCAGGGAGCAGGCGGCGCGGGCCGCCTCAAGGTCGGCGAGTGAGCCGGAGAAGAAATGCGGCTCGGTGAGAACCGACAGCGCCGCAGCGCCACCCTTCTCATATGCGGCCGCGATTTGTGCGGGGTCGGCGTCTTCACGTATCGGCCCAACGGATGGGGAACGCCTTTTGAATTCGGAGATGATCGAGATCCCATCCCGTCGGACCGCGGCCAGAAAATCGCGACTGGAGTCCTGCGTGCGCGCCACGTCCTCTAAGTCGCTCAGGGATTTGATTTTTCGAGCCTGGCCGACGCGGGCACGAGTTGCTTCGAGGATCTCGTCAAGCAGATTGCGCATATCGCCTCTTGATCCACTCCAAGGCCAAGGCGCCTGCGCGCTCCAATGCGTCAGGTTGCACAATGTCGAATGTATCCGATGCCCGGTGAAAGGTCACGTGCTCTCCCGTCCACAGAAGCACGGCGGGTATCCCGATGCGCGAATAGGAGGTGTGGTCCGATATATCTCCGCGCGAAAGAGACCCTGCGGCAACACCGATCGACTTGGCGATCGCCAGTAACTCGCCCTGGAGATCGGACGGGCCCCGCCGGTCGGCGACGATCAGCAGCTTCGGTCCCGCGCCGACCATGTCTATCGACAACATCGCTTTGATCAGCGACTTATCAGAACGCGCCGCATGCGCGCGGGAACCTTCGTGGTGCTTGCGGCTCACCGGATGGATTTCCTCGGCGGCGAATGCAACGAACTCGACCGCAAGACGCGATTGCGACAAGGCCGCTGCCAAGTCTAAGACCACCCCTATACCCGATGCGTTGTCGTTGCCGCCTGGAGAGCCCGGGACGGTGTCGTAATGTCCCCCCACAACCAGGTAACCCGATGAATAGTCCGCCCCCTTGATTCTCGCGGTTACGTTAACGGACGTTCCTCCGTCCGCACGGGTGAACGGCTGTCGCTTCACCTCGAGACCCGCTCCGGCAAAAGTAGTCGCGATGTAATCGAGCGCGCGCCTCTCGCCCTCGCTGCCCGACGGCCTTGGGCCGATGTCTAAAGAAAGGGCCCGGACATGCTGCAATGCGCGCTCCGTGGAAAGGGATCCAAGAACCGGAATGGGACTCGGGGAGGGCGAAGGTGATGGTGTGGCCGACGGAACTGGAGTCGCCTGAGGGATCGTGACCGGGCGGGCGCAGGCGACGAAAAGCAGAAGGACCGCGCCCGCTACTCTGTTAAGATTGCGCCCAGGCCCTTGCTGACGTTTCGCAAACCGTTGCAAGTCTGTCAAACGATTCCCTTTCGAAAGCCCGATTAGAATGTTTTCATGAAACCACTAATCGCTCTTGCTGGGCGCCCCGTAGACAAGGGCGAGGTCGAAGGATGGCCCCTCACCTCAGCGGTTGCCGCCGCGTCCACGTACATCGACGCGATACAACGAGCCGGCGGCCAAGAAGCTGTCCTGATGCCAAGACAGATCGATGAATCCGACGCCGAGGACCTGATCTCTCGCTTCGATGGTGTGCTTCTTATGGGGGGTGGTGACCTTGACCCAAAGCACTACGGCCAAGAACCCGTCCCGGAGGTGTACGGGATATCCCGGGAGCGCGATGACTTCGAGATAGCGATCGCACGGACCGCAGTGAGGATGCAGGTGCCGCTTCTTGCGATCTGCCGCGGGATACAGGTTCTTAACGTGGCGCTAGGGGGAACGCTTCATCAACACATCACCGTTATAGGGAGTCCCACATCGCATGGGTCGGGGACCGAGTGGGCTACCCACGCGGTCCAACTCCAGGAGGGCTCCCGGTTGGCCGACATAGTGGGGTCAACCGTTGTCTCAGCATGCGCGTCCCATCATCATCAAGCTATACAGAACCTGGCACCTTCATTGAAGGCGGTCGGCTGGTCCGATGACGGAGTGATCGAGGCGGTCGAGTCGGAAGAGGATTCGATCCTCGCGGTGCAGTGGCATCCTGAATTGACCGCCGCAACGGATCCGGTGCAGCAATCCCTATTCGATGAACTCGTAAGGCTCGCTACTCGGAAGAGCTCGGTATCCCCAGGTCGATGAAGGCCCGATCGGCTTCCTTATTGAGGATGCTTACGGCCTGATCGTAGAAACGGTCGGCCTCCTTGTGCGAATTCCCAACGGCTGTTAGTCCCGTGAAACCATGCTCCGAAAGTCCGCTCATCATGTGGAAGACGACTCCCGTCTGCTTTACCTGGTCGAAGTGCAGCCCGTTGCGCACGACGATGTCGAAGAGATCATCGGGAGTTAAACCCCGATAGGAGTCGGATTCAGCATGATCTGTCGCGACGAAGCACTTTTCCAGCCCGTTCGGCGCATGAAAGATCCCAGTTTCCGGAGAGTACTTCCCGTCGGTCAAAAATTGCAGGGTCAGGAACGGGTGGGTAGTGCCCCCTTTCCTGAGGTTGACCTCGATGGCGTACGGATCCCATCCGCCGGCCGATTTCACCACGACGAAGTCGAGGGCGAAGCGCCCAATGACACCCTCCTTCGCGAGACGTAGTCCGATCTTTTTTGCATGGACAGTGATGGCGGTGGCGTACTGCGTATCGGCGGGGAAGCGGCAGCCTAAATAGGTCTGTCCGCGCGGCCCACCCAGCAACTGATCGTGGGTTGAGAGGATCTCGAGATCTCCGAGAGGAGTGACTCGAAGTTGTACGCTCGGACTTCTGAAGTCCTCTCCCTCTATGAGCTCCTCGACTACTCCGCCGTGTCTTTCGAGGTCGGAAATATACCGGGCGGTTTGCTCGTGGGTGTTCTCCAGCTTCATCGATGAAATGCTGGTCTCTATGGCCAACATCTCGTCGCAATGACCGGGCGCCGGAACGCCTTCAAGTTCGACCAAAGCATTACCTTCTCCGGACACCCCCTCGTTCAGCTTGATCAGAACCTTCTTGATGGAGGGCTTCTCCACCCTCATCTTGGCAATGGCTGTCGCGATTTCGGAGACGCTCCACAGATCCTCAACCCCCAAAGGATGGGGAACGTCCTCCTCGGAGAAAAGTCTTCGGCAGCCGCTCTTCGTCCCCCAGTGGAAGAACTTGGGGTCGGCCCCATACATCGGAATTCCGAGCTGCACCGCAAGATCTCGTTCGAGCTCGGTGGTGTTGTAGGGCACGAGATGGGCCCTGTCAGGATCGGAGATTAGTGAACGGATGCGCTCGAGCAAACGGGGCCGCTCGAGGAGCTTCTCGGTCAACGGCCGTGCCGATCCGTCGAGAGGAGAAACCAGGAAGAGCCGTTTGCGGGCATGGCTCGGGATCACCCCGGGCAACAGGTCCAAGTAATAGTCGATGATGCTCGCGTTGATCGCCTGTGAAGTGATGTACACGAGGCGGGCTCTGGGCTGTCGCAAGAGAAGCAAAAGGAACAGGAATCGTTCTTCGTAGGGCTGCATCGCGGACCCGGGCCCTCGCCCGCGCACGCTGTCTAGGGTCAAGGAAGGAACAACGACTACAGTTTGCTCGTCCTGATTAAGGGTTTGAATGGACTGCCAGAGGGGTTTTAGCTTCGCCTGAAGCTCCTCGAACCGTTCAGGGATCGTCTTCACCATTGCGGCACGATATCAGAGCCCGGAGAGCTCGCATTTTTCTAGGCCGCGGGCAGAGATACCCGAAACTGTGCTCCGCCTGCGGGGCCGTTTGCCGCAGCGACCGTACCCGCCATCGCGGTTACCAACTCCTTTGTAATAGCAAGACCCAGACCCGTTCCCACGTTTCGCAAGCCGCGGTACTTGCCCCACAGAAATTCTCTGTCGAAAGCGCGTCCCAAGTCCTCTTCGGCAAAACCCGGACCGTTATCGGCCACTTCAATTACACATGACGAACCCTCACTGCGGCAGACCATTGTGATTCGACCCCCTGACGGCGTGTAGCGCAGAGCGTTCTCTACGAGATTGTTCAGCACTTGGATCAATCTGTCTTGGTCAGCAACAACTCTCTCGTCACCGACTTCAACGTCAAT
>Ga0183260_10002570_pt1 | contig 14996 bp, 13 predicted proteins | sample AntDrymUQ4972206_2_FD_129768 | JGI IMG/M metagenome (GOLD analysis project Ga0183260, IMG submission 129768) | Polar desert sand microbial communities from Dry Valleys, Antarctica - metaG UQ497 (22.06) (version 2) (version 2) | ecosystem: Environmental > Terrestrial > Soil > Desert | place... | reverse complement strand
GCCCGAACCGCATACAAGCGTACAGACCTCCGCGCCTTACGTTCTAAAATCCAAAGGGCATCCCTCATCACTTAAGTCGAGTTAGTGTCGCACCATCCACCGCCCACGAGGGTGGTCATCGCAGCCCCATCGTTTTCAACCCGCAACAATCGCCGTCATTCTTTCGTGAGCGGGTGACACTGGTGAATAACAGAAAATTAGAATGGCGCTCCAGCGACGCCCCGCATGTGAGCGTTCGGTTAGGGGACGGTGGCGGCAAAACTTCAGTAGGAAGTTGGGGAAGTCCGCGCAGGAATTGCGAAAAGTGCTCCACCGAGAAATCCTGTGATTATATTCCGTCGCCGCAAGATTAAAGGAAAGTGGGCGGCGAGCGGTCAATTTTGGGAAGGCATATGCGTGCGTGGCACACAACATGTATATGTTCAATCACAACCATTAAGAGAATCGAAATACGAACACGTCGAACGAAGGTGATTTGTCTTCGCGCGATTTTAGAAAGCCGTAACAGCTTAAGAATGACTGTTACCAGACACTTGGCCGGCGCGAGCGCACTCGCCGGGAGGCGATAATGAGCCGAACCGATCAATTGCATGTAACCGACAAGAACGGCGTGCGGGGCGCGATTGATGTTTCCGCCGGGCCGCCGTTCGATGGCGATGGGGAGCAAGTGCTGGTGCGGCTGGAGGACGGCCGGGCGGTGATTGTCCCGACCGGCGTGTTGGTGCCGAGAAAGGAAGGCGGGTATTTTCTGCCGATCAGCATAACTGAATTAGAAAAGCCCGGCCCAGACCATATGACGACTCCTGAAAAGACTCAACCGGCGCGTGACCTCCTCGTGGTGCCGCTCATCGAAGAGGAGTTGAGCGTCGAAAAGCGCGAGGTCGAGACGGGGCGGGTGCGGATCACAAAAACCGTGCGCGAGCGTCAAGAAGTTGTTGACGAGCCGCTGCTTCAGGAAGAGGCCGACATCCGGCGCGTCGCGGTCAACCGAATCGTGGACGGGCCGGTGCCGGTGCGCTACGAGGGTGACACGATGATCGTGCCGCTGCTGGAGGAGGTAATCGTCACGGAAAAGCGTCTGATGCTAAAGGAGGAATTGCACATCTCAGTGCGACAGTTCGAGGGGCGTAATCCCCAATCAGTGACGCTCCGCAGCGAGGAGGCGATTATCGAACGGCTCGAAGGTCAAGAGACACAGCGAGGTGACGAAGCGCGGGCAGAACGAGGTGTCGAACTTTAACAGTTTCCCGACGTGGTTTCGGGGCGAATCATAATCATTTAACAAACAAGGAGAATGAGCGATGGCGAAAACAGTTATCGGAATGTTTCGTAACAACACTGAAGCGCGAGAAGCCGTGCGAGAACTAATCAACATCGGCATTTCGCGCGAGGACATCGGAATCACGTCGAATAGTTACGGCCCGGAAGGGACGACGGAAGTTGACGCTGCCGACCGTAGTAGGTCGGCGCATTCCGGCACCGGGGTCGGTGACTCGATTACTAACTTTTTCAGGTCGCTTTTCGGTGACAGCAATGCCGCTCAGTCAACGTACTACTCGGACGCGGTCAGCCGGGGCGGTGTGGTCGTTACGGTTGACGCCGACAGTGACGAGATAGCCCACCGGGCGACAGCCGTCATGGATCGCTACGGCGCGGACGTGGACGCGGGTGTCAGTTCCGGCGCGAGCGCGGGTGTGCGTCAGGGCACCGCCAATTATGCGGACGATGTGCAGACCTTGCCCGTAATCGAGGAAGAGTTGCAGGTCGGGAAGCGCGAAGTGGAACGCGGCGGCGTGCGTGTCCGCAGTCACGTCATCGAGCGGCCCGTCGAGGAAGTTGTGCGGCTCCGCGAAGAGCGTGTGAGGGTTGAGCGCCGCCCGGTGAACCGCTTGGTTACAGACGCCGATCTGCAAGCCTTCCGCGAAGGCACAATAGACATCACCGAACGGGCCGAAGAGGTGGTGGTGAATAAGCAGGCGCGTGTGGTTGAGGAAGTCGTCGTCGGCAAAGAAGTCGCGGAGCGCACCGAGACAATTCGCGACACCGTGCGTCGCACCGACGTCGAGGTGGAAGAACTGAGGCCTGACATTCAAAGTGACAAGAGGGCGAAGGGTAGGGGCAGCGCGTAGAAAGCCGCTTTTGGTAGCGCGGCGTTACCCCGCGACGTGAGTTGAGTTGTGTGGCGGCGCGCGCGGCGCGGTTTCGGCCCTTCACTCATGAGCGCGGTCGGTCGGCTCGAAGATGGCGGCCACAACCGGAGTTTCCTCGAATGTAGCTTCGAGATTCTCCCGGTTGTGGCCGCCGCTATTATGAATTGCAGTGGGTGACATATATGGCAAGAACAATCGAAAAATGGATTGAGATCAACGCCCCATCGCAACGCATCTTCAACCTGTTCGGCAGATTCGAGAATCTCCCGCGTTGGATGACGACCGTGCGAGAGGTCGAACTGCTCGACGACCGCCGCGCGCTTTTAAAGTCGGCGCGGAGTGAGCCGTCAGAATCGGCAATTGATTGGGAGGCTCAAGTGACATCTTCCGGGCCGCCTCAACATATCGCATGGCGCGCGGCGGGTAGAGGCGCGAACGCGGAAGTCAGAACGGAGTTTGAGGAGACTCGGCGCGGCACCGTCTTGATGCGCGTGTTGTTTACGGAGCAATCGGCGGGGGCGGGCGGAGCGGGATTATTCGGCGTTGAGCCGGCAACTGAGTTGGAAGCAAGCCTCGAACGCTTCAAACAATTCGCAGAAGAATACGACGAAGACGCGACGCTGATCGCACGAACCACAGATAAGACGACGACCGTGCCCGACGAGGGTGCCGTCCAATCGCGCCCGATTCCGGTGCGGATTCCGGCGCGGAGTGCGCCGCCCGTCCCGCCGCAAGCCTCCGTCGCCGCGCGCGAAGAACGTGTGTTTCAAACGGCGACGACGGACGAGAGGCGCGGAGCGAGCATCGGGCAAACTTCCGTTGTCGCGCCGCATCCCGAGCGCGGTCGCCCCCGCCGAGAGACACTCATTTACGCGGGACTCGCCGCGCTGCTGGCGCTTGCCCTCGGTGCGTTGCTATGGGGTGCGTCGCGCAGGCCGGAAGAACAACGCGCGGCGAACGGTGTGGCGGCTACGAGCGCGACCCCGGATTCAACAGCCACCGCGTCTCCGATTCCCGATGCGCCGGAGGAGGCGACGCCGGCCTCGTCCGATTTGAACAATTCGCTGGGCACGATCAACACGCCGGGCGCGAATACGCCGCCGGGCGTTTCCGACGGAGAGTCAGGGGGCGTCGCTAACGAAACGGCGATTGACTCACCCGCCCAGAGCGGGCCGCGAGACGATCAGCAGGGAGCGCTCAAGACGGCGCTCGCCGACTGGGTGGCGACAACTAATTCACAGGACGTCGCCAAGCAGATGGCCTTCTATGCCCCGGTGGTGGAACGGTATTACCTACGGAAAAATTTTTCACGGCAAGCCGTAAGGGAAGACAAAAAGCGCCTCGCGGAGCGAGCGAGCCTCGTCAACGTGACCGTCGGCGACCCTGATATTACCTACGACCGCGAAGGGCGCCGAGCCGTGATGCGATTCCGCAAGCAATACAACATCGAGGGTAGCCGGTTGAGTCGCGGCGAGGTGATGCAAGAACTAAAGTGGGCAAAGACGGGAGAAGGCTGGAGAATTGTCAGCGAGAGGGACGTGCGCGTAATACGCTGACCCGCGTGAGACATTAACCGAGAGACCGTCGCGCACCATCAAGACACGACGGGGCACGACCTTAAGTGCTTCGCTCTGCCACACAGAAACGCTCGATCATCCGGGCGAGAATCGAGGCGCATTCGCGCAATTCTTCGACGGGCACGAACTCGCCGGTGCGGTGGGCGACGCGAATGTTGCCGGGGCCGAAGACGATTGGCTCCGCGCCGAGTTGCTTCATCTGCGGCGCTTCGGTGCCGAACGCAACCGCGCCCGCGCGCTTGCCTGTCGCGTCTTCCATCGCGCGCACGAGTCCCGAATCGGCGGGTGTCTCAATTCCGCCGTCAAGCCGTGTGACTTTGATCTCACATTCAAAACTCTCGTCTTCCGCGCGCAGCCGCACGATTTCTTCTTCGATTAAATTAACGACGTGCTCCGGCTTTTGATTCGGTACGGGTCGCCATTCGAGCGTGAAGCGGCACTCGCCGGCGAGGATGTTTTTCGCCGTGCCGCCGTTGATGAGGCCGACGTTAACGGTCGTGTGCGGTGGGTCGAATGCTTCGTGCGTGTGCGCGGACTTCAACGCTTCCGCAATCTTTTCGATGCGCGCGACAAGACGCGCCGCGCGAAAGATCGCCGACGCGCCGAGCGCCGGATATGCGCTGTGACCCTCGCGCCCGCGCACCGTCGCTTCGGCGAGGCAATAGCCTTTGCCCGCGCGAATCGGTTGAAGCGAAGTCGGCTCGCCGACGATGCTGTAGCGCGCCGTGAATGCCTGCGCGTCCGCGAGACGTTTCGCGCCGAGACATCCAACCTCTTCATCGGCGGTCAAAACAAGCGCAAGCGGGCGCCTGAGCTGCGACAAATCTATTTCTTCAATCGCCGTCAACGCCGCCGCGATGAAGCCTTTCGTGTCGCACGCGCCACGACCGTAGAGATTCCCGTCGCGCGCGGTGAGCGTCAATGCCTCTGTCCACGCCGGATCGAAGGGCACAGTGTCAGTGTGGCCGACGAGAGCCAATTCGATTGGGTCGCCATCGGAAATGTCGCGCGGCGTGACCGCGACCATGTTCAATTTCTCGACACCCTGCTCGTCCGCGTAGGGAAAGAAACGAACCTTGAACTCGCTCGCCTCAAGACGCGCCGCCGCGTACCCGATGACCTCACGATTCGGGAGCGCGGAGCGCGAGTCAATACGCACTAACTCGGCGAGAGTGTGTTCGACGCCGCGCGGCGAAGGCGTTGGGGATGTAGTAAGTAACTGCTGCTGCCCGGTGTTGCTCATTAACCCTTTCAGCCCCGCAAGGGGCTAACGATAATAGCCCGGCGATTCATCGCCGGGTTGAAGCAAAGGATTGAAGTGAAGTCCCGTGGGGACGGCTGAAGCATATTTCAGCCGTCCCTACGGGACTTCACTTTTCTTCGACGACATATTTCCCGGCGATGAATCGCCGGGCTATTTTCACCCGTCCCTTTGGGACGAAGGTGATTTTGCTGAGCGATGTCACACGAGTGGCTCTGTGTTTGGCATTAGCGTTACGCTCATCCATGATTCTTTCCCCACAACTTCCGCTGTAGCGCGGCGAAATGTTCGACAATCTCAGCGCCGGCACTGTGCCGCCCTTCCTCGACGACGAGACGCCCGCCGATCACGACATCGCGGACGGCGGTGCGCGCCAGCGAAAAGAGAACTGCGGGCAACAGGTCGTCAGCATTCGCTCCGGCGATAGATGGGTCTTGCAGGTCAACGGTAAAGAAGTCTACGGGGCGACCGACGGCAAGTTCTCCGCCCGGCGAGTTGATACTTGATGCACCGTTAACTGTCGCACACTCGAAGAGGCGCGCGGCGAGCGCCGAAAAATCCGCGCTCTCAACAGCATCTTTCTCATCAGCCTTCGTCCCGGAACCCGAATCCTCCATAACGCTCGGCGGCGCGAGGACGTTGCGTTCCAGCTTTTGCAGCCGCAGGTGATATTCAAGCGCGCGCGCGTCTTCCAATAAATCAATTTGCGTGTGGCTGTCGGAGCCGAGCGCGATCCGAACACTTGCTTTGAACATTTCGTCGGCGGGAATGATGCCATCGCCGAGGTTCCGCTCCGTCGTCGGGCACGCGCAGGCGCAGGCGCGCGCGGTGGAGAGCGATGCGATTTCATCCGGCGTGACGTGAATCGCATGAACGCCGGTGAAGCGCGGATTCAGTAAGCCTTCGTCGGCGAGCAGCGCAATGGGCGTGCGCCCGTACTCGGCAACGCACGCCGCGACTTCCGCCGGCTGTTCCGCGACGTGCATGTGTAGCGGTAGATGACGCTCCGCCGCGAAGTCGCTCACTTCGCGCAAGTAAGGAAGCGGCACGGCGCGGACGCTGTGCGGCGCGACGCCCGCCCACGCGCTACGCGGACATAACTCGTCTTCCTGCGGCAAGTATTTCTGTAAATCATCAACGCGGCGCAGAAACTTTTGCGGGTCGGGTTCGATGAATCGTGCCTGCCGCTCGTTCAGCGGCGTCTGAAAGCCGGAGCGCGCGTAAGCGACATTGAGCAAAGCGATGCGTATTCCTACGTCACGCGCCGCGCGGATGACCTGCTTTGCGAGCAGGTTCGGGTCTTCGTATGGCGTACACTGTTCCGAGTGATGCAGGTAATGAAACTCTCCAACCGCCGTGATGCCGCTTAAGGTCATCTCCAGAAAAGCCATCTGCGAGGCGTCGTAGATGTCTTCCGGCGTGAGGCGCGCGGCGGCGCTGTACATCATTTCGCGCCACGTCCAGAACGAATCGCGCGATGAAGTTGAACGGTATTCAGTGCGCCCGCGTATTACGCGCTGAAAGGCGTGCGAGTGCGCGTTGACGAGACCGGGCATGAGAGCGCGCCCGCGCAAGTGGACAAAGCGGGTTGTTAGAACAAGTCCGGGGAGCGCGACGTTGTGAGACTTTCCATCCTCCGGCAACTTGGTTCCATCCACACGCTGCAACGCGAGGATGCGTCCGAGAGAGTCACAGAAAAGAACTAGACCGCGCTCGAAACGATTGTTGACGTAAATCAAATCCGGCACCCACGCGATGTTGACGCCGGGTATGCCGTCCAATCTAGAGATTTCAATCGCGTCTGTCACAATCGCTGTCACCACGAATCAAAGTCTTAGTGTTCTGATTCAGCGCGTGCCGCGTGAAGGTTTGCTGCTTGCGCGAGGTTGTTTCGTCGTCGCCTGTTTCGCGCCCGCGCTCGGTTTGTCAGTCATCGTGCGCTCTTTGCCACTCGTGTTCCGTTTCTGCGAAGCGATCCACGCATCAACATTTCTTTCCAGCACGTCGAGCGGCACCGCGCCGGACCCGAGGACAACGTCGTGAAAGTCGCGCACGTCGAAGCCGCTTCCGAGCGCGCGATTTGCGCGGGCGCGCAGTTCTTTGATTTTCAGTTCACCGATTTTGTAGGCGAGCGCCTGTCCGGGGTTGGTGATATAGCGGTCAATCTCGTTGATGATGTCCTGTTCGGACTTCGCGGCGTTGTCGAGGAAGAAGTCAATCGCGCGCTGACGATCCCACTTCATGTGGTGCATACCCGTGTCCACGACGAGGCGCACCGCGCGCCACATTTCGTAAGTCAACTGGCCGAACTTTGAGTACGGCTCATCATAAAGTCCCATATCGTCGCCGAGCGATTCGGCGTAGAGACCCCAGCCTTCGATGAACGCGGTATAGCCGCCGTAGCGACGAAACTTCGGCACCTCGCCCAGTTCTTGCGCGAGCGCGATTTGCAGGTGATGCCCCGGCACGGCTTCGTGAAGTGAGAGCGACATCATCTCGTACTTCGGGCGCGTCTCCGGTTTGTAGAGGTTGACGTAGTAGAGGCCGGCGCGCGAGCCGTCCGCCGCCGGCTGGTTGTAATAGGCGGTCGTCGTGTCGGGCGCGATGTTGTCCGGGATGGGGATGACGCCGTAAGGCATGCGCGGCAGCGTCTTGAAAACTTTGACGAGCTGCGGGTCAATGCGCCGCGTCATCTCGCGGTAGGCGGTGAGCAATTCTTCCGGCGTCGCGTAGTAGAACTGCTTGTCGGTGCGCAGCTTTACGAAAAACTCTTTGAGCGTTCCCGTGAAGCCGACCTTCGCCATGATTGTGTTCATCTCGCCGCGAATGCGCGCGACTTCCGAGAGGCCGCGCTCGTGAATCTGCTGCGGCGTCATCTCGGTGGTCGTGTATCGGCGCGCTTGAAAGGCGTACATCTCTTCGCCCTGCGGCATCTGCCACGCGCCGACCTGATCGAAAGACGCCGGCAGGTACTCGCCGACGAAAAACTCTTTCAGTTTCCAATAGGCCGGCACGACGTTCGTCGCGATGGCCTCGCGGGCGCTCTTCGCCAGACGCTCTCGCTCGCCCGCCGGGATTGATTCGGGGAATGACTTGAACGGTTTGTAGAAGCCGCTCCCTAGCGGGTCGGTGACAATCTGCTTCTCGATCTGCGCGGGCACGCGATTCATAATCGCCTTCGGCCACAGGACGCGCGCGCGTACCCCCTCGCGCATCAGCGTGACTGTTTCGTCCATCATCTTCGGAAAGGCGCGGAGGCGCGCGATCCAATCGTCATAATCCTTGATGGTCTGGAAGCGCAGCAACTCGGTTAATTCGTCGGCGGTCTGAATGCCCTCGCGCTGATTGAGCGGCAGCAGGTATTGACGGTACTTGTGCTGCTCAACATCTTCTTCGTACTCTTTTTTGAACAGGTCGTAATTCAATTGATCCGCTGTTGAGAGTTGCGCGCGGTCAATCGCTTTGAGGCGCGACAAAACTCCGACGCGGCGTGCCTGCCTCTTTTCGATGGCGTCGAGACTGGTGTCCGGCCAGCGGTCGTTCCAGCGCCGGTCGCCGAGCACCGAAGCCCACGTCGGATTCTGCTCCATCGTGTATTCCCACTCGCCCTCGAAAAGCGCGTGGAGCGTTTTCGCGGCGGAAGTTTTTGCGGGCGCGGCCTTCTTCGCCGCGCGTTGTTCCTGCGCGATTGAGTTTTGGTGCGACATGACGAGCAGTGTAGCGGTCAGAAGTAGTGTCAGAAAATTCTTCATCGTTAAGCGCGTCGCGCGGCCTCCGTTAAGTTCATGTTGAATTGTTTTAAGTAAGAGATGCGGGAAGAGAATACAACAGGAAAGGACGGCGGGGAAAATAGGGAAATGGGAAATGGGTAGAGGGAAAAGGAAGAATGAGAACTGCTCGCACGCTTTCGCCGCATCATTCCCCCTTCCCCTTTTCCCCGCGCGTCGCGCAGACACCTACGGGGCAGGGGCGCGGCATCTAAAGCGAAACCTATGAGTGTTTCTCTAAAAGATTTGCCGACGTATACCAATTTCGCGCGCCGCTTCGCGCGCCGTTTTGTCGCCGAGCGCGTCGCGGAGACGCGCATTCCTATCGCCCCGGCGCTGCACCGTCCCGCGCCAGCGACGTGGAGCGACGAGCGCCTGACCGTCGCATGGCTCGGACACGCGACAATGCTGATGAACTTTTACGGGACGTGGCTGCTAACCGACCCGGCGCTCCGGTCGCGCGTCGGCGTGCGCGTCGCGGGGGCGACCTTCGGCCCGCGACGCCTCGTGCAGCCCGCGCTCTCGACGCGCGAGCTTCCGCCGCTTGATGCGGTGCTGATCTCTCACGCGCACATGGATCACTGCGACTTGGGGACGCTACGCCATCTGCCGCGCCGAACGCGCATCGTCGTGCAGCGGGGTAACGGCGACCTCGTGCGCCGCTTCGCGCATGTGGATGAATTGAGTTGGGGTGAATCGGCGGAGATAAACGGAGCGCGCATCGAAGCGATTGAGGTGAGTCACTGGGGGGCGCGGACGCTGACGGACAATCACCGGGGCTACGGCGGGTTTCTCATCGAGAAGAACAATCGCGCCGTCGTCTTCGGCGGGGATACGGCGTACACAAGGACTTTCGCAAAATTACGTCAGCGTGCCCGGATTGATCTCGCCGTTCTTCCCATCGGCGCTTACGATCCGTATATCCGCGTCCACGCCAGCCCCGAACAATCGTGGATGATGGCGCACGAAATGGGCGCGACATACATTCTGCCAATCCACCATTCGACCTTTCGCCTCAGCCGCGAGCCAATCAAAGAACCGATCACCAGACTTCTCGCCGCCGCCGGCAAGGAACGCTGGCGCGTCGCCCTGAGCGAGCCGGGTCAGACGTGGGTGCTGCCGGAAGATTGATGAGACGCGGAGGCATGCGACTTTTACTCTTGCGATAGGCGCGGGCTGAGATTCAGGACTGAGCGCTCAACTGGTCTCGCGCTTTTTTGGACTACGGCGCGGGGCACATGATTAGCATAGCAGAGAAAGGTTTGAGGAAGATGGGAGGCATCTTTGTATTTATGTCATAGGCAATTAGTTCTTACCGTGCAGGCGCATTCACAAGTTCGGCCAAATCCTCGAAATAACGGCGATGGGTACGCCGCAAAGCCTTCTCGGCGGCCGCCTCTAGTAAAACAACTTTGCGCTCCGTCCCGAGTCGGTTAAGTTCGATTTCTAGTTGGAGCCGCGCGTCTTCGGCATCCTGCCACTCTGAATCGTCGAACTCTCTGAAGGTAACTATGCGTCCATGGCTACGATCATACTCAATCAGAAATAACATCACCTTCCCATTTTATCTTTTCTACATCTTCTATAGTCTCGCGAAGATAATTGAATATAGTTTGCCTGACTACATTCAGTTTCTACTCGAGATTGATCAACTCCTGCTTTTTATCATCCGTAAGACTATGTTGTAAGGACAAATGCGCTTTTGCATCTACAAACCCCTTCTCAGCCGATTCTTCTTTAGCGATTATTAAAGACGTCCTTGGGCGTTGTTGCATAAATAGCTACGGAGAGGGCAGTGCTGGTATCTTTGATGTGTGCCAAAAAAGGAGAACCAAGCAACAGTACCGTCTCCGCAACTGGGCAGAATATAACAAAGCTCTGGTCGAGCGTGGAATTCTCACGCTGTGGGTGAGCGATGATGTGCTGAGCGCTTGGCAGCAGCACGAGCGCACGGGCCAACGCGGTTCGCCGCGCACTTAACACCGACACCGCGATTCTGTGTATGGCGAGTGTGCAGGAGATTTACCACCTCACCTTGCGAGCCACCGAAGGACTGCTCGCGTCAGTCGTTCGCTTGCGCGTGAGTGCGCGCTCGTTTGCGGGACAGGCCGCGCAACTGCTGGTGCGGTGTGCGGTCTTGAACGAAATGACGCACTTGGGGATGCCTGAGAGTTACGCCGCGTGAGCGTTGAGTACTCTCAATCGTGGAAGAGATTGCGCTCATTTCGATTTATGCAACAAAGCCACTATAGACTTCAAGAGAAAGAATGAGCCACGAGTTGCGCAAATGATACGAATGAAATATCTAACTGGGAATGCATCTCACCGAAATTATCACTCTCGTTATCCCGCGTGGCAGGTGCCAATGAATTGATTCGTGCGGTTCGTGTCATTCGTGGCTGAAGTGTTTTTCTTAAAATCTATACATATCAAATCTAACTCCCCGGAGACTATGCCGATGCACTCAGTTTTTCGCTGCTTCCGCAAAATTACGCCGTGCGTTCTCCTCCTTTGTCTTCTCCCCGCGTTCACCAACGCACAAGGCATCGGGCGGCAAACCGCGCTCGACCGGTACGTGCATGCTCCCGACCCGGCCTATCAATTCGCGCTGAAGAACACTGTGCCGGGGAAAGGGTACACGGCGTATTTCATCGAGATGACATCGCAATCTTGGCGCGCTTCGACGGAAGTGAATCGGACGTTGTGGACACACTGGCTGATCGTTGTGAAGCCCGACAAGGTCAGCCACGCGACAGGTTTTTTGTCTATCAAAGGCGGCAGTAACGACGGCAAAGTTCCGCAGGTTGATCCGGCGTTAACAGAGTTGGCGACAACGACCGAGACAATCGCCGCCGAGCTACGAATGGTGCCCAACCAGCCGCTCACGTTCGCCGACAGCCCGAAGCCGCTCACCGAGGACGCGCTGATCGCCTACACGTGGGACAAGTACTTTCGCACGGGCGATGAGAACTGGCCGGCACGTCTGCCGATGACGAAGAGCGCGGTGCGCGCGATGGACACGATCACCACCTTCTGCGGGAGCGCCGCCGGGGGCGGAATCAAGGTCAACCGTTTCGTCGTCGCAGGCGGCTCTAAAAGAGGTTGGACGACGTGGACGACCGCCGCCGTTGACCGCCGCGTTGTGGCGATAGTTCCGATGGTGATTGATCTGCTGAACCTCGAAAAATCGTTCGAGCATCATTATCAGGCTTACGGATTCTGGGCACCTGCCGTGAAAGATTATGTGGATTACGGAATTATGGAGTGGATGGGAACTCCGCAGTTCCGGTCTCTGATGCGGCTCGTCGAGCCGTACTCTTACCGCGAGCGGCTCACGGTGCCGAAGCTGCTCATCAACGCCGCCGGCGATCAGTTCTTTCTGCCGGACTCTTCACAGTTCTACTTCGACGACCTCAAAGGGGAGAAGTATCTGCGCTACGTTCCCAACGCCGATCACTCGCTCCGCAACTCCGACGCGCAACAGAGTGTCATCGCTTACTACGACTCGCTGTTGCGCGGAACGCCCCGCCCGCGCTTCTCATGGAAGTTCGGGAAGGACGGCGCGATTCGCGTGGAGACAAAGGACAAGCCCGCCGAAGTGAAACTCTGGCAGGCGACGAACACAGAGAGTCGGGATTTTCGCTTGGAGAAAATTGGGGCGGCTTACCGCAGTTCAGTTTTGATTGATGGTGGCGGCGGAGTGTACGAAGCGAGAGTGGCGAAACCGCCCAAGGGATGGACGGCCTTCTTCATCGAACTGACGTATAAGACCGGCGGGAAATACCCGCTGAAACTTACGACCCCGGTGCGCGTCGTGCCGGAGACGTTGCCGCACAAGCTTTCGCGGAGCGCCCGCGCCAAAAAAGCGGTGTGACACGCGCTCGCCTGCGCACACGTCTTACCGCGTAAAGCGTCGTCAGAGGTCAGCGCCAACCGCACCGCACACCCGACTGTTTCCGGCTTACGGAACACGCCCGCTTGCTTCGCGCGGCGACGTGCCGGGAGTGATCGCCGATGCTCTATGTCGTTCTCATCATCGCCATCGTTTTAGCCTGCGTCGCGTGTACGCAGTATTTTTATTTGATGTTCCTCGAAGCGCGCAGCCGACAGGAGAGGCGGCGCGTCGCCGACTTGGAGCGGGAAAACGCGGAGTTGTCACACGAACTGGAAAATGTTCAAGCCTTGCTGGAGGAGCGGCGACGCCTTGACGTCGACGCTTGGCCGGAATTGCTTGACGAGGGAGATGATCCGTCGGTGCGCTGAAGCGAAATTACAGTAGTGGGTCATTCACAATGTTCAACAGGTAAGAAGCTGTCGAGCATTCAAGATGTAGTTGATCTGTTATGAGTAACCAAAAACATTGCTGCCAACAAATGACTTTTAACACTAACCATACGTGCGACAAGCACGCTGACCCTTTCGACTGCCCCGATAGTCTTATCTACTACTCAGAGCGGAACAATGAATACGGCATTATCATCCACGACGGAGGGGAGTCGTTCGTGCAAATCATGTACTGCCCGTGGTGTGGTACTAATTTACCAAATCCTTCTGTCCAATAGTGGGAATGACCCACTACCCTCTTCTTGTACTTATTGCGACAAACGGGGCTATCAGGTAAGCTTTCCGAGCGGTGGTTCGGCGACGGAATTAACTCTGACTTCATACCGCCTGAAAAATCTGCCGTTCCTTCGACGCCCGCTTAACTTCGGCAGCAAGTTAAGTCGGGAGTTCCTCAACAGTCACACTCATCATCATCAGGAAAGCCCCGCGCACCGGGCGCGGCGAAGTCGGAGTTTCGTGATGAAGAAATTTAAGACCAACTTTCTCACCGGGGATATTTTTGAGGAGAATCTCGCGGCTTTTCAGGAATCGAGGCGGTCTATCTACGGCGGCTGGATGATAGTCGGAATCTCCGGCGGCGTGCTCGGCGCAGTCGCCTTCGGCCCACAACTCAATTCTCCGTGGTGGGTCTTCGCGGCATACCTCGCGGCGGTCGCGGCGACGAAGAAAGCCTTTGTCAAACTCGCGCGGAGGGTGTTTCCCGGATTCGCGTGGTAGAACGTGACGAGCGTTTTCCTGCCGACTTTCCTTATCGCCTGTCTGCCGCTCGCCGTCCAGTCCCTCACATCGCGGGCGTGGATCGCGCTGCCGCTCATCGCAATCGGTAGCTTCATTGTTGGCTTCGTCCACACACTGTTCAGAATCGTTTTCGTGCGCAACCACATCGCGTGGGCGTGGGCGGGCGCACCGTGCGCGGCGGCGGCGGGAGTGACGGGAGCGCTGCTTCTGCGCACCGTTGCGCTGTCGCCGCAGAGTATCGCTTCGCTCGCCATCGTCGGGGCAATCGTCGGGGCGTTGTACATGCTGCTGACGATTCTGCTGCTTGAGTGGATGTGGGATGAAGCCGCGCATTTCGCCGGGCTGGGCACGGCCTACGCCGATAAGAAAGAAAACTTTGCCGAAGCCATCGCTCTCTATGACCGCGCTATCGGGCTGAAGCCGAACGACGCCAAGTTATACGCGGGTCGTGCGGATGTTTACGTTAAAGGGGGCGACGTGAGCCGGGCGATGGTGGACATTAAGAAAGCACTCGCCCTCGATTCGCAGTGCGTCAAGGCGCGCCTCACCTGCGCCGCTCTTTTAACCGAGGCGGGCGACGGGGACGGTGCCATCGCCGAGTACGACGAGATCATCCGGCGTAAACCTTTCGACGCGGTCGCCCTCGTCAATCGCGGGCGCGCTCTCTCCGCGAAGGGAGAATTCGAGCGCGCCCTCGCCGACTTCAATCTGTCGCGCGGTCTCGGAGATGACGACGCGATGACGTTCGCCGGTCGCGCCGAGGCGTACCACAAAATGGGAAACTACGAGCAGGCGATTAGCGATTGCGACCGGACGCTCGCGACGGGAACGATGACGCCCGTCGCGTGGGCCATCGCTTTTCTCGTGCGCGGGAAATGCTACGCCGCGAAAGGCGAACGCGAGCGGGCGGCTAGTGATTTCTGGGAAGCCTTACAACGCACTTTCAGCCAACCTCTCATCAGTGAAGCGGAAGAGTGTTTGCGCGCGCTCGAAAGTGAATCGAGTGAGCCACGAGACAGACCGCTCTCGCTTCCTCAACCTTAACTCAACTCACATCAAGGTGATACATGGACACTACTCAGGAAGAGTTTGATTCCCTCGCCCGACGAGTCGAAGACGCCGCGCGCCGCAATCCGCAAGCGTACAAGCTAAAGCTACT
>Ga0183260_10002568_pt1 | contig 14998 bp, 17 predicted proteins | sample AntDrymUQ4972206_2_FD_129768 | JGI IMG/M metagenome (GOLD analysis project Ga0183260, IMG submission 129768) | Polar desert sand microbial communities from Dry Valleys, Antarctica - metaG UQ497 (22.06) (version 2) (version 2) | ecosystem: Environmental > Terrestrial > Soil > Desert | place... | reverse complement strand
TTGGCCGTCATGCTGAGGCGGGCTCTGAGAGGCGAGCGCGGGCTGGCGGCGTCCGAGTACGCCGGCGTGCTCGCCGTGGTGGCGGCGATCTTCGTGGCCATCTTCGCGCTCGGGCTCGACGGGAAGATCTCCGAGACCGTCCGCACCGCGATCTGCCAGATCGTCGGCGGCGAGTGCGCCGGCGGGGACCAGGCGGCCGCGCCCGAGCCGTGCGAGACCGGCAGCACCACGACCTCCTCCAACGCCAACGTCCTGATCGCGGTGGTCCAGGTCGACAAGGACTCGACGCTGATCCGCCAGGACTACTCGGACGGCTCCGCACGCTTCACGATCATCGACAACTCCGAGATCGCCGGCGAGGTGTACGCGGGCGTCAAGGCGAAGGTCGCCAAGTACGGCATCAACTACGCACTCTCCGCCGACGCCGGGCTCGGCCTCGAGGGCGCCCGCGAGTTCTTCATCCAGGATCCCGACGACGCCGACGACTTCCAGGAGAGGGTCCAGGCCGCCGGCGGCTTCGACGGCATCCTGCGCGACATCTCGCACTCCAACGGCGCGTTCGTCCCGGAGCGGGTCGGCGGCGCTCCCGTGCGCATCGCGGCCGGCGAGCAGGCGGACCTCGCGATCGAGGGCCGGGTGGACGGCTGCCGGTTCGGACCGCAGTCCGTGCGGCTGGCCGGCCCGGAGCTCGAGCTGCGTGTGGGCGCCGGCGAGCGCACGCAGGCGCTCGGCCTGGACATCCGCGTCGAGCTGAAGACGGAGGACTGCTGAGCCGCCGCTACACGCGGCCGATGCGCGGCAGCAGTCGCCGCACCGGCGGCCGGCGGAAGTTGCGCTGGTTGAGCGCGGCGTTGACGCCGACCAGCCCGACCTCCGCGACCAGGCTCACCGCGCCGAGCGCGTTCACGCGCTGCTTCGCGCGCCGCGCGTCGTCGCCCGCCTGCGGCGCGGTGTGGTCGCCGTCGCGCAGCGGCACGGCGCCGCCCGGCGCCATGCGGGAGAAGCGGATGCCCTGCGCGGCGGTGGCGAGCCCGGTCGCGGCCACCACGCCCACCAGCACGTCCTTGGCGCGCGCCAGGCGGCGCTCGGACGGCGACAGCCGCCGGTCGGCCGCCTCGTTGACCCGGGCGCCCGCCCAGCCGGAGGTGACGGCCAGCAGCGACAGCGTGTTGACGGTGCCGTAGCGCCGCCAGGCGGCGTTGACGACCTTCCCGCGCTCGCCGGCGTCGGAGATCTCGGTGACGCTGGGATGCAGCGCGAAGCGGCCGTACAGGTTGCCGCCGAGCAGCCCGGCGAGACCGACGTCGTGGGCGGCGCGGCCGACCTGGCTCAGCGCGAGCGGGGGAACGGGGATCGAGGCCATGCCATCACCCTTGCCAGGCCGCGCGGCGGCCAAACCCTAGAGGTGCGCCTGGTCGTTCCAGGTCGTGAGGACCCAGCCCGGGAGGTCGATCCCGTCCATCACGCGGCGGGCGCGGCGCTCGAAGATCGTGATGCCGGTGTTGGCGTGACCGGCCTGGTAGAGCCCGAGCACGTGGCGCGGCGAGAAGTCCTCGCCGAACAGCGTCACGCCGAGGAAGAAGTGCAGGAACCCGTGATGGCTGACGGCCAGGATGCGCCGCTCGGCCGCGCGCTCGGCGAGCCGCCGCTGCACGCGGTGGACGCGGCCGACGATGTCCTCGAAGGACTCCGCGCCCGCCTCGGCGAAGCCGGGGCCGGCGCCCGGCATCCAGTGCAGCGTCGCCGTGTCCCCGTAGTCCGGCGAGGCGGCGTAGAACGCGTCGGACTGGCGCACCTCGAACAGGTCGGGATCGGTCTCGACCGGCAGCTCGAGCACCTCGGCGATGCCCTGCGCGGTCTCCTGCGCGCGGCCCATCGGGCTCGCCACGATCAGCTCCAGGCCGCTCCCGTGGAGGCGGCGCCCCAAGCCGCGGGCCTGCTCCCAGCCGCGGTCCGAGAGCCGGTCGGCGTCCTCGGGGCGCTTGGTGCCGTTGCGGTCGGACAGGTTCGCCACCGACTCGCCGTGGCGGACGCAGTAGAGCGTGAAGTCCTCGCTCACGCGGCGTGAGCGCTCGCGCGGGTGGACACGTCGCGCAGGAACAGCTCGTGGATCCGGGTCTCCCCGGCGAGCTCCGGGTGGAAGGAGATCGCCAGCAGGTTGTCCTGGCGCGCCGCGACGGGATGGCCGTCGACGGAGGCGAGCACCTCCACGCGCTCGCCGTGCTCGGCGATCCACGGTGCCCGGATGAACACCGCGCGCACCGGCGGGCCGTCGATGCCCGGGATGCGCAGGTCGGCCTCGAAGGAGCGGATCTGGCGCCCGAACGCGTTGCGCGCGCAGCGGTAGTCGGCGATGCCGAGGTGGTCGCGGTCGAGCATGATCATGCCGGCGCAGGTGCCGAGCACCGGCGTGCCGGCGGCGGCCAGCTCGCGCAGCGGGTCCGCCAGCCCCTCGCGGACGATGCCGAGCGTCATCGTGGTGGACTCGCCGCCGGGGATCACCAGGCCGTCGAGGCCGTGCAGGCCGGCGGGAGTGCGCACCTCGCGGACGTCCGCGCCGAGCTCGTGGAGCACGCGGGCGTGCGCCTGGAAGTCGCCCTGCAGCGCGAGGACGCCGATCCTGCCCCGGGCAGAGCCCTCGTCACCGGGGCGCTTCGCAGCCCCTCGGGGCCGCACGCCGCTACCAGCCCCGGTTGGCGAGCAGCTGGCCCGCCTCGAGCTTGCGCGTCTCGAGCGAGCTCATGGCGCCGCCGAGGCCCTCGGAGGCGCGCGCCACGCGCAGCGGGTCCTCGAAGTGCGTCGTCGCCTCGACGATCGCCGCGGCGCGCGTGGCGGGATCCTCGGACTTGAAGATGCCCGAGCCCACGAACACGCCCTCGGCGCCCAGCTGCATCATCAGCGCGGCGTCCGCGGGCGTGGCGATGCCGCCCGCGCAGAACAGCACGACCGGCAGCTTGCCGTCGCGCGCGGCCTGGCGCACGAGGTCCAGCGGCGCCTGGTGGTCCTTGGCGGCGGTCGCCAGCTGCGCGTCGTCCATCACGGTCAGTGCCTTGAGGTCGCCCCTGATGCGGCGCATGTGGCGCACGGCCTCGACGATGTCGCCCGTGCCGGCCTCGCCCTTGGAGCGGATCATGGCCGCGCCCTCGGCGATCCGCCGCAGCGCCTCGCCGAGGTTGGTGGCGCCGCAGACGAACGGGACCTTGAAGTTCCACTTGTCGATGTGGTTCGCCTCGTCGGCCGGCGTGAGCACCTCGGACTCGTCGACGTAGTCGACTTCGAGCGCCTCGAGGATCTGCGCCTCGGCGAAGTGGCCGATGCGCGCCTTGGCCATGACCGGGATGGTCACCGCCTCCTGGATGCCCTTGATCAGCAGGGGGTCCGACATGCGGGCGACCCCGCCGTCGCGGCGGATGTCCGCGGGCACGCGCTCGAGCGCCATCACGGCGGAGGCGCCGGCGTCTTCGGCGATCTTCGCCTGCTCGGCGTCGATCACGTCCATGATCACGCCGCCCTTGAGCATCTCGGCCAGGTCGGCCTTGACCCGGAAGGTGGACTCGTCTCGCATCGTGTCCGAAGGATAGCCGCGGGCCGGGCGGGTCTTATGTCCAAAGCCGCGGCGTGAGACGTGCCCCCGCGTCCACCCCGGGACGACGGTTTCGCCCGACGACGGTTTCGCCCTCCGGTCGCCGGAAACCCCACCCGTCGACCTTCGGGCGACGCTACTTGAGCTTGAAGGCGCGGATGCGATCGTCGTACTGCGCCGCATCACGGGCGTAGAGGCCGAACGCCAGCGCCTGCAGCACGGACAGCAGCCCGACGTGCGAGCGCACGAAGGCGGGCGAGCTCGACGAGTAGTAGAGCGTGCGCTCGGCCAGCTTGGAGACTTCCGAGAGCGTCGCGTCGGTGATGGCCAGCGTGGCAGCCTTGCGGTGGCGGGCGATCTTCATGGCGCGGACCACGAGGGGGTGCGGGCGGCCGGCGGAGAGGCCGATCACCAGCGTGCCCTCGTCGATGCGCCCGAGCCGGGAGAGCGCCTCCTGCGAGGGCGAGGCCGCGATCTCCGCGCGGACGTCGAGCAGCATCAGCAGGTGGCGAAGGTAGGAGGCGAAGAACGCCATCTGGTCCGTGCCGGCGATCAGCAGGCGGTCGGCGCCGGCGATCGCCTCGATGGCGGCCTCGACCTCCGAGCGCGAGACCTTGCGCGCCGTGTCCTCGACGTTGACGTGGTCGGCGGCGATCGCCTGCTCGAACGGGTTCTGGTCGAGCGAGAAGAGCGGCGTCGCCGACTCCAGCCCGGCCTGCGGCGGGGCGAAGCGGCGGTGATGGTGGCGGTACTCGTCGCGCGCGGCCTCCTGGAGCTCCGGGAAGCCCTCGAAGCCGAGCGCCTGCGCGAAGCGCACGACCGTCGACGAGGAGGTGCTCGCACGGCGGGCCAGCTCCTCGGCGGTCTGGAACGCGACCTCGTCGAGATGGTCGACGACGTACTGCGCGACGTCCTTCTGCGAGCGCGAGAACTCGTCGAACCGCGAAGAGATGTAGGCGGACAAGGTCTGGTGGCCCTTGGCGGCGGGCGGCATGGTCACGGTCCTCGGCATGGCAGGCGATCTTTCGACGCCACGTCCCTAACCTCCTCCACCGGATGCAGCGGATGCCAACCAGGATCGACGGGCCGGTCCTCCTCGCGCCCGCCGTGCACGGGGACGAGCGGGGCTTTTTCATGGAGACCTGGCGCGAAGACGCCTGGCGCTCCCACGGGGTTCCGGCGGGCTTCGTCCAGGACAACCACTCGCGCTCGCGCCGCGGCACGGTGCGGGGGATCCACTTCCAGAGAGACCCGGGGCAGGGCAAGCTCGTCCGCTGCGCACGCGGCGCCGTGCTCGACGTGGTCGTGGACCTGCGGCGCGGCTCGGCGACGTTCGGCGAGTGGGAGTCCTTCGAGCTCGACGACGTCCACGGCCACCAGCTCTGGATCCCGGTCGGCTTCGGCCACGGCTTCTGCGTGCTCTCCGAGACGGCGGACTTCGTCTACAAGTGCACGAGCTACTTCGACGCGGCGACCGAGGCCGGCATCCGCTTCGACGACCCCGCGGTCGGGATCGAGTGGCCAGCCGACGTCGAGCTGCTGTTCTCGGAGCGCGACGCGACGGCGCCGCTGCTGGCCGACGTGGCCGACTCCCTCCCCTTCCGCGTGTGAGCGCGGACGGCCGCTTCGCCCCGAGCCCGACCGGCACGCTGCACCTGGGCAACCTGCGCACGGCGCTGCTGGCGTGGCTGTTCGCCCGCTCGGCGCGGGCGCGCTTTATCGTGCGGATGGAGGATCTGGACGCCGGGCGCGTGCGGCCGGGCTCGGCGGAGGAGCAGCTCGCCGACCTCGCCGCGCTGGGCATCGACTGGGACGGCGAGGTGGTGTTCCAGTCGGCGCGGCTGTCCCGGTACTCCGCGGCGCTCGACCGGCTACGAGGCGACGGGCGCGTGTACGAGTGCTTCTGCACGCGGGCGGAGATCCGCTCGGCGGCGAGCGCGCCGCACGGGCCGCTGCCGGAGGGCGCCTATCCCGGGACGTGCCTGCGGCTCTCGTCGGCGGAGCTGGCGCAGCGGCGCGCGGCGGGGCGCCCGCCGGCGCTGCGGGTACGGGCGGACGCGGCGCGTGTCGAGTTCGAGGACCGCCTGCTCGGCCACGTCGAGGGCGTGGTCGACGACTTCGTGGTGCGCCGCAACGACGGCGCGCCGGCGTACAACCTCGCCGTGGTGGTCGACGACGCCGCCCAGGGCGTCGGCGAGGTCGTGCGCGGGTCGGACCTCGTGGACTCCACGCCGCGGCAGCTGTGGCTGGCGCGCGCGCTCGGGCTCGCGGAGCTGTCGTTCGCGCACGTGCCGCTCGTGCTCGGGCCGGACGGGGCGCGGCTGGCGAAGCGGCACGGCGACGTGACGCTGCGGGAGGTCGGCGCGGGCGCGGCGGCGGCGTGGATGGCGGCGTCGCTGGGCTTCGACGGGGCGCGGACCGCGGCGGAGCTGCTGGCGGCGTTCGATCCTTCGAGGCTGCCCGGCGCCGACACCCGCTTCGAGGGGGTGTGAGTCGGGCCCCGCCGCGCGCCGGTCGGGTGAGCGTCGACTTTGTCCGCCTAGGGCTGACAAAGTCGACGCTCAGCTTCCTATGAGTGCTGCTCCTCGATCCGGGCGACCTCGTGCGTGGCCGATTCATAGGCCTCTCGTGCGGCTTCGAGGCGGGTTCGCGCGTCTTCGGCGGCCGCGCGCGCGGCCTTCAGGCGGCGCTCGAGCTTGCGGCGCTCCGCCTCTTCGCGCCGCTCCGCCGCCTCGCGCTCGCGCCGCTCGGCGGCCTCGCGGTCGCGCTGCTCGCGCTTGCGCCGCGCCTCCGCGTCGCGCTGCTTCGGCCGCGCCGCGCGAACCTCGCCACCCTCCTCCGGCCCCTCCTTCGATGCGGGGGTGGACGCCGGGGCCACGACATCGCCCAGAGGCCAGCCACCACCGCCGGCGGGCTCCTCCACCAGCCGCCCGCCTACGAACAGCGCCCGCAGCGCCTCGTCGCCCGCCACCGCGTGGAGCAGCGCACGCAGCCGGTCGCGCGCCTGGCGCGAGAGCTCGGGCGGCGCGGCGCGCACCAGCTCGTCGACCGCCGAGCGCTCCGCGGCCGCGGCGGCGCGCACGGCCTCGCGGCCGCCCCCGCCGAGCTGCGCCTCGCGCAGCGCCTCGCCGGCCTCCAGCAGCTCGCCCGCGCCGCCGCGCGCGAGCTGGTTCGCCGCCCAGGCGACCTGGCTCGGCTTGGGCAGCTTGGCCACCTTCGCGGCGGCCTCCTTCTGCCCCGCGCGGCGCAGCTCGCGCGCGGCGGCGCCCCGCTCGCGGATGAAGTCCGCAAACGGCAGCGCGTAGAGGCGATCGGCCGCCTCTTCTACCCGATCAGGCGCCACCGGCCTCGGTGTGGACGGGGCCTTCGCCGACGCGCCAGCCGCGGGTCATGCTCGGCGAGCTGAACCGTGCCGTCACCTCCCCGGTCGCGCTGACCGCGATCAGCCCGCCGTGGCCGCCCACCCGCTCCAGCGCCGCGAGCGCCTGCGCACCGGCCTGCTCGAGCGAATGCCCGGCGTGGCGCACGAGGGCGTCGACCTCGTGCGCCATCGCGACGCGGATGATGGCCTCGCCGTCACCGGTGCAGGAGATCGCGACGCTGCGGTCGTCGGCCCACGTGCCGGCGCCGATCAGCGGCGAGTCGCCCACCCGGCCGCGGCGCTGGCCCATCGTCCCGCCGGTCGAGGTCGCGGCGGCGAGCCGGCCCTCGAGGTCGCGGGCGACCGCGCCGACCGTGCCCTCCGCCCAGCCGGACGCGCCGGCGGCGAGCGCCTCGCGCTGGCTCGCCGTGACGAGCCACTCGTCCTCGCACAGCTCCACGCCGGCGTCCGCGGCGAACGAGCGGGCGGCTTCGCCGACCAGCAGCACGTGGCGGGCGTCCTGCAGGACGGCGCGCGCGGCACGGACGGGGTTGCGCACGCCGCCGACGCAGGCGACCGAGCCCGCCCGGCGGTCCGTGCCCTCCATCACGGCCGCGTCGAGCTCGACCCCGCCGTCCTCGGTCAGCGCGGCACCGCGTCCGGCGTTGAACTCCGGGTCGTCCTCGAGCGTCGCGACCGCCGCCTCGACGGCGTCGAGCGCGCTGCCGCCGGCCGCCAGCACGGCGTGGCCGGCCTCCACTCCCGCCGCCGCGCCGGCGCGCATGCGGCCGGCGCGCTCGGCGGTGCCGGGCACGCGCCCGGCGCCTCCGTGGACCACGATCGCGACCTCGGGCATGGGCGGGACGATAGTCAGCGCCGGCTACCCTGGGCGCATGGCGACGCGCCGCGGCTCACGCTCCCCGCTCCTGCTGCTCGTGATCGCCGTGCTGGCGGCCGTGATCGCGGTCCCGGCCCTGCTGCCGAGCCTCAACCCGTTCGGCGAGGAGACGAAGGACCGCAGCCAGCCCGTGCTGATCAAGTCGCTGGAGAACCTGAGCGACTACCACGCGGCCACGGCCAACATGCAGGTGGTCGTCGACGTCGAGCGGGACGCGAAGCTGCTGCCGTCGTTCATCAGCGGCGAGCGGACGCTGTTCGTGGCGGCTGGGAGCGTCGATGCGGCCGTGGACTTCGCCGGCCTCTCGCGCGACCCGGAGGCGGTGAAGGTCTCCGAGGACCGCGCCGCGGTGGCGCTGACGCTGCCGGCCCCGGAGCTCACCGAGCCGCGGCTGGACCCCGACCGCACGCGCGTCTACGACCGCGACCGCGGCCTGGTGGACCGGGTCGAGGACGCCGTCTCGGACCGCCCCGGCGACGAGCAGCCGCTCTACAAGCTGGCCGGCGAGAAGCTCGCGGCCGCCGCGGCGGCCGACCCGCAGCTGATCCGCACGGCGGAGCGCAACACCAGGGCGATGCTCAGCGGCCTGCTGCGCGGCCTCGGCTTCGAGCGCATCACGATCGAGTTCCGCCGGCCGCAGGTCTGACGAGCGGCTCAGGCCACCGAGGTGAGGATGGTCAGCAGCGCGACGAGCAGGATCGCGAGGAGGGCGATCGCCGCGATGCGCGTCGCCCACACGCCGGCCCGGGAGTGCTCTGGCCCGGGCACCCGCTGCGCCGACGCCGCTCGCGCCGCCTCCACTCGGCGGTAGGGCGCGCGCTGGTCGACCTCCGCGCGGGCGGCGACCGCCGCGGCGCCGCGGCGGCGACCCATGGCGCCGGCGGCCGTCGCCGCCACTGGGGTGTCGTCGGTCGCGTGGACGCCGTTGGCGGCCGCCGCGGCCGCGGAGCGGCGCTGCTCTGCGGTCTGGGCCTGCCGGGCGTCGAGCTCCCTGCGCAGGTGGCGGACGGTGGCCCGCTCGCGCTCCAGGTCTCGTGAGACGCGCTCGTAGAGGCGGCGGCCGGCTTCGTCCACGTCGATGGACTCGTCGTCGGGATCGGCGGGCGGGCGCGAGGCCAGCTCCTCCCGCAGCCGTGCGGTCTCGGCGCGCTCGGCGGCCAGCGCACGATCGGCCTCCTCGCGGGCCGTGCCCAGCTCGTCGCGCAGCCGCTCCGTCTCCTCGGCCTCGGCGGCCATGGCCCTCTGGGCCTCCTCACGCGCGGCGGCGAGCTTCTCGTGCACGCCGGCCGTCGCCGAGCGCTCCTCGGCCAGCCGCCGCTCGGCGTCGTCGCGCTCCTTGGCGAGGCGCTGCTCGAGGGTCTCCTCGCGGGCCGCCACCTCGGCGTTCGCCTGCTCGAGCTGGGAGGCGAGCCGGCCGCGCTCGGCCTCGCCCTCGTCGTGGGCCTCCCGCAGCTCGCCCAGCTGCTCCGCGAGGCGCTCCTGGCCGTCGATCGCCTCGTTCAGCGCTCCCCGCAGCTCCCCGCCGCGAGCGATCAGCGCGGCGTGCTGGTCGCCGAGGCCGTCGTGCTCCCGCTGCAGGTGCTCGTGGCGCTCGCGCAGCTCGGACAGCTCGTGCGTCTGGTGCTCGTGGCGCTCGCGCAGCTCGGACAGCTCGTGCGTCTGGTGCTCGTGGCGCTCGCGCAGCTCGGAGAGCTCCGCCTCCAGGCGCGAGTGGCGCTCGCGCAGCTCCTCGAGCTCGCCGTCGTGCCGCGGCTCGCCGGCTGTGGCCGGCTCGGCTTGCGAAATGCGAGCCGCGCGCATCTCCGTGACCTGCGCGCGCAGCTCGGTGAGCTCGTCGCGCAGCGCGCGGTCGGTCGACGAGCTCCCGGAGCTCGCGGAGCTCGCGGAGCTCTCGGAGCTCTCGGAGCTCTCGGAGCTCTCGGAGCTCGGCCTGCGCTTGCGCCGCCGCGGCGCGGGCAGCTCGACCACCAGGCTGCGGCCGATCTCGAGCTCGGCGCCCTCCACGTCGACGGGCCCGTGCGGCCAGGCGAAGCCGGCCTTCCAGCGTTCGCCCGCCGGCGCGGGCAGGTGACCGCCCGGCATCGCGTTCAGCCGGAGCCGGCGCCCGTCCGCGTCCAGGTAGAGCACCGGGCGCCGCAGGCGGCGGCCGGTCAGGCCCTGCCACCGGCCGACGACCTCGAGCCGGTCGTCAGCCACCCACTCGAACCGCTCGAGCTCGAAGGTCAGCTCGCTCGTCTCGGCCATCAGCCCCGCCCACCGCCCTTCGGCCGCGCCGCGGCCTCGGCGTCCGCGTCCGTGTCGGGCACCGCCTCGGTGACGTCCGTGTGGTCGTCCGCCCCGGGCCGCGACACCACCGAGCCGGTCTCCGTGGTCGGGGGCCGGTGGTCTACGGCGGCGACCCGCTGGCGCGCGTCGCGCCCCTCGATCGCCACGGAGAACGACACCTTGCCGACGCTCAGCAGGGCGCCGACGAGCATCACGAGGGCGGCGCCGAAGCCGATCCACGCGCCGAGCTGCGGGTCCGCGCCTCCGACGGACGGCGGCGGGCTGAGGATCTGCGCGATCACCAGCACCGCGAGTGCCAGCACCGCGGCGGGAATCCAGCGCCGGTCCAGGTACGGGACCTCGGGCGCGATCAGGCCGGCGGCGGCGACCAGCGCAAGCAGCGCCAGCGCGGCGAGCAGCAGGTCGCTGATCTCGAACGCCTGCCAGGCCGTCTGGTCGCCGTACCAGTCGAGGAACAGGCTCACCAGCAGCGCCAGGCTGCCGAGGGCCACGATCACCGGGCCGATCTCGAATCGTCTCATCACCTACAGGAAACCAGGCCGAGCCTCCGGACGGGGAGGAAGCCGTGCAGGCCGCGGCCGGTCGCCGTTCAGGCCACGCGCGCCTCGAGCGGGTCGCTGCGCTGGCGCAGCGCGTTGTAGGCCGAGGCACGAACCACGATGTCCGGCGGCGCTCCCGCGGGCAGCGGCACGGTCTCGGAGCCGGCGCGCCCGTGGATCCGGAGCGGGTGGCTCGCCAGCATCAGCTCCTCGCTCCCGAGCGGGTGCACCGTGACGAGCAGCCGGCCCGCCGGCCGCAGAAGCGCGCGGTCGAGGGCCCACTCCACCGCGATGCCGCCCGGCGCGCGCTCCGCGGCCAGCCGCTGCAGGCGAGGGTGGGTCAAGCGGCCCACCTGGCGCATCAGGCGGCCGAAGGAGCGGAACGGCGTGGCCAGCTGCGCGCGGCGGTGCCAGCCGGCGGGATCCTCCCACTTGACGCCCTGCCGGCCCGGGCCGGCCGGGCTGCGCCCCCCGAGCCTGCCGCCGCTCCACCGGGCCAGCACGCCCGCCGAGCCGCCCCAGCGGCCGGGCCACTCCGCCCAGGCCCCGAACGGCTCCACGCGCGCGAGCACCGCCTCGACGGCCCCGTCCGGGTTGTCGACGCCGAGCATGTACGGGTGCGCGCCGGCCTCGTAGTAGTTGGCGTGCGAAAGCGGCGCGACGTAGACGACCGGATGGGCTCCGAGGCGCTCAACCCGCTCCCAGTCCTTCGCCTCGCCGCTCTCGTGCTGGGAGCAGGTCACCACCTGCGGGCGGTCGCCGGCGCCGAGGCCGACCTGGACGAGCTCCCAATCGCCCTCGTGGCTGCCGAAGCCGAGCAGGTTCCTCGGGTTGTCGTAGAACCACAGCCAGTACTGCAGCCACGTCCGGTCGCCGCCGGCGACCACGCGGCCGTAGCAACGGTCGGCGTAGCGGGAGTCGGCCTGCAGCCGGCGGGCCGCCGACAACGGGTCCGGGGCCTCGTCGAGCCGGTCGCGCGCGTCGGGCGTGCGTCCGCCCGGATAGGCGGCCAGGTGGGCCAGGTTCAGCGCGCCGCCGCCGCCGCCGGCCCGCGCGAGCTCGGCGCCGTCACCGGCCAGGAGCACGTTGCCCTCGTTGTCCGTGATCGAGGCCGCCGACATCGCGCGATACGGCTCCTGCGAGTCGTAGCGCAGCGCCGGGCGGTGGCGCTCGAGCCGCGGGTCGAGCTCGGTCATCCGGCCGCCACGAGCCTGTCCGCCGCGTCGCGCAGGTGCGCGCGCAGCGAGTGCCGCGCCACCCCGTAGCCCTCGCACAGCTCCCGCTCGCGCAGCCGCGCGCCGGCCGGCAGCCCGCCGTCGAGGATCTCCCGGCGCAGCTCGGCCACCAGGAGGTCGACGGTGGACGGCGGGTCCAGTGGGCGCGGCGAAGCCATGCCCGCCATCATGCCGCCGCGGGCGCCGGAGCGCGACGAGGAACGCGCAGGCCGAGCGCCTGGGCCAGACTGGCGGCATGGACCTCGGACTCACCGGCACAGGTGCGCTGGTCACCGGCGCCTCCGGCGGCATCGGCTCGGCGGTCGCCCGCGAGCTGGCCGCGGAGGGCGCGCGCGTGGCCGTGCACTACCACCGCAACCGCGAGGCCGCCGCGGCGCTGGCCGAGGAGATCGGCGGGGTCGCGCTGGGCGCCGACCTGCGCGAGGAGGCCGAGGCCGACGCGCTCGTCCCCGCCGCCGTGGAGGCGCTCGGCCGGCTCGACGCCTGCGTCGCCAACGCGGGCGTCTGGCCGTCGGAAGACGTGCCCGTGGCGCGGATGGCGCTCGAGCGCTGGCGCGCGACGGTGGACGCCAACCTCACCGCCAGCTTCCTCACCGCGCGCGCCTACCTGCGCCACGTCGAGGCCGCCGGCACGGGGAGCCTCGTCATGATCGCCTCGACCGCCGGCCTGTTCGGCGAGGCGGGCCACGCCGACTACGCGGCGGCGAAGGCCGCGATCGCCCACGGCCTCGCGCTCTCGCTCAAGAACGAGGTGGTGCGCACCGCGCCGGCCGCCCGCGTCAACGTGGTCGCGCCGGGCTGGACGGTGTCGCCGATGACGGCCCGCGACCTCACCGAGGAGACGGTGGGCCACCTCACCGCGACGATGGCCCTGCGCAAGGTCGCCGAGCCCGCCGACGTCGCGCGCTCCGTGGCGTTCCTGTGCTCGGCGCGGGCCGCGGGCCACGTCACGGGCCAGGTGATCACGGTCGCCGGCGGGATGGAGGGCCGGCTGCTGCACTCCTAGTCGCAGAGGCCGAGCGCGCGGCAGAGGCTCGCGAGCGCGCGCAGCAGCGTGGCCGGCCCCTGGGGCGGTCGGCCGGCAGCGGCCGGCGCGGCCGCGCGCGGCACCAGGCGCACGATGCGCCCGGACGTCCAGAGGCTCACGTAGAGACTGCCGTCCGGCCCGAGCGCCGCCCCGAGCGGCTCCTGGCGCCCGAAGCCGGTCGCGAAGCGCTCGACGGGCGCGGTGCGGCGCCGCCCGAGGCGCGCGAGCGACACCCGCACGACGTCGCCGCCGGTCGGGTTCGCGTCGAACGTCGAGCCGAACCGGGTCACGAAGGCGCTCGGCCCCCAGCGCCCGAAGCGCCGCGCCACCGCGATCGCCCCGGGCGCCGAGTGCGCCGCCAGCCGCGCCAGCGGCGCGACGGCGCCGCGGCAGGGCGGCCCGCCCTGGTCCCAGCACTCCGGGAAGCCGTACCAGCGCGCCCGGCCTCGCGGGTCGAGCAGGTTGACCTCGTCGGGTGGGCGGCGCAGGCCGAGGTCGTCGCGGCCGTGCTCGGAGACCAGCAGCCGCCCACCGCCGGGCGCGACGGCGAGGCCGTAGGGGTTGCGCAGGCCGCGGGCCTCCACGCGCAGCCCGCCGCCGCCGCGCCGGAACGACACCACGGTGGCCGACAGCGACTGCGAGGAGCGGAGGTTGTCGGCCTGGCTGCCGACGCCCAGGTAGAGCCGCTCGCCGGGACCGGCGACGATCGAGTCGACGCGGTGCCGGCCGGTCGGGAGGCCCTCGATGACGACCCGCTGACGGCGGAAGCGGCGGCCGTCGAAGCCGGAGTAGGCCACCACGCGGCCGGTGTGCGACGGCGCGAAGGTCGCGTACGGGACCACGTGGCTGACGTAGAGCTCACCCCGGTGCCAGGTCAGCCCGAGCGCGCTGAACAGGCCGCGCACGACCTGACGGGGCCGGGCGCCCCGTCGCGGCACCATCCAGACGCCGTCGCTGGGCGCGGTCTGCACACCCGCGGAGGTCGCCCACAGCCGGCCGCGCGAGTCGAAGGCGAGGTTGGACGGGTTCCGGATCCCGGACGCGTAGCGCTCGAGCTCCACGCCGGCGGGCAGGCGCACGCGCGCCGGGGCGGCCGGCGCGGCGGCGAGCGCCGCCGCGAGGACTACCAGCGTGATGGCGAGCGCGCGGCCGATCGCCCCATTGTGGCGCTCAGCGCCGGAGGGACACTTCGCGTGCGAGGACGGCGAGCGGCGCGCCCCAGTCCTCGAGCGACGACGGAGTCGGGATCCCGTAGCCCGCGCCGAGCCCTGAGACGCGCCCGCGCAGCGCCCACTTGGCGAACGTGTCGGCGAAGCGCTCCTCCGGCTCCGCGCAGACGCCGGTGCGCGCGCCGAAGTGCTCGCCGCACGCTCCCGAGCGCGGGATGCCGGCGTCGACCCGGTCGTTGAGCGGCTGGTCGACCAGCTTGTAGTCGACGACGTGCCCGAGCTCGTGCAGCAGGACGTTGCCACGATCGATGATCCGGCGGCCGTTGAGCTCCGTGAAGTTGAGCTCGACCCGCGTGGGCTCGAGACCCAGGCGGGTGACTCCCATCATCGGGCCCGGCGTGGCGCCGAGGACGACCGTGCCGTCGATCTCGGAGATCAGTGTCAGCGCCTCGGGGCGCGCCGAGGCGAGCGCCGCCTCGATCCAGGCCCGGTCGCTCGCCGACACGTCCGGCCCGAACCCGAAGCCCGCGGCACGCTGCTCGGCGCTGACCGGCACCGTGTCGGCCACGGCGGGGGCCACGGTCAACCGGGGGTCGTCCTTGAAGAAGCCCGCGGCTCCGCCCGCCACGAGCGCGGCGGCGACCCAGGCGAGCGTGCGGATCCGGCCGGCGTCCATTCCTACACGGTCATCGGCGCCATGCGCCCGGGCATTGAGCCGGGGCTCGCGCAAGGTCGCGTGCGGCGTCGACGCGAATCTGCGCGAGTACCGCGCGTCGCGAGCTGGCCGCCGTCAGGCTCGCCCTCGCCGCTCACGGCCGGCTGCCGGAAGGGCTCTACCTCGCGCTCAACGCCTCCCCCGCGCTGCTCGCAGGCGACGAGCTGCTGGCCCTGCTGGTCGCG
>Ga0183260_10002567_pt1 | contig 15000 bp, 14 predicted proteins | sample AntDrymUQ4972206_2_FD_129768 | JGI IMG/M metagenome (GOLD analysis project Ga0183260, IMG submission 129768) | Polar desert sand microbial communities from Dry Valleys, Antarctica - metaG UQ497 (22.06) (version 2) (version 2) | ecosystem: Environmental > Terrestrial > Soil > Desert | place... | reverse complement strand
GCCTGAGGATCCGCGGCGGCGTTCGGAAGGTAGATCGGAAACCTGTGCTCCTCCACCCAGCCGGTGATCCCCTGGCCGAGCCGTACACGCAGCTGCTCCGGCCGCTCGTCGACGTACTCGCCGACCTGCCCGTGGATGGCGACCGGAACGAGATCCGAGCCCATGATCCGGTAGACCCGCACGTTGTGATAGTCGATCAGAGCGCGCAGCTCGGTGGCGATCGCCATGCCGATCTCGTGGACGCCTGTCAACCCGTTGAGCCGCGCGCCCAGCTGCTGGATCGACTGGAGCTGCGCGGCGCGCTGGGCCATGAGACCGTAGTCGTGGGCCGTCCGGAACGCGACGCTCGACTGCGACGCGAGCGCGGCGAGGGCATCGAGCTCGTCGTCGCTCCAGCTGTGCGGTCCATCGTGATACACCGTGAGCATGCCGAGCACCTCGGCGCCCACGAACAGTGGCGCGGCGCACAGCGTGTCGTAGCCTTCCGCGATGATCGCGGCCCGTTGCCCGGCCGCTCGCGGGTCATCGCGATAGCCGACGCTGAACAGCGGCCGGCGCTCGGCGAGCGCGACGTCCGGCAGCGAGCCTGGTGCGGGCCGGCGAAGCTCGTCGATGTAGTCGGCTGACAGGCCGCGCGACGCGATCGCCGCCTCCGCCTCGCCGCGCCCTGTCTCGACGATGGCCGCGCGATCGGCGTCGAACAGCGACGCCGCGTGATCGAGGAGGCCCGAGCGGATTGCCTCGACGTCGAGCCGGCTGGCAAGATCGGCCGCGGCGCGGCGCAGCGCCTCGGCCCGGTGGAGCCGACGACCCAGCCGTTCGGCCTTGTCGGCGATCTCGAGCAGGGTCCCAAGGGCCTGCGCCGCGGCAGTAGCCGCGCCGACGGTAGCAGGCCCGGCCACCGCGGGCCCCACCAGCGTGAGCGCGCCCCAGGCGCCATCGCCGCAGCGCAGCGCGACCGCCAGCTCCGGGCCGAGACCGCGTGCGATCGGCCGGTTGGGTGCCACGTCGACGACGGGCCCGAAGTCCGTCGCCCCGCCGGCGGCGCTGACCAGCGCGCGCCCCGCCGTGCCGTCGACCGCCCGGGGCCCGAGGCGCGACGCGCCGGCGCCGGTCGCGGCGCGCGGGACGAGGCGCTCCCCTTCGAGCTGCCAGGCGACGACGAGCGCGGACCCCAGCGCCTCCCGGACGTTCACGACCGCCGTGGCCAGGAGCTCATCGAGGGTGGGACCGTCGTGCTCGAGCGAACGGGCGGCGAGCTCGCCGAGTCCCGCGACCAGCGCGGCGGCCGGGGCGGACGGGCCGTCCTCCGGGGGCTCGCGGCGGCCGGCTGCGGTACCGGCCGACGGTGCCGTCGTGGCACGCACCCGAGCGGCCTCGCCCGGGAGACGCCGCGTGGCCGGGCCGGGAGCGGCAGGCAGATCGGAAGCCCGCCCGCCGGCCTCCGCAGCGGCCAGGAACCGCTGGAGGTCGCCGAGGCGGTAGCGGCGGTCGCCGCGCGGGTTGATCCGGTAATAGCGCAGGCGGCCGGCGTCGCTCCACGCCCGCACGGTGTTCGGGTGCACACCGAGCAGCCGGGCGGCCTTTGTGACGGAGAGCGAGGCGTCGAGCGGGCGAGGCGACAGAGGTGACACGCGTACCTGATCGAGGAGGATCACGACGGACGCCCCGAGCCTAGCAATCTCACAGTTCTTGCCAATAACCCGATCCTCCCATGACCCCCGTTCGTGCGTGGAACCTCGCACATACCGGCCGTCGGCCGACCGCTCGCGGGTCCGGCGCGGAGCCCGCGGGGGAACGTTGCAAGGTCATCGCAGGTGGCGGGGACGGCGATCCGCGCCGTCTCCGCCCGCGAACTTAGTGCAAGACCCCGGGAGCGACGGCTGAGGTACATCCTCGCGGCACTCGGGAGTTCGGAGGATGCGTTTTGAAGAAGCGAACCCTATTGTCGCTGACGGCAGCGTTCGGTATGGCGCTTGCGATCGCAGCGCCGGCGGCCGCCGACAGCGGAGACGCGGTCGAGATCATGGTCATGAAGCACGCCTGCGAGGCGTCCATCCAGACCGAAGCCGACTTCGAGGCCGTCGAGGCCAAGGGCGAGGGCAACCCCGTCGCCGTCCTCGTGCAGACAGTCCTGGCCTGCCCGACGATCGCCAACCCCGGTGACGAGCAGTCCGAAGGCGCCATTGCCGGCGAGGCCGCCGAGTTCACGTTCACGGTCACCGACTCGGCCGGGACCTCGGTCTCCAGCGCGGACGCCGAGTTCACCGCCGCCAAGCTCTGCGAGGCCGACGTCAAGCTTGACGCCAACGGCGACGGAAACGCTGAGGATCCGAACGTCTGCCTGGACATCTCGCACTACATGTTCACGGGTCTCGTCTCCGGCGAGGTCACCGTCGAGGAGACCTCTCCTCCGAGCGGCTTCAGCTACGGAACCGTTCGTTTCACCCCGACCGAGCTCGCCGAGAACAACGACGCCGAGTCGCTTCTGACCGACGTCACCGAGGAGCCCCTGCGCCTCGACACGTCGGGCGACACGGACAACTCCGTGATGCTCCACGTCTACAACTTCCAGACCGACATGCCCCCGACCGACACGGTCGCCGGCGACGCCCAGACGGGCCAGTCGCCGTGGCTGCCGATCGCCCTTCTCCTGTCCGTCGCGGGCGGGTCGATGGCCTTCGCCCGCCGCATCGGGCGCTGATCCCAGCCTCCCTCCCTCCAGCAAACGCCCCGGCCAACGGCCGGGGCGTTTGCATTTCCGCCACCAGGAGAACCACTGTGCGACGCCTCAGGATCACCTCGCTCGCAGTCGCCGCATCGTTGGCGCTCGGCGCGTGCGCCGGCACATCGACGAGCACCGGGACCGCCGGCACGCCGTCGGCGGCCGGGGCCACGCTCGCGCCCATCGCAACCCCCACGACGGCCGCCCCCAGCGTCGCCACCGAGTCATCAGCCAGCGCTGCGCCGGCCGCATCGGCGTCCCCTCCGGCCGAGGTCGCGGAGCCGGTCGCCGTCACGATCCGTGACTTCTCGTTCCAGCCCGATGATGTGCAGGTCGTCGTTGGTCAGGTCGTCACGTGGACGAACGAGGACGGCGAGCCGCATACCGTTCGCTCCGATGACGGCTCGATCTCCAGCCCGATCGTCGGCTCCACGCCGTTCGAGTGGACAGCCGAAGGCGCCCCCGGCACCGAGATCCCCTACATCTGCAGCATCCATCCCTCGATGAAGGGCCGCGTCACGATCGCCGGCTGACGCACACGCCCGCGCCGCAAGGTCGACCGCACGGAGGATGCGAGCGACCATCGCTTCGCTCGGGTTGAAGCGCCCGTGCTCGTAGGACGACAGGTTGGCGGAGTGAACTCCTGAGTAGCGTTCGACTTCGGCGAGGGTGACTCCTCGTTCGACGCGGGCGAGGTGGAGATGTCGCGCGATCGCCGGGAGCGCTGCCTCGACATTGAGCGGCGGCATGATCGCGCCGCGTCGCCCGACGCCCGTCCACTCGCGCAGCACGTCGTCGCGCAACGGCGGGAGGTTGTACAGCACGTCACGGAGGCGCGTGTACGCCGCGCGGTGGGGGAGATACAGGCCTCGCTCCCAGTCGCAGACGGCGCCACGGCGATCAGCGCGGGCACGCGGCGCGCGCGAGCCGTCCGGCGCGCCCGTCAGGCGTCAGCGGCGGGGCGAACGGCCCGAGTCGCCGCGGCCGCCCGTTGCCCGGACCCAGATGGTCGTCGCCGCGACGGCGAGAACGGCGATAACGAGCACGGCGCCGATGGCGAGGAGCGGCTCACCCACGAGCCCGGGACCCTCACCGGAGCTGCGTGGGTCGCCGCCTGCGGCTGAACTGGGGCTGGGATCGGCGGCGAGGACCGCGGGCGCGCCGATAAGGACGACGAGGATCACGGTCAGCGCAAGCAGCGCGACGTCCGCAGCCGGACGCAGGAGGCTCACGTCAGGGCCTCGACGATCAGCCACAGCAGCCCGACGGCGGTGACGGCCGCGCCCGTCCCGAGCAGCACGGCGACCGCGCGCGATGCGGGCACGCGACCCTCCGCGAGGATGCGCATCGCCTCGGGCGGCTCGAGTGTCGTGAGGACGAGCGGCCGGCCGAGGCCCGCGGTCAGGCGGATCGCATCGCCCTCGCGGACCGGCACGCCCAGTGCCACGGCATGCTCCACCGACGACACCTGCTCGATCCGCGCCCGGACGGGCAGGTCCGGAGCGATGCCCCGGGGCAGCCGTTCGCCCAGGTCCGCCGCGCGGCCCGTCGACTGGCGTGGTATCACCACGAGCCCGGCGTCGAGCGCGGTCCCGTCGACGCCGATCCCGACCATCCCCTCGCGCAGCTCGAATGAGACCACGTCACGGTTGTCCTCGAATGTCCGCCATGCCCCGCGTTCGAGCACCTGCAGTCGCGTGCGTCGCAGGACCAGCGGCCGGTGATCGGCATCCTCGAAGTCCTCGTCGCTGTCGATCCGCCCGCGAACCGCGACGTATCGGCGGTCTCCCGCCTCGGCCAGGGCACGAGCTTCCGCAATGGTGGCGCGCGGCGTCGAGGCGAGCAGCCGGCCCACGCGGAGGCGCGGTCCGAACGAGCGCAGCACGAGCCAGGAGCCCGCGAGCAGGGAGAGCCCGACGAGGATCACGAGCAGTGGGGCCACGTCCGGATCGTACGCGGAGCCCGTGCCGCGCATGAAAAGACCCGGAGGAACCTACTCGACGCGTGGGCGTTGATGTGATCGCTGCCGTTAGCGCCGCTCAGCCCCTCCGGGCTGACTCAACGCTACGAGGCGGCCCGCTCCCGGTCAACGGGGTTGTCCACGAAACTCCGATTCGCTCGACCGATTATCCACCGACCGTCCCCATTGCCTGCGTGAGCCAAAGGGCCCGCCGTCAGCCGGCGAGGCGACCGGTCGCGGGATCGAGCGCCGTCAGCTCGCCTCCGAAGCTGGTCAGGACGAGCCGCCCGCCGATGAGCTCTGCGGCGGCCACGACATCCGAGTGCGCAACGCGCCACGCCACCTCGCCGTCCGCCTCGATCGCGAATGTCTCGATCTCCGCCTGGACGACGACGTGGGCAAGCCTCGACGAGCCGAAGATGCCTACGAGCGGCGTCGCCGACCGGTGCGCCCAGCTGAGCTTCCCGGTTCGCGCCTGGAGCCCGTAGGTGTGAAAGCCGTAGGCGACGACTAGCAGGCCGGGACTGTCCCAGAAGATCGCCGCCGGGTCGTCGAAGATCGTCGAGGCGAAGCGTGCGGACCACGCGCCACCCGGCCCGTCGACCCGCAGCTCCGCCCGGCACAGGGCGTCGGGCTGCGCTGACACCTCCGTGCCGTGATCGGTCAGGGTGCCGCCCGCCTCGCTCAGCGCGAAGACCTCGGTGGCTCGTCCGCTGCCCGCCCAGCGCCAGCGAGTCCGGATCCCGCCCGGGTACTGGACGGTCGCGTTGCGCGGCTCGGGAAGCGCGCCACCCGGCAGGGCCGTCAGCTGCCCGCTCCGCGGAGAGCGAGGAGGCGCCGGGAGACGCGGTAAGTCGCCGGCTCGAGCACGGCAGGAGTCTAGCATCGGCTCCTTCGGGACCCGCCCTGTCGGCGACGGGCCGGTAGCATCCAGCGATGACGTCTGATCGCACGTCGCTGCACGCCCTCGTCCTGGCCGACGGCGACCGTCCGGCGCGGACCGCCCTCGACGCGGCCTGGCCGGGCTGGGACGATCGCGTTGCGCTCGTCGTGGCTGCCGACGGCGGCGCCGGGCTTGCTGCCGAGCTCGGGATCGTCCCGGACCGCTGGGTCGGCGACGGCGACTCGATCGCCCCGGACGACCTCGCCGACCTCGAGCGGCGCGGGGTGACGATCCTCCGCGCGTCCCCGGACAAGGACGAGTCGGATAGCGAGCTGGCGCTGCTGGAGGCGGTCCGGGCGGGCGCTACCGAGATCACGGTGCTCGGAGCCCTGGGCGGCCGGCGGGTCGATCACCTGCTGGCCAACGTCGCCCTGCTCACCCACCCGGCGCTGGCCGGCATCCCGACGCGCCTGGTCGACAACCGCACCCGGGTCACGCTCGTCGATGCGGGGCCTGGCCCGGCATCCGTGCGGCGCGACCTGACCGGCCGGATCGGCGACGTGGTGTCGTTGCTGCCGTGGGGTGGCGAGGTCGAGACTGTCTCGACATCCGGGCTGCGCTACCCGCTCATGCGCGAACGGCTGCTGGCCGGCCCGGCGCGAGGTCTCTCGAATATCCGCACGGACAGCGGCGCCTGGATCGAGGTGCGCGGCGGCCGCCTGCTCGTCGTCGAATCGCCTGCTACGCTCGGCGCATCATGATGCCCAACGCCGGTGATGCCGCGCCGGAGATCGCCCTGCCGGACGAGACCGGCGCAGTCCATCGCCTCGCCGACCGTCGCGGCGACTGGACGGTGCTCTACTTCTACCCGACCGACGACTCGCCGGGCTGCACGACAGAGGCCTGCGAGTTTCGCGATGCCGACCCGATGATCCGCGAGCGTGGGGCCGAGGTCTGGGGCGTGAGCCCGCAGGGCTCCGGCAGCAAGCGCGCCTTTCGCGCGAAGTTCGGGCTCCCCTTCACGCTGCTCTCGGACGAGGACCATGCCGCCGCCGAGGCCTACGGATCGTGGGTCGAGAAGCAGAACTACGGCAAGACGTACTGGGGCACCGCGCGGACGACGTTCCTGATCGATCCCGACGGCCGGGTCGCGCGCCTCTGGCCCAAGGTCAAGCCGCAGGGCCACGCGGCCGAGGTGCTCGAGGCGCTCGACGAGGCGCGCGCCGCCCGGCCACTCTGAGCCGCGCGCGGATGATCGCCCGCTGGAGGCCTCGCTCGTGGGGGGAAACGAGCGAAGCCTCGGCGATGATTGTCGACCCGGGCCGGAGCCCGCGCAAGATCCTGCGAGCCCGCGCCAGGGCGCCCGAGCGCCCGTCGTGACCGATCCGCAGCCCACGTCCGAGGCCGACTCCGCGCCACCCGTCGCGCACGCGTGGCGGCCGGATCGGTTCATGGTCATCACCGCCCATCCGGACGATGCCGAGTTCGGCCCGGCGGCCACCGCGGCCCGCTGGATCGACGAGGGCAGCACCGGCTGGCTGGTGTGCTGCACGAGCGGCGACCAGGGCGGCGAGGACGCGGATCTGGACCCGCTCGAGCTCGCCACGGTCCGCGAGCGCGAGCAGCGGGCGGCGGCCGCGATCGTCGGCTACGCCGGGGTGAGCTTCCTCCACCAGCCCGACGGCGCGCTCGCCAACGACCTCGCGCTGCGCGAGATGCTCGTGCGCGAGATCCGGACATTCCGCCCGGACGCGGTCCTAGCGACCGACCCCGAGGTGATGTTCTACAGCGACGGCGGTGTCAACCACACGGACCATCGGGCAGCGGGCATGGCCGCGGTCGACGCGGTCTATCCCGCCGCCCGGAACCCGATGGCCTTCCCGTGGCTCAGCCGCGACGGGCTGGCGAGGCACGTGGTCCGGCGGCTTTATCTCTTCTGGTCGAACCAGCCCAATGCCTGGGTCGACGTGACGTCCACCATCGACCGCAAGATCGCCGCGCTCCGGGCCCATGAGAGCCAGCTGAGCGAGCCTGAGCGCGTCGAGTCCTGGATCCGGAAGTGGGCAGCAGACGAGGGCAAGCGCATCGGCGCCGCCGCCGCGGAGGGCCTGCGCTCGATCGTCATCGAGGACGACGAGACCGAGGGGCCGGCTGCGCGGGACGAGTCGGATCAGGAACCCGGGAAGCCGGCCGAGGCCGACTGACAGCCCGCGGTCAGTCGGTGCCCAGCAGGAGCGGGCGAACCCGCGCCCAGTCGTTCCAGAGATCGGCCAGGGCGTCCGCGCGGCGCCCCAGCACGCTCACGAGCTCGCCCAAAGTCAACCCCCCGGCCACCTCCGCGAGGAACTCGTCGGCAGCCACCGAGACGTCCCGGAAGAGCTCGGTCATCTCGTGCTCGCGCGGCCAGTGCCGAGTGCGCATCGGGTCCAGCCCCGCGTAGCCGACAGCTAGCGACATGTCGCGCGGGCTTGGGACGCGATCGTCGGCCCATCCGCCGAGCCCGTCGAAGCGGTAGCCGAGCGACGAAAGCGCCGAGGCGATGTCGCGGTTCTGCTCGAGCGTGAACATGCCCCAGAACGGGTGATCGACCGGGAAGCTCAGGTACGAGGCCTCGATCGCCCGGGCGACGACCGAATCGACCAGCCCGGCAAGCGCGAGCTGCCAGCGTCGACGTTCGGTGGGGTCCTCGCGCGCAAGCTCTCCGACCAGCCGGGCGAGGGTCGTTCGATCGCCCCGCATGAGCCGGAGGATCGCCGGCTCAACCTGGCCCGCCGCTCCAAAGGCCGCGGCGAGCTCGCTCTCATCGTCGCCCGGTTCGTCGGAGTGGTCACCCTCGCCGACCGGCGCAGGCGACGGCCACGCTGCCGGGGGCGTCCGGTTCGCGCCCGCGGCCTCCTCGCAGGTGGCGACGGCGTCACGCGAGGCGACGCAGGTCGCCTCGGCCGACTCGGCCGCAGTGCGAGAGGCATCGGCCTCCACGGTCAGGCGCTCGACCGTGGTCACGATTGCGTGCGCCGCCTCGCGCTCCTTGAGCAGCGTCGCGGCCGCGTCACGCGCTTCCCGGTTGATCCGGTTTACCTCGTTCAGCCAGGTGCGCGCCGCTCCTTCGACACCGTCTCGGCCGCCGGCCGCCGCCCGGACGTCCCGAAACGCAACCTGGGCGCGCTCCTTTGCCGCCCGGATGCTTCGTGCATCTGCCGCGGCGGCAGCCTGCTCGGCGCGAGTCATGTGCTCGTCGTACGCTCGCTGTTCCGCTCCGAGACCCTCGGCCGAGGACTCCGCCTGCTGCCGAGCCAGGACCGCGACCGCACAGCGTTCCTCTGCCACCCGCCGAACGTCGGAGCAGCCGTCGACCTCCCCGGACGGGGTGCCGGACGCCGTGGCCGCCGGTCCGGCCTCCTGCTCCGGCGGGGCGGATCCGCGGTCCTGCGCCGTGCCGGCAGGGGCCGGGGTGTCCGCGACCGCCGTGCGTGCCGGGGACCGTGCCAGCACCGCCTCGGCGGTGAGCCGCTGCTCGACGATCGCCCGTTCGGCGAAGCGGGCCGCCACCGCCCGGAGCGCGCTGAGCTGGGGATCGGGTTCCAGGTGGATCGGCACCGCCACGCCCTGCGCGCCGTGGCCCGACCCCTCGAGCCGGGCGGTGGAAGCGTTGCCACGCGGATCGCCCAGCCTCAGCGCGGGGCGGATCGCGGCGAGGCGCGAGAGGGGCAGACCGGACACGAGGTGCGCGGCGCCTGCCAGCGGCGTGCCAGAACGAACAGCCGTTCCATAGCTGAGCCGGCCCGGTACCACCCGATCGGTCTGCCGGCGATCCGCCGGCGCGCCGCTCGTGGGCGTGGGACCGGGCAGGATGAACGCGTCCTCGGCAAGAGTCGCGGCTCGGCGGCGCGGGATGCTGTTGGGGGTCACGGTGAGCCGAATCTCTCGTGGAGCCGGCGGTCTGCTGCCCAGGATCTCGACGAGCGCGGCCCCGCTGAGGACGCCCAGGACCATCCCGAGCGACAGGAATGCGAACTCGCTCGCGGACACCGCGCCGGACCCTCCTCCGCCGGACGGAGCAGCCAGATTCCGGGCGCCCGTCCGAGGAAATGTAGCTGCGAGCAGCGTCAGGGTCAAATCGGCCCCGCCTCGTCACGCACCACGCTCGTCCTTTGGCGCATGCCGAGGCCGAATGGTAGATTCGGGCGGCCGTCGCCGCGAACGCACCGATGCCCCCGAGAGTCGCCGTCCATAGAGAGGCACGACCTTCTTGGCCCTCGACCCCAATCAGGAATTCCTCGTCCAGCCGGTCGACGCATCCTGGCTCCAGTGCAACATCGAGTGCCAGGAGGCGTGCCCGGTCGGAACCAACTGCCGCGGCTACCTGAACCTCGCCGCCGAAGGGCGGTTCGAGGAGGGCTACATCCTGTCGCGGGAGCCGAACCCGGTTGCCGCGATGTGCTCGTACGTCTGCTCGGCGCCCTGCGAGCGGGCCTGCCGCCGCGGCGACATCGACCGGCCCCTGGCGATCCGGGCCATGAAGCGCTTCCTCGTCGAGTGGCACGAGGCAAGCGGCATTCCCGACGTGATGCCGCACATCACGCCGCGCTCCGAGCGGGTCGCGGTCGTGGGCGCCGGACCGGCCGGGATCGCGGTAGCGCGCGAGCTGGCGATGAAGGGCTTCGGGGTCACGGTCTTCGACTCGCTGCCGTACGGCGGCGGGACGATGCTCATCGGCGTGCCCGCGTTCCGGTTGCCGCGCGAGGCCATCGAGATGGACGTCCGCCTGGTCGAGCGGCTCGGGGTGCGGTTCGTCTACAACACGCAGGTCGGTCGGGACATCCCGTTCGATCGGCTGCAGGCCGAGTACGACGCGGTCGCCATCACTGCCGGCGCGATGAACGCGGTCTTCCTCGACGTTCCGGGCGCGGACCTCGAGGGTGTCCAGTACGGCGTCGACTTCATGAAGAAGGCCAACCTGGGCGAGGAGCTGGTCGTCGGCAAGGACGTCGTGATCATCGGTGGCGGCTACACCGCGATGGACTGCTCGCGGACGTCGCTCCGGCACGGGGCAGACAACGTCGCGATCGTCTACCGCCGGACGCGCTCGGAGCTGGTGGTCGACGAGGAGGAGCTGGGCGAGACCGAGCGCGAGGGCGTCCGGATGGAGTTCCTCGCGAGCCCGGTGGAGGTGCTCGGCGAGGACGGCCACGTCACCGGCGTGCGGTTCATCCGCAACCGGCTCGGGGAGCCCGACGCGTCCGGCCGGCGCTCGCCGGTGCCCATCGAGGGCTCCGAGTTCGAGATCAAGGCGGACACCGTGATCCCGGCCGTCTCCCAGTCGGCGGACCTCACCTTCCTGCCGGTCGAGGCCTCCTTCGAGATCAACCGCGGCCGGGTCAAGGTGGACCCGGCGACGTACGCCACGAACGTCCGCGGAGTCTTCGCGTGTGGCGACTTCGTGACCGGCCCCACGACCCTCATCGAGGCCGCCGGCCACGGCAAGAAGTGCGCCTATGCGATCGATCGGTACCTCACCGGCCGGACGGACGTGTCAGTTGCCGCGAACGTCAGGATCACCAGCTCATGGCGCCACGACATGCCCGAGCTCTACGACGTCCTGCCGCGCCAGCACATCCCGATGGCGCCCCTCCCGGCGCGCATGCCGTCGACCGATCCGGAGGTCAACTTCACGACCCCGGTCGAGCTGGGCTACGACGCGACCGCGGCCGTGGCCGAGTCGACCCGCTGCCTGATGTGCAACTACAACATCTGGTTCGATCCGTTCCGCTGCGTCCTGTGCGGCGCCTGCGCGGACGTCTGCCCCGAGGGCGTGATCCACATGGTGGACGTGAACCAGCTCAAGACCGAGGGCCTCCTCCCCGAGATCGAGGAGAGCTACGGCTGGAGCCAGGGCGCTGCGATGATCCTCGACGAGGAGCGCTGCATCCGCTGCGCGTTGTGCGTCAAGCGATGCCCGTTCGACGCCATTACGATGGAGAGGTTCGAGCTCCAGGAGATCTCGACCGACGGCCGGCTCTACAAGGAGTCGTACCGGGACGCGCAGCTCGCCGGAACCCCCGGTGTGGCAGGAGGAGCCCGTTGAGTTTCCTCGAGCGGGTCGATCACACGATCCGCCGGAGCGTCGTGTGGCGGTCGCTCTTCCGCAACCCGTACCCCAACGACGAGCGGTCGCGCGCGTACGCGGTCATGAACAACGTGTTCCTGCACATCCATCCCGTGCGGGTCCGCCAGCACGCGGTCAAGTTCGCCTACACCTTCTGCCTTGGTGGGCTGTCCTTCTTCCTGTTCCTCGTGCTGACCGTGACGGGCGTCTACCTGATGTTCTTCTACGTGCCCTCGGCGACCCTTGCGTACACCAACATCCTGGAGATCCAGAGCGAGGTCACCTTCGGACTGCTGACCCGGAACATCCACCGCTGGGCCGCGCACCTGATGGTGTTCTTCGTGTTCCTGCACATGATGCGGGTCTTCTACCACGGCGCCTACAAGCCCCCCCGCGAGTTCAACTGGGTCGTGGGCGTGGTGCTCCTGTTCCTGACGATCATGCTGAGCTTCACCGGCTACCTGCTGCCGTGGGATCAGATCGCCTACTGGGCGATCACGATCGGCACGAACATGGGCGGCTACGCGCCGCTCTTCAACACCCCCGTCAATCGCCTTCTGCTGGGCGGCCTCGAGGTCGGCCAGAACACGCTCCTGCGGTTCTACGTGCTTCACATCATGGTGCTGCCGCTGGTCGCCGCGATCTTCCTCGCCGTCCACTTCTGGCGAATTCGCAAGGACGGTGGCATCAGTGGCCCGCTGTAAGCCATGACCGACACCAAGAAGCCCGGGACCGACGTCGTGGCGCCAGGGCGCGTCGTTTTGCCGGTCGACCCGTCCCGACGGACGGAGATCGACAAGCAGCGCGTGCCAATGTCGGCGCGGCCGTACCGGCTGCTCGCGCTGGTCAAGCAGGATGCCGTCGTGAGGGTCCAGAAGGAGCCCGACGACACCGTCATGACCTGGCCGCACCTGCTGTCGATCGAGTTCCTGGCGGCCGGGATGATGAGCATCTTCCTGCTCCTCATGGGCGTCTTCATCAACGCACCGCTGGAGGAGCTGGCCAACGGCAACGTGACGCCGGCGGTGGCCAAGGCGCCCTGGTACTTCCTCGGCCTGCAGGAGCTGCTCGCCTATTTCCACCCCACGGTCGCCGGCGTGCTCGTGCCGATGTTCGTGCTGGTGGGTGCGGCCCTCATCCCGTTCGTCGACCGTGGCAACATCCTTGCCACGCGGCCCTCGGAGCGCAAGACCGCCGTCGTGCTCTTCACGCTCTTCTGCATCCTTGGCCTGGCACTCACGTTCGTCGGCATCTTCTTCCGCGGCCCGGGCTACAACTTCGTCATCCCCTACCTGCCGTTCTTCGAGAACAGCTCGAGCGGTCTCCACTTCGCGCTCTGAGCGCGCCCCAGATCGCCACAAGGACGTCAACCCGTCGATGAGCAACTACCACGTCGAGCCCGCCGACAAGCCGCAGGCCCTGACCGAGCAGGCCATCAAGTCGATGCGCCACAAGCAGGTCCAGGGGATGTCGCGGCGCCAGCTGCTGCGCGGGTCGCTGGGCGCGGGCGTCGGGCTCTGGCTGCTCGAGATGACAGCCGGCACGATCGCCTTCATCTGGCCGAACCTCGAGGGCGGCTTCGGTAGCGAGATCGAGGTGGGCACGCTGGAGGACATCAAGGCCCAGAACTCATCGCTGCCGGTCGCCGACGGGTTCCCGGCCTACCTCTCCGAGGCACGCGCCTTCGTGATGCTCATCGATCCGGGGCGCCAGCAGTTCACCTCGGGCGAGGACGTCGAGGGCGACGGCACCGCACTGAACGTCCGGGCGCTGTACCAGCGCTGCCCGCACCTGGGCTGCAAGCCCAACGCGTGCCTCCGGAGCTTCTGGCTCGAATGCCCGTGCCATGGGTCCCGCTACGACCGGCTCGGGATCAAGGCCGAGGGTTCGCAGTTCGGGCCCGCCGCCCGGAGCATGGACAGGTTCGCGGTGAGGGTCGACGGCAGCGGGGTGCTGACCATCGACACCGGCAAGATCACGCTGGGACCCCTCCCGGTGGCCATCGGCCAGCCCGGGATCATCCCGCCCGCCGGTCCCAGCTGCATCTGACCGCATGACCGATCAGCCGGGCCGCGAACCCGAGAACCGCCTGCCAGCCCGCCGCCCGCCGTCCGAGGCGGCGCCGGTCGAGCGCTTCACCTCGCCCCCGGCGACACGGACATTCGAGCTGTCGCCCGAGCGGGCCGCCCGGATCGTGCGTCAGTCGTCGAATGCGCGCTGGATCGGCTTCCTCTCGGTCGTGGTCATCGTCCTGTTCGTGATCATCTACTACTTCTACGAGCTGGGTGCGCCGCTCGGGATCAGCGAAGCGCGGCTCGACAAGGAGCTCGAGCACCAGCAGGTCGTCGCGATCGAGCGGGGCTACAACATCTACCAGGCCAACTGCGCCCGATGCCACGGCCCGCAGGGTGAAGGCGGGATCGGCCCTTCGTTGAACGATCAGGCCAAGCTGTACCAGCACCTCAACGAGGACTACCTGAAGAACGTCCTCGCGGTCGGCGGCCGGTACGTCTGCGGCGATCCCAAGAGCCTGATGCCGGTCTGGGCCGATACCAACGGCGGTCCCCTCAACTACCGGCAGATCGAGGAGCTGATCGCGTTCATCCGGGCGCCGAAGCGCGAGGAGGGCTACGAGGTCCGCCATCCCGAGCTGAACGAGCCCACAGGCGAGCACTTCGAGGGCTGGCTCGACGAGAGCTACCGGCCGGCGCCGGGCGCCACGCCCTACCCCGATTGCTGGGTGGATGCGCTTGGTGGTGGGGCGGGTGCGTCCGCGGCCCCATCAGGGTCCCCGTCGGCCTCGGCCGCCCCGTCGGCAGGTCCCACCGACGGCGCCTCGGCTGCCCCGTCGGCCTCGGGCTCCGCGGCCCCGTCGCCATGACCGGTCCCGCGACCGCACCGGGCAGAAGTTGATGGCCAGGGCCCTGACCGCCGGTCCGACACCGCGCCGTCGGGCGCTGTTCGGCCTGCTCGACGCCGAGGGCTGGGGCTGGGCGTCGCTCAAGGCCGCCTTCTGGTTCATCGTGATCATCTTCGTGCTGGGCTACATCCCCGACCGGGCCTACTACTTCACGGTCAGCCGGACGATCGACCTCGGGATCCTGGCCTGGTCACCGGTCAACCTCTGTCCGCCAAACAACGAGAAGGTGCCGTGCCCAGCGCCGGCCGGCTCGGTGCTGCCGTGGCACCCTTCGCCGCAGGAGCTGGCGCTGCCGGGAGCGCGGGTAGATGCCTCGTTCGTGCAGGTGGGCAAGCAGGTCCTGCTCATCGGCGGCAGCGATGGCCGGACGGCCACCGACAGCGTGCTGGTCGCGCGGACCGTCGTG
>Ga0183260_10002566_pt1 | contig 15000 bp, 12 predicted proteins | sample AntDrymUQ4972206_2_FD_129768 | JGI IMG/M metagenome (GOLD analysis project Ga0183260, IMG submission 129768) | Polar desert sand microbial communities from Dry Valleys, Antarctica - metaG UQ497 (22.06) (version 2) (version 2) | ecosystem: Environmental > Terrestrial > Soil > Desert | place... | reverse complement strand
GGGTCCCGGCGGGCAGCCGGCGACGTCGTCGACCGCCACCACCCCCTCCCCCCCGCAGCAGCCGCCGGCCAGCCCGCCAGCCTGCTCCAGCGCCTCCAGTCCGCCCTGCGGGCCGACGAGCCGCCCGACCCGAGCGATCGGCCCCTGCTCGCCGCCGGCGACCGCTCGGTGCAGGTCCACGCCTGCCACGGCCGAGCCCGCCAGGCCGAGGTGGTCCGTGACGCCATCACCCACCTGCTGGCCGACGACCCCACCCTCGAGCCCCGTGACGTCGTCGTCCTGTGCCCCGACATCGACGAGCTCGCCCCCCTCCTGCATGCCGCCTTTGGCGGGGCGTCGCCCGAGGCCGCGGCCGACCCCGGGTCGACGCCGGGCCGGCAGGGGCCGCCGCCGCTCCCCTACCGCCTGGCCGACCGGTCGCTGCGCCAGACGAACCCGGTGCTCGGGGCCCTGGCCGAGCTGCTCGTACTGGTCGAGGCCCGGCTGACGGCCACGCAGGTGCTGTCCTTCGCCGCCCTCCCCCCGGTGCGGGAGCGCTTCCGCCTCGATGACGACGACCTGGTCCGCATCGGCGACTGGGTGCGGTCCACCGGCACCCGCTGGGGCCTCGACCCGGCCAGCCGGGCCCGCTACGACCTGGCCAGCGTCGCCACCGGCACCTGGGAGAACGGGCTCACCCGCCTGCTGCTCGGGGTGGCCATGTCCGAGGACGACCACCGCCTGGTCGGGGGGGCGCTGCCGCTGGACGACGTGGATGCCGGCGACATCGCCCTGGCCGGCCGGTTCGCCGAGCTGGTCACCCGCCTCGGGCAGGTGGTGGGCGAGATGGCCGCGGCCCCGCCCGTGACCGGCTGGGTGGCGGCCATCGACCGGGCCGCCGACCTACTGTTCGCCACCAGGCCGGCCGACACCTGGCAGCGGGGCCAGCTCGACCGGCTCCTGGCCGAGGTGCAGGCCGAAGCGGGCGCCAGCACGGCCGCAGAGGACACGGCGCCGCCGCCGGGACCGCCGCTGCGGCTGGCCGAGGTCCGCGACCTCCTGGCCGACCGCCTGCGGGGCCAGCCGACGCGGGCGGCGTTCCGAACGGGCGACCTGACGATGTGCACGCTCGTGCCGATGCGGTCGGTGCCCCACCGTGTCGTGTGCCTGGTGGGGCTCGACGACGGCGCCTTCCCCCGCGGCGGCTCGCCCGACGGCGACGACCTGCTCGTGCGGGCCCGCCATGTCGGCGACCACGACCGCCGGACCGAGGACCGCCAGCTGCTCCTCGACGCCGTGCTCGCCGCCGGCGAGGCGCTGGTCGTCACGTACTCCGGCCGCGACGTGCGCACCAACGAGCCGCTGCCGCCGGCGGTGCCCGTCAACGAGCTGCTCGACGTCCTCGACGCCACCGTGCGCACCGAGGAGGGCACCCCGGCCCGCCAGGCGGTGGTGCACCACCACCCGCTCCTGGCCTCCGACCGCCGTTGCTTCGAGCCGGGCCGCCTGGGAACCGGCGGCCCGTGGGGGTTCGACCGCGGGCTGCTGGCCGGGGCCCGGGCCGCAGCCGGGCCCCGCCGGCAGCCCGGACCGTTCCTCGACGCCCCCCTCCCACCGGCCGCTCCCGACGTCGTGGCCGTCGACGACCTCGTCCAGTTCGTGCAGCACCCGGTCCAGGGCTTCCTGCGCCAGCGCCTGGGGCTGCACCTGCGGTCGGACGACGAGCAGCCGACCGACGCCCTGGCCATCGAGCTGGACGGGCTGGCCAGCTGGGGCGTGGGCGACCGGCTGGTCCGGGCCGTCCTGGCCGGCGGCGACATCGACGCCGTCTGCGCGGCCGAGGAGGCCCGGGGGCTCCTCCCGCCGGGGGCGCTCGGCCGGGCCGCCCTCGACGAGGCCAGGGCTCGGGCCGAGGCCATCGCCGCCGCCGCCCTGGACGCGGCGACGGGCCCGCTCGGGTCACTCGAGGTGGACGTCGCCCTCGGTGACGGCCGCCGGCTGGTCGGCACCGTCCCCGACGTGGTCGGGACCGTGGTCCGGGCCACCACCTTCTCGCGGCTGGCGCCCAAGCACCGGCTGGCGGCGTGGGTCCGCTTCCTGGCCGCCACCGCCGCCCATCCCTCGCTGGACCTGTCGTCCACCACCGTCGGCCGCCACCGGGACCAGGCCCGCACCTTCACCCTGCGCCCGCTGGCCGGCACGGCGCCGGGGCGGTCGGTTCGGGCGCTCGAGCACCTCTGCGTCGTGGTCGACCTGTTCGACCGCGGGCTGCGTGAGCCGCTGCCGCTGTTCGGCGAGACCTCGCACCGCTACGTCTCGGCCGTGCGGGCCGGGGCCGAGGCGCCCGGCGACGATGCCGCCCGGTGCTGGACCTCCGAGTACGGGTGGGACAAAGAGGACAGGGAGCCCGCCCACGTCCTGGTCCTCGGCGGCGTGCGGACCTTCGACGAGATCCTCGCCTTGGCCGCCCGACCGGACGAGGACGGGCCCGGGTGGCCGGTCGGCGAGCCGAGCCGCTTCGGCCGCCTGGCCCGACGCCTGTGGGATCCCGTCCTCGACGCCGCCGCCGAGCGGGCCCGCGAGGGGGGCCGGGGATGACGGCGCTGCTGGCCAGCGGGCCGGCCCCCTCGCCCTTCGACCCGACCCGTCCGGTCGGCGCGGGCGTCACGGTGCTCGAGGCCAGCGCCGGGACCGGCAAGACGCACACGGTGGCCTCGCTCGTCGTCACCGAGGTGGCCGGCGGCCGCCCCCTCGACGAGCTGCTCGTCGTCACGTTCACCCGCAAGGCCACGGGCACGCTCCGCGAACGGGTCTGGAAGCGGCTGGCCGCGGCCGTCGCCTCCCTCGACCCGGCGGCCGCCGCCGCCCCCGGCGACCCGGTCGTCGACCACCTCCGGCGCGGGCCGGCCGACGAGGTGGCCCGGCGCCGGGATCGGCTGGTCCGGGCCCTGGCCGACTTCGACCGCGCCACCATCGCCACCACCCACGGCTTCTGCCAGCAGGTGCTGGCCAGCCTCGGCGTGGCCGGCGACGCCGAGCGAGACCTCGAGCTGGTCGAGGACCTGAGCGGGCTGGTCGAGGACGCCGTCGACGACCTGTTCGTCCGCCGGTTCGCCGCCACCGGGCACGTGCTGTTCCCCCGCGACGTCGCCCGCCGGATCGCCAGGGCGGTCGTGGCCAACCCCGACGCCGCCATCGCCCCCGTCGATCCGGACTCGGAGGAGGCCAAGGTGCGCCAGCGCTTCGCCGGCACCGTGCACCGGCGCCTCATCGACCAGAAGCGGCGCGGCCGCCTGGTGACCTACGACGACCTGCTCACCCGCCTGGCCGCCAGCCTCGACGACCCGACCCGCGGCGCCATGGTGGCCGAGCGGCTGCGACGGCGGTTCTCGATGGCCGTCGTCGACGAGTTCCAGGACACCGACGCCGTGCAGTGGCGGATCCTGCGGGCCGCCTTCGGCGCCGCCCCCTCGCGCCTGGTCCTGGTCGGCGACCCCAAGCAGGCCATCTACGCCTTCCGGGGCGGCGACGTACACGCCTACCTCGAAGCGACCAGGGGGGCCACCCGGCTCGGCCTGTCCGAGAGCTGGCGGTCCGACCAGCCCCTCCTCGACGGCCTCGACGCTTTCTTCGCCGGCGCCTGGCTCGGCGGGCCCGACATCGCCCACCGGCCGCTGCACGCCCGGCCCGGCGCCCAGGAGCCACGCCTCCTCGGCCTGGCCGGGGCCCCGCTCACGGTCAGGGTGCTCGACCGCGGCCGGGACCTGGTCACCCGCACGCCCAGCGGGTTCGCCAAGAAGGACTCGACCCGCTCCTTCTTCGCCGACGACGTGGCCGGCGAGGCCGTCCGCCTCCTCGGGAGCGGCGCCACGCTGGTCGAGCGGGACGGCGCCGGGAACGTCACCGGTTCGGAGCGGCCACTGGCGGCGGGCGACCTCGCCGTCCTCGTCCGACGCCACAAGGAGGCCGACGCCGTCCGACGGGCCCTCCACCAACGGGGGGTGCCAGCCGTGGTCTTCGGCGGGGCCGGGGTCCTGGCCACCGAGGCGGCCGAGGCGTGGCAGGTCCTCCTGCGGGCCCTCGAGCTGCCCTCCGCCGTCGGGCGGGTGCGGGCGGCGGCCGTGGGGCGGTTCTTCGGGTGGGACGCCGCCGGTCTGGCCACGGCCTCGGACGAGACGATGGAGCTCGTCGCCGGCCGCCTGCACGACTGGGCCGGGACCCTCCGCACCCAGGGCGTCGCCGGACTGCTGCACCGGATCGAGGCCACCGAGGGCCTCACCGCCCGGATCCTGGGCTGGGCCGGAGGTGAGCGCACCCTCAGCGACATCCGCCACGTCGGCGAGCTCCTGCACGCCAGGCAGGCCGTCGCCCCCTCCTCGGCGGCGACCCTGGGGCGGTGGCTGGCCGAGCAGCGGGCCGCCGGTGTCGACGCCGAGGCCGGACGCCGCCGGTTGGAGTCCGACGCCGACGCGGTGGCCGTGCACACCATCCACGGGGCGAAGGGCCTCGAGTTCCCCGTGGTCCTGCTCCCCTCGCTCTGGGAGGGCCCCTGGACCGACGACGACGAGCCGCCGGTGTTCCACGACGCCGACGGCGGCCGCTGCATCGGCGTCGGCGGCACCGGCGCCGTGCACGCCGACCAGGTGGCCGCCGCCGGCCGCGAGCTGGCCCAGGAGGAGCTGCGCCTGCTGTACGTGGCCATGACCCGGGCCCGCCACCGGGTCGTCGTCTGGTGGGCCACCGGCAACGACGCCGCCCGGTCGCCCTTCGCCCGGGTGCTGCTCGGCCGCGACCCCGCCGGCGCCGTGCTCGACCAGCTGCGGCGGGCTCCCGACGAGGCCACCGTGCGGCGGGCGGTCGAGGCGCTGGCCGCAGCCAGCAGCGGCGCCGTCGCCGTCGAGGACGCCGCCGGCCCGAGCGGGGCCCTGGCCCCGGCGCCGGCCGGCGGCACCGACGACCTCGACGTCAGCCCCTTCGCCCGGGGTCTCGACGACCGGTGGGTGCGCACCTCCTACAGCGCCCTCACCGCCGCCGCCCACGACGCCGCTCACGACGCCGCTCACGACGCCCCCCACGACGCCGCTCACGACGTGACGGTGGCGGGGGCGGCCGAGGTTGACGAGGCGACGACGGCCGACGAGCCTGCCATCGCCGGGCACGGGCAGGCCGACCGCCTCGACGTCGCCGTCCCGCTCGACCAGGTCCCCGGCGGCGCCCGGGTGGGGACGCTCGTCCACGACATCCTGGAGCGCACCGACTTCACCGCCGACGACCTGCCCGGAGCCCTGGCCGGAGCGGCGGCCGAAGCGGGGGCCCGGCGCCTGGTCGAGGGGCACGTCGACGCCCTGGTCGCCGGCCTCACCGCCGCCCTGGAGACCCCGCTCGGCCCGCTGCTCGACCACCGTCGCCTGTGCGACCTGCCGTCCGCCGACCGGCTCGACGAGCTGGCCTTCGACCTGCCCCTGGCCGGCGGCGACGCCCCCACCGGCGTCGTCACCCTGGACGCCATCGCCGCCCTCTTCGAGGCGAGCCTGCCGGGTGACGATCCGGTGGCCGGCTACCACGAGCGCCTCCGCGACCCCGTGCTTGCCGCCCAGGTCCACGGCTTCCTGACCGGCAGCATCGACCTGGTGGCCCGCGTCGGCGACCGCCACGTCGTCGTCGACTACAAGACCAACCGGCTGGGCGCGCCCGGTGAGCGCCTGACCAGCCGGGCCTACCGGCCCCAGGCCCTGGCCCGGGCCATGCACGACGCCCACTACCCGTTGCAGGCCGCCCTGTACGCCGTCGCCCTGCACCGCTACCTCCGCTGGCGCCTGGCGGGCTACGACCCGGACCGCCACCTCGGCGGGGCCGCCTACCTGTTCCTGCGCGGCATGGTCGGCGCCGACACCCCCGTCCTCGACGGCCAGCCGTGCGGGGTGTTCGCCTGGCGGCCGCCCTCCGCCTTCGTCATCGGCCTCTCGGACCTCCTCGACCGGGGCGCCCGGTGACCGACGTCCGCCCCGCCCGGCCGGTGGCGGCCCGGGTGGCCAGCCTCGACCCGTTCGACGGGCGCCGGGCCGCCACCGGCCCCGAAGTCCTGCGGGCGTTCTCCGACGCCACCGTGCTGGAAGCGGCCGACGTGCACACCGCCACCACGCTGGGCCACCTGGCCGGCGGGGCCGACGACGAGGTGCTTCTGGCGGTGGCGCTGGCCGTGCGGGCCGTCCGCCTCGGCCACGTCTACGTCGACCTCGCCTCGGTCGCCGCCACCGCCTCCCCCGACGACGAGGAGGCCGAGGTCGACCTCGACGGGCTGGCATGGCCCGACCCCGTCCGCTGGCCCGCTGTGGTGGCCGCCAGCCCCCTGACGGCCGAGGGCGCCTTCGGCTCCGCCGACCGGCCGCTGCGCCTCCTCGGCAGCCGCGTCTACCTCGACCGCTACTGGCGCCACGAGCGCGACGTGGCCGACGACCTGCGCCAGCGGGCCACGACCGAGCAGCCCACCGTCGACCTGGCCGCCCTCGCCTCCGGCCTCGACCGGCTCCTCCCCCACCAGCCCCGTGAGGTCGACGACGGCCTCCAGCGCCTGGCCGCCGCCACCGTGGTGCTCCGCCGGCTGTCCGTGGTGGCGGGAGGCCCGGGAACCGGCAAGACCACGACCGTGGCCCGCATCCTGGCCCTCCTGCACGAGCAGGCCGCCGCTCTCGGCGAGCCGCCGCCCCGGGTGGCGCTCACCGCGCCCACCGGCAAGGCCGCCGCCCGGCTGGCCGAGGCGGTGCACGCCGAGGCGGGGGCCCTCGACGCCGATCCGGCCGTGCGCCGGGCCGTGTTGGCCAGCGCGGCCACCACGCTGCACCGCCTGCTCGGCTGGCAGCCCGGCAGCCGCAGCCGGTTCCGCCACGACCGGTCGAACCCGCTGGGCCACAACGTGGTGATCGTCGACGAGAGCTCGATGGTGCCCCTCTCGCTGATGGCCAGGCTCCTCGCCGCGGTGCGGCCCACGGCCCGGCTGGTCCTCGTCGGGGACCCCCGGCAGCTGGCGTCGGTCGAGGCCGGCGCCGTGCTCGGCGACATCGTCGGGCCCGCCGCCGCCGGCCTGCGCCTGAGCCCGGCGGCGCGGGCGGCCCTGGAGCGGTCGACGGGCGACCCGGTCGTCGCCGCCGACCCGGGTCCGGGCGCGGCGGTGGCCGACGGGATCGTCGTCCTCCGGCGGGTCCACCGCTTCGGGCCCGCGGTCGCCGCCGTGGCCGAGGCCATCGACACCGGGGACGCCGACGCAGTGGTGGCTGGCCTTCGGGCGGCCCCGCCCCAGGTCACCTGGATCGAGGCGGCCCCTGACCTCGACCTCGGTCGCGCCCCCGAGCTGGCCGAGGTCCGGCGGGCCGTCGTCGAAGCGGCCACCACGGTGGTCGCCGCCGCTTCCGCCGGTGACGGCGCCGCCGCCCTGGCCGCCCTCCGGTCGGTGCAGGTGCTGTGCGCGCACCGGCGGGGTCCGGGCGGGGCGGTGGCCTGGCGGGTGGAGATCGAGCGGTGGCTGCGGTCCGCCATCCCCGGCTACGGCGGCGGCCCCGTCGCCACCCGTTCGGGGCCCTGGTTCCCCGGGCGTCCCCTGCTGGTCACCGAGAACGACCACGCCCTCGGGGTGTTCAACGGCGACACCGGCGTGGTGGTGGACACCGGCGCCGGCCGGCTCCGCGCCGTGTTCGACCGCAGGGGCCAGCTGCTCGAGGTGCCCCCCACCCGCCTCGGCGCCGTCGAGTCGCTCTCGGCCATGACGATCCACAAGGCCCAGGGCTCGCAGTTCGGGTCGGTCGTGGTCGTGCTCCCCAGCCCGACCTCGAGGATCCTCACCCGGGAGCTGCTGTACACCGCCGTCACCCGGGCCCAGACGACCCTCACGCTGGTGGCCGCCGAGGCCAGCGTGCGCGCCGCCGTCACCCGTCCCATCGCCCGCGCCTCGGGGCTGGGCGAGGCGCTGTGGCCGTCGGCGCCCGGCTGAGACGGGAACGTTTCGGATCCCCCTCGCCGTCACGACACCGGCGTACCGTTCGGGCATGGCGATGCTGCCGCTGCCCACCTCGCTGTCGCCGTCGAAGGTGGCCTCGTTCAGCGCCTGCGGGCTCGCCTTCAAGTTCTCGACCATCGACCGCCTGCCCGAACGGCCCTCGCCGTGGGCGGCCAAGGGCACGGCCGTCCACCTGGCGCTCGAGCGGCTGCACGCCGACGTGCCGGCTCCCCGGCGCACACCGGCGGCAGCCGCCGCCCTGGCGCGCGACGCCGTCGACGAGGTCCTCGGCTCGGCCGAGTGCGCCGGCCTCGACGTCGGTGACGTCGAGGGCTTCACGGCCGATGCCCAGCACCTGGCCCAGAACGTCTTCCTGCTCGAGGACCCCACCGAGGTCCGGGCGGTGGGCCTCGAGCTGAAGCTGGAGGCGCGCAGCCCCGATGGGCTCGTCCTGCGCGGGGTCATCGACCGGCTCGACCTCCGGCCGGACGGCACGCTCGCCGTCATCGACTACAAGACCGGGGCCGCCCCGCGCCCGGCCGACGAGAAGGCCCGCCTCGCCGGCGTGCACCTGTACGCCTTCCTCGTCGAGCAGGCCTTCGGCGTGCGCCCGGCCCGGGTCGAGCTGCTCCACCTCCGCGAGCCGATGGTCCTGTCGTGCGCCCCCACCGAGCGGTCCGTGGCGGGGCTGCACCGCCGGGCGTCGGCCATCTGGGCGGCCATCGAGCGGGCCTGCGCCACCGACGGCTTCCAGCCCCGGCGGGGCCCGCTCTGCTCGGTCTGTGCCTTCCGCGATCGGTGCCCGGCGTGGCCGACCGAGCCGCCGGCGGTGGCCGGGCTCCCCGCCGCCGGCCTGTAGCGTCCTGGCCTCGTGCCGCGACCGATCCGGCTCCCGCTCGCCTTCGAGGAGGTGGCCCGTGCCTTCGACATCCGGGCTGACACCGCGCTCGAGCGCCTGCGGGCCAACCACGTCGCCAACCGCACCTTCTACGCCGCCTCGGCCCTGGGCGACCACAGCCTGGTGTGGCACACGATCGGGGCGGTGCGGGCGCTTGGCGGCGACCGGCAGGTGGCCGAGGCGCTGCGGCTGTCGGCGGTGCTCTGCGCCGAGTCCTTCCTCGTGAACGTCGGGATCAAATCCATGTTCCGGCGCACCCGGCCGGTCCACACGGCCGTCCGGCCGCTCGCCCTCCGCCGCCCCATGACCTCCAGCTTTCCCAGCGGCCACGCCACATCGGCCTTCTGCGCCGCCGTCCTGCTGTCGAAGGCTGAGCCCCGCCTCCGCCCGGTCTGGTACGCCACGGCGACGGTGGTGGCGGCCTCCCGGGTCCACGTGCGGATCCACCACACCACCGACGTCATCGTGGGCGCCGCCCTGGGCTACGCCTTCGGCCACCTGGCCGCCCGCGTCGTCCCCCTCCCCACGACGGTCTCCGAGCCGTAGGGGTCCCGCTACGGTCAGCCCGTGGCCCTCCCCCCCTTCGCCGTCACCTTCGACTACCGGTGCCCGTTCGCCCGGACGGTCCACGAACACCTGGTGCTGGCGCTCCAGGCCGGCGCCGGCTTCGAGGTCTCCTTCCTGCCCTTCAGCCTCGACCAGCCCCACGTCGAGCCGGGGGCGCCGCCGGCCTGGGAGGACCCGTACCGCATCCCCTCGCAGACGGCCACGCTGGTCGGCCTGGCCGTGCGCGACACCCAGCCCGAGCACTTCCTGGCCTGCCACCTCGCCCTGTTCACCGCCCGCCACGAGCAGCAGCTCGACGTGCGGGACGGGGACGCCGTGGCGTCGGTCGTCGACGCGGCCGGCGGCGACGGCCGAGCGGCCGTGGCCGAGGTCGCCACCGGCCGGCCTCTCGCCACGCTGGCCGAGGAGCACCAGCAGCTGGTCAAGCGGCACGACGTCTTCGGGGTCCCCACCTTCCTCGTCGGGGATGCGGCCGTCTTTCTTCGCCTGACCGAGCGCCCCGGCGGGGACGCCGCCATCGCCACCGCCACCATCCACCGCATCGTCGACACGATCACCGGCTGGCCCAGCCTGAACGAGCTGAAGCACACCCGCATCCGGCGCTGACGCCGCTCCCGAGCGGTCGTCCCCGCGATGCGGGGCGCTAGGTTCAGCGCATGCCGCCCTCTGAGCGCCGGGCCGCGCCGGCGCTGAGGATGGGGCCGCGGATGAGCGACCCCGAGGCGGTCATGTGGGCGGCCGAGCGCGACCCGGTGCTGCGCTCGTCGTTCCTGAACGTCATCATCTGCGACAAGCCGCTCGACATCCAGCGCTTCCGCCGGCGCCTGGCCCTCGTCGTCGACGCCGTTCCCCGCCTCCGCCAGCGGGTGGTGGTCACCCCGCTCGGGCCTCCGTCGTGGCGGGAGGACCGGGACTTCGACCTCAGCCACCACGTCCGCCACGTGGCCCTCGCCCCCCCCGGCTCAGACCGCCAGCTCCTCGAGCTCGCCGGCGACCTCTTCGAGGATGCCTTCGATCCCGCCCGCCCCCTGTGGACGTTCCTGGTCGTGGAAGGGCTGTCCGGCGGGCGCGGCGCGCTCGTTTCCAAGCTCCACCACACCATCACCGACGGCGTGGGCGGCGTTCGCCTGTCCGCCCTGTGGGTCGACCGGTCGCCCGACGACGATCAGCCCGAGCTGCCGACTGCGCTGCCGGCCGCGGTGGCGGACGACGGGGGCCCGACGGGGCCGGTCGCCGTCCTGGCCGAGCTGGTGGGGCGCCAGCTCGAGGCGGCCGGTGCCGCGGCCACGCTGGCCCGCCACACCGTCACCGACCCGCTCACCGCGGTGCGTGCCGTCGGCAGCCTGGTCCAGCTCGACCAGGCCCGCTCGCCGCTGTGGAGGCGGCGCGGGGTCCGCCGCCGGCTGGAGGCCCTGTCGTTCGACCTCGACGAGGTGAAGCTGGCGGCCAAGCGGCTGGGCGGGACCGTCAACGACCTGTTCGTCTGCGCCCTGAGCGACGCGGCCGGCGCCTACCACCGGAACCGTTGCGCCGACATCAGCGACCTGCGGATGGCCATGCCCGTCAGCACCCGCAGGGAACGAACCGCAGGGGGCAACGACTTCGTCCCCACCCGCGTCCCGGTGCCCTGCGGCGAGCTGGCCCCGGAGGCCCGCTTCGCCCTGGTCCACGACCGGCTGGCCCAGGTTCGGGAGGGTCCTCCCGGGCTGTTCGCTGCTGGGGCCGCAGCCCTGAGCGTCCTGCCGGCGCCCCTCGTCACGCGGCTGGCCCGCCAGCAGGCCGGGACGGTCGACTTCGCCGCCTCCAACGTCCGAGGCGCCCCGTTCGACCTGTGGATCGCCGGGGCCAGGATCCTCCACAACCACGCCATGGGGCCGACGGCCGGCACGGCCTTCAACGCCACCGTCCTCTCCACGGCCGGCGCCCTCGACCTCGGCCTGTGCTGCGACCCCGCCGCCGTGCTGGACCCCGCCGAGCTGCGGGACCGGATCGACACCGCCTTCTCCACCCTCCTCGGGTAGGCGGCGGGGAGCCGGGGAAGAGCCGGAGGGCGGGCGGCGTTGGACGGCAAAGTGATTGCTATAGCAATGACTCAGGAGGGCCCCATGATCGACGTCAGGTCCGGCACCGAGCGGCCCGCCACCCGGCTGCCCTGGCTCGAGAGCCGCCACAGCTTCAGCTTCGGGCGCCACCACGACCCGGGGAACACCCACCACGGGCTGCTCCTGGTCTCGAACGACGACGTCGTGCGAGCCGGCACCGGCTTCGACACTCCACCCGCACCGCGACATGGAGATCGTCACGTGGGTGCTGGAGGGACGGCTCGAGCACAAGGACTCGGCCGGCCACCGGGGCGAGCTGTACCCGGGGCTGGCCCAGCGGATGAGCGCGGGGCGGGGCATCTGGCACTCCGAGATGAACGCCTCCCGGGGCGACGCCGTGCACTTCGTGCAGATGTGGGTGCCCCCCGACACCGAGTCGGTCGATCCCTCGTACGAGCAGCTCGACGTCAACGCCGAGCTGGACCGCGGCGGACTGGTGCCCATCGCCAGCGGCCGGGGCCACGACGCCGCCATCTCCATCCGCCAGCGCGGCGCCGTCCTCTGGGGCGGACGGCTGGACCCCGGTGAGGGGGTGGCCGTGCCCGACGCCCGCCACATGCACGTCTACGTCGCTCGGGGCGCGGCCCACCTCGACGGCGGCGGCCTCCTCCGGGCCGGCGACGCCGCCCGACTCACCGCCGCGGGCTCGCCGGCGCTGACCGCCGACGCCGCCGACGGCGCCGAGGTCCTCGTGTGGGAGACGGCCTGACCCCAGGGGTGTGCTGAAGTACAGGCGAGGCGGATGCTCCCACAACGATCTGACCTGCGACAACGCCCTCGCGGAGGCAGCCGAGCCGATTCCCTCAGCATGCACCCCTAGCCTCTCCGGCGATGGAACCCGGCGAGACCCCAATCGACTTCCCGTGCCCCCGGTGCGGCACGCCGTCCTCGCACCGGTTCTACGGGCCCTGCCCGCCCTGCCGGGACCAGCTGGTCGCCACCGTCGGCGGCCGAGCCCGGGAGATCGACGCCGGCCGGTTCGAGCCGTCCATGCACGTGGTGCCCAACCAGGTGGCCACCAAGGAGTAGGGCGGTTCGGCCGACGGGCCGCAGGGAACCCATGGCTCCCATGGGCGTGATCGAGCGCAGCATCGAGGTGGGGGCCGAGCCGGCCCGGGTGTGGGACGTCCTGGTCGACGTGCGCCGCCTGCCCCAGGTGTCCTCGCACACGGTCGAGGTCAAGGACGCCCCCGAGCGGCTGACCCACCGGGGCGAGCGCTTCACCCAGGTCGTCGCCGCCGTGGGCAAGCGCTTCGAGTCCGAGTGGGAGGTCCGCCGCTTCGACCCGGGGCGGGCCATCGCCATCGAGGGGAGCGTGGGGTTCGGCGTCCGCTACTGCCTGACCGAGACCGTCGTGCCCGCCGGCGCCGGGCGGAGCACCCTGACCGTGCGGATCCAGTACAAGCTGCCGTTCGGGCCGCTGGGGCGCATGGCCTCCCGTCTGGGCGTCGAGCGCCTGGCCGCCGCCGAGGCCCAGCAGGTGCTGGCCCGCATCGCCGCCTTCGCCGAGGTGCCGGGGCCCGCCCACCCGAGCCCCGAACCGGTCCCCTAGCCCGTCTGCGCCGCTCCGCCCTCCCACGGGCGGCGGCGCCTGGACGTCGCGCAGATCCGCCAGTCGGAGCGCGGCAGCTGGATGCCCTCGTCGGCGCACCGCTCCCGCAACGCCGACACCTCCATGCCCACCGCGGCGGCGACGGTCCGGAACGTGGCGTGCTGGCCCAGGACGAGGGCGGCACGGATGATCTCGGATGTGGGCACCGACGACATTCCGACCAATCGAACCACCCCGGAACCCAACTTCCACGCGACAGCCGTCGCGAAGCCTGAACCTGCCGCGCTGGTCAGACTGTCCGACGTGCGGGCTGCAGCGCCGGGACGGGTCAACCTGATCGGCGACCACACCGACTACACCGGCGGCTTCGCCATGCCCGTCGCCGTCGACCGTGGCACCGAGGTCGGGATCGAACCGGGCGGGCAGTGGGTCGAGCTCGTCTCCGACGCCCAACCGGAGGTGGCCCGGGTGCCGGTCGACGTCGACGACCCTCGATCGGTCGAGCCGCCCTGGGCCCGCTACGTGGCCGGCGTGGTGGCGGTCGTGCGGCCGGTGGCCGGCGGTCGCGGCACGGTGCACACCACCCTGCCCGTCGGGGCCGGGCTGTCCTCCAGCGCCGCCCTCGAGGTGGCACTGGCCCTGGCCCTCGGCTTCGAGGGGACACCGCTCGAGCTGGCCCTGGCCGGCCAGCAGGCCGAGCACCTGGCCTCGGGTGTGCCCACCGGCGTGCTGGACCAGCTGGCCTCGGTGTCCGGGCGGGCCGGGCACGCCCTGCTGATCGACTGCTCCTCCTTCGCGGTGGAGCCGGTGCCCCTGCCCGAGGGCGTCGACATCCTGGTCGCCCACTCCGGCGAGTCGCGGACGCTCGTGGGCTCGGCCTACGCCGACCGGCGGCGCCAGTGCGAGGCGGCAGAGCGGCTGATCGGCCCGCTCCGCCAGGCCACGCCCTCCGACGTGGAGCGCCTTCCCGACGGCCTGCTGCGGCGGCGGGCCCGGCACGTAGTCACCGAGAACCAGCGGGTGCTCGACTTCGCCCTCGCCCTGCGCAGCGGCGACCTCCAAGCGGCCGGCCAGCTCATGGGCCAGAGCCACGACAGCCTGCGGGACGACTTCGAGGTCTCGACCGCCGCCCTCGACCAGCTGGTCCAGCGCCTTTCGGCCAGCCCCGGCGTCTACGGCGCCCGCCTCACCGGCGCCGGCTTCGGCGGCTGCGTGGTGGCCCTGGCCGACCCGACCAGCCCGGCCCCCGGGTGGCGCCTCTCAGCGGCCGCCGGCGCCTCCCGCCTGGCCGACTAGCTCATGCGAGCGATCAGGTGTCCACGTAGGCCGCGAGGTGCTCGCCAGTGAGGGTGGAGCGGGCGGCGACGAGGTCGGCGGGTGTGCCCTCGAAGACGATCCGTCCGCCGTCGTGGCCGGCACCGGGGCCGAGGTCGATGATCCAGTCGGCGTGGGCCATGACCGCCTGGTGGTGCTCGATGACGAGAACCGACTTGCCGAAGTCGACGAGCCGGTCGAGCAGGCCGAGCAGCTGCTCGACATCGGCGAGGTGGAGGCCGGTGGTCGGCTCGTCGAGGACGTAGACGCCGCCCTTCTCGGCCAAGTGGGTGGCCAGCTTGAGCCGCTGCCGCTCGCCGCCGGACAGTGTGGTGAGCGGCTGGCCGAGGCTGAGGTAGCCGAGCCCGACGTCGGCGAGCCGGTCGAGGATGGGTGTGCGCGGCCGGCGTGCGCGCCTCGCCGGCGCCGAAGAACTCCTCGGCCTCGGCCACCGACATGGCGAGCACCTCTGCGATGTCGCGGCCGCCGAGGTGGTACTCCAGCACCGATGCCTGGAACCGCTTCCCCTCGCACGCCTCGCAGGTGGTGGCGACCCCGGCCATCATCGCCAGGTCGGTGTAGATGACGCCGGCGCCGT
>Ga0183260_10002565_pt1 | contig 15003 bp, 14 predicted proteins | sample AntDrymUQ4972206_2_FD_129768 | JGI IMG/M metagenome (GOLD analysis project Ga0183260, IMG submission 129768) | Polar desert sand microbial communities from Dry Valleys, Antarctica - metaG UQ497 (22.06) (version 2) (version 2) | ecosystem: Environmental > Terrestrial > Soil > Desert | place... | reverse complement strand
GGGATGGACGGGCCTCGGGCAACGACCCAGGCCGAGGCGGCGGCCGAGGCTGGTATCGGTCTGGTGGGAGGCATCATCCCCCGTGCTGCGGATGGACGGAGGGCGAGCCGCGCGCTGGTATTTGATCGGTCTGGAAGCGTCGTCGCGACGTACGAGAAGCTGCACCTCCCCGAGGAAGAAGGCTTCTGGGAGACAAGCCACTACGAGCCCGGCACGGAGGCACCCAGGCGGATCGATGCCTTCGGCGTGCCGATCGGCCTTCAGCTCTGCTCGGACAATAATCGCCCGGAAGGGACGCACCTCTTGGGAGCACAGGGGGTCGTGGTCATGATCAACCCGCGCGCGACCGAGGAGGCGACGTACCAGCGCTGGAAGACGGTGTGGCGCGCCAATGCGCTGACGAGCTGCTGTTACGTTCTGAGCGTGAACCGTCCGCATCCGGAGGATGGGGTGCTGATCGGCGGACCGAGCATCGCGATCGACCCGACGGGTGCGATTCTGCTCGAGACGACCGACGGAGTGGCGATGGTCACGCTCGAAGCGAAGGTTGCCACTGATGCGAGGCGTGGGTACCCGGGTTACCTTCCGGTGCGGGCTCGCCTCTACGCCGATGCCTGGGCGGAGATCGCTGGCCGGGACGGGTAGGAAGGGGCTCAGCCTTCGGCGAGGCGGAATGATCCGCGCGCGATCAGCGTCTCCCCGACGTAGACCCGCATCTCGTACGCGCCGGCTCCCCAGTCTCGAACGAAGTTTGCGGAATCGCCTGCCACGAACCCGGCAGATGTTGCTTCGGGATTGACCGTCAGTTGGTTGCCGTCGGCTGCCACGAGCTGGTCGCCCTCGGTGCCATCATCGTTGAGGCGGACGATCTGTTCGCCGATGGTCGCGGCTCCGAACGGCTCCGTGCTGGTGATCGAATGCGCGAACGTCATCCCTGGCGTGAACGTGTCGACCGGCTCGATGATCTGCCGATCACCATCGAGCTCACTGCCGAACACGATCGTCCCCGGGAGAGCCGGAGCTTCGGATGCGCTTGGGGCGACCGATACCGACGCAGCCGCCGACTCCGTCGCGGCGACCGACGGCTCTTCGGTCGGCGTGGCGGTCGCAACGGGGGTCGCGCTCGCGCTCGCGCTCGGTTCAGCTGCCACTGGGGGATCTGTCGGATTCAGCCCAGAGACGAACAGTCCGAGAAGCAATGCCGCCACAATCGTTCCGATGACCGCGGCGAGCGAGATGAGCGAGTCGCGGTCGGTGGGAAACCGTCCGGCGGGGACGACGCGTGCCTCACCGTGCCGTAGGGCGACGCCGCACGACCGGCAGACCTGGGCCCACTCTGGGTTCGCCCGGCCGCAGTTGAAGCAGTCGACGGTCTCGTCGGTCATGGAGATCGAGCGGTCCTCTTCGGGCATCGGCCGGTGGCGGCGAGAAGCCTAGCATGCAGGTGGCCGCCGGCGGTGAGAACGCCGACGGCCGGTTGGCCGAACCCCGCAACGGGTTGACCACCGCAGAGTGTACCGGCCTCCGCGACGGCGTCGCTATTGCCCTGCGGCAGCCCTCAACGGATCCGGCGGAGGGAAGCTCGCGTGCCAGGTTTGGAAGACCAACCGCAGGATCAGGCTCATCACAATCATCTCTCCGCCCTCCTCGATGGTGCCGAAGATTACATCCCAGGACGGATCCGAGCGCAGCGCGACATGAATGGCGTCGAAGAGAACCCCGAACGCTGCGAGCGCCACCAGGAGGGGGACCATCGACCTCCAGAAGGATCGAGCTCGGAAGTCTCCCCTGAAGTAGTCCACCGCGATCGGGATCCCCAGGACCAGCACGGCGAGCCCGATGATGATGAGCTCGCCCAGATCCTGCGGGCGAAGGCCCAATACCCGGCCGAACTCGAACTCGAAACCGATGAGCTTGCCGAGCCGCTCCCTGGCCGCGAAGAGGTCATCGACAAGCAGGAAGCCGAACAGAACCGCCCAGCCGGCGTACAGTCCGTTTGCCGCCCTGATGGCGACGAGGATCAGTGCGAGTGCGATCCAAGCGGGACATGGTGAGGCAAGAATGAGGGGCCCGTGAGAATCCTCTCACGAGCGTGAAGGTGCCGGAGGTGGGACATAGACGTCTGCGCAGGGGTAAGATAAGGGTGGTATGGGACAGTACGGACCGGCAAACGCCCTGGTACTCCGACTGATCGAACGAGCCGGGTCACTTACGATCGATGAGGCGGCTGACGTGTATCAGGCACATGCCGCGCGCATCCTGATCCAGGGGACCGGAGTCGAGCGTCTCGCGCAGTTGCATGCTCGTCGGGCGGCCGTCAGAGCTGGTCTACAGCGCGAGTACGAACAAGCTCGACAGGCAGCCGCAACTTCCTGGCGGCATGCTCTCCCTGAGACGCAGGGTCCGTGGCTGATGGTTGGCGGAGCAATTGCCAATGCAGCGGGCGCTCTGGTCGTGGAGAGCGTTCTCGACGAGAAGTCGTTCCAGCTGCTCGTCGGACCCTGGCGTCAGGCGATCGGCATGCTCGTTCCAGTCGGTCCTGGCATCGGAGCCTCACATCCTCCAGCCGACACCGTTCCCAGGGCCATTCGGTAGATCATGGTCTGATCGAGACATTCCCTCGGTAGTGCGGGCCGACCGCCTACGGGCCGGCGAGCGCAGAGGCGCCGAGCGTATATACATATATACTCCGTGGGCGCAAGGTTGAAGCCAACCGCGCGAAACAGTAGCGGACCCATCGGGTGATGGAATATCCGGTTCCTCATCGCGCAGAACTCTGAACTCATCGGCCCGATTCGGCCTCAACTAAGCGTGAATGTATGTGGTGCCGGAGGTGGGACTTGAACCCACACGAGCTTGCACTCATCGGTGTTTGAGTTCGGTGATCCAGCGTCCCGCGGCGTTCCCCTCACCCGACGTGCTCATCGGTCTTAGGGACGAGCCATGGGCGTAGCGCGTTGTACAAATGCGTTCGCCGCGCCGGTCGTCAGGGCTGGTCGTCAACCGCTTCGCATGGCTCTATGTCAGATGCCTCCGGCATTTACGACCCCGTCCGACGAGTCGCCCCTCGCAGCTGTAGCCGGCGCAACGCCGAGGATTGCGATAGGTAGACACGTGCGTTGTGTACAGCGCGCGTAGGGCTGTTTCAGAGCCGGTTGTCTGCTCTGGGGATCACATGAGGGGTACCGCCGCTGGTGAACGAGAGTCACCTCCCGTACTTCGCGTACGGGTCAAACCCGAGGCATGAGGGTCGGCGCGGTCATCGACGACCTCATGCTCTTCAGCCGCATCGACGCCGCCGCTTCGTCGGCCGGGGCGTCCCTGGTCCGCGCCTTGCCTCCCTCGGACCTTCCCGCCGGTCTGGACCTCGTACTGGTCGATTGGTCGGCTCGCCAGCCCGGCTGGGTCGCTGCGCTGGGCGCTCTCGACGCTCGGGTCGTCCTCTGTGGCCGTCACACCGATCTTGAGGCCCACGCGGATGCCCGCGCCGCCGCCCTCGGCCCGATGTGGGCCCGCTCGAAGCTCGTGTCGGAGCTTGCGACGTTGCTGCACATGCCCGACACTAGGGTTCCCGGCGACCCTCGGCGGTGACGATACGCACATCAACGCGTCGCGGACCTCAAATTCAGGTTGTGGGCTATCTGGGTACGGGGTAAGGTCCCCGGTACAAATGAACTAGGGAAGTACCACTCGGATCCGAGACCGGACGGTACGACCGACGAGCGACGCGCCGGACCCAGATCCGCAGCGACTGACTTCCCTACCCGAGCCCACGCCCCACGGTTAGAGGGGGGATTCATCATGCTGCGCGTCGCCCTACACTTATCCGCGCTTCATCCATGTGCCCATCCGGACGGCCCCCGCCGGCCGATGAAGGACTGATCGATCATGCGATCGCTGGTCTCGTGGAGCGCCCGATTCCGCGTTCTCGCCCTCGGCGCCGCTCTGGCGGTGATGATTGTCGGGGTCGTCCAGCTCCCGAGCGCGTCCGTCGACACGCTCCCGGAGTTTGCTCCTCCCTATGTCGAGATCCAGACTGAGGCGCTCGGACTCTCGGCGGAGGAAGTTGAGCAGCTGGTCACGGCGCCTCTGGAGTCGAAGCTGCTAGCCGGCGTCGCCTTCGTGGAGTCGATGGAGTCCCGGTCCGTGCAGGGGTTGTCGTCCATTTTGCTCACCTTCGAGCCGGGGACCGACCCCATCCGTGGCCGCCAGATGGTGGCCGAACGCCTGACGCAGGCAAACATCCTCCCGAACGTCTCGCGGCCCCCGGTCATGCTGCAACCGCTCTCCTCGGAAAACCGGCTGATGATGGTCAGCCTGGCATCCGAAGATCTGTCATTGATCGAGCTGTCGGTGCTGGCTCGGTGGACGATCGGCCCTCGGTTGATGGGAGTGCCCGGCGTCGCGAATGTCGCGATCTGGGGTCAGCGCGAGCGACAGCTCCAGGTGCTCGTCGACCCCGAACGGCTTCGGGACGCCGGCGTCACTTTGGACGAGGTCGTGCGGACCACCGGGAACGCGCTGTGGGTCTCGCCGCTGACCTACCTCCGTGCCTCGACACCCGGCACCGGCGGGTTCATCGACACTCCCAACCAGCGCCTTAACGTCCAGCACGTGTTCCCGATCGACACCGCGGACGATCTGGGCCGGGTGGCGATCGAGGCGACGGATCCTACCGACGCCCGGCTGCGCCTCGCGGATGTCGCCGACGTCGTCGAGGACCACCAGCCGATGATCGGTGACGCAGTCGTCAACGACGAGCCCGGCTTGCTCCTCGTGGTCGAAAAATTCCCGGCGGCCAGCACTCTCAACGTCTCGGCGGGTGTTGAGGCCGCGCTCCACGCGATGGCGCCCGGATTGGAGGGCGTGGAGGTGGACTCGAGCGTCTTCCGTCCGGCGAGCTACCTCGAGTCGGCAATGACGAACGTCGCGCTGGCCGCGGTACTCGGACTCCTGCTGCTCTCCTTCGTCGCCGTTGCGCTGCTGGCCGACTGGCGGGCGGCCATCGTCAGCCTCGTCGCCGTCGTGCTGTCACTCACCGTCGGCGCGCTGGTACTGCACGTCGCCGGAAGCACGATTAACACATTGGTCGTCGGTGGCTTCGCCGCGGCGGTCCTCATTGTCGTCGACGATGCGGTGCTCAGTGCACATACGGCCGTCCGCCGGCCCCGCTTGGATGAGCTGAATTCGGGTGATACGCCCACCGATGCGCTCGTGCAAGCGGTCATGGGAACTCGAGTCCCGATGGTGTACGCCACCGCCGCAATCGTGCTTGCCTCGATCCCGTTCTTCCTGCTTGGGGGCACGTCTGGGGCGCTCCTCCCATCCGCGCTCCTCGCATTCCTGGTGGCGATCGTCGCCTCGATGGTCACCGCGATCGTGGTCGGTCCGGCTTTGATGGGGTGGGTCGCCAATCGTGCGCGGCCGGCGGAGTCTCCGATCGTGGCGCGCGTCCAGCTCGGATACGGGCGATCGGTCGGGTGGATGCTCAGTCGCCCTCGACAGGTGCTGTCGGCATTCGGCGTCGCGGCGATCGGGGCGGCGATCCTCTTCGCCGTCGCCATCGTCCCTGTCATGGATCGCTCGCCCGTCCCTGCCCTGGTCCAGCGCGATCTGCTCATCCAGTTCGACGGTGCCGCGGGCACGTCGCGTACCGAGATGAATCGCGTCGTCGCCTCGGCGACCCGAGAGCTGCGTGCGATCGAGGGCGTGCGAAACGTCGGGGCACATGTCGGGCGGGCGGTGGCGTCGGACCAGGTCGTCGGCATCAATTCCGGCGAGATCTGGGTCAGCATCGGGGCGGATGCTGACTACGCCGCCACGATGTCCTCCATCGAGAACGCCGTCGACGGATATCCAGGCATCGCGCGGGCGGTCACGACGCACGGCGAGGAGCGCATGGACCGCGTATTCGATCCCGCCGCTGCCGACATCACGGTCCGCATCTTCGGAAGTGAACTGGAGTCGATGCGCGCGAGCGCCGCGACGGTCCGGGATGCGGTGGCGGGAATCGATGGGGTGGCGACCGCATTCGTGGCGTCGCCGGTCGACGAACCGGCGATCGACGTCGAGGTGGACGTTGATGCGGCGGCGGAGCACGGCCTCCGGCCGGGCGATGTCCGGCGCGCCGCCGCGATCATGCTGTCCGGCATCGAGGTCGGCAGCTTGTTCGAGGATCAGAAGGTGTTCGAGGTGCTGGTCGTCGGAGCCGCCGACCATCGCCAGAGCCTTTCGGGTGTAGAGGACCTGCTGATCGAGACCCCCGCGGGGGAGCTTGTCCCCCTCGGCGAGATAGCGGACGTTCGCGTGACATCGTCACCGACCGTTCTGCATCGCGCGGCCGTGCAGGGTGCCCTGGATGTGGGCGTCATGGTCTCGGGTCGGGACCTCGGCGCCGTGCTCGCCGACGTCGAGTCCGCGATCATCTCGGTTGCATTCCCACTCGAAAGCCACGCCGAGGTTCTGGAATACACAGCGGCTGGGCTCTCGGCGCGGACGACCCTTATGTTGACCGTGGCCGGGGCAATGGCCGGCATCTACCTGCTCCTGCAGGCTGCAGTCGGCAGCTGGACGCTCGCTGGAATGATGATGCTGGCGCTGTCGGCGGCCGCCATCGGCGGCCTCCTGGCGGCACTCGGGATGGGAGAAGACGCCGCGATCGGATCGACGATTGGGCTGTTGGCCGTGTTCGGCTTCGCGATCCGAAGCATGCTCCGCCAGGTGAGTCACCATCGCCAACTGCAGGCCCAGCCCGGGGAGGGACGGTCGCAGAGCGCGGTCATGAGAGGTGCTCGCGAGCAACTGGCGCCAACCCTGATCTCCGCCCTCGCAACGGCCGCAGCGGTGCTGCCTGCCGCCGTACTCGGCGGTCGCGAGGGCCTCGAGGTGATCCGAGCCGTCGCGTACGTGGTCCTGGGCGGTCTCGTCTCAACGACGTTGATGAACCTGTTCGTCGTGCCTGTCCTCGTCCATCTCTTCGGACCAACCTCCGAACCCGAGATGGTCGCGGTCGCCATCGAACCGACTCGAGAAACACAGGCAGTCGGAGCGTAGCTGACATGAATCCCCGTCGATTGCTACTGGTCTTGGCGGGCCTGCTCGGTGTGGCGCTGATCGCCGCCGCGTGCGGAACGACGTCCGTTCCCGCCTCGGAGGAACCGGCGGCCGAAGTCGAGACGATCGAAGGCTCGGAGCTCAGCCGAATCACCCTCTCGGCGCGTGCCGCGGAACGACTCGGAATCACGACCACGGCGGTCACCGAGGCCGCATCGGATCTGCTGGCTATTCCGTATGCCGCGGTGCTGTACGACGCCGATGGGAAGACCTGGGCTTATTCGAGCCCCGATGAGAACGTCTTCGTCCGGACCGAGATCGTCGTCGATCGGATCGAGGGCGAGCTCGCGTACCTCACCGAGGGACCGCCCGCCGGAACCGAGGTTGTAACAGTCGGAGCGGCAGAGCTGTACGGCACCGAGACCGGTGTCGGCGGTGGCCACTGAGCTCGGGGGACCACAGCATGTTGCGGGGCTTTATCGGCGCCAGCCTGCGATTCCGCTATCTCGTCATTGCGCTCGCGGTGGCGATGATGGTGATCGGGATCGGGCAGGTGCGGACGATGCCGGTCGATGTGTTCCCGGAGTTCGCCCCCCCGCGCGTCGAGGTGCAGACGCCGTCGCTCGGGCTCTCGGCGACCGAGATCGAGACGCTCGTCACCATTCCTCTGGAGCACGCGTTGGCCGGCATCGAGAACCTCGACGTGATGCGCTCGAAGTCGGTCAACGATCTGTCCTCAATCCTGATGATCTTCGAGCCGGGAACTGACCTGCTCTTGGCCCGCCAGTTCGTGCAGGAGCGCCTCGCCCAAGTGACCCCGACGTTGCCGAGCTGGACCGCCGCCCCGTTCATCATGCAGCCGCTCTCCTCGACCAGCCGGGTCATGAAGATCGGCCTGTCGTCGGACGAGCTCTCCCTGGTCGACGTTTCAATGGCCTCGTACTGGACGATTCGCCAGCGATTGCTGGGCGTTGAGGGGGTCGCGAACGTGGCGATCTGGGGCGAGCGCAAGCGGATGCTCCACGTGATGGTCGATCCGGAGCGCATGGCCCATGAAGGGGTCGCCATCGGTGCGGTCATGCGGGCGACGGCCGACGCGCTCGAACAGGGCGTCCTCCAGTACGCCGTCGGCAGCGCGGCCGGCACCGGCGGGTTCATTGACACTCCGAACCAGCGCCTGGCCATCAACCACGTGCCCGCGGTCGTCTCACCAGAGGATCTTGAACGGCTGGTCGTGACCAACCGAGACGGGGAGCTGATCCCCATCACAAGCGTCGCGGACCTCGTGGAAGACCACCAGCCCTTGATCGGCGACGCCGTGATCAACGACGGCCCGGGGATCATGCTCATCGTCGAGAAGTTCCCTTGGGCCAACACGCTCGATGTCACCCGTGGGGTCGAGGCCGCCCTCGATGACCTGGCCCCCGCCCTCGAGGGCATTGACATTGACGCGGAGATCTTCCGCCCGGCCACGTTCATCGAGACCGCGCTGGACAACCTGACGCGGGCCCTGCTCCTCGGCTCCCTGCTCGTCGTGCTCGTCCTGATGCTGTTCCTGTTCGAGTGGCGGACGGCGCTCATCAGCCTCGTGGCCATCCCGACATCCCTCATGGCAGGGACGCTTGTCCTCCAGGCGTTCGGAACGACGATCAACACGATGGTGCTCGCGGGTCTGGTGATCTCGGTTGGCGTCGTCGTGGATGACGCGATCATCGACGTCGAGAACATCGTGCGCCGTCTCCGCCAGCACCGGCGGTCGGGGAGTACCCGTTCCACGGCATCGGTCATCCTGGAGTCGTCCCTCGAGGTCCGCAGCGCGATCATCTACGCGACATTGATCGACGTCGTGGCAGTGACGCCCGTTTTCTTCATCGGCGGCTTGTCCGGCGCCTTCTTCCAGCCGCTCGTCGTCGCTTATGGACTGGCCGTCCTTGCCTCGATGTTGGTGGCGCTGACCCTCACGCCGGCGCTCGCGTACGTCCTGCTCCGGCGGGCGCCCATCGAGCGGCACGAGTCGCCGCTCGCCGAGAAGCTGCGCGATGGGTACCAGGCGCTCCTCGGCCGCATCGTGCGGACGCCGCGTCCGGCGTACTTGACCGTCGGGTCGGTGATGCTGGTCGGTGCCATCATCTTTCCACAGCTTGGGCAGTCCCTGCTGCCGGACTTCAAGGAGCGCGACTTCCTGATGCACTGGGTGACGGCGCCAGGCACGTCATTGCCCGAAGAGGTCCGCATCTCGACCGAGGCGTGCACGGAGCTGCGCCAGATCGCGGGGGTGCGGAACTGCGGTTCCCACATCGGCCAGGCTCTGCAGGCGGACGAAGTGTACGGGGTCGACTTCGGCGAGAACTGGATCAGCGTTGACCCCGCCGTCGACTACGACGCAACGTTGGCATCGGTCAACGAGGTCGTGCAGGGATACCCCGGACTTCGACGTGACGTCCAGACCTACCTGAAGGAGCGTATCCGGGAGGTCCTCACCGGATCCAGCGACGCAATCGTGGTTCGGATTTTCGGTCCCGATCTGGACGTGCTCCGCGACAGGGCGCATGAGCTGGAGGTGGAGCTCGCGTCGATCGAGGGCATCATCGACCTCCACGTCGAGCTGCTGACCGAGATCCCGCAGATCAATGTCGAGGTCGATCTCGCCGCCGCGGACCGGTATGGTCTGAAGCCGGGAGACGTCCGACGTGCGGCGGCTGCGATGATCGCCAGCGAAGAGGTCGGCGACACGTACCACACAAGCCGAGTCTTCGACGTGCGGGTGTGGACCGCGCCCGAGACGCGTGCCGACCTCACCGCGATCGAACAGCTGCCCATCGAGACTGCGACGGGCGAGCACATTCCGCTCGGCGCGGTCGCGCGCGTCGCTGTCGATGCCACGCCCAACGCAATCTCTCACGAACGCCTGGCCCGACGCCTCGACGTCAGTGCAAACGTTACCGGGCGCGACTTAGGATCCGTCATCCGGGACGTGGAGGCCGCGATCGACCGGATCGACTGGCCGCTCGAGACGCACCCCGAGCTTCTTGGCGAGTTCCAAGAGCGACAGGCGGCGCAGGACCGGCTGCTCCTGTTCGGCGCGGGCGCCGCGCTCGGCGTGCTGCTCCTGCTGATCACCTCGTTCGGCGCCGTGCGGCTCGCCCTGCTTTCGTTCCTCACCCTGCCATCCGCGCTCGTCGGCGGCGTGCTGGCGGCCTGGATCGGCGGGGGGGTGATCTCGCTTGGGTCACTCGTGGGCTTCTTCACCATCCTCGGCATCGCCGCTCGCAACGGGATCATGATGATCAATCACTTCCAGCACCTCGAACGGTATGAGGGCGAGCCCTTCGGCCCTGGGCTCGTGATCCGCGGAGCTCGAGAGCGGCTCGCCCCGATCCTGATGACCGCGCTGGCGACCGGGCTTGCCCTTGTCCCCCTCGTCATTGCCGGTGACCTTCCAGGCCACGAGATCGAGCATCCGCTCGCGGTCGTGATCGTCGGAGGCTTGGTGACATCGACGCTCCTCAACCTCTTCGTCGTCCCGTCGCTCTACCTCCGCTTCGCCCGCGGCTGGACCCGCCACGGTGGTGCGGGCGACGTTCTGGATGGGAGCGCGTGATTCCTGACGCTGAACAATGGCACCCTGCTTGCCCGGATCTCGCTCCTCTGGTTGATGACCGACCTCGGCGGCATCCACTATCTGTGGGCCAACGCGGTGACCCTGGGACTGATGTTCGTGGTCCGATTCGCGGTTGCCGACGGATGGATCTGGTCATCGGGCACCGAACCCGAGGCTCCGATGGAGGATGTGCGCGGACCGAGCGGGCGTCCCCGCCACACGTTCTCGATCGCCGGACTCCTGCGCATCGAATCGGATGTGGCGCTCCGCGAGCTCGCCCACTTCCGGACCGATGAGCCCGGGACGCCAGACCTGGTGATCCGGGTCGGTCGACTTGGCCGCTTTCCCATCCGGCGCACCCGTTTCGTGGACTCCGGGCCTAGTCTGGAGTACATGGACGTTCCTGATGGACGAGGGGCAGGTTCGCACCGACGAGGTGATAGCGAGTTGGGACCGTCGGGCGGCCGGCCGGGACTTTCCTACGGACGAAGTCGCGGGGGACCTAGCTGGGATATTGGAGGAGCGCCCGCCGGGCTGGATCCAGCGAGTCGGGTTTGAAGACTGCGAGGAATAGATTCCCATCGCCAAGGGTGAACCGGGCTCAACATCTGTTCGGATCGGGCACCGTCGCGAAACTTAGTCAGGAGGCCATCTCGTCAGCAGAGTCCACGTATGCCCACGCGCAGCCGTGCGCAGCCTGCGACCGTGATACGGCTCCGGGCGTTCGCGGGTTGCCCGCCGGTACCGAAGCGCACGCCGGCAGTGTTTCTAGAGGTTCTGCGCGGCCTGGCCAAGGCGCTCAAGCGCGAGACGGAGCAGACCATCGAGGATCTGCTGAACGAAAGGCTCGAGATGCTCAGCGACGCCAGTCGCGGGTTGGGGTTCCCGCGAGAGTCGTTGCCCGCATGGGTTCGCGAGAAGTACTAGCGCGGTCCGGGCTGGCTCTTATCCCGCTCGGAGACCATTTAGCGGGTCCACCTCGCAGGCTGCTAGCTCCTCGTCCAGCTCCCGGAATCGCCGCGGGTGATGGCCGCCAGGTCGAGCGCCGTCCGGCGCAGCCGCACCAGATCCTGGCGGTAGGTGTAGAGCGGGATGCCACGTTGCCCGGTCTCCGGTGATAGCGAGGAGCTCCGGGTAGTTGCCGATGATCTGGGTCACGCGGACCCCGCTGACGCCTAGCAACTCACCGATCTGGCGCGCGTCAGCCTCTGGTCAAGCATCGCGATCTGGCGCGCCTGCGCCGACGGATCACCCTGCATCGCTGAGCTCCTCGCTGGCGTCGCCGCAGCCGACCAAGGCCTGATGGCCCCGAGGACAGCGGAGGCTCGTCCATCAAGGTTTGCAGCATCGCGCCATACCGCGCCACCGCAGAGGATGAGGCCGGCTCGGCACCGGAATCCCGATCAGGGAGCTCTGCCTGGAGTCGATCCACGAGGGCCCACGGTTCCTCGACCGACAGACCGATCCACATCCCGGACGAGTCCTCCCCGTGCATCATCGGTGGGTTGTCAGCGCACAGCCATACCGGCTCGCCGGGGACGAGGTACAGGACCGACAGCTCCGAGAGCTGCATGTCGGTGTCGAACTGCTTCTTGCGGGGATCGCAGTTCCAGCTGTCGGAAATCTTGACCATCTTGTTGGGCTCCTTTCGATGGAAAGTGATTGGCACGGATACGCGGCACGTGTGCGGGCCGGCTCAGTCGTAGTCCTCGCCTGGGTGGTCAGGTCCAAGGGCCTCTACGATCAGGTTGTCGAGGCCGCCATAGCGTCCACCGAGTAGGGGAGGCTCGCCACGCTCGGCGCGCTTCTGGTTGAGGAATGCGTGCGAGGCGATCCGCCAGTCCTCTGGGGTGAGGTGGAGGTACGGATCCTCTGTGCTCGTCGCCGGCGCAGCGACCTGCACGACGGCCGCCTGGGCGCGTGATTCCGCCGGGCGGCCCCAATGTTCCCGATGGCGTCGCTCGAGCCACCATTTGGCGTCGGCCACCTTGATCTGGCCGACCGCCTCCGTCTCTGCCCGGGCTTCGGCCGAGGCGATTTCGTCGCGGAAACGCTCGAACGTGGCCCCGGGTCGGCAAGCCATCCGCGGAGCGTCGAATCGGGGATGCCGACCGCCCTCGCCGCGGCTGCCAGGTGATTGCCCTTGCAAACGAGGTCGACGATGTCCGCCTGCACGGCGGGGGTCAGCGTGGTCGGCCGGCCCATCTCGCTTACGCCCCCGAGCTCTTCGTCAGGGATCGCAGCTGGTCGATCCGACGCTGGGCCGTCTCGAAGACGCAACCGATCGACCGATCGGGACGGTGGCGTAGGGATGACGTGATCTCCGCGGCCAGGATCTCGACCTGGCGCCGGTCGTCGAGACTCAGGTCGATTTCGCCAACAATCCACAGCAGCGCGGCGAGACACCGCAGGTCGGCGTCGGTGGGCCGCCAGTCGAACTTGTCGGTGTTGCCAGTGACATTCAAGTCCGGCAGCGGGCCCCTCCTCTCGGAGCTGTAGCCGGCTGCATGCATGGGCGTCGGCGCCTTCACCATGGCATCCCGCGCTCAGCGAAGTAGTCAGCGTGGTGCAACCGGCTCTCGTCAAGCTCAGGAACGCAGACCCCGCACGTGTGCTTCCAGGTGCGATGCAGCCCGCGGGGGACGGTGCCGGGTGGCTCCCACTGGTCGAGCATGCTGATAGCCAGCTCTCTGATCACATCTTCGCGGGTCACTGGTCGGTCCTTGGGGACGACAGGCTGTAGATGCAGATGGGCATCAGAGCTTCCTTTCGACCGGTGACGAAAGTGACGTTATTCCGTCACGTGCAGGTTTCTCCGCGTACGAAGGATTTCTAGGGGGATTAGCTGCACGGTGACGAAAATCGTCACTCCACCCTCGATTCGTGCTCATCACCAGCTCTTCGCGAGGTCGTTGACGTCGCTGGCGGTACATCCGACCGTCGTGATGTCTGGCAGCGGGGCGATTTCGACGCCCTCGAAGCCCTGGCCGACGTTCCGCTTCAGCCTCTTGAACTGGGCTTCGATCGACCGCCCGAAGACGGTCCGACCGAGGGCTTCCTTCGACCGCCAGTGGTTGGCCATCCACGTGCGGTAGTCGGTGTGCAGGTCGTCGAGGCTCGTCCAGGCGTGTCGGGCTAGCGACGGGTCTTCGCCTGGGCGAGCTCCTCGGATTGCGGTGGCAGGACGTTGATCTGGAGGGCGCAAGCCTCCGGGTCCGCCACACGCTTCAGCGCCTGCGGGGGCGTGGCCCTGAGCTGGCAGAGCCGAAGACCGCAAGGAGTCGGCCGACGATCGTGCTTGGCCCGACCGTCGTTGCCGCCTTCAAGGCCCGCCGCACGCAGCAGCTTCAGGAACGCCTTTGGGCCCGGGAGTCGTTGGCGTGAAGGCGATTTCGTGTTCTCCACCACGCTGGGCACTCCGATGGTCGCGGGCGACGTTACGGCACGCTTTCAGCGTTTGCTGCGGGCGGCCGACCTGCCGCGAATGCGGTTCCACGACCTCCGGCACGGGGCGGCGTCATTACTCCTGTCGCAAGGTGTGCACCCGCGGGTCGTGATGCAAATGCTCGGACATTCGACCATCGCCCTGACCATGAATACCTACTCGCATGTCATTCCTCAATTGGAGCGGGAGGCTGCCGATTTGATGGAGGTCGCCCTCGGCCGGCCGCTGGGTTCTGTCGCATAGCCGGTGACTGCCGGACCATAGCCGTACGGATGGTCGTCACCTTGGTCGTCAACTGATGCTTCTTCCTGCGGAGCGGGTGGTGGCCGAGGTGGGATAGCCGACATGCGTGCTCAGATGGTGTGGTGCCGGAGGTGGGACTTGAACCCACACGAGCTTGCACTCATCGGTGTTTGAGTTAGGTCCGGGGGTGCTCAGCACGTCGCCGCTGTGTCCATTCGTGCTCAACTCGTCCGGCGCTGTCCGCCCGTATTCACCGCCATGGTGGTCAAGATTGGTGGTCAGAAGTCCGCCGGTATCCGGGTCAGCCGCATCGCCGACGTTGCCCTGCCGCACGCGTGTCGTGATCGGTCAGGTTGCGCTCGATCCACTGCACGAACCGGGATGCGGGCCAGCAGGCGCCATCGCCCTCATCATCCCATTCGTCAGCCCACGCGCGCAGCCGCGCCAGGTCGATCACGTCGCGGTTGCGGAGCTGCACCACCATCGGCCCGATTCTAGCCGCGCGGGCAGCATGAAGCCGCCGGTATCCTCGTGCGACCGAGGCTTGCCGGCGGCTCCGGACCTATATGGTTGCTCGATCAACAGGGGCGGTTGATCACCCCAGTACGTCCTGCACGACGTCGCAGAAGAGGGTGAAGCCGCTGTCGGCCTCCGGATGCGG
>Ga0183260_10002564_pt1 | contig 15004 bp, 17 predicted proteins | sample AntDrymUQ4972206_2_FD_129768 | JGI IMG/M metagenome (GOLD analysis project Ga0183260, IMG submission 129768) | Polar desert sand microbial communities from Dry Valleys, Antarctica - metaG UQ497 (22.06) (version 2) (version 2) | ecosystem: Environmental > Terrestrial > Soil > Desert | place... | reverse complement strand
GTCGAGCTGCGCCGCGCCGCCAGCCGTCGAGCCTTCGCCGCCGAAGCGCAGCGCTTCGTGCCCGAGCTGCGGCCCTCCGATCTCGTCGCCGGCCACTCCGGGGTGCGCGGGCAGGCGATGGCCCGCGACGGCACGCTCATCGACGACTTCGTCGTCTCGACCACCGAGCGCGCGATCCACGTGCGCAACGCCCCCTCCCCCGCCGCAACGTCCTGTCTCGCGCTCGCGCGCCTGATCGCCGACCGCGCCCAGAGCGAGCTCGGCGTCGTCTAGTCTCGGGTCGAGATGGAGGCCGCCACCACCGAGAAGCCGAAGCCCACCGAGGAGGGCGTCTCCTCGTTTGCGAAGTCGATGTTCATGGGCGAGATCTGCGAGGACCTCGTCTTTCCGTGGCCCCAGCCCGATCCCGACGAGCAGGACCGCATCCGGGCGCTTAACGCGTCGCTGCGCGAGCTCGCCGAGACCAAGATCGACACCCGCAAGATCGAGGAGAAGCGCTGGCTGGGCGACGACATCGTGCGCGAGCTCGGCGAGCGCGGCCTGTGCGGACTCTACGTCGACGAGCAATACGGCGGCCAGGGCCTGTCGCAGACCGGCTACGCGCGCGTCTTCGAGACCTTCGCCCAGATCGACGCCACGCTGTCGATCGTGATGGGGGTCCACCAGTCGATCGGCTTCAAGGGCATCCACATGTTCGGGACCGAAGAGCAGAAGGAGCGCTGGCTGCCGGACCTCGCCGCCGGCCGCAAGCTCGCCGGCTTCGCGCTGACCGAGCCCGAGGCGGGTTCGGACGCCTACAACATCCGCTCGCGAGCCGTGCACCAGGCCGACGGCTCGTGGCTGCTAAACGGCGAGAAGCGCTACATCGGCAACGGCTCCAAGGGCCAGGTCTTCACGACCTTCGCCCGCGCCGAGGTCGACGGCAAGGACCGCCACATCGCCCTGATCCTCGAAAAGGGGATGAAGGGCTTCGAGGTCGGCGATCGCTACGACACGATGGGCCTGCGCGGGAGCGACCTGCGGCGGCTGTACTTCAACGACGTCCGCGTGCCGCCCGAGAACGTGCTCGGCGATCCCGGCGATGGCTTTCGGATCGCGATGCAGATCCTCAACAACGGGCGCATCGGACTCGGCACGGGGTCGGTGGGCGCAACCAAGGGCCTGCTCGACCGCACGATTCGCCACGTCAAGGAGCGGCGCCAGTTCGGCCGTCCGCTGGCCGAGTTCGAGCTCGTCGAGGAGAAGGTCGGCTGGATGGTCTCCTACCTGTTCGGCCTCGAGTCGATGTGCTATCTGACCTGTGGACTCGTCGATGCGGGCGTCCCCGACTACTCACTCGAGTCGGCGATGTGCAAGGTCTCGGGGACGGAGTTCCTGTGGTACGCGGCAAACCGCGCCCTGCAGCTCAAGGGCGGCGCCGGCTACATGCGCGACGAGCCCTACGAGAAGGTGCTGCGCGACATCCGCATCTTTCCGATCTTCGAGGGCGCCAACGACGTCCTGCGAGCCTACATCGCGCTGTCGGGCATCAAGCCGCTCGGAGAGAAGCTGTCCGGAATGGGCGACCTCGAGCTGACGAACCCGATCGGCTCGATCGGCGTTCTGGTGGATTACGTCAGCGGGCGCATCCGGCCCGACCGGATCTCGATGGCACATCCCGAGCTTTCGAAGCAGGCCGAGGCGGTCTCGGATCAGGTCCAGCAGCTGCGCGGAGTGACCGAGTCGCTGCTGCGCGAGCACAAGAAGGGCATCATCGAGCGCCAGTTCCAGCAGAAGCGCCTCGCCGACGCCGCCTCGGACATCTACGCCCAGGTCGCGGTGCTGTCACGGATCACTTCGATCTTCGAGGACCAGGGCGTCGAGCCCTCGGGCCAGGAGCGCTACATCGCGGAGACCTTCTGCAATCGCGCTGCGAGCCGTGTGCGCTCCCAGTTTCGGCGCATCGAGTCAAACGACGACGAGCGCATCTCGGCGATCGCCAAGCTCGCCTACAAGCGCGGCTCCTACGGCTACGCGCTGTTCGAGGACTGAGCGGCCCAGCCGCTTATTTGGCCGGCAGGCAGCCCTCGATCACGAGCTCCTCCGAGGAGCTGAAGTCGGCCGACGAGTCGAAGCCGTAGACGACGTTGCCCACGGTTTGGACGTCTGCGACGCCCGCCGCGACCTCGAGGTTCTGCTCCTCGGCCTGGGCATCGTCCTCGGACCCGAAGACGACGATGACCGCTGCCTGGTCGAGGTCGTCCTGGCCGACGTCGACGCGCTCGTAGGGCGATTCGACCCCGATCAGCTCGTTGTCGTTCGTGGCGGCCTCCAGCCCGGTCTCGTCGAGGCAGGCGAGAACCTGATCGGCGGTCGCGGTCGCGGCAACCCCTTCACCACCGGTCGCACCGGTAGCCCCGGTCGCGCCGATCGTGGAGGTCGACGACGTGGTGGTCGTCGTCTCCTCATCGTCGCCCCCACACCCGGCAGCGAGCAAGGCTAGACAGGCGAATGCGGCAAGCGGAAGTCTTGAGTTCATCGTCGCTCCTCTTGAGGCCTGATCCCTACCGGCGGTGTGACCCTGCGGCGCAGCAGTCTAGAAGCACGCCTTCGGCGAGATCGATGTCGGCGCTCGGTCTCCGGGCTGCGTCAGGGTTGCTCTGACACGCAGATTCCGGCGGCCTCGTCCGCAGTCTCGGCGACCGTCGCCGGGGGCTCGCCGTCCAGAAATGCCTCGAGCTCGGGTGGCGGAAAATCCTCGGCGAGCTTCTTGGCGGTGCAGATTATCTGCCCGCGCGAGAGACGGCGGTCCGTCAGCAGATCCGGGATGACAGCGGCGAGCTCGTCGACCGTGGCGGGATCGAAATCAGCGGTCGAGTTGATCTCCGCTGGGCCGGCGGTTGTTTCCTGCTCATTCCTCCGAGCCGCATGCGGCCAACCCCATCAGGGCAATGCCGAGCACCGCGCAGGGCTTGCCGAGTCTCAAACGGCTCTCCCCATCGGACGGCGCGAACGCTATCAACGGCGCGCGGTGCTATTTCGGCTTCGCCTGGCCGGGCGGCGCCCCGCCCTGCACGGGTGGTCCGGCCGCGGGCGGCGAACCGGGGTCCGGCGGCGGTCCGGTTGTGCCGTCACTTCCTCCGCCCGGTGGGACGCCCAAGTTGCCGGGGGGGTCCCCGCCCTGGCCGGGAGGGACACCGCCGTGGCCCGGGGGGACCCCCTTGGGCCCTGAGCCCTGAGCCCGTCCCTTCGGGCCATTTCCCTTTCCGCTCCCGGGAACACTGGGCCCTCCCGCGTGAGGCTTGCCGCCCTTGTGGTCATCCGGCTGCTCGGTGCCGGCGCCGCGATCGCCCGAAGCGGCGCCGGCGGGGTCTTCGGCGCCGAGGCCCTTGGCGCCTTCGCGGCCCCTAGACGCCGCGTCCCCGCCGTCAGCTTGGTTGGGCAGCTCGATCCCGACGCGCTCGAATGCCTCGTCCACCGGCTCCGGGAGGTCGACCCCCGCAAAGGCGAGTCCGGCCGTGAGGAGGGGCAGCAGCGCGATCACCGCCCCCAGGAGGGCCAGCCGCCCCCGCCATCCGCTGCCGCGCACAGGAGCGAAGGGTGCCGTCGGGGAGGCCCCCCTGTCCGCCTCGAGGGCCGCGATGCGCCCAGCATCCGCAAGCGCCGAAATCGTCACGGCCTCGCTGGACGAGGCCGGGGCCACCTGAATCGCCGCCGGCAGAGCGCGGAGGAACAGGGCGGTGGCCTCAAAGTCCGAACGCTGATCGCCCAGGTCCGCCCCGGTGATCAGTGCTTCTGCGACGGCATCATTGATGCGATGGTTGCGGTCCATCTCGCTTTCGAAAGCGTCATCGCTGCTCACAGGGTTACGGCCCTCCTCGCGCCAGCTCACGGCGTGCGGCGGCGAGCCCGCGACGCTGCAGCGCCTTGATCGCACCCTGTCGCTTGCCGAGAGCTTGCGCCACCGCGGTCACCGTCAACCCACCCAGGACGCGCAGCAGCAGGACCGCATGCTGATCCTCTGACAGCGTTGCGAGAACCCGCTCCACCTCCGCGAGGCCGATTCGTGCCAGCGCCTGTTCGGCGACATCGTTCGACGCTAGGGACTCGGGCTCCGGAGGATCGCCGACGGGATCCACGGGCCGGCGCATCGCGCCGCGTCGTGCATCGATCAGGCGATGGTGGGCGATCGTGAAGACCCAGGCGCGGAACCGGCGCTCGTCACCCTCGAAGCGCGGCAGGTCGCGCGCGGTCTGGAGAAAGACCTCACTCAGCGCATCCTCCGGCTCAATCGCACCACTGGCCCTGAGATAGCCGAGGACTGCCGGTGCGAGACCCCGGTAGATCGCCGACCAGGCTAGCTCGTCCCCCCGCCTCGCCGCGTCGAGCAGCGTGCTGAATCCCTCATCGGCCAGGCGCGTCAAGGGACAAGCGTAGTTCGGGCTCGGTGCAATTGAGCCGCCGGGCCGACTCCAAGACGGGCACCCGTACCCCCCTCGGCAGCGGCGAACGCTTTATGCATTCAAGACACCATGTTTTCGCCGGCTACAGCAGGTCGTCGACGGTTCGGCCGGATAGCGACTGATCATGGACGCTCGGTCGCGTTAGGGATACATGCGGAAAGTTCCCGCCTCACAACAAGGAGAGATGCAATGAACAAGCGAATATCGATAGTCGTGCTCGCCGCGGCCCTGGCAGGTCTGCTTACTGCGGGAGTCGCCCTCGCCGACACGATCAAGGGAACGCAGGGCGATGACGTCCTGACCGGCACTGCTGCCGACGACCGCATCGTGGCCAAAAAGGGCAACGACCAGGTCTCGGCGCTGGCCGGCAACGACAGCGTCAGCGGAAACCAGGGCAACGACGTCCTCAACGGTGACGAGGGCAACGACACCCTGAGCGGCAAGAAGGGCACCGACCAGCTTTTCGGCGGGTCCGGTAACGATGTCCTGCGCGACGCCGCCGGCAACGACACGCTCGAAGGCGGCGACGGGAACGACGATCTCACGGGCGGCAAGGGTGCCGACAACCTGAGTGGCGGCGCCGGCAACGATGTCATCAAGTCGCGCGGCGACGGAAACACGGCCGACACCGTCACCTGCGGGGAGGACGGCACGGGCGAGGAATATGCACTCGACACCGACTCCGACACCGTGATCGCGGACAAGAACGACATCGTCGCGGCGGACTGCGAGAACGTCGACCGCACGGGCAACGACAAGGACAAGCCCGACAAGCCCGACAAGCCGGGCAACGGTCCGAAGCCCAAGGGCTGACCTCAAACGCACGCCCTCCTTCACGGGAGGAGGACCCGGGGCCGGCCGCGCGTCGGCCCCGGGTCCTAGTCGTGTCGGAGGCCCGCGTCCCCTAAGGGGGTCTCGGCGGAGCGCGGCCCCAGCGGTCGCGCATCGCGCGCCAGGCGCGGCGGATACGGCTCCAGATGAGATAGACGAGCCCCAGGCCACCCGCGAGCAGCACGATGACGACCGCGAGGGCGATGAACGGCTGCTCGAGCGCCAGCGCGATCACGGCCGCGACGAGGCCGTCCTCGAGCAAGCTGATCGAGATGTTCGATGCCGGCTCCGGCGAGGTGTTGATGCCGAGTCGCAGGCCGGCCTTGACGGCGTGGCTGGCCAGCGCGGTGCCGCCGCCGCCGGCAGCCGACAGTGCCTCGTCGATCGAGGCGACGTCGGCGTCGCCCGCAAACAACGCGCCGACGGCGCCGCCGACCGCCGGTCTGATCGGAGTCTGAATGACGTCCCAGGTGCTGTCGAGCAACGGGATCTTGTCGACGAAGAACTCGATCGCGAACAGGACCAGCGCCGTTGCGATCAACGGCGTGCCGGTCAGGGGATCGGGAACCTCGCCGACGCCGGCTCGGCCCAGCAGACCGAGCATCGCGAGCGTTCCGTAGGCATTTACCCCGGACGCCCAGCCGGCGCTGACGATGGTGGGGACGAGCTCCATGGCGCCTCGCCCGATCGGCGACGGCCGCTAGTTGAGGCGCTCGACGACCATCGCCTCGCCCTGGCCGCCAGCGACGCACATCGTCTCGAGCCCGACGGCGTGGTCGTCTGACTCCATCACGTTAAGCAAGGTGGTCATGATCCGCGCCCCGGTCTGTCCGAAGGGATGACCGAGCGCGATAGCCCCGCCGTGGGTGTTGAGCTTGTCGAGCGGAATGTCGCACTCGTCCATGATCGGGATCACCTGGGCGGCGAACGCCTCGTTGAGCTCAACGGTCCCGACGTCCTCCATACTCATGCCGGCGCGGTCGAGGGCCTTCTTGATCGCACCGATCGGAGCCACGCCCATGTACTCGGGCTCGTTGCCGAAGGTCGCGGCGGTCACGATCCGCGCCCGCGGCGTCAGCCCCAGCTCCTTGGCGCGCTCGTCGGACATGATCAGAACCGCGGCGGCGCCGTCGTTGAGCGGACAGGAGTTGCCGGCCGTAACGCCGCCGCCGCCGAAGGCCTCGGGAAGCTCGGAGAGCTTCTCGAGTGTCGAGCTGGCTCGCGGGCCGTCGTCCTTGGCGACCTCGCCGCCGTCGGGCAGCGGCACCGGGATGATCTCGCGGTCGAAGAAGCCGGACTCCTGCGACGCGACGGCGAGCTCCTGCGAGCGCTGCGCGTACTTGTCCATGTCGGCGCGGCTGACCTCGTAGCGATTGGCGACGTTGACCGCGGTCAGCCCCATCTCGATGTAGGCGTTCGGCTGCCCGTCCGAGCCCTGGAGCTTTTCGTTTTGGTCCGCCGCCCCGGCGGGCTCGGTGCGCTCGTTGTAGCGGCTCACCCACTCGACGCCGGCGGCAATGTAGGTGTCCCCCTGACCGGCCTTGACCGAGTTCGCGGCCTGGCGGATCGCCTCGAGGCTCGAGGCGCAGTAGCGCGAGATCGTCACCCCGTTCGTCGTATCGTCCAGCTTCTCGGACAGCAGCACGACGATGCGGCCGATGTTGAAGGCCTGGACCCCCTGCGGCATCCCACAGCCCATCGCGACCTCCTCGACCGTGGCGGGGTCGACGTCGGGGTTGCGCTCCAGAAGCTGGTCGACGGTGTAGGCCGCGACCTCGTCGGGGCGCAGCGGGGCGAGCGAGCCCTTGAAGGCACGTCCGATCGGGGTGCGGACTGCGTCAACGATCACTGCTTCCGGCATCTGGTGGTCTCCTTCGCTGGCTTGGACGGAAAGTCGAGCGCAATGGTATTGGCGGCGGCTACTAAGCTCGGCGCGGTGACTGCCGAAGCAGACTCGAGCGCCGACCCCAGGCCAGGGATCGAGAGCGGTGACGACGCGGAGCCGTTGACGGCAGAGTCGCTGCCGCCGCAGCGAGTGGCCGATCTGATCAACGCCGGCGAGGTCGAGCTGATCGACGTTCGCCAGCACGACGAGTGGGAGCGCGCGCACATCGCCGGCGCACGCCACATCGTTCTGGAGCAGGTCTCCGCGCGGGCGGGCGAGATCGAGCGCGAACGCACGGTGGTGTTCAACTGCGCCGGCGGAAGCCGCTCGGCGATGGTCGCCGACGCGTTTCGCAACGACGGCTACGACGCCTACAACATGAGTGGCGGCATCAAGGCCTGGGAGCAGGCCGGCTTGCCGCTCGAGCGCGGGGTAAAGGACGACTCCTACGCTAGGTAATCTCGGCGGCGATGGAGGGCACACCGAAGCCGCCGAATCCACCCGCAGCCCCCGCGGGCGCTCCGCCACCCGCGGCCGCCCCGCCCCCCGCGGGCCAGGTCCCCGCGGCCGCCCCGGCTGCCGGCGGCCGGCCTCCCGCGCCCGGCGAGACTCCTCCGCCCGCCTCCCCGGGCGCCCCCGGCGCTCCTTCGCCCGCCGCCGCCGACGCATCGGTCAACCCGCACGAGCGCATTGACGGACTGCGCGCCTGGCTGGCGGGGGTCGAGCGCAAGCTTTCGATTCGCAGCTATGCGATCGGCGCGATCGCGGTGCTCGGGCTCGCCGCCGGGATCGTTGCGATCGTGCTCGCGATGGGCGCCGAGGAGGACGCTGCGACCAAGGCCGACCTGCAGGACGTCCGCGAACAGCTCGCCGCCGTCGAGGAGACGGCGAGCCAGGCCGCCCAGGAGGACGTCCAGTCGCTTACGCAGCGGATCTCCGGCCTCGAGGACGAGATCGCCGCGGCAGCTCAGGGCGACGAGTCCGCCGAGCAGAAGCTCACGGTGATCGAGGACGACATCCAGGATCTGCGCGACCAGATCGCCGACCTCGAGGCGAGCCCGACGACCACGACGCCGGACGCCACGGACCCGCCGTAGTCGAAGCCCGCTGCGGGCGGCTCGATCTGCGTCAGGTGGTTTCGGCCGCGGGCGCTTTCTCGACCCCGCCGTCACTGCGGGCCTCGAGCCGCTGCTCGAGCTCGTCGACCGCGTCGCGCAGCGTCCGCATCGCCTCGACGAGCTCCTCGCGCTCGTCGCGCACGGCCTCCTCGGCCTGCTTGAGCTCGCGTCGCAGCGCCAGCGCCTCGCGCTCGTCATCGGCCCGTGCCGACTCCATGCTGGTCAGCACGACCGCGATCAGGACGTTGAACAGCAGAAAGGACGCGAGCATCACGTAGGAGACGAAGTAGATCCACGCCCACGGGTAAATCTCCTGCGCGGCCTCCATGTACGCCGGCCAGTTCTCCAGCGTTAGGACGACGAACAGGTTGAGCATCGACTGCCCGATCGTGCCCCAGTTCTCGGGATCCCCCTCGTGAAAGAGGATCCAGCCGAGCATCCCGTAGACGTACATCAACAGCACGCCGATCAGCGCGATGCTGCCGAGCGGGGGCAGGCTGCGGGCCATTCCCTTGACGAGGACCCGAAACTCGGGCAGCACGGTGACGATGCGCACGACCCGCAGCAGCCGCGCGAGGCGCAACAGGGTGGTGCTCTCGCGCACGCCGGGCACGAATGCCGCGGTGATGACGACGAAATCGAACACGTTCCAGCCGTCGCGAAAGAAGTCCTGCGGGCGGCGGCCGTAGGCGACGATCCGTATCACCAGCTCGATCACGAAGATCCCGACGCAGATCTCGTTGATCACGACCAGCTCGCTCCCGACGTCCTCGTCGATCGAGTCGTACGTCGAGAGGCCGAGGATGACCGCGTTGAGGACGATCACCCCGAAGATGAAGGCCTGAAAGCGGAACGAGTTCGCGATCTGGGCGCATCTGGCGACCACGGCGCGAGCATCGTATTGCCACTCCCCATGCCTGAGGTATTGTGCGAATACGCACTAGTCGTGCGTGAACTTGTCTGCCGGCTGGTCTACATTCGTCAGCACGCCATGGCCGCGTGGGCTCAAACCGCCACCCGCGACCGTTGTCGGCGAGGAGGAGACATCGCCGGCCGGTAGCGGTCGGCACCCCAAAAAGGAGGCGTGATGGCCGAGGGTTACTGCGTGAAGGAACGCAAGAAGGTCGAGATCAAGGACCCCCAGCAGGTGACGATGAAGAACGGACGCCCGGCGATCCAGGGCACGTGCCCTGATTGCGGGACGAAGATCTTCAAGATCGGCAAGCTGGAGGGCTAGTTCCCAGACGGACGCTTCGCCGGCACCGGCGCGTCGTTTCGCCGGTGCCGCCTCGCTCGTCCCGCAGGAGTCGGCGGGACGAGCGCGCGCCCCGTCAGACCGAGGTGCCGGACTGACGGCGCCCGTACAGATACCCGACGAGAGCCTGGACGACCTCGGGGTCGAACTGGGTACCCGCGTGCCGGGTCAGCTCGGCCAACGCGTCGGCATGCGCCATCGATTTGCGGTAGGGCCGATCGGAGGTCATCGCGTGGTATGCGTCGCAGGCGAGGATGATGCGGCTGCCGATCGGGATCTCGCCTGCGGCGATGCCGTCGGGATAGCCGCCGCCGTCCCAGCGCTCGTGCTCGTGGCGAACGATCCGCGCGATCGCGCCGAGGCCGGGAATCATCCTCAGGATGCGCTCCCCGATCACCGGATGCTGGCGCATCAGCTCCCACTCGCGCTCGTCGAGGGCCCCGGGCTTGTGCAGGACATCGTCGGGGATTCCGACCTTGCCCGATGTCGTGCAGCAGGGCCCCCATACGCACGGTGGCCACCTCGTCGGGGCCGAGCGCCATCGACTCGGCCACCCGGGCAGCCATCTCGACTACGGACTCGGAATGGTCACCCGTGTAGGCATCACGCTCCTGCAGCGCTGACGCCAGTGCGACTACGACGTCGCCGTGCGCCGACTCCCCCGTTTCGCCGCGGCGCTCGCCCTCGTAGGCGGCCGCCTGGCCACCCCCGGCATCGCGGGCCTGCTGGAGCGCCGAGCTGGCGGCAGCCAGCAACCCCTCGGGCGTCTGCTTGTCGACCAACCCCGCGATCCCGACCGAAACCGCGATCCCGCGTGCCCCGCCGACCTCGAGCTCCTCGAGCCGCAGCAGGATGCGGTCGACCGCCTGGCTGGCGGCTGCCGCGCCGGTCTCGGGAAGCAGCAGGGCGAACTCGTCACCGCCCATACGGCATGCGAGGTCGTTGACTCGAGTCTCCTCCGAGATCAGGTTTCCGACGGCGCCCAGCACCCCGTCGCCCGCTGCATAGCCGTGGCGCAGGTTGATGGCGCGAAATCCGTCGATGTCGATCAGCGCGACGCTGAGCGGCCGCCGGTAGCGCTGCGCACGCAGCACGTCGAGCTCGAGCTGGGCGCGAAAGGCGCGCAAGGTCAGAAGCGTGCGCGCGAGCGAGTCGAGCGAGTCGCGCTGGGCCAACTGGCTCTCCAGCTCTCCGATGCGCTGGCGCGCCTCGGCTAGCTGGCTCGCCGCATCCCCAGGGGGACGACCTGTGCGAACGGCTGCCACTGCTCTTCACTATCGGCTCGCATGGCGAGCGCCTTGAGGGTGACTTGGGCGTGGGCCAGGCCCAGATCCAAGGCCACGACCCAACTACGAACCGTCGACGTAGCGCGTAATCCCCCCGAGGACCCCGACGAAGGCGGTCCCGTCGGGAATCAGGGTCACGGGAGCGAAGTTGTTGTTGAACCCGAGCCCGGTTCCCGCAAGGCTCGCCCACACGGTCTCACCGCTTTGGAAGTCGATCGCGGTCAAATACCAGGCGTCGAGGTCATCGTCGCGAAGCGGCTTCGTGTAGGTGTAGACGAGCCCGTTGGCGAGCGACAGCTTGGGCACCACGGAGGGCGCACGCTCGTCGCTGTGCCAGATCGTGCGGCAGCCGCGGCCGCGCTTGCGGATGTCCACGCGCTCGAGCCCCGGCTCGGTGGTGGTGCCGTTCATTGTCGACAGCGGCCCCGTGTAGCCGTAGTTGTTCTCGACGACGATCGCGCGTCCCGCTCCGATCAGCGACTGGTCGGTCGAGCCCGCGCCCTTTGAGAAGACGTCGTGGCGGCAGACGACGCGGCGCTTTACCCGGCGACGCTTTCGCTTTCGCTTCGGCTTCTCGCCCGAGCGGATGACCGCGTCGCGGCGTACGACGACGATCTGCATCGGATCGGCGTTGTCGGTGATCGCCACGTACTCCGAGCCCATGATCGTCGGGGTGGTGCCGGTGCCGGCGTCCGACTGGCCGGGCTTCGTAGCGCCGACGCTGTCGTAGCCGACCCGCCACGTCTCCTGAAAGCTCTGCCTGCGTGCATCGAAGCGGTACAGCGCCTTGTCGGTGGCGATGTACACACCCCCGGAGTCGTCGACCGCGAACGAGTTGGTGATTCCCTCTCCGAGGCTGCGCGAGGTCACCTCGCCGCTCGCCGGGTCGATCCAGCCGACCACGCCCTTGACCGACGCGAACCAGATCCTGCCGTCCCAGTCGGGCAGCGCGGAGATGATCCCGTCGCCCTGCGCGACCACCCCGCTGAGGTCATAGTCGCGCTCGAGCGCGAACCCGGGCCCACCGGTCTGGCCGATCACGAAGACGTGGCGGTTCGACGTCGGCGTGACGGCGCGATCCTGATCGTCGAGGTAGAAGTAGCCGCCGCCCGTGAAGTCCCGAAATGGGTTGGCGCTGACGTTTCGAGGCGGCAGGTCGTAGGTCGCGAGCACCTCGAGCGTCACGGGGTCGAGCAGCGCCAGCACGGGGTGCTCGAGACCGACGCAGATCGACTCGAGGCGTCCCTTGCTGTCGAGCGTTACCGAGGCGCACTCGCGAGCGAACAACGTCGACGAGGTCTGAACGTCGTTGCCGAGCGGCCCGCCCCAGGTGTAGGTGTCGGTCTGGTAGGCGTCGTTATGGATGTTGCTGAGCCCGTTCGGCGCCATGAACGGATGCTGCGGGACCGAGGGCGCCGCGACTGGCTTCGGCGTCGCAGGCGCACCGATGAACCGCGGCAGGTCCGCCGGCGGATCCGGGTCGCCGATGATCGGCAGCGGCGGCAGCCCGGGCACCTGAGCAGCGGCAGTACCCGGCGCGGCGAGTGACGCTACCAGCATGAGTCCCACCAGAACTGCCCGAACGCGCATCATCGTGCAGCGTACATCCGCGCGCCGGCCCCGGGCGGCGATCGGTGGAAGAATGAGCTTCGCCGGCCGATGGACAGCGCCCAGAAACCGCTCGAGCTGATCCTGGCTCGCAACCTGATCACCAGCCTCTCGACGCCGGCGTTCCTGGTCGGCGAGGACGGTGCGCTGCTGTTCTACAACGAGGCCGCCGGCGCGCTGCTCGGGATGTCGTTCGAGGAGTCGGGGCGAATGGCCGCCCACGAGTGGCTGGCGACGTTCGGCCCGTTCGACGAATTCGGCCAACCGATCGCGGTGGACGACTTGCCGCTGACGCGCTCGCTGCGCGACGGACGCCCCGCCCACGCCGAGTTCTGCATCCGCTCGACGAAGGGGACCGAGCACTCGATCGAGGCCAGCGCGCTGCCGATCGTCGGTGCGGGCTCCGCCTCGTCGGGGGCGATGATCATCTTCTGGCCGGTCGACGAGCAGGAACGTCGCCGCGTCGCGACGGCGACGTGAGAGGCTTGACGTCGTGAAGCTGACGGTATGGGGAGCGCGCGGGTCGGTCCCGGCTCCGGGGCCGGAGATGAACCGCTACGGCGGCAACACCTCGTGCGTCGAGCTCACCCTGTCCGACGGCGAGACCCTGATCCTCGACGCCGGGACGGGGATCCGCAACCTCGGCGTCAAGCTCGCCGCCTCGATGCCGAAGATCAACATCCTGCTCACCCACCTTCACCTCGACCACATCCAGGGCCTGATGTTCTTTCCGCCCTGCTTTCAGGCCGACTCGAAGATCACGATCTGGGGCCCCTCCTCGCCCGAGGCGACGCTCGAGAATCGCATCGCCCGCTACATATCCGCGCCGCTTTCCCCGGTCGAGGTTCGCGAGCTTCCGTGTGAGGTCTCGTTTCGCGACGCGCCGGTGACCGAGTGGGAGATCGGGTCGGCGACGATCCGCGCCGAGGCCGTGACCCACCGCGGTCCGACGCTCGGCTACCGGATCAGCGACGGTGACGAAACTTTGTGCTACATCCCCGACCACGAGCCCGCGCTCGGAGCGCCGCTGGACGACCTCGAGCCGGAGTGGATCTCGGGCCACGACCTCGCCTGCGGAGCGGACATGCTGCTTCACGACTGCCAGTACACCGACGAGGAATATCCCGCCCACGTCGGCTGGGGCCATTCGCGGCTCACCGACACCCTGACGTTCGCGCGCCGAGTCGAGACCGAGCGGCTGATGCTCTTTCATCACGACCCGCTGCACTCGGACGCCTTCCTCGACTCCTTCGCCGACACCGCGGCGCAGCGCTGGGAGCAGCTCGGAGGCGATCCTCAGAAGCTTGAGCTCGCGGCGGAGCGCAGCGCGGCGGAGGTCTCGTCAGCAGGACTCGCGGCGGCGCGACCCTAGGGTCCGGGCGCGGGCGCCAGACTCACTCGGCGTCCTCGGCGCAGCCGCGCCGCACCACGATCGTGACCTTCAACCCTGGTGTTAGCCTCTTCCCCGGCCTCCGGCGTCTGGGAGCAAACGACCCGACCGGTCTTGTTGACGCTCTGTAGCTGGCCCTGGTTTACGGCTGCCTCGTAACCCGCGGACTCGAGTGATGCCTTCGCCTCGCCGGTGGTAAGGCCGAGGACGTCCGGAACGGTTCCGTCTCCAGTCGGTTCTGGGACTTCCTCGGTGGTGTCGGTCGTCGGCCCGGCGGCGCCCGTCGCGGTGGGTGAGACCGGTGAGCCCGTCCCCATCCACCAGCGCCCCACGTAGGGCTCGCCGGCTCCTCGGTACAGGTCTACCTAGGCCGATTCTAGCCGCTCGTTCCGGGGCAGGCACCTAGATGACTGTTCCATCTAGTCGGGCAGCGTGCGGGTGGCCGCCAGTGCGTCATAGCGCACGGGCGACTCGAGCCCTGCGGCTACTTCGGCTTCGCCTGGCCCGGCGCCAACCCGCCCAGGCCCGGCGCCAACCCGCCCAGGCCGGGAGGCGGTTCGGCGAGTCCTGGCGGGATGCCGCCCTGACCCGGCGGGGTGCCACCGTGGCCCGGTGGCGTGCCGATCGGCCCGCCACCGCCGCCACCGGTCGATCCGCCACCGGTCGATCCGCCACCGGTCGATCCGCCACCGGGAGGGGGCGTGATCGGGCCGCCGCCGGAGCCGCCGCCGGTCGAGGGACTACCCCCCGGGGGCGGGTCGTCGCCGCCTCCCGAGCCGTCGCCCGGAGGTGGCTGTGAAGGGGAATCAGGGTTCAAGTCTTCAGCGCCGCCGCCGGGATTCGGATTGTCGGTCCCGGTCGCTCCGCCACCCGCGCCTCCATCGCCCGGAGAGCTCGCGGCTCCACCGCCGGTGGAGCCGTCACCCTGGCCACCGGCACCGCCGCCCTGGCCGCCGTCATTGTGCGCCTCGCCGTTCCCGTCCGCGCGGTGGGACGATCCCGACGCGCCCGGTTCCATGTCTCGGTGCGCGAACGCCGCCTGAGAAACGGGGTTGTCGGCTCCGACGATCAAGCCGGCTCCCGTCGCGCCGATGGCCGCGGCGACAACGGCGGCGGCGGCCTTGAGCGCGGCCGCGCCTCCCATCGACTGGCCCGCTGCGCCCGTCGCCAGCGCTGCGATACCGCCCCC
>Ga0183260_10002563_pt1 | contig 15012 bp, 15 predicted proteins | sample AntDrymUQ4972206_2_FD_129768 | JGI IMG/M metagenome (GOLD analysis project Ga0183260, IMG submission 129768) | Polar desert sand microbial communities from Dry Valleys, Antarctica - metaG UQ497 (22.06) (version 2) (version 2) | ecosystem: Environmental > Terrestrial > Soil > Desert | place... | reverse complement strand
TTCATCCTGCACGCCGACCACGAGCAGAACTGCTCCACCAACGCCGTCCGCGCGGTCGGCTCCTCGCAGGTCGACCCGTATTCCGCGGTCGCGGCCGGCGTGGCGGCGCTCTACGGCCCACTGCACGGCGGCGCCAACGAGGCCGTGCTGCGGATGCTCCGGCGGATCGGCTCCAAGGAGAACATCGCCGACTTCATGCAGGGCGTGAAGGACGGCAAGGAGCGCCTGATGGGCTTCGGGCACCGGGTCTACAAGAACTACGACCCGCGGGCGCGGATCATCAAGTCGGCGGCCGACGATGTCTTCGAGGTCACGGGGACCAACCCGCTGCTCGACATCGCGCTCGAGCTCGAGCGGATCGCGCTCGAGGACGACTACTTCGTCAGCCGCAAGCTCTACCCCAACGTCGACTTCTACTCCGGGCTGATCTACGAGGCGCTCGGGATGCCGGTGGGCATGTTCCCCGTGCTGTTCGCGATCCCGCGCGCCAGCGGCTGGATCGCCCAGTGGCTCGAGATGATCGAGGACAAGGAGCAGAAGATCGCCCGCCCGCGCCAGATCTACACGGGTGCGCGCAGCCGCGACTACGTGCCGGTCGGCGAGCGGTAGACCGGCCGCCGCGCCGCCGCGCCGGCGCGCAATCGACAGGATTACGAGCGACCGCCGGCTTCCGGCGCTCAAGCGCGCCTGCAGCGGGCCGATGCAGGGTGGGTGAGGCCTCATCGCACCATGCGCGCCCTGATGGTGGACGTTCCTCCGCCCTACGCCCGCCTGCTGGTCTCCAACCTGGTCGAGGCGGGCTGGAGCATGGAGTCCGAGCACGCCGACGGCGGCGACGCGCTGTCGGCGGCGCTGCAGCGCCGCGGCTGGAACGCCGTCCTCTACGGCGGCGACGGGCCGGGCGCCGTGCCGGCCCGCAAGGCGCTCGCGCTCGTCCGCCTGGCCGACCCGCAGCTCCCCTTCGTCGCCGTCTCGCCCAACATCCGCCGCGGGGACCTCGCGTCGGTGATCCGCGGGCTCGACGACGCCGCCATGGTCGTCTCGGACCCGCGGCGGCTCGCGGCCGCGCTGACCAAGGAGCTCGACGCAGCCCGGATGCGCCGTCGCGTGGGCAGCGCCCACCACGTCCTGCTGGCCCAGCAGGCGATCGCCGACGAGCTTGCGGCGGGCCTGGAGCCCGGCGAGCTGTGCGAGCGCGTGCTCGCCATCCTCGGCGAGACGCTCGGCTGGAGCGTCGGCGCCGTCTGGCGGCCCGCCGAGGACGAGCCGATGCTGCACTGCGCGGCCGTCTGGCATGCCGCGGACGCCCGCCCGGAGATGGTCGCGTTCGCCCAGCACACGGGCGAGCAGCGCTTCGCCCCCGGCCAGGGCATGCCCGGCCGCGTGTGGGCGTTCCGCCGCCCCTCGTGGGTGCCGAACGTGGCGCGCGAGGCGCGCATGCCGCGTGCCGGCAAGGCGCTGCGCGCCGGCCTGATGACCACGGTGGCGTTCCCGCTCGTCGCCGGAGACGACTGCGCCGGGGTGATCGAGTTCTTCGCCGGCGGGGTGCACGAGCCCAACGGCGAGATCTCGGCCATGTTCGCCACCGTGGGCCACCAGCTCGCGCAATACCTGGACCGGCGCGGCCGCGAGGACGCCGAGAGCCTGCGCCTGCACGCGGCGCTGGACCGCACGCGGGGGTTCCTCGACGCGGCCGGCGCCCTGATCGTGGTGCTCGACGACGACGGCGGCGTGCTGCTGGCCAACGCCCGCGCGTGCGCAGCGATCGGGCTGCAGGAGTCCGAGATGCTCGGCGAGGACTGGTTCGCGCTGGCCGTGCCCAAGACGGGGCGCTCCGCCGCCCGCGTGGCGTTCGGGCAGGTGGCGGCCGGAGAGGCCGACTCCCTCGGCCACCGGCTTCCCTCGTCCGACGGCCAGCGCCGTGCCGTGGCCTGGCACGCCACGACGCTCGACGACGGCGCGGGCGTGCTGCTGCTCGGGCACGCCGAGGTCGTCGCGCGCCGCGCGGCGATCGCCGCCGCCGGCTGAAGCGTGTGACGCCGCCGCTCGCGCGGCGTAGTGTGGATGTGATGGGGCCGCGACCGATCCTGCTCGGGCTCGTGCTCGGGCTGGCGCTCGGCACGGCGGGCTGCGGTGCGGAGGACGAGCAGCCGGCGGGCGCGGCCGGCGAGGCGCCGGCCCAGCTCGTGGTGCGGGTGGACGCGGACGGCCGCGGGCCGGCCGCGCCGAGGGAGCTGCGCTTGCGCTGCGACTCCGCGCGCGAGAGCTCGACCTGCGCCGCCGCCGACGCGCTCGAGCCCGCCGACTTCGCGCCGCCGGCGGCGGGCACCGCGTGCACGGACATCTTCGGCGGCCCCGAGACCGCCCGGGTCAGCGGGCGGCTGCACGGCGAGGCCGTCGACGCGCGCTTCTCGCGCAGCAACGGCTGCGAGATCGAGCGCTGGGATCGCGTCGCCGGCCTACTGGCGCGGGTCGGCTGAGATGGCGGCGTTCCGGGTGACCTTCCGCAGCGGGCCGCGCGTCGAGCGCCTGGCGGCCGGGACGCTGGAGGAGGCGCTGGAGCTGCTCGAGACGCGGGCGCGCGCGGCCGCGACCGGGGTGGGCGGGAATCCGCTCCGGACCGTCGACCTGCAGGTGCGCCGCTTCGCGCCGGTCCAGCAGGTCGCCGCCCGCGGCGAGCTGCGGGGGGCGGGTGGGGACGGGGTCGTCCGGGCCGGCGTCGACGTGCGCGGCGACGGCTCGGCCGAGGCCTGGACGGGACGGCTCAAGCGCGCCGTAGTCGAGCAGCGGGCCGGCGAGGACGCCTACGCCGCGCTGCGGCGGGTGCTGCTCTAGTCAGAGCGTCAGCGTGGAGCCGTAGCGGCGCAGCCACGTGGAGTGCTCGCGCCAGTCCGGCACGCGCGCCTCGAGCAGCGCCCAGAAGCGCGGGGAGTGGTCCATCGCCTCGAGGTGGCAGACCTCGTGCTCGATCACGTAGTCGAGCACGGCCTCCGGGGCGAGCAGGAGCCGCCAGTTGAACGACATGCCACCTGTCGAGGAGCACGAGGCCCAGCGGGTGCGCTGCCCCCGGATGGTCAGGCCCCGGTAGCTCGTGCCGGCGCGCGCCACCGCGGCGTCCAGCCGCGGCGCGATCTCGGCGCGGGCGCGGCGGCGGTAGAAGCGCTCGATCGCCTCGCGGGCGTCGCCCGGCGGCACCAGCAGGGCGTCGCCGCGGCGGTGCACTCGCTCGCGGCCGGCTTCGGGCACGACGCGCAGCTCCATGCCGAGGTAGGGGAGCGTGCCGGGCGCCCGTGCGACCTCGGCGGCCGCACGCAGCAGCGCCTCGCGGCGACGGTCGATCCAAGGACGCAGCTCGCGCACCGCCTCCGCCGCCCGGCGCTCCGCCGCCTTCTTCGGCAGCGTCACGATCACCTCGCCGGCGGCGTCCACGGTGACGCGCACGCGCCGCGCGCGCGCGGAGCGCCGGATGGAATAGGCGATTCCGGACTGCTTGAGGGGAGCCATGCGGCGAGTCAGCCTACGACGCGGCTCGGCGGTTGCCATGATGCGCCGGGATGGCCGAGTCGCGCGTGCCGCTCCCGCCGGGGGTGGCTGAGCCCTTCACCGTGTACCTGAACGGCGTGCGGCAGGAGCTGGGGCGCGACTTCCGCGTGCACGACGGCGCGCTCGTCTTCCCGGCCGACCTCGTGAAGGAGGGCCGGCTCGGCTTCTGGCGCTGGTTCCTCGGCGCCTGGGGCATCGGCACGTACGGGAAGAACGACCAGGTGGACGTCGCCTGGGAGGTGCGCGGCCGCCCGCGCGTCGCGCACGCGCTGGACATCGAGGCGCCGGCCGAGCGGCGCTAGGTGGCCGCGCGGTCGCCGAGCTCGACGGCCGGCAGCCCGTCGATGCTCGCGGCGTTGTGCTCGCGCTGGTAGGCCTCGTAGGCCGCCGGACCCTGCACGCGCACGCGCTTCGCCGAGGAGGCCGCCTGGTGCGGTCGCTCTCCCTCGTAGCTCATCAGCGGGACGCCGTACCCGCACGAGTCGGACACGCGCGTGACCTCCACCACGACGATCGCGCGCCAGGACTCGGGGATCTCCGGCAGCTCGAAGCCGCCCTCGGCCAGCAGGCCCTCGAAGCGCTCGTCGGAGGCGAGCACGACGTCGCCGCGCCCGTGCAGGCGCAGGATCCGCGGCGGCCCCTCGAACGCGCACAGCATGACCACGATGCGCCCGTTCTCGCGCAGGTGCGCGATCGTCTCCGCGCCGCTGCCGACGACGTCGAGGTAGGCGACCGTGTGCGCGTCGAGCACCGCCAGCGAGCCGATCGGGCCCTTGGGCGAGAGGTTGACGTGGCCGTCGGCGTCGAGCGGCGCGCTGCCGACGAAGAACAGCGCCTGGCGCGCGATCCACGCGCGCTGGCGCTCGTCGATCCCGTCGTAGGTTCGCCCCATCAGGCGGGCACCGCGCCGCGCCAGGGGGTCATGGCGCGCAGCGCGCTGAGGATCGCGCGCGTGGCCGGGGAGCGGTTGAGGGTGTAGAAGTGGATCCCGGGCGCGCCGTTGGCCAGCAGGTCCGCGCACTGCAGGGTGGCGTAGGCGACGCCGAGGTCGGTGACGGCCTGCGGGTCCTCGACGCGCAGGTCCAGCTCGGCCAGCAGTTGCGCGGGGAAGGAGGCTCCGCACATGCTCGTCATGCGCTTGATCTGCGCGTAGTTCGTGATCGGCATGATGCCCGGGATGATCGGGACGTCGATGCCGATCTCTCGCGCGCGGGCGACCAGGTCGTAGAAGAACGCGTTGTCGAAGAAGAGGTTCGAGATCAGGAAGCGGGCGCCGGCGTCGACCTTCTCCTTGAGGTAGCGCAGGTCGCTGTCGGGAGACTCGGCGTGGATGTGCGTCTCCGGGAAGCAGGCGCCGCCGATCGTGAAGTCGTATTCCGCGCGGATCATCTCGACCAGCTCGCGCGAGTAGCGCAGGCCTCCCTGGGTCGCCGTCCACTCGTCCTGGCCGGCGGGCGGGTCGCCGCGCAGGGCGAGCACGTTCTCGATCCCTGCGTCGCGCATGGTGTCCAGCGTGAAGCGCAGCTCCTGCACCGTCGCGCCGACGCAGGTGAGGTGCGCCATCGCCTCCAGCCCGAAGTCGGCCTTGATGCCCGCGACGATGTCGATCGTCTTCTGGCGCTGCGTGTCCGAGCCACCCGCCCCGTAGGTGACCGAGACGAAGGTCGGGTCCATGCCCGACAGCTCGTCGAGCGCCGTCTTCAGGTTGCGCTCGCCCTCCTCGGACTTGGGCGGGAAGAACTCGAAGGAGAAGGACGGCTCGTTGGCCCCGGCGATCCGCTCGTCGATCCGCATGGCCCCGAAGTCTAGATCGACCACAGCTCCGGCTCGCCGGGCGTCGCCGGCTCGTGGCGCCTGGCCTCGCCCCTGAGCTCCAGGTGGTCGAGCCATGACAGCGTCTGGATGAGCAGCCAGCTCGCCGAGTGCTCGCCGAACTCGTCGCCGTGGACGCGCCGCACGAGCTCGAAGGCGGTCGCGCCGTCCTCGTGCAGCGCCGCGCGCACCGCGTCGAGCCGCTCGGCGACCAGCGCGCGGTTGGCCTCGATGTGGGCGCCGACGTCTGTGAACGGGCGAGCGTGGCCGGCCAGGGCCAGCCGCGCGCCGAGCGTCTCGACGCGATCGAGGGAGCCGAGGAACTCGCCGACCGGGTCGGGCGTGTGGCCGTGGTCGAAGTACAGCGAGACGCGGCCGAGGAGGTGGTCGCCGGAGATCAGCAGCCGGCGCTCCGGCTGGTGCAGGCACACGTGCGACGGCGCGTGGCCCGGCGTCTCGATCACCTCCCACGGGCCGAGGTCGCTGTCGACCGTAACGCCCGGCACGAGGTCGCGGTCGACGACCAGCTCGCCGGACAGCCCGCTCCCCGAGGCCCGGCGCTGCTCGGCCCAGCGCCGCAGCGGCGCCTCGGGCACCCCGCTCTGGCGCGCGACCTCGACGCGCCGGGCCAGCGCCTGCTCGGCATCGTCCCCGCTCGCGTGCAGGTGACCGCGCGCCGGGTGCATCCACACCTCGCAGCCCGCCCGCTCGCGGATCGCCGGCGCCTCGCCGCAGTGGTCCACGTGCGCGTGGGTGCAGACCACCAGGCGCACGTCCTCCACGCGCAGGCCGGCCTGGTCGAGCGCGCGCTCGAGGTGGGCCATCGAGCCCGGCTCGTGCATGCCGGTGTCCACGAGCACGACGCCGTCGCCGGCCGCCAGCGCCCAGGCGTTGCAGTGCGGGACGCCCGGCCACGGCAGCGGCAGCCGCAGGCGCCACACGCCTCCGAGCACGCGCTCGCCGCGGCCCACCTCGCGGTTGCGGGTCGGCTTGCGCACGGCGCTGGACGGTAACGTGCCGCCGATGGGCAAGCGCTCCCGGCGCCGCGGTGCGGATGCGACCCCGAGGGCGCCCGAATCCGAGTACCGCTCGCCCGCGAGCGACGTGCTGGTGCTGCGGGGGGCGATGACCCCCGCCACCCGCGCCGAGTACGCGGCCGCGCTGGCGGGCTCGCCGCTGTCGCGCGAGGACGCGTGGCAGCGCGGCGTGGAGTTCCTGTTCGAGCGCCTCGCCGTCCGCTGGGAGATCGCGGGCACGGAGCCGATCACGCGCCAGCGGGACCTGCTCGCCCGCTACCGCTTCGCCGGCCAGGAGGAGCGGCAGTGGATCCGCGACGCCCTGCGCGAGCATCTCGCCGAGCACTTCCCGGGCGTCGAAGCCCCATGAGCGGGCCCAATCCCTCCCGCTTCGCAACGCTGCTGTGCGACTACTGCCTGGACGTGCAGCCGGGCCAGCAGGTCGTCGTGCGCTCGACCACGCTCGCGGCGCCCCTGCTGCACGCGCTGCAGGAGGAGCTGCTGGTGCGCGAGGCCTGGCCGCTGATCCGGCCCGAGCTGCCCGGCGCCGACGAGGCGTTCTGGGCGCTCGCGCGCGAGCGCCAGATCGACGGCTTCGCACCGGCCGAGCTGGCCGAGGCGGAGGCCACCGACGCCTCGCTCGCGATCCAGGCGCCGGCGAATACGCGCGCGCTGGCCGGCGTGCCGGCCGAGCGGATGGCGCGCGCGGCGCTCGCCCGCGCGCCGGTACGCGAGGCCGCGCTGCGGCGGCGCTGGTGCCTGACGCTGTGGCCGACCGCGGCGGGCGCGCAGCAGGCCGGTATGGGCACGGCCGAGTTCGCCGCCTTCGTGCGCCGCGCGCTGTTCCTCGACCGCGGCGACGCGACGCCGGCCTGGGGCGAGCTGCGCCACTTCCAGTCCCGGCTCATCGACCGGCTCGCCGGCGCGCGCGAGCTGCGCATCGAGGCCGAGGGCACCGACCTGACGCTGTCCGTCGCGGGGCGCACGTGGGTCAACTCCGACGGCAAGCGCAACATGCCCTCCGGCGAGGTCTTCACCGGCCCGCACGAGGACTCCGCGGAGGGCCGCATCCGCTTCACGATCCCGTCGAGCCCGCGCGGCGTCGAGGTCGCCGGCATCGACCTCGAGCTCCGCGAGGGCCGCGTGGTCTCGGCCCGCGCCGACCGCGGCGAGGCGTACCTGAAGGCCACGCTGGCCACCGACGACGGCGCCTCCCGGCTCGGCGAGATCGGCATCGGCACCAACTTCGGCATCGACCGCGCGGTCGGCGCGATCCTCTTCGACGAGAAGATCGGCGGCACCGTCCACCTCGCCGTCGGCCGGTCCTATCCCGAGACCGGCGGCACCAACGAGTCGGCGGTGCACTGGGACATGATCTGCGACCTGCGCCGCGGCGGGCGGCTGAGCGCCGACGGCGTGACGATCCAGGAGGACGGGAAGTTCCGGCACTGACGCCCGCGTTCACAGCGCCGAGGTTCGCCGGCCTCGCCCGGTGAATACTGTGCGGCAGCATGCGCCGCCGCACCAAGATCGTCGCCACCATCGGCCCGGCGTCCCGCGATCCCGAGGTGCTGGTCCGCATGGTCGAGGCGGGGATGGACGTCGCGCGGCTGAACTTCTCGCACGGCAACGCCGAGGAGCACGCGGAGACCGCCTCGCTGGTGCGCCAGGCCGCCGGACGCGCCGGGCGCCAGGTGGCGGTCCTGCAGGACCTCCCGGGCCCGAAGCTGCGCATCGGCCCGCTGCGGGACGGGATCGCGGAGCTCAAGCCGGGCGACAGCGTGACCTTCGTCTGCGGAGACAACGGCTCCGACGGGAACGCGCGGAAGATGTACATCACCTGGGCCGGCCTCGCCGACACCGTCGAGGCCGGGGAGGTCATGTACCTCGCCGACGGCGCGGTCCGCCTGCGGATCGCGGCGACGCGGCCCGGTGAAGGCGAGATCGACGCCGAGGTCGAGGTCGGCGGCACCGTGGCCTCGCGCCAGGGCCTCAACATCCCGGGCGAGACGGCGGCGCTGCCCGCCGTGCCCGAGGAGGACCTCGACCACGTTCGCACCGGCGAGCGCATCGGCGTGGACCTCGTCGCGCTGTCGTTCGTGCGCCGCGCCGAGGACGTGACGTTTTTGCGCAAGCACACGCGCCTTCCGCTGATCGCCAAGATCGAGAAGCCGCAGGCCGTCCAGCGCGCCGAGGAGATCGTGCGGGCGGCCGACTGCGTGATGGTCGCGCGCGGGGACCTCGGCATCGAGATGCGCATCGAGGAGGTGCCGATCGTGCAGAAGCAGGTGATCGCACTGGCCGGCGCGCTCGCACGGCCTTCGATCACCGCCACCCAGATGCTGGACTCGATGGTCTCCTCCTCGCGCCCGACCCGCGCCGAGGTCACCGACGTCGCCAACGCGATCCTCGACGGAACCGACGCGGTGATGCTCTCCCAGGAGAGCGCCGTCGGGCACTACCCGGTCGAGTCGGTCGCGATGCTGGCGGCGGTCGCCGAGCACACCGAGCTCAGTGCGCCCTACGGGGAGTGGAACGAGAAGCGCGTGCGCCGCGACCGCCGCGATCCCGCCTACACGATCGCCTACAGCGCGTGCCGCGCCGCGCGGGAGCTCGGCCTCGCGGCGCTGGTGTGCCCGACCCTCTCGGGCCGCTCGGCCCGGCTGATCTCGGCGCATCGGCCGACCGTGCCGATCCTCGCCCTCTCGCCCGGCCGCGAGACCGTGCGCCGCTGCGGGCTGATGTGGGGCGTGCAGGCCGCGTCGATGCGCCGGATGGAGACCACCGAGGAGCTGATCGCCACCTCCGCGCGCCGCGTCGTGGAGCTGGGCTGGGTCAAGCCCGGCGACCGGATCGGCATCACCGCCGGCCTGCCATCCGGGCGCCCCGGCACCACGAGCCTGTTCCAAGTCCAGGAAGTGTGAGCGTATTGTCCCGCCCAGATGGGAAGGCTAGGCAACGAAACGAGCTCGGGGGAGAGCAACGGCAAGGGGGCGCACCAGCGCCCGGCGAGCTTCGAGCGCCTGCGCAAGCTGCCCGTGGTGGGCCGCGCGGCCGACTGGGGCATGGGCGCCCACGCGGTGTCCAAGAAGACGAAGAAGGCCGGCGCCCGCATCGCGGGGCTGAAGGCCACCGAGTCGATCTGCCCCTACTGCGCCGTCGGCTGCGGGCAGGTCGTCTACACCCGCGACGGCGAGCTGATCGACATCGAGGGCAACCCGCGCTCGCCGATCAACCAGGGCACGCTGTGCCCGAAGGGCAGCGCCTCGCGCCAGCTCGTCCAGCAGCCGGGCCGCCTCATGCACGTCAAGTACCGCCGCCCCGGCGGGACGGAGTGGGAGGAGCTCGAGCTCGAGACGGCGATGGACATGATCGCCGAGCGCCTGATCGCCGCGCGCGAGAAGGGCTGGCAGGACACGGACGACGAGGGCCGCCGCGTGGACCGCACGATGGGCTTCGCCCACCTCGGCGGCGCGACGCTGGACAACGAGGAGAACTACCTCATCAAGAAGGCGTTCACGGCCATGGGCGCGATCCAGATCGAGAACCAGGCCCGCATATGACACTCCTCCACGGTCCCCGGTCTGGGGACCACGTTCGGTCGAGGCGGCGCCACCACCTTCCAGCAGGACCTGCAGCACGCTGACTGCATCCTGATCCAGGGCTCCTCCATGGCGGAAGCGCACCCGGTCGGCTTCCGCTGGGCGATGAAGGCCCGCGAGCGCGGCGCGCAGATCATCCACGTGGACCCGCGCTTCTCGCGCACGAGCGCGATGGCCGACATGCACGTGCCGATCCGCGCCGGCTCGGACATCGCCTTCCTCGGCGGGCTGATCCGCCACGTGCTGCACACGGGCGCGTACTTCAAGGAGTATGTCCTGGCCTACACGAACGCGGCCACGCTGGTCAACGAGGACTTCAAGGGCCCGGAGGACCTGGCGGGCTACTTCTCCGGCTGGGACCCGGAGAGCGCGACCTACAACCCGGAGACGTGGGGCTACGAGGGCGGCCAGATGGCGGCGCCCGCGGGCATGCGCGAGCACTCGACGCAGGCCTTCACCGAGCAGGTCGCCGCCGGCATGATGCAAGGGCCGGTCAAGCGCGACGAGTCGCTCGAGCACCCGCGCACGGTGTTCCGCCAGCTGATGCGCCACTACGCGCGCTACACGCCCGAGATGGTCGAGCGCGTCTGCGGCATCTCGCAGGCGGACTTCCAGCGCGTGGCCGACGCACTGGTGGCCAACTCCGGCCGCGAGCGCACGACCGCGTTCTGCTACGCGGTCGGCTGGACGCAGCACGCCGCCGGCGTGCAGATGATCCGCGCCGCGGCCGTCCTGCAGCTGCTGCTGGGCAACATGGGCCGGCCGGGCGGCGGCATCCTCGCCCTGCGCGGCCACGCCTCGATCCAGGGCTCGACGGACATCCCGACGCTCTACGACCTGCTGCCGGGCTACCTGCCGATGCCCAAGGCCCGCGCGGGCGAGTACGACCTCGCCACCTACGTGAAGAGCAACGGCGCCGAGCGCGGCTGGTGGGAGACTTCGACAAGTACGCGGTGTCGCTGCTGAAGGCCTACTTCGGCGACGCGGCGACCGCGGAGAACGACTACGGCTTCGGGCGCCTGCCGAAGATCACGGGCAACCACTCGCACTTCCCCACCATGCTGCGCGCGATGGACGGCGGGCTCGACGGCCTGCTGGTCATGGGTCAGAACCCGGCCGTCGGCTCCCAGCACTCCGGCCTGCAGCGGCGCGCGCTGGCGAAGCTGAAGTGGCTCGTGGTGCGCGACCTCTCCGAGCTCGAGACCGCCACGTTCTGGAAGGACGGGCCCGAGGTGCGCTCCGGCGAGCTGCGCACGGAGGACATCGGCACCGAGATCTTCCTGATGCCGGCCGCCTCGCACGTGGAGAAGGACGGGCACTTCACCAATACGCAGCGGCTGCTGCAGTGGCACGACAAGGCGCTCGAGCCGCCGGGCGAGGCGCGCTCGGAGCTGTGGTTCATGCACCACATCTTCAAGCGCGTGCGCGCGCACTACGCGGGCTCGGAGCGCGAGCGCGACTGGCCGATCGTCAACCTGCACTGGGACTACCCGGAGAACGGCGAGCTGCGCGAGCCCGACGCCGAGGCGGTGCTGCGCGAGATCAACGGCTACGACGTCGCCTCGGGCGAGCCCGTGAACGGCTTCGCGCAGCTCAAGGCGGACGGCTCGACGGCATGCGGCTGCTGGATCTACTCCGGCTGCTACGCCGACGGCGTCAACCAGACGCGCCGGCGCGACCCGGGCGACCTCGAGTCCGAGGGCGGCTGGGTGTCGCCCGAATGGGCGTGGGCGTGGCCGGCCAACCGGCGGATCCTCTACAACCGCGCGTCCGCCGACCCCGCGGGGCGGCCCTGGTCCGAGCGCAAGAAGTACGTCTGGTGGGACGAGGCCGCCGGCAAGTGGACGGGCTACGACGTCCCCGACTTCCCGGCCGACAAGCGCCCGGACTACGTCGCGCCCGACGACGCCACGGGCATGGACGCCATCTCCGGCGCCGAGCCGTTCATCATGATGGCCGACGGCCGCGGCTGGTTGTACGCGCCCGCCGGCCTGCTCGACGGGCCGCTTCCGGCGCACTACGAGCCCTACGAGTCGCCGGTCGCCAACGCGATCTACCCGGACATCGGGCGCAACCCCGCCGCGCTGAGCTGGAACCGGCCCGACAACCCGGAGGCGGCGACCGGCGATCCGCGCTACCCGATCGTGGCCACCACCTTCCGCCTGACCGAGCACCACACGGCGGGGCGCGATGAGCCGCAACCTGCCGTGGCTCGCCGAGCTGCAGCCGGAGATGTTCGCGGAGATCGACCCGATCCTGGCCGCCGACCGCGGCATCGAGGACGGCGGCTGGATGGTGATCGAGACCGAGCGCGCGGCGATCGAGGCGCGCGCCCGCGTCACCGAGCGCATGCGCCCGCTGCGCATCGACGGCAAGCGGCTGCACCAGATCGCGCTGCCCTGGCACTGGGGCTTCGCGGGCGGCGCTCCGGGCGACGCCACCAACGACCTGGGCGTGCTGAGCGGCGACCCCAACGTGTCGATCCAGGAGGACAAGGCGTTCTCCGTCAACGTCCGTGCGGGGCGGCGGCAGGGCGAGACGACCGAGAAGCTGGCCGGCGTCCGCGCGGCCAGCAGCGCCGCACCGGACACCGACGCCCCGTCCGAGGACCCGGGCAACGCATGACCGAGCTCGCGATCGAGCGCGACGACGCGCAGCGGATGGGCTTCTTCACCGACACGACGGTGTGCATCGGCTGCAAGGCCTGCGAGGTGGCTTGCAAGCAGTGGAACGACCTCCCCTCCGACGGGGGCGAGTTCCGCAAGGGCGGCTCCTACGACAACACGAACCGCCTGTCGGGGAACACGTGGCGCCACGTCCGCTTCGTGGAGCTGGCCGACGCCGGCGGCGGGGTGAGCGAGGAGGAGCTGCCCGACCTCGTCGCCTGGGCGGGGGAAACCGTCACGAACGGCGGTGAGGCGGGCGGGAATGGCATCGACGTCGAGGCCGCGGTCGCGGCCTTCGACAACTGGGTCTTCATGTCCGACGTCTGCAAGCACTGCACGAACGCCGGCTGCCTGGACGCGTGCCCGACCGGCGCGCTCATCCGCACCGAGTTCGAGACGGTCGTGCTGCAGCCCGACGTCTGCAACGGCTGCGGCTACTGCATCCCGGCGTGCCCGTTCGGCGTCGTGGACCGCGTACCGGAAGACGGCCGCGCCGGCAAGTGCACGCTCTGCTACGACCGCCTCGAGGACGGCCTCGAGCCCGCCTGCGCGAAGGCCTGCCCGACCGACTCGATCCAGTTCGGCCCCTACGACGAGCTGGTCGACGTCGCCTCCCGGCGAGTCGCGACCCTGCACGCCCGCGGCGTGGAGGGCGCCTACCTCTACGGCGCCGCCGACGCGCCCGAGGAGCAGCTGGCGGGCGGCCTCGGCGCGTTCTTCCTGCTCACCGAGAAGCCCGAGCGCTACGGCCTGCCCGCGCAGGCCGAGTCGCCGATCCAGGAGAACGTCGTGCCGGCCACGCTGGCCGCGATGGGCGCCGGGCTCCTGGCCGCCGCCGGGGTGGCCGCCGCCTTCCTGTGGGAGCGCCGCGGGTGAGCGACGACCGGCTCGATCCCGAGCCCGCGCTCGGCAAGCCCGCGTCGCCGGAGTTCGGCGAGCGCTCGGGCGAGAAGGTCGCGTTGCACATCGGCGAGTGGAAGGACGGGCGCTGGTCCTACCTCTACGGGGACGACACGGGCTACCGCGACGCCGAGCCCGACCCCGCGGCGCTGCAGCAGGCGTCGCGCCGGGCGCGCACCGGCGACCTGCCGAAGATCGTCCAGGGGCCGATCATCAACCCGCCCGTGTGGACGTGGGAGATCCCGCTGTACTTCTGGACCGGCGGCATCGCGGCCGGCTCGTCGTTCGTCGCGCTCGCGTGCGACCTGGCCGGCGACGAGCGCTCCGCCGCCGTGGCGCGCAAGGTGGCGCTCGGCGCCCTCGGCCCCTCGCCGGTGCTGCTGATCCTCGACCTCGGCCGCCCCGCGCGCTTCCTGAACATGCTGCGCATCTTCAAGCCCCGCTCGCCGATGTCGATGGGCGCGTGGGCGCTGACGCTGTTCGGCAACCTCGCCGCCGCGGCGGTGGGCGCAGACCTGCTCGGCCACCGCCGGACGGCGCGGGCGCTCGGCGCCGCCAACGCCGTCGTGGGCGGCTACCTGGGCTCTTACACGGGCGTCCTGCTCGCCTCCACCGCCGTGCCGGTGTGGGCGCGCGCGCGGCTGTTCCTCGGGCCGATCTTCGTCTCGACCGCGGCGGCGACCGGCGCAGCCGCCTGCCGGCTGACCCTCGTCGCCACCGGGCTGCCGGTCGGCCACCCGACCCGGCGCGCGCTGGGCACCGTCGAGACGGCCGCCATGGCCGCCGAGCTGCTCCTCTCGGTGGTCAACGAGCGCCGCCTCGGTCCGCTGGCGTCGGGCCTCTCCGAGGGTCGCCCGGGCACGCTCTTCAAGGCCGCCAAGTGGTCGGTGCGGGCCGGCCTCGCGCTGCGCCTGGCGCGCAAGCCGCTCGGCCCGAAGGCGCACCACCTCGCGTCGGTGCTCTACCTCGCCGCCGGCCTGATGTTCCGCTACGCCTGGGTCGGCGCGGGGCGCCTTTCGGCCACGCACGACGACGTCGTCGCGCAGATGGCGCGCGACAAGCGCCCCGGCAGCTAGGCGCTCGCGGGCATGCCGGCCCAGGCCTCGGGGTAAAGGAACCGGCAGACGGGACGGACGGGGGCCGGCCCGGAAAGGGGAGAGAGCTGATGCAGGGAAACCTCCCGAACCGCTGGCGCATCGCCGCCGCCGGCGTGGCCATGCAAGTGGCGCTCGGCGCCGTCTACGCCTGGAGCGTGTTCCGCAAGCCGCTGTCGGAACACTTCGACACGTCGGTCGCGAGCGTGAACCTGATCTTCTCACTGGCGATCCTCGCCCTCGGCTTCTCGGCGTACTTCGGCGGGCGCTGGATGGGTCGCGTCGGCCCGCGCCGCGTGGGCATGGCGGCCGGCGTGCTCTACGGCGTCGGCATCATCCTCGCGAGCCTCTCGAGCTCGTCGATCGTCCTGCTCTACCT
>Ga0183260_10002562_pt1 | contig 15012 bp, 15 predicted proteins | sample AntDrymUQ4972206_2_FD_129768 | JGI IMG/M metagenome (GOLD analysis project Ga0183260, IMG submission 129768) | Polar desert sand microbial communities from Dry Valleys, Antarctica - metaG UQ497 (22.06) (version 2) (version 2) | ecosystem: Environmental > Terrestrial > Soil > Desert | place... | reverse complement strand
TGGGCACCACCCGCACGACCTTGGCGCTGAGCGCCTCGACCTGGCGGGCCACGGCCACGATGTTCTTGTTGTTGGGCAGCAGGATCACCTCGCCGGCCGGGACGGCCTCGACCGCCTCGAGGAGGTCCTCGGTGGAGGGGTTCATGGTCTGGCCGCCGGTGACGACCCGGTGCACCTTGAGGCTGTGGAAGATGCGGCGGATGCCGTCGCCCGAGGCCACGGCCACCACCGCGCAGGGCACCGGGTTGACCACCTGGGGGGGGTTCTCGACCGCCCCCTGGCGCACCCAGCGCTCCTCCTCGACCTGGTCGAGCAGGTCGGTGACCTTGATGCGGCGGGGCCGGCCGGTGTCAAGCGCCGCCTCGATGGCCTCGCCGACGTCGTCGGCGTGGATGTGGCAGTTCCACAGCCCGTCGCCGCCGACGACCACGATCGAATCGCCCACCCCGCTCCAAACGTCCTTGAAGGCGGGGATGAGGGCGTCGTCGGCCTCGAGGAGGAACATCACCTCGTAGCGCAACCCTGCAATATTGCTCTCCCCGGTGGCGGCGTGGGCGGCGTCGGCCAGGGCGCCGAGGTCGACCTCACCCATCGTGTCGAGCATCCCCTCGGGCACCGGCGGGCGCTCGGGCAGGGGGTCGCCGGCAACGACGTGGAGCAGGGCGTCGAGCAGGAGGCAGTAGCCCGCCCCGCCGGCGTCGACCACCCCGGCCTGGGCCAGCACGGGCAGCTGGTCGGGGGTGCGAGCCAGGGCCTCCACCGCCTCGGTGCGGGTGGACCGCAGCAGGCCCTCGAGGTCCTGGCCCGCCTCGGCGGCGGTCGCGGCGGCGGTGGAGCTGGCCCGCACCACCGACAGGATCGTGCCCTCCATCGGTCGCGACACCGCTCCGTCGGCCTGCTTGGAGGCCGTGGCCAGGCCGGCGGCCACGTCTGCGGGACCGACGTCGTCGAGGTCCTTCAGCACCTCGGTGAAGCCTCGCAGGACCTGGCACAGGATGATGCCTGAGTTGCCGGATGCCCCCATCAGGCTGCCGTAGGCGATGGCCCGGCACACCTCGGCGAGGGTGTCACCGCTGCCGTCGAGTTCGGCCACCACCCGCTCGACGGTGCCCAGCATGTTCTTGCCCGTGTCGCCGTCGGGGACGGGGTAGACGTTCAGCCGGTTCAGCGCCGGAGCGCAGCTGCGAAGGGCGTCCCGGAAGGCGACGACGACCGCCCTGAGGTCGGCGGCCGCCAGTCGGGTGGACGTCAACATGGGGTGCGATGCTAACCTTTCCCGGTTCCGTCCCCCCACGTGCACGAGGTGCAAAGCCCGATGGCTTCTGTCTGTCAGCTCTGCGGCAAGAAGCCGTCCTTCGGCATGTCGGTGTCGCACTCCCACGTCCGAACCAAGCGGCGCTGGAACCCCAACGTGCAGAAGGTGCGGGCCCTGGTCAACGGCTCGTCCATCCGCCTGTTCGCGTGCACCAGCTGCATCAAGGCCGGCCGGGTCACCAAGATCCCGGCACGCCAGATCCCCGCCCGGGACTGAGGGCTCGTTCACTTCGTCCGAAACGGGCGACGTGGGCGGCGGTGGGCGGAGGTGGGGTAGCCAGACGCCATGCAAGAGCCGCAGGCACCGTCATCGTCATCCTCCTCGTCATCGTCGTGATCATGCGCCCGCGACCGCGTCGAAGCTAAGCCGGACCCGTAGCGCGTGAGGTGGCGAGGCCGGCACCCTCGGCCCAGGCCCCCACGTCGCGACCCTCGAGGGCGGCTGCCATGAGGGCGGGGAAGGCGTCCGGCGTGCAGGCGAAGCACGGAACGCCGAGGGCGGCCAGCTGCGCCGCAAGCTCGTCGTCGTGCGAGGGAGCGCCGCTGTCGCTCAGGGCCAGCAGGCACACCACCGTCACCCCTGAGCGCACAAGCCCAGCCACCCGGGCCCGCAGCTGGTCGACGTCGCCCCCCTCGTAGAGGTCGGTGACCAGGACCAGCACCGTGTCGGCCGGCCGGCTGACCAGTCGCTGGCAGTAGGCGACGGCTCGGGCGATGTCGGTGCCCCCGCCCAGCTGGACGCCGAAGAGCAGGTCGACCGGGTCGTGCAGCTCCTCGGTGAGGTCGGCCACCTCGGTGTCGAAGACGACCAGGGAGGTCCGCAGCGAGCGGACCGAGGCGAGCACCGCAGCCAGGATGCTGGCGTGGACCACCGAGGTGGCCATCGAGCCGCTCTGGTCGACGCAGATGATGACGTCCTTCAGCTGAGCCTGGCGGCAGCGGCGGCCGTGGCCGACGAGGTGCTCGGGTACGACCGTGCGACGCGCCGCGTCGTAGGTGGCCATGTTGGCCCGGATGGTGCGGTCCCAGTCGACGTCGGGCAGCTTTGGCCGGCGGGTGCGGGCGCCGCGGTCGAGGGCGCCGTTGACGGCGGTGACCAGCTGCTGGGCCAGCCGGCGCTTCAGCTGCTCGACCACCTGGCCGACCACCTGGCGGGCCGTTTCCCTGGTGCGGGCCGGGATGACGCTGGCCAGGGCGATGAGATCGGCAACCAGGTGCACGTCGGGCTGGACCTCGGCCAGGAGCTCGGGCTCGAGCAGCAGCTGGCGCAGGCCCAGCCGCTCGATGGCGTCACGCTGCAGCACCTGCACCACCGGCTGGGGGAAGTAGGTGCGGATGTCCCCCAGCCAGCGGGCGACGTTCGGTCGCGAGCCCCCGAGCCCGCCCCTGGGGTCGGTCGGGCTGTCCCCATCGCCGCCGTAGAGGGCCTCGAGGGCGCCGTCCACCTTCTCGTCGTCGGTCGACAGCTCGGCCCCTGGCAGGGTGTCGGCGGCATCGCGACCGAGGATCAGCCTCCACCGCCGGGCATCGCTGGTCACGCGATCACAGCCCGAGCAGCCGGCGCAGGACGGGCACGACGAGGTCAGCCCGGGCCTGGTCGAGTTCGGTGTCGCCGGCGGGATCGAAGGCCGGGGCCGCCGTCCCGCCCGCCGCGGCCCGCTCGCCCAGGGCCCGGCGCTCGGGAGCGCCGAACGAGCTGAAGGTGCGCCGCAGGAGGGGCAGGACCTCGGTGAAGCGATCCTCAGGCAGGAGCGAAACCCAGCGGTCGATGACGCCGAAGAGCTGGTCGTCGTGCACCAGCACCAGTCCGCTGCCGGACAGGAAGCCTTCGACCCACGCCGCGGCCCGGGCCGGCGGCTCGCCCGGCGAGAGGGTGCGCCCGAGCAGCCGGGCGGCCTCCTCGGCGGTCAGGGCGGTGGCGTCGAGGAGCAGGCGGGCGGCCCGGCCGCACACCAGGCCGTGGACCGAGCCGCTGGCGGCCAGATCCCGCAGCGCCGCCCGCCACGGCACCAGGTGGCGGGGGTCGGCGAGGAGCCCGACGGCCCGGTCGGCGGCCCGCAGCGCCTCGGCGGTGCCAGCCGCGGCTTCGTCGTCGAGGCTGGCGCAGGCCACCACCAGGCCGGCGGCGCTGCGGGCCACCATTCCGTCCACCACCCGGCCCACGGCGGCGGCGTCGGTGCGCCGGACGGTGCCGTAGCGCAGGGCCTGGACCAGCGGCGGGACGGCCGCCAGCAGGTGGGGAACGTCGGTGGCTACCGCGGCCCGCACCTCGAGGGCGGCCACGACGTGCACGACGGCGTCGGGCAGCTCGGCCAGCAGGGTGCGCTGCACCAGATAGGTGAGATCGGCCAGCGAGCCCGCCGACCAGGCGAGGTCGCTGGCCCGGGCCGTGGCCGCCGGCTCGAGGGTGGTCCCCCACACCGACGCCTCGACCAGGGCGACCTCGAGCGTCGGGTCCCAGGCCTGCCGCCACGTCTCCCGAAACGTTCCCGTCGTACCGGCGAGCGACCGGCTGGGCTGGCCCCAGGTCACCTCGAGGAGGCGGAGGCGGTGGAGGAGGTGGCTGCGGTCGAGCCCCAGGGGCTGGCGGAGGTCGATCTCCAGCACCTTCGGCTGCTCGGTGACAGCGAGGCGCAGCCGGCGCTGGTGGCGGCGCACGTCAGCCACCAACGGCAGCGCCGGCGTGTCCTCGGGGACCCGCCCCACCCCTTCGCCCACCACCAGGCGGCGGTGCACCAGCCGCAGGGGCGACGCATCGCCGTCGCACAGGGCGGCGAGGGTGGCGTCGGTGACCTCGGCCAGGCCCGGGAGGGGACGGCCCCGAAGGGCGGCGAGGGCGTCGGCCAGGCGGGCGGCGTCCACCGACCCGGCCGGCGCGCAGTCAAGGCCCTCGTGGCGCAGCACCCGGGCCGTGCGGGCCAGCCATCCGGGGACGGGGTCGAGTGGCTCGTCGTGGAGGTGGGCGTACCAGCCGGGCGAGTCGACGCCGGCTCCGTAGCCCGACTCCTGGGCCAGGCGCCCGGTGGTCCACGGCACCCAGGTGGCCGCCACCTTCTCCTTGGGCAGGCCCTTGAGGATAGCCTTGTCGGCCGCCTGGGACGGAAACGTTCCCGTCAGCGCCGGGGCGTGCCAGGCGCCGCAGACCACTGCGATGTGCACGTGGCCCTCCTTGCGGGCGTCGCGCACGGCCTGGCGCATGGCCGCCTCCCGTGCCGCCTCCTCACGGTCGTGCGGCTCCACCCCCCGCAGGGCGGCCATGGCCTCCCCGATCGCCTCGAACAGGGCCTCGTCGGCCACCCCCCGGGCCTCGACCAGGTCCTCCCACCATCGCTCGGGGTCGTCGTGGCCGGCGGCTGTGGCCAGCACGGCGATGGGATCGACCCGGCGGCGGGAGCGGGGGGGCCGGGGCGGCTTCCAGGCCAGCGAGGTGGCGGCGGGCAGGTCGCAGAACCGCGACCGCACATCGTTGGCCTCGGCCCAGCGCAGGGCGGCAAGCTCGGGCGAGAACGAGGCGAACGGCCAGAAGGCGGAGCGCTAGGGCTCGGCCACGGCGTAGCAGAGCAGCGCCACCGGCGGCACCAGCGCGGGCGAGCCGACCACGGGGATCATCGGATCCCCCTCGGGCGGCCCCTCGACCAGCACCAGGTCGGGCCGCAGCCGCTCGAGCGAGCGCACCACCGACCGCGCCGACCCGGGCCCGTGGTGGCGGATCCCGAGCACGGCGAGCGTCATGGTCACAGGTGGTCGCGCAGGGCCCGGTAGAGGTCGAGCCAGCCGTCCCGCTCGCGCACCACCGTCTCCAGGTACTCGCGCAGCACTACGGCGTCGGCCACCGGGTCCTGCACCACCGCCCCGACGATCCCGGCGGCCACGTCGCCGGCCCGGATCTCACCGTCGCCGAAGTGGGCGGCCAGGGCGATCCCGTTGCCCACCACGCTGATCGCCTCGGCGGTCGACAGCGTGCCGCTCGGCGACTTCACCCGGGCCCTGCCGTCCTCGGTCTCACCCGACCGCAGCTCCCGGAACACCGTGACGATGCGGCGCACCTCATCCAGCGCCGGCGGCACCTCGGGCAGGCCCAGGGCCCGGCCGAGCTGGGCCACCCGCTGGCGGACGATCTCCACCTCCTCCTCGACTGTGGCCGGCAGCGGCAAGACGACGGTGTTGAAGCGGCGGCGCAGGGCCGACGACAGCTCGTTCACGCCCCGGTCCCGGTTGTTGGCCGTGGCGATCACGTTGAAACCCCGCCGGGCCTGCACCTCCGACTGGAGCTCGGGAACGGGCAGCGACTTCTCGGACAGGATCGTTATGAGGGCGTCCTGGGTGTCGGAGGGGATGCGGGTCAGCTCCTCAACCCGGGCCACCGCCCCCCGCTGCATGGCTACCATTACGGGGCTGGCCACGATCGCCGCTTCGCTCGGCCCCTCGGCCAGCAGCCGGGCGTAGTTCCACCCGTAGCGCAGCGACTCCTCCCCCGTCCCCGCCGTCCCCTGCACCAGCAGCGTCGAGTCGCCGCTGACCGCCGCAGCCAGGTGCTCGCTGACCCACGTCTTGGCGGTCCCCGGCACCCCGAGCAGCAGCAGCGCCCGATCGGTGGCCAACGTCGCCACCGCCACCTCCATCAACCGCCGGTCCCCCAGGTACTTGGCTGTGACGTTGCTCCCGTCGGCGGCCTTCCCTCCCAGCAGGTACGTAACCACCGCCCACGGCGACAGCCGCCACCCCGGCGGCCGCTCACGATCATCACCGGTGGCTAGCGCAGCCAGCTCGGCGGCGAACTCCTGCTCGGCGTGCCGTCGCAGAACCGGCTGATCGGTCAGGTCGCCGCCCACGAGACGGAGGATAATGATTCAAGGACCGAAGATATTGTGCCGAGCGCTACACCTGCGTCCACGGGCACCGTGAACCCAGTCTCCCCTGAACCAGACGTGTGTCCTGGACCCCACCACCGGGCGCAGACCCGCCACAGTTCACGCTGGGCTGTATCGTCGGGTCGTGGCTGCACCGTTGAGGGCGGTTGACCTCGAGGTTCTCGGCCGAGTCGGCACGGCGTTGGCCGACCCCACACGACGGCGCATCCTCACCGAACTGCTCGACGGGCCGGGCTACCCCGCCGAGATGGCCGACGCCTTCGCCGTCAGCCGCGCCAACCTGTCCAACCACCTCGCCTGCCTGCGCGGCTGCGGGCTCGTCACCGCGACCGCCGAGGGTCGCCGCCTCCGCTACGACCTGGCCGACGCACGCCTCGGCCACGCCCTCCGGCTCCTCGCGTCCATCCAGCTCAACGACTGCGACCTCTGACGATGGGAACCCCGAATCACGTCCACATCGGCCACGCCGACCGGGGTGCCCTCCTCCGCCACGCCCAACGCCTCGGGGTCTTCACCGTCACCTGGAACGTCCTTGAAGGAGCCATCGCCGTCACCGCCGCTTGGGTCGCTGGCAGCCGCGCCCTCGCCGGCTTCGGACTCGACAGCGCCGTCGAGTCGATCTCCGCCACCGTGCTGCTCTGGCGCCTCGGCGCTGAACGCCGCGACCCCGAACGGGTCGAACGTGTCGAGCGCATCGCCCTGCGTGCCATCGGATTCAGCTTCCTGGTCCTCGCCACCTACATCGGCTACGAAGCCGTCCGATCCCTCCTCGTCCAGGACAAGCCCGACGCCTCGCCCGTCGGCATCGCCCTCACCCTGGTGTCCCTCGCCGTCATGCCCCTCCTCGCACGGCGAAAGAGGCACGTCGCCATCGCCCTCGGCAGCCGCGCCGCCCAAGCCGACAGCGCCCAAACACGCGCCTGCGCCTACCTGTCCGCCGTCGTCGTCACCGGCCTCATACTCAACGCCGCCTTCCACTGGTGGTGGGCCGACCCGATCGCCGCGCTCGCCGTCGTCGTGTTCCTCCTCAACGAAGGACGCGAAGCGCTTACCACCGGCAACCTCGACGACTGCTGCTGAACCCCGATGCGCTGGTGGTGGTGGGTCCCCGTCAGCCTCGGCGTCATCACCGCCCTCATCCTCGTCGCCGCCCTCAGCGTCCAGCGAAGCCGCGCCACCCTCATTCAGCTCGTCCGACTCATACCGACCTGCATCTCGCTGCTCCACGACATCATGCGAGACAAGAACGTGCCGCGACGAGCCGAGCTCGCTCCCGCCATCGCCCTCATCTACCTCGCCAACCCGATCGACCTCATCCCCGACTTCATCCCCGGACTCGGCTACCTCGACGACGCGCTCATCGTCGCCTGGGCCCTCCGGCACCTCATCGCCGCCGCCGGCCACGACCGAATCACCGCCCACTGGCACGGCGACCCAGCCACCCTCGAACGCATCCTCCGCCTCGCCAGGGTCCCCGCCATCGCACCACCGCCAGCGGGTTCCTGAACCGGAAGGACCAGGCACCCCGCATCAGCCGCCACCGACCTTGGGTTCGAGCCCGAAGACCTCCAGAAATGCTGAGTCGCTCTCGCCGATCTAGGGACGAGGGGTCAGCTCGGCCAGGAGATCGACCCGGAGCTGGGCGATGGCCAGGGGGCGGCGCAGCTCGGACTGGAGCCTGCGGTCGGCCTGTCCGGCCTGGGCCAGCTGGGCGGCGAAGCGGGGCAGGGCGGCGGGGCCGGCCCGCTCGGCGGCCAGGACCAGCACCGGGCGGGCCAGCTGGGCCTGAAGGGGCAGGGCCAGGACCAGGGCGGCGGCCCGGCCGGCCGCCACGTGCACCAGCGCCGGCGGCCACGGGCGGGGCACCTCGGCGGCGAGGGGCAGCAGCCGGGCCGCCCCGCCCGGCGGCATGGCCTGGAGGGCCCGGGCCAGCCAGTCGGCCCGCGCTGCGGGTTCGAGGACACGGAGGAGGGCGGCCGGATCGTGAGGCGCCGGGGCGCCGAGCAGGGCGACCGCCCAGTCGGACCGGCGCTGGCGGCTGGCCGCCTGGGACCAGCCGTGGACCAGGGCCTCGCCGTGGTCGGCGTGCGACGCCGAGCGCACGGCCCCGGGGGCCGGGCCCCAGTGGTCGAGGGGCGCCGCCGCCACCACCTGGGTCAGCCACCCGGCCCGCTCGCCTCCGGCCCCCCGGCGGGCGGGTGTGACGCCGTCGGCCACCCAGTCCTCGGGCAGGTGCTCGGGGAGGCGCACCGGCCAGCGGACTCCCACCTGGACGTGGGCCAGAGCCCGGTCCCGCATCCGCAGGGCGAGACGGGACGACGGCAGGCGGGCCAGCGCCGCCGCTGCGGCCCGGCGCACGTCCTTGGCCCGGTCGAGGCGGGCCCGCTCCTCCAGGAACGGCTCGTCGTCCATCGACAGGCCGACGGTGAGGTGATCGACGAAGGCGGCCCGGTCGTCGGCCCTGTCGGTGCGCCACGTCGCCTCCACCAGCGCGCGGCCCAGTGCCGGGTCCACCGCCCGCACGGCCGCCAGCAGGGCCCGCCGCTCCCCCGCCGTGCCCTCGGCCCACGCCGCCGCCGGATCGTGGACCGCACCGGCCGCCGCACCCCCGGCCCACGCCCACTCGGCCCGCTGGCCCGCCAGCCACCTCCCCCGCTCGCCCAACGCCCCGAGCACCGCCGGCCGCAGCGCCCGGTCGCCCGTCGCCACGTCCAGGGCCGATGGCAGCAGCGCCGACGGCACCCGCATCCCCCCGACGGCGCACACCTCGAGCCACTCGGGGAGCAGCTGGCGCCAGGTGCCCCCGAGCAGGGCGGCCAGGGTGCGGGCGGCGTCCTCTCCGGGCTGGGGTCGGTCGACGGGCGGAGCGGGCGGCGGGGCTTGGGCCGCCGGGTGTTCGGCCCTGCGGCCGGCGCGGCGCGCCGTGGCGAGGGCGCCGGCCGAGGCGAGGAGCGCCCGCTCGGCCGGGCGCTCGGGGTCGGCGACCACCGCGTCGACCAGCGCGCCGGCGGCGCCGGGGCCGCCGACGGCAGCCGGTCGCCCCGTGCGCTCGGTCCCGAGGAGCGCAGCCTTCACCAGGGTCGGCCACGACCCGGTCACGCGAGTGCCTGCAGGCGGCCATCGGCGAAGCAGGCCAAGGGACCAAGGCGGTCGCCGTCCCACTCGCCGACGACCACGACCGGATGGCCACCCGAGAGGGCCAGCAGGTCCCAGGCCGGCACGCCGAGGGGGAGACCGTCGCCGTGTTCGTCCACCACCAGCCACCGGGCGCAATCGACCACGGGCACCACCGGCCCGAGGCACACCGGGGTCTGGGGCAGCCACGGGCTGGCGGCCAGGGCGAGGGCGTCGGCGGCCAGGGCGTCGGCCACCGGGCCACCCTCCAGGTTCAGGGTCGGCGCCGCCTCCCCGTGCCGCTCCCCCACCAGGCTGCGCTGGCCGAGACCGCCCGGGTAGCGGTGCACATCGGCCTCGAAGGTGGTGCCCACATCCACCTCGGTGGCAAAGGCGGCGCTGCTCGGGCCGGTGTCGAGGAGCAGGGCCCAGCCGCCCATCGTCCGGCCCCGCAGCCACAGCCGCCGGGTGGCGAGCACCCCGTCGTCGCTGACCACCGCGGCCAGCGCGTCCCACCGGTCCCGCACCGCCGGACGGGCCAGCACCTCGGCCCTGGTGGTGGGGAAGCCGACCTGGGTGCGCACCTCGGCGGCCAGGTCCGGAGGGAGGTCGGCCAGGTGGCGCCAGCCCTCGAGCACCAGGTGGAGGCGGCCCATCTGGGCCAGCAGCCGGTCGGGCCAGCCCGGGCCCGAGTGGGCGGCCCGGCCTAGGGCCCGCACCCGGCCGGCCAGCCCGGGGGCCTGGGCGTCGACCAGGCGGGCGCCGGCGTCGTCCCAGCTGGCCCACGAGCGCGTCTGGGCCGCGGCCAGTCCACCCCGCACCAGGTCGTCGAGCCAGCGCTCGAGGTCGACGATGCCGGCGTCGACGTTGGCCTGGCGCCGGGCCCGGCGGCGCTCCTGGGCGACAGGGTGGGCCACCTCGCCGGTGTGAGCCCGCTCGCTCCGGGCCGCCACCTTGGCCGTCCGCTGGTGGCGATCCTCCAGCCAGGCGTCTGCCTCGGGCGGTCGGGGGCCGGTCGCCACCCGGCCGCGGGCGACGAGCAGGAGGAGGCCGAGGGCGTGCTTGCAGGGCTGCTTGCGGGAGGGGCACGAGCAGGTCCACGCCGGCTCGTCGGCCAGGTCGAGGGCAACCCGGTAGGGCTCCCGTCGCGAGCCTCGCACCCGCCCCCACGCCGCCTCGGCGTCGTGGCCGGCGCCGTCCCACAGGCCGGTCACGGCCAGACCCCGGGCCGCCTGCCGGCTGGCGTCATCGGGCGCCAGGGCGAGCACGGCCGCCTCGTCGAGCTCCATCAGCGATCAGGTTGCCAGGCGGGACAGGACGCGGTGCTGCGCCGTGCCCCTCAACTGGTGGGGTCGACCGGGCCGACGCCGGCGCCGAGGTCGACGCCGTGCTCGATGGCCCGGGTGACGAAGGCCTTGGCCCCCTGCACTGCTTCGACCAACGGCTCGCCCCGGGCCAGGCGGGCGGCGATGGCAGCTGACAGCGTGCAGCCCGTGCCGTGGGTGTGGCGGCCGGGCACCCGGGGGCCGTCGAGCCACACGGGACCGGCGCCGGGCACCAGGAGGCAGTCGGGCGAGCGGTCGCCGTCCAGGTGGCCGCCCTTCACCAGTACGGCCCCGGCGCCGGCGTCCAACAGCACCCGGGCGGCCTCGGCCATGGCCTCGGTGGTGGCCACCGGGAAGCCGACGAGAGCCGCCGCCTCGGGCAGGTTCGGCGTGACCAGGGCGGCCAGCGGCAGCAGGTGCTGGCGCAGAGCGCCGATGGCGTCGTCGGCCAGCAGGGTGTCGCCGTGCTTGGAGATGAACACGGTGTCGACGACCAGAGGCACGCCGGTCAGGTGGTCGGCGACCGCCGCCGCCACCGCCGCCACCAGCTCGGCCGAGGCCAGCATCCCCGTCTTGGCCGCCTGCACGCCGATGTCGGTGGCCACACTGGCCACCTGGGCCCGAACCAGGGCGGCCGGCACCACCTCGAAGGCCTGAACCCCCACGGTGTTCTGGGCGGTGACGGCCACCACCGCAGCGGTGCCCCACACGCCGTGGGCCTCGAAGGTCTTGAGGTCGGCGAAGACGCCGGCGCCGCCTCCCGAGTCGGTGCCGGCGATGGTCAGGGCGACGGGGCGGCGAGCTCGGCGGGAGGCCGGGACGGTCGCCATCAGAGGACATGCTCCCATCCGTCGGCCACCCCGAGCGGCAGGCCGGCCAGGGTGCGCTCGTCGGGATCGGCTGTACAGGTGCCGACCCGGATCCCGGGGACGTCGCCGTCGGGGCAGGTGAAGGCCAGGTGGTACTCGTCGCCGCCGTGCAGGGCCTCCTCGAGGGTGGCGCCCTCGGCCACCGGGACGTGGTCGAGGCGCAGGCCCACGCCGGAGGCTGCGGCCAGGTGGTCGAGGTCCTGGGTCAGGCCGTCGCTGATGTCGATGGCTGCGGTGGCGCCGGCGGCCCGGGCGGCGAGGGCGGCCTCGACCGAGGGGACGGGCCGGGCGTACCAGGAGGAGGCGGGGGAGCGAACGGCGTGGTCGGCCCGCAGCTGCCGCAGGCCGGCGGCACCCCAGCCCAGCGGGCGGCTCACGTACACCCCGTCGCCGGCCCGGGCGCCGGCACGCAGCAGCGGCGCCTTGCTGTCCGGCAGGCGACCGAGAGCGGTGACGGTGAGGACCAGGCCGGGGCCCGAGGCCAGGTCGCCGCCCACCACCGGGCAGGCGAAGTGGGCGGCGGCGGCCAGGAGCCCGTCGTAGAGCGCGCCCAGCTCGTCCTCGTCAGCGCCCACCACCGACGCCACGCAGCACCAGGGGACCGCCCCCATGGCGGCCACGTCGCTCACGTTGCGGGCCAGGGCCTTCCAGCCGGCGTCGGCCAGGCTGGTCAGCGACCGCAGAAAGTGAACGCCCTCGACGACCGGGTCAACCGCCACCACCACCCCGCCGGCCAGCACGGCGGCGTCGTCACCGGCCCACACCTCCCCGTCCGCCGGGGTTCCGAACCGGGCGACAAGCCCCCTGAGCGCCTCGAACTCGCCGGTCACGTCCGGGCGACGCTACCGTCCGGATCGTGCAGGGCGTGGTGAAGGCGTACGACCCGGGGACGGGCATCGGGGCGGTGGTCACCGACACCGACCGGCGCGAGGTGGCGCTGGCCCGGGGGGCGCTGGCCGGCTCCATCTTCCGCATGCTGCGCCAGGGCCAGCGGGTCGTCTTCGACCTCGACGACGAGGGCCTGGCCACCCGCATCCGCACCGGCGCCGAGGTCGACATGGGCAGCCCCACGCCGCCGCCCGGAGCCTTCGACGGGGCCTGAGCCACCAGGGTGACCTCCGCCGCACCGTCCACCGAGAATCACGCGCTGCGCACCTGGGTGGAGGGGTGGGCCGCGATCCTCCAGCCCGACCGGGTCCTGTGGTGCGACGGGTCGGCCGCCGAGCACGACGAGGTCTGCCAGCACCTGGTCGACGCCGGCACCTTCGAGCGGCTGTCGGAGGCGAAGCGACCCGGCTCCCACCTGGCCCGTAGCGACCCGGCCGACGTGGCCCGGGTCGAGGAGCGCACCTTCATCTGCTCCGAGCGGGAGGGGGACGCCGGCCCCACCAACAACTGGCGGGCCCCAGCCGAGATGAAGGAGCTGCTCACCGGGCTGTTCCGGGGGGCCATGGCCGGCCGCACCCTCTACGTCGTGCCATTCTCCATGGGCCCCCTGGGCTCGTCCCTGGCCCACATCGGGGTGCAGCTCACCGACTCGGCCTACGTTGTGGCCAACATGGCGATCATGACCCGGATGGGCACGGGCGCCCTCGAGGTGCTCGGCCCCGACGGCGCCTTCGTCCCCTGCGTCCACTCGGTGGGGTTTCCCCTCACCAATCGCACCGACGTGGCCTGGCCCTGCGACACCGGCAACACCCACGTGGCCCACTTCCCCGAGACACGGGAGATCTGGAGCTACGGGTCGGGCTACGGCGGCAACGCTCTCCTGGGCAAGAAGTGCTTCGCCCTGCGGATCGCCTCGGTGATGGCCCGCGACGACGGCTGGCTGGCCGAGCACATGCTCATCCTGAAGCTGACCAGCCCGGAGGGGCGCACCCGCTACGTGGCCGGGGCCTTCCCCTCGGCCTGTGGGAAGACGAACCTGGCCATGCTCGTGCCCACCCTGGCCGGCTGGAAGGTCGAGACGGTGGGCGACGACATCTGCTGGATGCGCTTCGGCGCCGATGGGCGGCTGCGGGCCATCAACCCCGAGGCCGGCTTCTTCGGCGTCGCCCCCGGCACCTCGAACGACACCAACCCCAACGCCGTCCTCACCCTGGCCGCCAACACCATCTTCACCAACTGCGCCCGCACCGACGACGGCGACGTGTGGTGGGAGGGGCTGACCGACGACCCGCCCGCCCACCTCCTCGACTGGAGGGGCCGCGACTGGACGCCGGCCTCGGGCACCCCGGCCGCCCACCCTAACGCCCGCTTCACCGCCCCCGCCGCCCAGGATCCGGCCATCGCCGCCGAGTGGCAGGACCCGGACGGAGTGCCGATCGACGCCATCCTGTTCGGCGGGCGCCGGGCCGGGGTGGTGCCCCTGGTGTCGGAGTCCTACGACTGGGAGCACGGGGTCTTCCTCGGCTCGATCATGTCGTCGGAGACCACGGCGGCGGCGGCCGGGGCGGCGGGGAACCTGCGCCGTGACCCGTTCGCCATGCTGCCCTTCTGCGGCTACGACATGGCCGACTACTTCGCCCACTGGCTGGCCGTCGGGCGATCGGCCGACCAGGCCCGCCTGCCGAGGATCTTCTCGGTCAACTGGTTCCGCAAGGGGGCGGGCGGCCGATGGCTGTGGCCGGGGTTCGGCGAGAACAGCCGGGTTCTGGAGTGGGTCTTCCACCGCCTGGACGACGAGGGCGCCTCGGTGGACACCCCGATCGGGCGGGTGCCGGCCCTGGAGGGCGGCCTCGACCTCACCGGCCTCGACCTGCCCAGAGCCGACATCGAGGAGCTCCTCCGGGTCGACCCCGACGACTGGCGGGCCGAGCTGGCCGGCATCGAGGCCCACTACGCCACCTTCGCCGGCCGGGTCCCCCAGGAGCTCCAGTCCCAGCTCGCAACCCTTCGCAGACGTCTGGGTTGAGCCAGCGGTGCGTCAGCGGCCCGCGGTCTCGCGGATGACGTTGATCAGGGGGGCCGAGTCGCCCTGCTTCAGGACCAGGGGCACGTGGTGGCGCTGCACCTGCTTGACCGACAGCTCGGACACCACTGCCGAGTAGGCCACGATCGGCAGGTCCGGCAGCTCGGCCCGGAGGCGGGCGATGGCCTCGAAGCCGTCCGTGCCGGGCATCAGGAGGTCCATGACGACCAGGTCGGGGGCCAGCCGGTGGGCCACCTCCAGGGCCTCGGCCCCGTTGCGAGCCGTGCCGACGACCTCGAGGTCGGGCTCCAGGTCGAAGCGGATGCCGAGCAGGAGGAGCAGGTCGGGCTCGTCGTCGACCAGGAGCACCTTGATCGGCGCCTTCTGGACAGCCACGGCGGGAACGGTAACGCGGCGCGGCGTCGTGGCGCACGGGTGGCCGGTTTGGGCCGTGGAAGGCTCAGCCCGTGGCCCCGTACGACCTGTTCTCCCTGGAACGGGCGGCCGCCGGCGGCGCCGGCGGTCTGGTCATCACCGTGCACGGCACCATGGACCGCCATTCCAGCTTCGGTGGGGTTCGCCGGCAGCTGCCCGAGGTGGCGACCCTG
>Ga0183260_10002561_pt1 | contig 15012 bp, 15 predicted proteins | sample AntDrymUQ4972206_2_FD_129768 | JGI IMG/M metagenome (GOLD analysis project Ga0183260, IMG submission 129768) | Polar desert sand microbial communities from Dry Valleys, Antarctica - metaG UQ497 (22.06) (version 2) (version 2) | ecosystem: Environmental > Terrestrial > Soil > Desert | place... | reverse complement strand
CGGTGCTCGCAGTCGACGACGGCAAGATCGTAAAGCTCTTCAACAGCAAGCCGGGTGGACTGACGGTCTATCACTTCGATCCCACCGGCAAGCATGTGTACTACTACGGGCACCTGGACAAGTACGCGCCGGGCCTCGCCGAAGGCCAGACGGTGAAGCGCGGCGACCTCATCGGATACGTCGGCTACACCGGCAACGCGAACCCACGGGCTCCGCACCTGCATTTCGCGATCCTCGTGCTTGGCCCCGAGAAAAAGTGGTGGCAAGGCACTGCCCTAAATCCGTACCTGCACTTCCGGCGCACGTGAGGCTGCGTTCGGCGAGATTCGCCAGGCCGAGTTTGGACGCTGTTTCTTCGGAACCGCGCGCAACGAGGTCGTCGCCGATAGATACATCACATCGTGGCGTGTGGCGATCCAGGCGTACTCCGATCGTCACTCCAGCCACGGATTGCGCATGGGTTCCACGCGCGCGACGTCACTGCTCGCGGCTACGCGCGCCACCTGCGCTTCGACTTGTTTCCGGATGAGCGCGTCGAGCGGTATTTTTTTCTGATCGAGCAAACGCCGGTAAGACCTGATGGCCTCGCTCTGTTTCCCCAGGCGTACGTAGGCATTGCCGAGTTCCACGCCGGTGTCGACCTTCTGCGGCATCAACGCGGCGACTTCCTCGAGTCGATGGGCAACGAGCGCCCAGTCCTTGCCATTCTCCTTGTAGATGTAGTCCATGACTCTTCCCGACAAGGCGCCGGCACGCATCTGCGGTCGCACGAGTGTGCCTTTCCAGATGCCCACATGACCGAACCGCGCGACTTGATCGAGATCCTTGAACACCTCGCGCGGGTCCCAGTTCCACGAAGGCCACGGCAACGTGCTGGGCATGGTGTAGACAAAATAGCCCTCGAACCGTCCCTCCACGTTGGTGTCGTCGAGCGATTCCACGGGGCGGCGGTAATTGAGCCTGGCCGCGCGCAATTGCACTTCCCCGACCCAGTAATCGACATACATCGGCATTCCGCCTGGAACGATCTCCCGATCATGGAACTCGCGGAGTTCGCGGAATCGCTGGCCGAGATCGAGTCCCTCGTTGCCGAAGTACCGGTACGCATTCGACGTACCTCCCACCAGCTCGTTGTGGTACTCCCACAAACGCGGTTCGCGAATGGTCATCCCGAGTGCCGCGATTAGCGAGAGCGCGACTGCACCGGCAGCGACGCGCGACCTGCGCTGCCAAGCCTGCGCGACCGCAGCGCCACCAAGAATCGACGCCGCGGCAAGCAGGGGCAGTGCGTGCCGTACGCCGCCCCAGACACCACCAGAACCCGCCAGCGCGAACAGGTGAAACGCCGAAGCGCCGAGCAGCGCCCACAACATCCAGCGCGCGGATGGCGGAAGCCGCGCCCTCCACAACAACACGCCGCCGAGCACGGTGAGCAGCATCAGCGCGATGGGCAACTTGGAGACGACGATGGCGGGCCACGAATACCACGGCGCCTTGCCCTGGATTTGCTCGCCCCAGATGAAGTGTTCGCTGATGCCGCGACCCTCGACGCCGGTTCGTACCGTGTCGGCGAGTCCCCAGAGGTAGGCGCGCGGCAACAGGTGCCAGCGATCCGCGAACGCGATGCCCTCGCGCCAATGATCGAGCTTGAGTTCCGCGATCTTGCCCTCGGTGGTTCGATTGAAACCATCGCTGCCGTCCGGCGCGGCGTGGAAGCGAAAGCCGTACTGCGCCCACAGCACCACGAGGGCCAGCAATGCCACCGCGGCCAGTTTGCCGATTCGCCCGATCACGCCGCGCCAGCGTCCTTCGCGCCAGCCCAGCGCGGCCGCAACGAGCAGCACCGACGCGAGACCGCCGAGTCCTGCGAGCGCCGAATGCTTTGCGCTCAGCGCCAGCCCCACCGCCACACCGCAGCCCACCACCCACCGCCACCTCCAGCTGGCAGCGAGAAGACCGGACGTCACGACGGCGATCATCAACGTCAACGCCAGGGGCAGGTCGGTCATCACCACAGGCAGGTGGGCGCTCACCGTGGGTTCGAGTGCGAGGAACGCCAGCGTGCCGGCCGCCCAGGCCCATCCGCCCGCGTGCCAGAGCAACAAGCCGAGCGCGAGCAGCAGCACGCCGTGGAACGTCCACATCGCGCGGCGCGCCGACGCTTGCGCGCGCTTCGGATCGTTGTCCTTGAACAGGGTCTCCTCGACCCACTTGCGCTCTTGCGTTTTCTCGCTGAGCACCGTCGCAGGCCGCAGGCGAAAGTCGTCGGGCATGGCGCTTCCGACCGCGAGTTTCATCAGGGGCGGGTGCTCGGGGTTGAGGTTGAAGCCGCCGGTCCGGACGTAGCTCGCTCCGGCCACGATGTGCCAGGGCTCGTCGACCGTGAAGCTGTCGAGTCGCGTTCCTGCCGAGGACCGCATGACGCCCAGCGCAACCAGCGCCAGGAGGCCGAGTGAGCCCGCCAGCCAGCGGATTGCCCTGCCGGACTGGCCGTTCCATGGCGCGTTGTGTCGGATCTCCAGAGTCATGGGAAGCTCTTGCGCGGGTTCGACATGTGTAAATACGGCTTTTCGGCCCCGCGCATGCCACCGTGACGCATACGATTTTTCGTGACGTACTGCTCAGTTCGGGAAGTCCGTCGAGCGCAAATCCCTCGCCAATTGTGTCGCGCTCCAGACGGTCGCCTCCCGTTTTGGGTCCGTGAAATTCTCAAACGGTGCAGGGATGCTGACCAGCGATTCGAGTCGAAGATGAACTTGACACACTGTCGGCTTGCCGATCGGCGGTTTCATGCTGCACTGCAGGATGACGCGCCGTGAAGACGTCCCTAAGCTCCCCCAACTTTTGTGCCCCCTACGGGTGCGATGTGTCTCAGCAGTAAGGCTGCCCGCGGAGCGGCGAGATCACTCGACGAGCTCCACTAGTTTGAATTCTCTTATGGGAGTGTTGAATCAGTGAAAACCATTACTCGTCGTGCGTCCTTGCTGTCGGTGGCGATCGTTGGCATTCTTGGGGTCTCCTCCGCTGTTGCGGGCGGTCGTTCCGACTTGGTGCTCGAGGCCCTCGGCAACGGGACGTCGCATATCCCGGGTGAATTGCTGGTGCAGTTCAAGCCAGGCGCCAGTGAGGCCGACATCCGCGCGGTCCGCGCCGGCATCGATGCCGAGCGTCTGCAGGTGGTCTACAACGGCCCGGACGGCCGGCTGGAATTGCTGCGCATGGCACCTGGCATCGCCGTTGCGGACGCGGTCCGCGGCCTCGAAGGCGACGCAGCCGTCGATTTTGCGGAGCCCAACTGGGTTTATTACCACAGCGCCACTTCCAACGATTCCTACTATACCAACGGTTCCCTGTACGGAATGTACGGCGACGCCACGAACCCGGCCAACCAGTACGGTTCGCAGGCGGGCGAGGCGTGGGCGGCTGGCCACAACGACTGCAGCAGCGTTTACGTCGGCGTGATCGACGAAGGTTACATGTACACCCACGAAGATCTGGCCGCGAACGCCGGCACCAATCCGGGCGAACTCGCTGGCGACGGCGTCGACAACGACGCCAACGGTTACGTGGACGACGTCTACGGGTGGGATTTCGACGGTGGCAACAACACGGTGTTCGACGGCCTCGGCGACGACCATGGGTCGCACGTCTCCGGCACCATCGGCGGCGTTGGCGGCAATGGAAAGGGCGTGGCCGGCGTGTGCTGGAGCGTCAAGATCATCAACGCCAAGTTCCTCGGCTCCAATGGCGGCACCACCGCCAACGCGATCGCCGCGGTTGATTACATGACGGGCCTGAAGAACAAGGGCTTGAACCTGGTGGCGACCAACAACTCGTGGGGTGGCGGCGGCTTCTCGCAGGGCCTCAAGGACGCAATCACGCGCGCCAACACCGCGAACGTGCTGTTCATCGCCGCTGCGGGTAACTCCGGTGCAAATAACGACACGACGGCGAGCTACCCAAGCAATTACGAGGTCGCCAACGTGATTGCAGTGGCGGCCACCACCAGCACCGGCGCACTGGCGAGCTACTCGCAGTACGGCGCCGTGACGGTGGACCTCGGCGCACCGGGCTCCGCCATCTGGTCGACGGTTCCGAAGCGGGTGCAAGGCAAGATCGTCTCGGGGTACGCCAGCTACAACGGCACCTCGATGGCGACACCGCACGTGTCGGGTGCTGCGGCGCTGTACTCCGCGTACCATCCGGGCTCCTCGGCGGCGACGATCAAGAGCGCGATCCTGAGCAGCGTCGTTGCCACGCCTTCGCTGGCCGGCAAGACGGTTACGGGCGGCCGCTTGAACGTCAGTTCGTTCTGACGCTTCAGCAAAACGCGTAGCAAAAAGGGCCCGGAATTCCGGGCCCTTTTTTTGTGCGCCCGGCACGGGAGCACTCCTGGAGGTGCAAGTCTTCCGGTGAGCTGGCCACGCGAGCCAAGGCCGGGGGTGGTTCGGCCGTCAACGGGTCATTCGCGCTTGAGCAACGCCTTTAGGTTCGCGAACGGATTGCTGGTGGCCGCTGCGGGCTTGTCCTCGGCCCCGAGCGCGCTGCCGCCCGTGTAGTCGACGTATCGCGAGTGCTCGTTGTCGTGGCAATACACGCAGAGCAGCTCCCAGTTACTTCCGTCGGGCGGGTTGAAGTCGTGGTCGTGGTTGCGGTGGTGAACGGTGAGTTCGCGCAAGTTCGCGCGAGTGAACTCGCGCGCGCAACGACCGCAGATCCACGGGTACATCTTGAGCGCCCGCTCACGGTAGCCCTGGTCGCGCAGCGAAGCGTCGCGCCGCGCCTTCGCAACGATGCGGTCCAGCGCGGCCTCGTTGCCGGGCGTCGTCTTGCCACTCGACATGGGGACTACTCATCGCATTCGGAGGCGCTGATTTTACCGCAGCCCTGTCTTGGCTTTCGCGGATCGAACTCGCGAGAGTAGAGTCGCGGTTTCGTCGCCGACACCCTGGGGAGCCTGCCATGCCGAAGTTCGTGATCGAACGTGATATTCCGGGCGCGGGAAAATTGTCGCCGCAGGAACTCAGGGGCATCTCACAGACCTCATGTGGCGTGCTCAGCGGCATGGGTCCGCAGATCCAGTGGGTCCAGAGTTACGTGACGGGTGACAAGGTTTATTGCGTGTATATCGCGCCGGACGAACAGATGGTCCGGGAACACGCGCGGCAGGGCGGCTTCCCTGCCAACCGCGTTTCGGAAGTTGCGTCGATTATCGACCCGACGACAGCCGAGTAGACGTCACGATGCGCTCGGTGTACCGATGACGCACGCGCGCGTCCAGTTGACGGGATCGACGAACCAGTCCCACCAGACGAAAGACATGCGCAGCAGCGCCACCAGCCAGTAAGTGCTGGTATTGATCACTGCCAATGCTGCCATTCGCGACGCGCGAAATTGCGCCTCGAGTGGCGGCAGGAAGCGTTTGACGTCCAGTTGCATGCTCAGGATCGTAGCCCATCGATCGCCGCTGACACCGCCGGTCAGACTCGGGCATGCTGTTGGAGCGGGACGGCTGCGGAGGACGGCTTGGATGTCCAGATACTGGTGGCAATGCAGTGGGTGCGGCGCAAAGCCGACCTGGCTGTCGGTGTGCGATTCGCGCAGCATCGCTGCCTTCATCTGGGACGAGTTGGCGCCGAGTGGCTGGGACCAGCGACTGTTGCGCCGCAACTGCGCGTGCGGCCGGCATGCGCTGCGCCTCACCTACCGGTTGCGACGTGGCGATCCGGATCGCGTGAGCGTCAACCGCATCGTCGGTCTGCGTCCTGAGGGCGACTACCTGCCCATGCTCTGGGAAACTTTCCGGCACTCGAGTCCACGCACGCACTGGATCGACTTCAAGTACCAGCGAGGGCGCAGCCCCTGGGGACTCACCAAGCGACTGGTGCTGACGAAGCCGCAGTTCACACGTCTGCTGCGCGCGTACGGCAACGCAACCCTTCAACCGAAATGACAGGAGGCGCGGCGCTCAGCCATTTGGCTGCGTGTTGCGCACCACGCAACGGCATGCTAGCTTGAGCAGTGATCAAGTCGATCCGGCACAAAGGTCTTGCCAAGCTCTTTGAGACAGGAGGCGCTGCCGGCGTCCAAGCGAGGCATGTGAAACGACTTCGGCTGCAGCTTGCCGCCTTGGACTCGGCGCACACCATTGATGACATGGACATTCCAGGGTTTGGGCTGCATCCATTGAAAGGCAAACTCAAGGGACGTTGGTCCATTTGGGTGAACGGCAACTGGCGAATGACCTTTGAGTTCAAAGACGGCAACGTCCATGTGCTTGACTATGAGGACTACCACTAATGGCTATGCACAACCCGCCTCATCCTGGCGAGTTCATCACTGGGATTTACCTCGAGCCCAATGGCATCAGCGGCCGTGAGCTTGCCGCCAAGCTGGACGTTGCTGCCTCTACTCTCAGTCGCGTCTTGAATGGTTATAGCCGTATCACGCCTGAAATGGCGTTGCGTTTGTCCAAGTCGCTTGGCCGCTCTGCGGAGAGTTGGCTCACCATGCAGGACAATCATGACCTCTGGGTTGCCAAGAAGAGCGTTAACCTGAATCGTGTGGGCAAGCTCGAACTGCGCGCAGCCTAACAAGTCGCAGAAACATGCGGCCGAATCCGGGCGTTACGCGCCAAGTTGGCCGCATGCTGCAAGACCTGCTGAACGTCGCGCCTCGCACCGGCGCGTGTCACGCCGTTTTCCGGGTCAGCAGGAGAGCGACACCCGCGAGCGTGATGCCCGACGCGACGTAGTCGAGCGTGGTGATGCGTTCGCCCGCCAGCAGCGCACCGAGCAGCAACGCGATAGGCGGATTGACGTAGGCGTAACTGGTGGCTAGCGCGGGACGAACGTGCTGCAACAGCCAGACGTAGGCGCTGAATGCGATGATCGAGCCGAACACGATGAGATAGGCCAGCGCGAGTCCTGCCTTGCGCGTCGGCATCTCGTTCGGCCAGGTGCCGGTTGCCACGGCGAGCGCCGTGAGTACGACGCCCGCCACCACCATCTGCGCGGCGGTATTGACGAGCGGCGCCGGCATGTCCTGGCGACGACTCCACACGGAACCGAAAGCCCAGGCCAGGGGCGCGCCGAGCAACGCGAGGGCACCGAGCGGAGATGCTCGCAGTTCGCCGCCGACGTTGAGCAGCACGACGCCGGAAAATCCAATGACCAGTCCGAGCACGTCGCGTCGATGCGGCCATGTTCCATACATTCCAGCGAACAGCGCGGCCCACAGCGGCATCGAAGCGACCGTCACGGCGGCGAGCCCCGAATCGACGGTCTGCTGCGCGTACGCGACCAGCGTGTTAGCCGCACCGAGCAGCAACATCGCCGTGATCGCGACGTTACGCCATTGCAATCCCGTTGGGGCCGCATGGCCACGCCAGCGCAACCAACCGTAAAAGACGAAGCCGGCAATCAGGAATCGCACGGCGCCAAGGCCGAGCGGCGAAAAACTCTCCAGTGCGAAGTGGATGCCGAGGTACGTCGAGCCCCACACCAGGTACACGAGCGCAAGCGCGACGACCGTCGCGGCCGCACCGCATCGCTCATGCCGGGTCCACGAAGACGGGATGCCGCCGCAGCGACGCGTCATTGTACGGACTCGCTTGGCGAGGCTGGCGGCGGACCGCTGGAAGAAAAATGGCGCGGTGATGTCAATTGACCCGCGTCCCCCGCGGATTCTCAGTCGGGCGGATGGTGGCGCTTTGAATCCGATTCGATGACTCGGAATTCGCCTTCGATGACGGCGGGCGCATGCGCGGCGGGCGCCTGGCGCGTTGGACCTTGCGACGGACGCCGACCGATACCCAGCGCGCGCAGTCCAACGGTCAGAAGCGCACCGGTGGCGAGCAGCAACGCCCCGATCAATGCTCCGCCGATTGCGAGCAGCGTGACCAGCAAGGCGAGGGCAGCGCGGGCGAAGGATGGGGCAGGGGTCGAGGACGTGTAAGCAGACATCGTGGCTTCCGGTAACTTGGCATGCAGTGGAGGACGCAGCATTGGACGCGCGCCTCGCCTTCGCAAGTGCCGGAAGAGAGTGTTGTTCATGCGTCGACTGTGCGGACTGGAAGAACTCGAGGAAGGACGGCTGGTGGCGCTCGACTGCGCGGAGGCGCCCGAGACCGCCGCTTGCGTGCTGCCCGGGTCGATCCAGGTGCTTTCGACCAGCGACTTTCCTGCCGATGTCGGATCGGTGTTGGCACTGCGTGCCGGAGAACGGGTCCGCGTGTGGCACAACGTCTGCCCACATGCCGGTCGCCGCCTCGACTGGGCACCTGGCCGATTCCTGCGCGATGGTGAGCACCTGGTGTGCGCGCAGCACGGGGCGGTGTTCGAACTCGTCGGGGGCGAATGCGTGAGTGGACCGTGCCGCGGCCAGTCACTTTCGGCGCTCGCGGTCGAGTTGCGCGACGGTGGGGTGTGGATCGGCGAGCAACCCCGCGATCCACTGTAGGAGCGACGCAAGTCGCGACCGAATTCCCACGAAAAGAGTTCGTGCCGGCCGCTTGCGCTCAGAACACCCAGTTGACCATCAGCAGGGTCAGCACCAGATAGATGATCGACATGGGCACGCCGGAGCGCCAGAGGTCGCTGGAGCGATAGCCCGCGGGCCCCGCCACGATTGCCAGCGTCGGATTCGAGGTGCTGAGGAAATTGTTCGACGCCGACAGCACCACCAGCATCGCGAACACCAGCGGATCGGCGTCGGCGGCAAGCGCGAGGTTGACCGCCATCGGCACCATCACGACGGTGGCGCCGACGTTCGAGATGACCTGGGTGAGCACCGCCGTCAACACCGCGACGGCGAGTTGCAGGGTCCAGACAGGCACGTCGTCGAGGCCGCGGATCAGTTCCTGCGCGGTCCACGCCGCTGCGCCGGTCGCGTCCATCGCCCATCCGAGCGGGATCAGGCAGGCCATGAGGAAGATCGTTTTCCAGTTGATCGCGCGGTAGGCCTCGTCCATGTTGAGTACGCCAGTCACCAGCATGCCGATGGCGCCGACTAGCAGCGCGACCGCAAGGGGCAAGTCGGTCACCAGCGCGAGGACCATGCCGAGCGTGAAGAAACCGAGCGCGTTCCAGAGTTTGTGCGGGCGCTGTTCCTCCTTGGGATAGTCGGTAACGACCACGAAGTCGTGTTCTTCGGCGGCCTGTGACAAGTTGTTCCAGAAACCGTGCAACACCAGCGTGTCGCCCTGGCGTATCGAGACTTCGCGTACGTTGTCCCGGAATATCCGGTCGCCGCGATTGATCGCGAGCACCGAGATCGAATGTCGCGTGCGCAACCGCAGCTCGGCGATGGTCTTGTTGATGTAGCGCGAGGTCGGCGGGATCACGACTTCGGCGATGCCTGCGCGCGCGGGGTTGAACATGTCGCCGAAGTTGCGCAGCCGCGGCAGCACGCGCACACCGTTTTCCTCGGCCCAGGCGTCGATCGCCGCGCGTTCGCCCATGACGCCCAGCACGCTGCCGATCCAGATCATCTGGTCGCCAGGGGGAGACAATCGCGCGTCCTCTCCGGTCTTGAGCGCGAGCAGCAAGGGCGCACCCTGCGTCGACTCGAATTCACCGATCGACTGACCCACCAGCGGAGAGTCGCGGGTGACCGTCGTCTCGAACACTTCGCCTTCTATGCCGTAAGCGTTGGCGAAGTAGGTCTCGGTGCGCGCCGGTGTGGCGCCCGCGCCTTCGTCCTCGCGGGGCAGCACGCGATCGGCGAAGAACCAGAAATAGGCGAGGCCCGCGGCGAGCAGCACCAGTCCGATCGGCGCGATCGCGAAGGGCTCGACGGCGTGCATCGCGGCGGCGCCGGGCGGCAGGTTGCGGTTGACCGACTCGATGAGGTCGTTGAGCAGGATCTGCGGCGAGTTGCCCACCATGGTGATGGTGCCGCCGAGCATGATGCAGGTCGCCATCGGCAGCAGCAGCCGCGCGAGCGGCAACCCCGTGCGGTTCGACAACCGCGACGCGACGGGCATGAACAGCGCCGCGACCGCGGGATTCTGCATGAAGGCGGACACGCCGCCGCTCATTGCGCAAAGCAGCAGCGTCAGGCGCTTCTCGTGACCACGCGCGGCCTTGAGCAGCCATCCTGCCGCGAGGGACAGCACGCCGGTGCGATCGAGGCCCGCGCCCAGGATCATCGTCGCGAGGATCGCCATCACCGCATTACCGGCAAAGCCGTCGAACAACCGGTCGATGGGAACAAGACCGGTGATCCCGAGCGCCACCAGCACGATCAGGGCGGTGACGTCGTTGCGCATCCATTCGAGCGAAAACATCAGCATCGCGAAGCCGGCCAACGCCATTACCAGCAGCATTTCCGGACTGAGGCTGATCGAGCCGTCCATGACGCGGTCAGCCCGCCCGTTTCGTCATGTCGCCGAGTCCGCGCGGCGCGTGGCAATCAAGTCCCACACACCGTGACCGAGGCGCAGGCCGCGGCGCTCGAAGTGCGTCGCGGCGCGCGCGCCGCTCGTGGCGGCGAATCCGTCTCCGGCGGGCAACTGGAGTTGCGTTTCCCCACGCAACACCTCACGCATTTGTTCTGCGTATTCCTGCCAGTCGGTGGCGAGATGCAACACGCCGCCAGGTGCAAGCCGCGACGCGGCCAGGGCGACGAATGCTGGCTGGATCAAGCGACGCTTGTGATGCCGCGACTTGGGCCAGGGATCAGGGAACCACACCCGGATCTCGGCCAGTGACCCGGGTGCGACCTCGTCGCGGAGTATTTCCACCGCGTCGTGCCGATACACGCGCACGTTGCGGAGCCCATTCGCCGCCGCGGCATTGAGCAGTCGGCCCACGCCGGGCCGGTGCACCTCGACGCCGACATAATCGCGCGCCGGATCGGCCATTGCGCTCGCGTGCAGCGCTTCTCCATTGCCGAACCCGACTTCGAGCACGCGCGGCGCCGCACGCGCGAAGATCGCGTCGAAGTCCCGCGGAGCACCGGTGTAGCCGAGTCCGTAGCGCGGCCAGTGGTCCGCGAAGGCACGTTCCTGCGCGGGCGTGATCCGGCCCTGTCGCAGAACGAAGCTGCGCGGCGAACGCGGCGCGGACAAGGAATCCGTCTCCGGGTGCGTCGCGGCCTTCATCCGACCACTCCCTCGATGGGGCTCGATGCGCTGGCGTTGCGGCGGCGTGGAATGCGGCCCGCGAGAAACGCATCGCGTCCCGCCACCACCGCGAGCCGCATCGCGTGCGCCATGCGAACCGGATCGCGCGCACCGGCGATCGCGGTGTTCATGAGGACGCCATCGCAACCGAGTTCCATGGCGATCGCTGCATCCGACGCAGTGCCCACGCCCGCGTCGACGAGCACGGGCACCTTCGCGTTCTCGACGATCTCGAGCAGGTTCCAGCGGTTCTGTATGCCGAGCCCGGAGCCAATAGGCGCGGCGAGTGGCATGACTGCCACGCAGCCCATCGCTTCGAGTTGCCGCGCGACGATCGGATCGTCCGAGGTGTACACCATTACCTGGAAGCCCTCGGCGATCAGCGTCTCGGCGGCGCGCAGGGTCTCGACGACATCGGGAAAAAGCGTCTTGGCGTCACCGAGCACCTCGAGTTTCACCAGCGAGTGCCCGTCGAGCAGTTCGCGCGCGAGCCGGCAGGTGCGCACCGCGTCCGCGGCGTTGAAACAGCCGGCGGTGTTCGGCAGGATGGTGTATCGGTCCGGCGTCAGCACGTCGAGGAGATTGGGCTCGCCGGGGTTCTGGCCGATGTTGCTGCGCCGGATCGCCACCGTGACGATCTCGGCGCCGGAAGCTTCGGTCGCGAGGCGCGTCTGTTCGAGGTCCTTGAACTTGCCGGTGCCGGTGAGCAGGCGGGAGGTGTAGGACTTTCCGGCGATGACGAGCGGGTCGGCGGGAGATGCGGCTCGGGCAAGTGTGGTCATCGCCGCATTATCGCCGCGCCGCCACGGCGCGGCCAGCACCAGGCCCCTCACTGCACGTCGCCGCGCGTTGCGAGAGGTGGGCGTGGACCGGGCAGACAATTACGCCACGAACACAGTGAAGCATTTCAAGTTCGAGTCGCGCGGGACAATCCGGCCGGTCACGCGTGGCAGCGACTTGTTAGACCTGGTTGCGCCCATGCGTGTCCGACCTGAATGGTGCAAACCTCCAAAACCGGAGGCGCTGGCGTCCGATAGCCAAAAGGCGCACGCTCCGGATTACCCCCTCCTTGCCATCGGTTCACCGCCTCTCATGCGGTTCGTGTGGCAGTCGTGAGTCTGCTCCGGTTGCAGCACCACGCGCTTATTCGACATTGACGCTGATGCCTGCTTAGCGGAGCTCATGCTCGCCGCAGGATGCGCTATGAAATCCACACAAGGTCCGGTCTTCGACGGACCCGCGAAGACACCGACCGGCATCGCCGGCCTCGACGATATCACCGGCGGCGGACTGCCGCGTGGGCGCACGACCCTGCTGGTCGGCGGTCCGGCTCGGGCAAAACCATCTTCGCGCTCCAGTTCCTCGTGCATGGAGCGTCCGGGTTCGACGAACCGGGGATTTTCGTCGCGTTCGAGGAAAGTTCGAGCCGCATCGTGGCGAACGCCGAGAGCTTCGGCTGGAACATCCAGGGTTTGCGGGACAAGCAGTTGTTGTTCGTCGTCTTGTCGTGCAGCAGGATGAACGGGTCTTCCAGCTCGGCCGACATCGACTGCTGGTTGTTGCGCCGGGTGGCCCACGGAACTACCAATCACCGCCGTTTTCGCACTCTAGTCCTGCGACAAGTGGGGATCCTCATTTGATCGGCACCTACGACCCTTGGCTGGTATTGCTGTCGATCGCCGTGGCAGTGATGGCTTCCTACGTCGCGTTGGATCTCGCCTCGCGCGTGTTCGCCAGCGCCGGCCGAACCGCGAACTACTGGTTGTCCGGCGGCGCGGTGTCAATGGGCATCGGAATCTGGTCGATGCACTTCATCGGCATGCTCGCGTTTCGCCTGCCGGTGCCGATGTCCTATCACGCCTCGACCACGTTGTTGTCGCTGTTGATCGCCATCGTCGTCTCCGGCTTTGCAATTTTCACCGTCAGCCGAGCCAAGCTCGGATTGCGCCGCCTGGCCGGCGGCGGCGTGCTGATGGGAATGGGCATTGCCGCCATGCACTACACCGGCATGGCCGCGATGCGCATGAGTCCCGCGATCCGCTACGACCCGATGCTGTTCGCTCTTTCGATCGCCATTGCCATCGTCGCCTCGTGGGCCGCGCTGTGGATCGCCTTCCGGTGGCGCGGGGAAACCCTGCTCCCGGGCGTCTGGCGCAAGGTCGTCAGCGCGAAGGTAATGGGCGCGTCGATCTGCGGCATGCATTACACCGGCATGGCCGCGACGATCTTCTCCCCGCACAGTATGCCGAGCAGCAGCGTCGCCGGACCGGACAGCGGCTGGATGGCGGTGACCATTGGCAGCTTTGCCGTCATGTTGTTGGCGACGACCATGCTGGTCTCGCTAGCCGGCGCCCGGCGCGCGCGCGAACTCGACGAACACCAGCGCGACGCTGAGCGGATGCTCCAGGCACAGGACGAAATGGAAGCAATGGTGCTCGAGCGCACCGCCGAACTGGGCGAGAGCGAGCGCCGGTTTGGGCAGATCGCCGGGGCGATCCGCGAAGTGTTCTGGATGTCGACGCCGCATAATGATCGACACTTCTACGTCGGACCCGCCTACGAAACGGTCTGGGGCAGATCGCTTGAAAGCTTGCGACTGAATCCGAAATCCTTCATCGACGCCATCCATCCGGAAGACCGGGCGGCCGCGACCGAGGCCTTCGCCGGTTGTGCCGAACGCGCATTCGAGCTGACGTACCGGGTTGTGCGGCCCGACGGCTCGATCCGGTTGATTCGCGATCGCGGCTTTCCGGTACGCGACGAGGCCGGTGAGGTCTATCGTATCGCGGGCATCGCCGAGGACATTTCCGAGAGCAACGCGAACCTGGAGGCGCTGCGCCAGAGCCAGTTTGACCTCGCCGAAGCGCAACACGTGGCGCGCCTGGGCAACTGGAGTTTCGACATCACTACCGAGGAGTGGCGGTGTTCGGACGAGATCTATCGGATTTTCGAGTTCGGGCAGGGCGAACTCGGTGGAAGGTACAAACGATTCATCGCGCGCGTCTGTCTCGCGGACCGCGCTCGCGTCATCCAGGCCAGCGCCGATGCGCGCCAGTCCGGACATGGGTTCGAGCTCGACTGCCGCATCGATCTTCCGCAGGGACGCCACAAGCACATCCGCGCAGCAGGCTACGCGCGCAGGCATACCGACGGGACCGTGTCCTGCCTGTTCGGAACGGCACAGGACATCACCGACTACACTCGCACGGTGATCGCGTTGGGGGAAACCAGCGCCCGTTTGCGGGCGTTGTCGCGCCGCCTGGTGGATGTCCAGGAAGCCGAGCGGGCAGAACTTGCGCGCGAGCTGCACGACCGCGTCGGGCAGAACCTGACGGCGCTGAACATCAACCTGAGCATTCTCTCCGCTTCGCTGTCCGACCAGACAAGCAGCGGCGTGCGCGCGCGCCTTGCGGACTCGGAAACACTGGTCGAAGCCACCGCCGCGGCAATCCGCAACGTGCTGACCGAACTGCGACCGCCGATGCTCGATGACCAGGGTCTGTTGGTCGCGCTCGACTGGCAGGCCCGCGAAGTTTCCAAGCGCAGCGGCTTGCAGGTGATCGTGGACGGCCCGGATGCCGCCGAGCGGTTTCCGCCGCGAGTCGAGATCGCGTTCTTCCGGATCGTGCAGGAAGCAGTCAACAACGTGGTGAAGCACGCGGCCGCGCGGCAGGTCACGATTTCCCTGGAGCGCGCCCCCGTGGAGTACGTGCTCGGCGTGCTCGACGACGGCGTGGGCATCGACTTGAGCGACGAGCAGCACCTCCGATCGGGACTGGGCATCGCGACGATGCGCGAGCGTTCGCAGTCGGTCGGTGGCGCTTTCCAACTGCGCAGGCTGCCGGGACGCGGCACCTTGCTGACGGTCAGGGTGCCGAAGTGAGCAT
>Ga0183260_10002560_pt1 | contig 15012 bp, 14 predicted proteins | sample AntDrymUQ4972206_2_FD_129768 | JGI IMG/M metagenome (GOLD analysis project Ga0183260, IMG submission 129768) | Polar desert sand microbial communities from Dry Valleys, Antarctica - metaG UQ497 (22.06) (version 2) (version 2) | ecosystem: Environmental > Terrestrial > Soil > Desert | place... | reverse complement strand
TCTGATCCAGCGCCTCGCAGATGAAGTCGGCTGGGTAGAGCGCCTCGATCTCGGCCTCGCCCGCGAACGGCTCGTGGCGCTGGGCGAACGGCATCGCACCCGAGTCAAACCAGACGTCGATGACCTCCGGTACGCGGTTCGCCGCCTCGCCGCACTGCTCGCAGGCGAACGTCACCTCGTCGACGAATGGGCGGTGCGGGTCTTCGAGGCGCACGCCTGAGCGCTGCTCGAGCTCGTCGAAGGAGCCCACGACCGTCACATGTCCGTTGTCGCAGCGCCAGACCGGCAGCGGCGTGCCCCAGAAGCGCTCGCGCGACAGCGCCCAGTCGACGTTGTTGTCAAGCCAGTTGCCGAAGCGCCCGTGCTTGATGTGCTCCGGATGCCAGGTGACCTGCTCGTTGGCGGCCAGCAGCTCGTCGTGTCGCTTGGTCGTCGCGATGTACCACGACGGCTTGGCGTAGTAGAGCAGCGGCGTCGCGCAGCGCCAGCAATGCGGATAGGCGTGCTCGTAGTCCTCGGCGCGCAGCAGCCGGCCGCGGGCGCGCAGGTCCTCGACGAGGTCAGCGTCGGCGTCTTTGACGAAGCGACCGGCGTAGGGGCCGATGCGCTCGTCGTACGTGCCGTCGAGGCGAACGGGATTGACGACGTCCAGGCCGTAGCGCTGGCCGAGCCTGAAGTCGTCCTCGCCGAACGCGATCGCGGTATGGACGAGGCCGGTGCCGTCGTCGGCGGTGACGAAGTCGCCGAACAGCACGGTGTGACCGCGCTCGCCGTACTGCTCGGATCCGAGGAATCCGAACGGGGGCTCGTAGCGCACGCCGTCCAGCGCGGCGCCGGGAAAGCGCTCCAGGATCCGCACGCCCTCGCCGAGCACGCGCTCGACGAGCGCCTCGGCGACGACGACCGGCGCCTCGAGCTTGCCGGTCTTCGCGCGCACATACGTCAGCTCGGGGTCGACGGCGACGGCCGCGTTGGAGACGAGCGTCCAAGGTGTGGTGGTCCAGATCAGCAGCTCGTCGCCGGCCTGCAGCGGCCCGCCGTCCTGGGCCACTTCGAAGCGCACGTAGACGGAAGGGTCGACGACGTCCTTGTAGCCCAGCGCGACCTCGTGGCTGGAGAGCGCGGTGCCGCATCGCGGGCAGTACGGGACGACCTTGTGGCCCTCGTAGAGCAGACCCTGGTCTGCGATCTGCTTCAGCGACCACCAGACCGACTCGATGTAGTCGGGATCGAGCGTGCGATACGCGCCTTCGAGGTCAAGCCAGAAGCCGATCCGCTCGGTCAGCGCATCCCAGTCCTCCAAGAATGTAAAGACCGACTCGCGGCACTTCGCGTTGAACTCGGCGATGCCGTACTCCTCGATCTGCGCCTTGGCGGTGATCCCGAGCTGCTTCTCGACGGCGATCTCGACCGGCAGGCCATGGCAATCCCAGCCGCCGCGCCGCTGCACGTAGTAGCCGCGCATCGTCTTGAAGCGGGGAAAGATGTCCTTGAAGGCGCGGCTGAGCACGTGGTGAACCCCGGGCCTGCCGTTCGCCGTCGGCGGCCCCTCCCAGAAGACCCATCGCTCGGCGCCCTCACGGCGACGCAGCGACTCTGCAAAGACGTCGCGCTCGCGCCAGCGCCGCAGCACCCGCTGCTCGAGCTCGGGAAGAGACTGCTGGGGATCGACCGGTTCGCGGGCCATCGCTGGCAAGTGTAGGTCGAAGGATGGCAACGCTCTGACGGAGCTGGCGTCGTGGCTGACGCCGCACGCCGAAGGGGGACAGTGCCTATGCACGGCCCGCCGGCGGGTGGCGTCAGGCGCGGCGCCAGCCCGTCAGGCGGCGAGTTTGCGGCAGATGTTGGTTAACGAGCGCTTCTCCTGCTCGTCGAGCACGGCGAACGCCGCAGCGACCCGCTCGCTGTGCTCCGGAAACAGGCGGTCGACGATCTCGCTCCCGCGCGGCACGATCGCCACGGAGGCGGTGCGGCGGTCACTGGCCAGGCGGCGGCGCACGACGAGGCCCCGCCCCTCGAGCGTCGTCACGACCTCGGTCGCGTTGGCCTTCGACGTGCGCAGGCGCGCGCGCAGCACGCGCAGCTCGAGCTCGCCGCCGGCGGTCGTGAGGATCACGAGTACCGAGAACCCGGTCGCCGACAGCCCTTCGCGTTCGAGATCGGCGCTCAGCCGGCGCCGGACCGACGCCTCGGCACGCAGCAGCGAATCGAGCGCGCGATGAGCGAGCGGATCCCCGGGCACGAGCGTCATCTCGGCTTTGACCGTAGCTGCCGGCGCGGACGGCGGCGCGAGGCTCGGGTGATGAAGCCGGTCGCCGCGCTACGAGATCTGTGCGAGCGCCGGGCGACGGCGCGCGTGGCTCTCGTACGCGTTCAGTCGCGCGAGCAGCAGGTCCCGAGCTCCTACGGCGCTGGTGCCCAGCCGAGCAACGGACGAGGCATCTGACTCCGGCAGCGCCCCGCGGAAGTCCATGATCTCGACGAGATCGGAGTTGCGGCGCGCCTGGTAGGCGATCCGAGCGAGCGCGTCGAGCCACGCCCGGCGGCCGGTCAGCACGACGAGCCGCGGGTTGAGCGTACGCAGCACGTGGGCCAGGCGGCTGGAGTCCAGCTCGGCCGTCAGCATCAGCGTTCGCATGCCGGCGCGACGCACGCACAGCTCGAGCGCCTGCGCGTGCAGCGCGTCGATGTCGCAGGGCACGCTGGCGTCGAAGATCAGCACGCTCTCCGGGCGCGTGGCCGCGGGCGCGATGCGCTTGGCGGCCGCCAGCCAACCCGTAGCCCAGCGCCAGGCGAAGCCCAACTCGGCCGTCGGGGGCTCGCCGTCGGCGACCCCGAGGGCGTCGACGGCCGGCAGCAGGACCTCTTCCACGGTCCGCTCAACGGACCTCACCGCGAGGCTCTCCTCGAGGATGCGGTCGGCCTCGATCTCGTCGAAGCGACGCAACGCGGAGCACAGACGGGCCGGCGAGGAGGGCCCGCAGCCGCGCTCGCGGGCCATCGAGATCGCCGAGGAGACGTTGTGCGTCTCCTCGAACGCCTGGCGCAGCGCCTCGACCTCAGCGAGATCGAACTGCCGGTGGCCGCCGGCAGTGCGGCGCGGCGTCGGGTATCCGAAGCGGCGCTCCCAGGACCGCAACGTATTCGGGCTTACGCCCAACATGGCCGCCGCGGCGTGGGTGCGTAGGACACTCATCTTGAGCTGTGCCTGGGAGGCCCGCCCTCCGCGCGATGCTGCACGCGATGCGGTCTCCCCGGTCCAGACCCGACAGACTAGTGAAAAACGTCAGCTCGCGAGGACCAATAGTGCCGCGTGCGGCGGGCCGCAGGCGCCGACGCGTGCCCGATAGCGCACGCCGAACTCCTGACGCGGGCGTACCACGGCGGTGCGCGCCTCACCCGCCCCGGATGCCACCTCCACGAGCAGCGCCAGCAGGTTCGCGGCGCTCGGGGCATTCGCGTCGGCGGGAACGAGGAAATCCGCCACGTGCTTGTTCACGGCTGCGGTCTCGTCGATTCCCAGCAACGCCTCGGCGCGAGCCGACACGGCGCACACCGACAGCGTCGCGTCGACGACGAGGAACGGCTCGTCGAGCGCCGGGGCCACGTCCGACGCGGCCCGCAGCACGAGACCCAGCCCGCAGTGACCGCAGACGCGCGACTTGGTCGCTTGCGCCGCGGGCTTCGGAGGCAGACCACAGTGGCCGCAGAAGGAGAAGACCTCGAGGCCGCGGTCGTCGTACTCGACGGTGCGTACGGCGCGCAACCTCACCAGCCGACCTCGCGACGTTCGATCTCCTCGAGGGCGGGCATCGCCAGCACGGTCGCGTGCTCGTACTCGCTGCCACCGCGCTCGTCGACGAGCGCGAGCAGTTGGCGATGGGCGGCAAACGGCTCGTCGGGGAGCACGCGCGCGCCGGTCGTACGAATCTGCCTGTCGTGCTGGACACGGCGGAAGAGCGCGACTGCAAGCGCGCCGGACGCGGAGCGAACACTGTAGGCCCAGCGCGCGACGTCGTCGTCGGCGAGGTGGCTACCCGCGATCACGACCGCGTCGGGGGACAGCGCCTCGACGACCTCACCGAGCCCGGACACGCCCGCGACGGGCAGTGTCATCGCGCGCGCCCCAGCGCGCACGATGAACAGCTCAAAGGCTCGGATGCCAAGGGAGTCGGGATCGAGTTCGTTGCGTGTCGCATCGCCGACGAGGATCGCCAGGGGGCGCACCGGCGGCGGCGCGAGGCGCTGCGCGCGGCGCAGCCAGCCGTCGGCCCAGCGAGCCGCGAAGGCCCATGGGGCGCTGTCGGTGCCTTGGCGCGCGGCGAGCTCGTCGAGCGAGGGCAACAGGACCTCCTCGACGGAGCGCTCGACCGAGCGCAGCGCGAGCGCCGACTCCATCGCGGCGTCCGCACGGTCGCACTCGAACGCGGCGAGCGCGCCGACGAGCGTGTGCGTGTCGGCGCTGAGGGCCTCCCGCGCGCGGCTCACGGCCGAGGAGATCGACAAGCCCTGCTGCAGCGCGTCGCGTAGCGCGGACACCTCCCCGTGCGTGTACAGGCGGTGGCGACCGGCTGAGCGCTGCGGCTTGGGATAGCCGAACCGCCGCTCCCACGCCCGCAGCGTGTTGGGGCTCACGTTCAGCATCAACGCGGCCTCGCTGGTCTTCAGTGTCCTCATGCGAAGGATGATCGGACCAAATCGGTGCAGTTGCAAACCCGACCCGGGGCAAATTGCATACCTTCGTCCAGCAAAGCTGTGGTTTTCTGCGGGCTTGGCTAGGTTGACCGCCCCATTCACCCCATCGGGAGGTCACGATGACCAAGCTGACGCAGATGAAGTACCGCGCCTATCCGTTCCTCTTCGCCGCGATCGGCTACGCCGCCGCGAACGGGGGCTACTTCCGCATGAAGTGACGGCGTCGCTCGTGAAGGTCGCGGGATGGCCGGTACCGTTGCCCCATGACGGTCGCTCGTCCCGACGCTCGCCCGAGGGTCGCTGTCGCGGCGGCCCTCGTCGTGCTCGGCGCGGCGGTGCCGATTCTGCTGCTCGCGCCGAGCGGCGAGTTCATCGGGTGGCTTACGCTCGTGCTGGCGGCCGGCTCGGTCGCCAGCGGGCTCACCGCCTCAGGCTGGCAGGGCACGATCGACGTCTCGGCGTCGTTCGTGTGCAGCATGCTCGCGGTTGCGTTCATCGGCCCGCTCGGGGTGTTCGTGATCGCAATCCTGACCGAGGTCGCGACGTGGGCGTACGGTCGTAACCGGCTCGTCGCGCTGCCGGTCAACCTCGCGGCAAGCGCGATCCCCGCACTGCTGGCCGCAGTCGCCTTCAGGTCGCTCGGTGGGTCCGAGGAGGGCGGCGCGCACGACATCGCGCTGCTCGCGGTCGTCGCGACCGGCGCGTTGGCACTGAACTTCGTGCTGCTGAGCACGCTCGCCACGCTGGTCGACGGTGGCTGCCTGCGCGCGGCGCTGCGGCCTCCACGCGAGCTTCTGCCGTCGCTCGCACTGACGATCGCGCTGACCCTCGCGATCGCGGGCGCCTACGCGACATCGGGTCTTGCCGCGAGCCTGTTCGTCGTGCTGATCATCGTCGCCTTCAGCTACATGTCGCGCCTCGTGGTCATCGGGCGTGAGCGCACCGCCCAGTACGCCTCGCTGTCGTGGGGCGTGCTGTCGGCGCTCGTGCGCTCGCTGGACCGTCGTGACGGTCGCACGGCGCGCCACAGCGCGGCCGTCGCCGCGTTCGCCCGCGACATCGCGATCCAAGCCGGGCTGGGAGACCGCGCGGCCGAGCTCGCGCACACCGCGGGGCTCCTGCACGACATCGGTCGCTTCGCGCTGCCCGACCGCGTGATGGAGCGCCAGGGCACGCTGACCGAGGACGACTGGGAGGCGATCCGCCTGCACCCGGAGCTCGGCGCGGACATGCTCCAGGACCTCGGCGTGTACGGCCCCGTCGCGCAGATCGTCCGCGCCCATCACGAGCGCCTCGACGGCCGCGGCTATCCCGACCGGCTCGAGGGCGAGGAGATCCCCGAGATCGCACGGATCGTGGCGGTCGCCGAGGTCTACGACACGCTGACCGCACAGGACACCTATCGCGACCGCATGACCTCGTTTCAGGCGATGACCGAGATGCGCCGCGTCGCCGGCCGCCAGCTCGACGGGCGCTTCGTCGAGGCCCTCGCCAAGCTGCTCTCCGGCCGCGGGCTGGAGTATCGCCACGCCGATAGCGCCGACTTCGACCGCGAGCTCGCGATGGAGAGCCGAATCGCCGACGCGATCTCCAGCGACTCGCCGTCGAGCGGGACGGACGACGGCGGGGCGCTCGCGCGCGAGCCGATGCGCTGATCGCGATGGGCGGACGGCTCGACGACCTCGACCTCTCGCTCAGACTGTCGCGGTCTGAGCAGGAAGCCCGCCTGATGCAGGGCGGCCGGCGGCTCGCCCAGCTGCGCCTGCACCTCGCCGGGCTCACCGAAGAGCGGACGCTCGGCCCGCCGCTGTGCCTGATCTTCGAAGGCTGGGACGCCTCGGGCAAGGGCGGCGCGATCAAGCGCCTCGTCGCGCCGCTGGACCCGCGCCACGTCAGGGTCGCGAGCTTCGCGGCCCCGACCCCGGATGAGAAGCGCCATCACTTCATGGTGCGCTTCATGCCCGCGCTGCCGGGCTGGGGCGGGATGGCCGTGCTCGACCGCTCGTGGTACGGCCGCGTGCTCGTCGAGCGCGTCGAGGGGATCGCGACCGAGGCGCAATGGCGGCGCGCCTTCGGCGAGATCGGATCCTTCGAGCAGAGCCTCTTCGACGAGGGCATGCTGCTCGTGAAGTTCTGGCTGCACATCTCGGCCGAGGAGCAGCTACGGCGCTTCAATCGCCGCGCCTCGGACCCGCTCAAGGCGTGGAAGCTGACCGACGAGGACTGGCGCAACCGCGAGCAGCGTCATGCCTACGAGCAGGCGGTCGAGGAGATGCTAGAGCGGACGGATGCGCCGGCCGCCCGCTGGTACCTCGTCGAGGCGGAGTCCAAGCGCTTCGCGCGAGCCAAGGTGATCGAGACGACGATCAGCGCGATCGAGCAGCGGCTGCACGCGTGCGGCCACGAGCCACCTCCGCCCCTGTGACAGCCCAGCGACGGCTGGCAAAGCGCCAGCCGAGCGTCACCAGGCGCACGGCCATCAGCGCGAGCAACCCGGCCCAGACGCCCTGGATGCCCCAGTCCAGCGCCAGGGCGAGCAGCGCGATCGGGATGTAGGCGCCGAGTCCCGCGAGCAGCATCGAGCCCGCGAGAAAGCGCGTGTCGCCCGCGCCGATCAGGATCCCGTCGAGCGCGAAGACGACGGCAGCCGCAGGCTGCATCAGCGCGAACATCGTCCAGATCGCGTGGGCGCGGTCGACGACCCGCGGGTCGTCGCTGAAGACCTGCGGCAGCGGGCCGGCGAGCGCGAGCAGCAACGCGCCGAAGGCGCAGCCGGCGACGAGCGACCAGGCGAGCGTGCGTATCGCCGCGGCGTGCGCGGTCGAGCCCTCGCCGGCGCCCAGCGCGCGCCCGACGAGCACCTGAGCGGCGATCGCGACCGAATCGAGCACGAGCGCCGCGAACACGTATAGCCCCATCGCGATCTGGTGCGCCGCGAGCGATGCCTCGCCGACGCGCGCGAGGATCGCGCTCGCAGTCGCGAACGCGAGCAGCAGCGCTGCCGAGCGCACGAACAGCTCGCCCGAGATGCGCAGCAGCGGGGCCACGAGGTGGGGCCGCGGCGCGCGCGACAGCGCCGGGGCACGCAGCAGCAGCCACGCGAACGCGGCGCCCATCGCGCCCTGGGCGATGACCGTTCCGGCCGCCGACCCGTCGAGGCCCCAGCGCAGGCCGTAGACGAACCACAGCTCCAGCGCGACGTTCACCAGCTGCGCCGCGACGACGATGATCAGCGGCGTGCGCAGGTCCCCGGTCCCGCGCAGGTATCCCTGGCCGGCGAGCGCGATGAGCGCCATCGGCAGCCCGATCGCGCTCAGGCGCAGGTAGCGCTCGGCCATCGCGCCCGTCGCGCCGTCGCCGCCCAGCAGCGCGACGATCGGTTCGGCGAGGACGACGCAGACGAGCGCCAGCGCGACACCGAGCACGGTCGCCAGCCACAGCGCCTGGGCGGCGAACTGGGCGGCCTGAGCGCCGTCACCGGCGCCGTGCAGGCGCGCGACCTGCGCCGTCGTGCCATAGGTGAGGAAGATGCACAGCGATACGACCGTCGTGAGCACCGTCGCTGCGATCGCGAGCGCCGCGAGCTGCGGCGTGCCGAGGTGGCCGACGATCGCGGTATCGACGAGCAGGTACAGCGGCTCGGCCGCCAGCGCTCCGAGCGCCGGAAGCGCGAGCTGCGCGATCTCGCGGTCGTAGACCGATCGGCGCACGCGGCTGACTTTACGATGACCCTCATGGCGAGCCGGATCGCACTTCGATGGCTGGTTGCGCGGACGACCGTCGCCGTGCCGCTGCTCGCCTTCATGCTCGGCGGATGCACGAGCGAGCGCGACCCCGTGCCGGCCGCATGCCTGGATGGTCGGCAGGCGATCACGCGGGCACTCGAGCGCGCGCCCGCGGCGGTGACGCTCACCGGCGCGACGAAGCTGTCGACGTGCATCAGCCGCTCGCGCACCGATTCCGAGCTGCAGACGATCGGCTCGACCCTGCTGGGGGCCGCAGACGATCTCAGCGCTCGCGCGGCGTCCGACGAGGTCGCGGCGCTGCGCCTCGGGTATCTCGTCGGCGCCACCCGCCGCGGCGTCGGCGCCAATCCGGGCCTCGCGACGCAACTCGGCCGCCGCCTCGAGCAGACGACGCGGGTCGACGGCGCCTCCGCCGGCGCGCGCGCGGCGCTCCGTAGCGGCCTGCGCGCCGGCGAGGACAGCGGATGAAGCTGCGCCTGTATCACCACCGCGACGGCGCGCGAATCGCCTACCGCGAGTCGGGTGTCGGACCGAGCCTGTGTCTCATGCACAGTGCGGCGCTGTCGCATCGCGAGTTCGTGCCGATCGTCGAGCATCTGGCCGACCGCTTCCGGCTCGTGCTGCCCGACCTGCCGCTGCACGGCGACTCCGAGGACCGCCCGCGCCACCCCTACACGATCGCGTGGCTGGCGGAGGTGATGGCCGAGTTCTGCCGTGAGACCTGCGGGGCCAACCCGATCGTCGGCGGCCATGGAGCGGGCGCGGAGATCCTGCTTCGCGCGGCGGTCACCGGGCAGCTGTCGCCCGCACGAATCGTGTTGATGCCCAACCGCCTGCACCGCCCGCCGCAGCGCTCGCGGCTGACTGTGCCGCTACGCGCCGTGGCACCGATCGCTGCGCTGCCGGGATTTGACCGAGCGGCGTCGCGCGTCGTGCGCTTCGCCTACCGTCCCGAGCACGGCATGAAACTCACCGCGCGCGGCAACCCGGCCGCGCGCGACCTCGTCCGCCACGCCACCGCCGACGTCGCCGGCAACGCAAACCTCGCGCGCTCGTGGTCGCGCTGGTTGCGCCGCTGGCCGACGGGGGCGCAGACCGAGCTGCTCGAGGCCTATCCGCGCCTGCATGCGCGAGTGCTGCTGCTATGGGCCGACCGCGACCGCTACCACCCCCTGGCCGGGGCGGAGGAGGTGCTCGACCTGCTGCCCGACGCGCAGCTGCGCGTTCTGCCGGGCACCGGCTTTCTCATGGCCTACGACGATCCGGTCGGGGTGGCACGGGAGCTGGCAGCGTTCTGCGGCTAGCACACGTGGCTGGCAGAGCGCGAGTACAGATGGTTGATTCCGAATTGGCGTGCCCGCGGGGGCTGGTCAGGGCGGATGCCGATCCTGGCCAGTCATCCGTGGGTGCGAGAATTCGGAATCAACCATCTAGGTTGGTCGCCGTGACCCCACGGTTGCCGCAATGCGTGCTCGCCGGCTGCACGGCGCTGATCGCCGCCTGCGGCAGCGATCAGACCGCGACGACTCCGCCGCCGAAGACGGTGCCGGACAAGCCGCCGACGGCCGGGCAGCTCGCCCGGATCGGCTCGACGGCGACGGCGCCCTTCTTCTGGCTGGGCTCGCGCTACGGCGGCCAGAAGCTCACGCGCGCGACGTTGACGGCAACCGATCCACCCGATTCGATCTTCCAGTACGGCACGCCGACCTGCCGGGCCGGCATCGGCTGCAGCTACGACCTCGGCGTCGCGACGCTGCGCGACCGCGAGCCCGTTACGACGCAGCGCTGCTGGAGACGGCTCGGGCCGGCGCTCGTGCTGGGCTGCGATCAGGCCGCCGCGCTGCAGGTGTACACGGGAGCCGTGGAGGTGTTCCTGTCCTCGCGGGCGGTCAAGCCGGCGCGCGGCGCCCTTGCGCTGCGGCTCAAGCTACGGGGCACGGCCGCCGCCCCGCGGCTCGAAGGTCTGGCTGCACCCAAGCCGTTCACATGCGAGGAGGCCAGGAGCTTCCCTGCGGAGTTCCGCGCGCGGGTACCGGTGGGGCTGGCGCCGCGACGGTGTCAGGGCTAGCGCCGGCGCGAGTCGTCGTACTCCTTGATCAACCGCTTGGGGGCACGGATGCGCCAGGCCTCCTCGATCAGCTCTGCGAGCTCGACGAGGTCGGCGTCCTGGAGGCGCACGAGCACCGCGGGGTAGCCGTCGTAGTGCGGGGTCGTGTAGAACACGTCCGGCTGCCCCTGGAGCAGGGCCTCGCGCTCGCCCATGTCGACGACGCGCAGCACGAGCGCATCGGGATCGGTGCGCAGCCTGCACATGAACTTGCCCCGCACCTTCAGCGAGGGGGTGCCGTACGAGGTCCCGACCTCGACCCCGGGTAGGCGCGACGCGATCTCGACGACGTCATCCCAGCGCGGCATCGGCCAAGGGTATGCATTGACGTGTCTGATGCGGGCGCTGCTGAACGGACTGCGCCCGCGCCGGATACGGTAGCGAGCCTGAGTACCGACGACGTGCGGAGGACTTTTGAGATGAGCGTGGCCGATCAGCAGTTGTGGGGGGACGAGACCGCCAAGGCGGTCGAGAACTTCCCGGTCTCGGGCGAGCGCGTCCCGGTTGCCGTGGTGCACTGGTTGGCCGACATCAAGGGCGCGGCCGCTCGGGTCAACGCGGATCTGGGCAAGCTCGACCCCGAGATCGCCGAGCGCATCGCACGGGGCGCCGACGCGATCGCCGCAGGCGACCACGACGACCAGTTTCCGATCGATGTCTTCCAGACCGGCTCGGGGACGTCGACGAACATGAATGCCAACGAGGTCATCGCCAACCTCGCCGGCGAGGGAGTCCATCCCAACGATCACGTCAACATGGGCCAGTCCTCCAACGACGTCTTCCCCAGCGCGGTGCATCTCGCCGCGCTCGACGAGGCATCCAACCGCCTGCTGCCCGCGCTGGAGCACCTCGAGCAGGCGTTCGCCGACAAGGCCGCCGCGTACGAGGACGTCGTCAAGTCCGGCCGCACGCACCTCATGGACGCCGTCCCGGTCACGCTCGGCCAGGAGTTCGCCGGCTACGCGGCTCAGGTCCGGCTCGGCGCGAAGCGCGTACGCAACGCGCTGGGGCAGGTAGCTCAGATCCCGCTCGGCGGCACCGCGACCGGTACCGGCCTCAACACGCACCCGCAGTTCGCCGAGAAGATCCGCGCGCTGCTGAGCGAGAAGAGCGGCCTCGAGATCTCACCGCCCGAGGATGCGTTCGAGGCGCAGGCCAACCGCGATGCGCTCGTCGAGCTCTCGGGCGCGCTGAAGGTCATCGCGGTCTCGCTGACCAAGATCGCCCAGGACCTCGCGATGATGGGCTCCGGGCCGCGCGCTGGGATCGGCGAGGTCCTCCTACCCGAGTTGCAGAAGGGCTCGTCGATCATGCCCGGCAAGGTCAACCCGGTGCTTCCCGAGGTCGTGATGCAGGTCGGCGCACAGGTGATCGGCAACGACACCGCGATCACGATCGGCGGACTGCAGGGCAACTTCGAGCTCAACGTGCGCATCCCGCTGATCGCGCGCAACCTGCTCGGCTCGATCGGACTGCTGGCAGCGACGAGCGAGCTCTTCGCCTCCAAGTGCGTCGAGGGCATCGAGGCCAACATCGAGGGCTGCAAGCGCTCGGCCGAATCGACGCTGGCCGCCGCGACCGCCCTGAACCCGTTCATCGGCTACGACAAGGCGGCCGCGATCGTCAAGCAGGCCGCGACATCCGGACGCATGCTGCGCGACGTCGCGCTCGAGCACGGCGTCGACGAGGCGACGTTCGACGAGGCGATGGACCTGCGCAAGATGGCGCGCGGGGGGTGACGTCGTCCGTGTGACGTCCTACGAAGGTCATCGCTCGCGATGACCGCAGAGATGTGACGTCGTCCGAAGGTCATCACTTGCGATGACCACAGGACGAAACCTCCTCTACCCCCCGTCCGCGGCCGCCTGTGCGGCAAAGCGCCCGGCGACGACCTTCACCGACGGCTTGGAGCGCGAGCGCAGGTCGAACAGGCCCTTCTGTACGACCCCCTGCACGATGTGGATCCCCGGGACCTGGCCCTTGATCGAACCGCCGACGAACGTGGGCGCGACCGCGAAATCACGCAGGTTCCAGATCAGCGCGCCGGCGAGGTTGGGGATCCGCACGTATGTCGACAGGTGCAGGTCGAGCAGGTGCGACTGGAAGGCATAGCCACCGGGTGACGTCGTCGGGTTGTGGCCGTTGGCCTCGGCGCCGAACTCCGTCACGGCGATCACCTTGTCCGGGAAGACGCGGCGCAGGCTCGCCAGCCGCCGGCCGATCGCGGCGCGAAGCTGGCCGGCGCTGGCATCCGTGGACTCGTACCAGCCGATGTAGTTCGTCCAGCCGATGATGTCGATGTTGCGATAGATCAGCGACTCGAACCGCGGCGGGTGCGCGCCCCAGATGTCGAGCGCGACCGGGCGACCGGGGTCGGTCCTCTGCAGCTCGGCCGCCATCGAGTCGATGTAGGGGATCTGGCCACTGGGATGGCCCTGGCCTGCGACCTCGTTGCCGAGGTTCCAGGTGATGACCGACGGATGCAGCGCCGTCTGGCGCACCGTCGTGCGCACGCGCTCCTTGGCGACGCGAACGCGCCGCGCGCCACGCGAGGTCCAGGCCCCCGGCGCGTCGGTCGGACCGACGCCCATGTAGACCATGACGCCGGCCGCATCGAGGCGCTCGAGCAGCCCCACGTCGAGCGGATGCTGGGAGCGGGTCGCGTTGGCGCCGATCTTCTTGAGCTGGGCGACGAGGCTGTCCTGGTCGGCGGGCGCCAGCGCGTCGCCGCGCCCGTAGACGTCCTCGTGGATCGACGCGCCGCGCAGGCGGATCGGCTCGCCGTTGAGCAGCAGCTTGTCGCCCTGTGCGCGTACGTCGCGCAGCCCGACGCGTGCGCGATACGTCGACTCGCCCGGGACCTCGAGCTTGAGCTGCCACAGATTCGGATCCTGGGGAGACCACAGCTCCGGGTCGTCGATCCGCACAGTGCCCTTGAGCACACTCGCCGCCGCGCTCGAGACCGACTCGGGCACGAAGGTGATGCCGATGCTGCGGTCGCCGCGCGTCAGCGTCCCGCGGACTCCGATGACGCGCCGATCGGCTGCGTGGTTGCGCACGTGCACGCGCATCGTCACGATCGCGTCGCCGCCGTCCAGGCGCGTGCTCATGTACGGGTACGCAAGCTCGCTCGCGCCGACCGGACGGATGCTCACCCCGCGATTGATGCCGCCGTAGTTCCACCACAGGCGATGCCAGCCGTCGCGCTTCATCGCGAGCGGGGCGCGCCAATCGGCGCGGACGACGAGCGTGTGGCGTACACCCGGCTTCAGGCGCGCCCGCAGCTCGAAGGGCAGGTACTCGCCCTTGTGCTTGGCGACGAGCCTGCCATCGAGGAAGACCTGGGCCCTGTGGTTGATCGACTCGAAGCGAATCGCGTAGAGCCGCTCGACGGGGACGTCAAGTTGGGTTCGATACCAGCCGATGGCGCCCTTGAAGTTGGCCTTGCCTGCCATGCCCTTGATCTGCGTGGCGCGGGGAACGAAGGGTGCCTTAACCCGCGCTCCGCCGAAGCCTCCGCGCCGGTAGCCGCGCTTGACGCCGAGGTCGCGCCGGTCGCTCTTGAAGCGCCAGCGCCCGTCGAGCTGGGCGCGGCCACCGGGGCCGGCATAGATCGTCGGCTCGCCACCGTGGGGCGCGAGGATCGTCCCTGGCACCGACGACGCCGTTTGGGCACGGGCGGGGGGCTCCGCGTCCGGCGCGGCAGCGGATCGAGCGACGATGGCGGCAAGCGCCAGGGCCAGCGCGGTCAGCACAGCGGCCAGCGCTATCAGTCGCCTGTTCACAGCACCGTGTTCATCAATTACGTTCAAGATCCTGCGGTTCCGGCGCATGCGCCAGCCCGCAGTGCGAGGGCTCTTCCGGGCGCCGGATTTCCCCGTGGCCCCAGCAAGACGGCGACGTGAAGCATGTTAGCGACCCACCGGGTACACCGAAGCACCGGCGACCCCGAGCGAAATCGAAGAACGCGCTACACGTTCATCGCGATGTACTTGATCTCCACGTACTCCTCGATGCCCTCCGGCCCGCCCTCACGACCGACACCTGAGTGCTTGACGCCGCCGAACGGAGCGCCGGCGTTGGAGACCATGCCCTGGTTGAGGCCGACCATGCCGGTCTCAAGCCGCTCGGTGACGCGCCAGGCGCGCTGCAGGTCGGAGGTGTAGAGGTAGGCGACGAGGCCGAACTCGGTGTCGTTGGCGGCGGCGATCGCCTCCGGCTCGGTGGCGAAGGCCTTGACCGGTGCGACCGGCCCGAAGATCTCCTCGCGCAGCAGGCGCGAATCGTCGGGGATGTCGGTCAACACGGTCGGCTTGTAGAAATGCCCAGGGCCGTCGACGCGCTCGCCGCCGGTCAACACAGTGGCCCCCTTGCTCACGGCGTCCTCGACGAGCTCGGCGACCTTGTCGAGCTGATCGGCGTCGATCAGCGGGCCGACGTCCACGTCCGGATCGGTGCCGCGGC
>Ga0183260_10002559_pt1 | contig 15013 bp, 17 predicted proteins | sample AntDrymUQ4972206_2_FD_129768 | JGI IMG/M metagenome (GOLD analysis project Ga0183260, IMG submission 129768) | Polar desert sand microbial communities from Dry Valleys, Antarctica - metaG UQ497 (22.06) (version 2) (version 2) | ecosystem: Environmental > Terrestrial > Soil > Desert | place... | reverse complement strand
CTGCCTGGTCGGCCGGTACTGCTGGCCGTCCAGGTGCCGGTGCCAGGAGTGGCCACGAGGTCGGCTGCTCCAGATCAGGCAGGCGAGAGCTACCGGGTGCGGAAACCGCATCAGGCCACCTCCCTCAACCTCTCGTTCGCCGCGCGCTCTGTCTCCTGGCTGCGTGGACACGAGCCGACCGACTGGCACAGTTGATGAGGGCTTGGATCTGATCGTTGATACGTCGGCGGGTATTCGCGATCAAGCTGAGCGTCAACTCTGCACGACGGCGAGACGGTGGCAGAGCATGAATAGCGTCGAGGTCCAGAGCACAGCGCACGCTGCATGCGGAGGAGCATTCGACTGCGGGGCAGGTGCGGAGCGGCCCCGGCGAGGGTGATCCTGCCGGGGCCGACATCGCTGGTAGGGCTCAGGCCGCCTGCGGCGTCTCGATGCTCTGGTTGGAGTTGCCGCTGGTGATCTCGATTCGGCGCTTGGCCTGCTCGATCACCGGGACGGTGAGGGTCAGCACTCCCTGGTCGTAGCCGGCCTTGAGAGCGTCGAGGTCGACACCCTCGCCCAGCCACAGCTCACACCTGTAGGTCCCGTACGGGCGCTCGGCTGCCAGCCACTCGATGTCATCGGTCTGCGGCCTGGGACGCTGCGCCGTCACCTTGAGCACGTTCTTCTCGACCGTGAGCTCCACGGTGTCGGCCTTGACCCCAGGCAGGTCGAAGTGGATCACGAGGTGGTTCTCGTGTCGGTAGGCGTCCATCGGCATGCTCGCCGAAGACCGCCGACTCTGCTTCAGCATGAGTGTCCTTCCAGACTCTCCGGTTGCTTACGACTGACTTAACAAGGACTGACTCAGGTTTCATTCCCGAGGCGAAGCAACCTCGGCCGGGAGCAGCTGGTGGGCGGTTTCTCACAGCGGCCGTGGCGGCGCCACACCGCCCGCGACTCCGAGGGCAGCTGGATCAGCCGGTTGTCGTTCGTCCGGTGCTGGACGCCAGCGTGCTCATCGCCCACCTCGACGCCGGGGCGCACGCTCGGCAGCGCGGCGAACAGATCCCCGGGCTGCACCTGCGAGGCGCGCAGCGCCACCCCGCTGACCATCGCACCCGGCCACTCCGGTGAGCCCGACCATTCCGGCGGGACGGCGGCACCGGCCAGTGCGGCAAGCGCGTCCACCCCGACGGGCACTGTCCGGTGCGGCCGCAGCGGGGCGCCGCTGGGTGTCCCGCTAGGGGTCACGGAAGTCGTCGAGGGCGTCACGGGAAGGGTCACGGTCCCGGGGGTCGGAGGCGGATGGATCGGGGTGCGTCGGCGGCGGCACACCGTTGCCGCGGAGGCCGCGCCCGGTTGCCGCAAGGGCGCACCTGCGACGCCGAAGGTTACCGGTGCGGGCAGCCGACAGACGGCGACGGGTCGACCGGCTCGGTGCCACGCCTCGGTGCGCTCCCTCATGGCAGTTCAACAGCTCGACGAGCACGTCCGAGGACTCACCGGGCAACTCGGCGGGGACGATCAGTGGGTCTGGTGACACGGCTCGTTGGATGGCGGCCTGACCCGGCGCGAGGCCGGGAACTCGGCCTTCGCGGCCCTCAGGCGCCGCTGACGATCTCGATCTCCGGGCTGCGACGGAGTGTTCCGGTGACGTAGCAGACCCGTTCCGCCGCACTGATCAACGCCTCGAGGTCCGCGCCGCCCGGCCGGTCGGCGTGCACCGCGATTCGGAGGTGGCAGAAGCGCGGCCCGTCGTACGTACCGGTGACCTCGACGTCGAGTCCGGACAGCTCGACCTCCCGCTTCCGCGCGCTGTAGGCGAGCGCGATCGTGAAGCAGGAGGCGACCGAGGCGAGCAGCAGATCGGTCGGTTGCGGACCCTGATCGGTGCCGCCCACCGACGCCGGCTCGTCCACAATCAACGGAAAGCCACCCGCGTCGACCACTGCACGCAGCTCACCGTCCCACCGCGACCGCACCGTCCGGTCAGTCATGGGGCACCCCCCACCCTCTCGTTCACAAGAACGAAACATCCGTGCAACGGCCGGATGAACGGCGGGAGGTACCACAGGGGGCATGACTGCGTGCCCGAAGGAGCCGTCCATGTCGATCATGGCGGGAGGCGATATCGCCGCCGTGCTGGGGCACCCTCCCTGCGAGTGCAGCGTCGACCCCGCGTTGCGGTCCCACCATGACCGGTTGCTGACGGTGGAGACCGACGTCGCCGAGCTGCTCGAGCTGCTGGAGCTCGCGGTCACGTGGGGAGAGCTGGACTACTCGCACGCGCCGGTGGTGAGGCCCTCGCGGTGGGTCGACTTCGCGCGGCAGCACTCCTGGGCGGATCCGCGGCGCGCCCAACGAATCTTCACCCTCGCGGCGGACATCGCAGCCCGGTTCGCGGCGATCCCCAGGCCGGCCGCCCTCACCGGGTAGCCCCGTCACCGGGCCAGCCCCGTGATCGTTGTGGTCGCCAGGTCGAAGACCGTGGCCGTCTCGCCCCCGCGGCGCAGCGCGAGCACCCCGGAGTCGTCGAGGCGGCCGACGACGGCGGCGTGTAGCCCGCGGTCGGTGAACGCCGCCGCCAGCTCGGCCTCCCGTCCCGCGGGTGCGCAGAGGAGGAAGCCGAAGCTCGGGAAGCACGTGAGCCACTCTTCCAGCGCGACGCCCGCCGGTACCGGGACCGTGTCGAGGTCGACCGTGACCCCGAACGCGCCGCGTTCCAGCAACATCGCCAGCGAGCCGACCAGACCGGCCATGCTGATGTCCTTTGCCGCGACGCACGCCCCCGACGCGGCTACCTCGGCGAGGACCCGGACGTCGCCCGCACACCGCTGCCCGCGCTGCTCGAACGCGGGGAAGAACGGGAAGTCGGGCCGCATGGTGCCGTCCAGCGCGCACGCCACCAGCAGGCTCTGCCCGACGGCCATGCGGTTCACCGACAGCGGGTGACGGGTCGATCCCACGCCGAACGCCGACACCGCTGGCTCCCCGTCGTGGGGGGTGAGGTGGCCGCCGAGGATCGGTAGCCGGTAGAGCTCGCAGGCCCGGCGCATGCCTTCCAGAGCCGCGCGGGCGATGTCCTCGGTCGCCACGATCGTGTCGACGATGCCCAGCGGGGTAGCGCCCATCGCCGCCAGGTCGTTCACGTTCGTCAGTACCGCCGCGAAGCCGGCGCCGTCGGGGTCCGCCCGTACGAAGGGGGGCCACAGTGCCTCGCCGCACGCCACCACGTGCCCGCCGAAGGCGTCGACCACGGCGCCGTCGTCACCGGGGCCCGCGAGCCAGTCGCTCGCGCCGAGCACGTCGGAGACCAGGCCGATCGCTGCCTTGCCGCGCAGTCCGGGATGCGCGCGAAGCACGTCGACCAGCTGACCCAGCGCGGAGTCCGCCTGGCGCATGGCACCTCCGTGGTTCCGGGGCGTCGGTTCGCCGTGTCCGATAGTAGGCGTCCCTCCACTATGTGATCTACCATCGCACGGTGCCCGACGCGAGGTTCCTGGACCTGCCCGCCCGGCAGGCCAAGCCGCGCACCACCGGCTTGACGCACGTGCTGGACCCCGGAACGGGGCCCGCCGCGGCGGCCGACATCCTCGGGGCCGGCGCGGCGCACATCGACATCTGGAAGGTCGGCTGGGGCACCGCGTACGTCGACCGGTCCCTCGACGCGAAGCTCGCGCTGCTGGCGGAGCACTCGGTCACGGCCTGCCTCGGTGGCACGCTGCTGGAGATCGCGTGGGCCCAGGGCAAGGCGCGGGACTGCCTCGCGTGGGCCGCCGCGGCGGGCTTCGGCCAGGTCGAGGTCTCCCGCGGCACCGTCGACATGACGCTGCAGCAGAAGCGCGAGCTCATCGGCCTCGCCGCACGGGACTTCGTCGTGCTCTCGGAGGTGGGCTCCAAGGCTCCGGGGGAGCAGCTCGCTGCCCGGCACTGGCCCGCCGAGGCCGTGTCCGACCTCGACGCAGGGGCGGCACTGGTCGTCACCGAGGGCAGGCAGAGCGGCACCGTCGGCACGTTCGACGCCGCCGGCCGCGTACGGCCCGACGTGGTCGAGGCCGTGGTGTCCGCCGTGGGATTCGAGCGCGTCGTGTTCGAGGCGCCGCGCACCGCGCAGCAGGCGTGGTTCGTCCGCCGGTTCGGTCCGCAGGTGAACCTCGGCAACGTCGGGCTCGCCGACGTGCTGTCGGTGGAGACGCTGCGGCTGGGGTTGCGCTCCGACACGGCGGTCGTCGCGCGCCAGGAGGGCGCGACCGGATCGGAGCCGGCGTGATCCGGTGCGGTCCGAACCTGGTGCCGGGGCGTTACCGAGGGGTGTCGGTGGCCGCGTTGCCGTCCGAGGTCGCGCTGACGGAGGGTTCCCTGCGGGCGCACCTCCTCGGCCGGGAGGCCTACCGGCGCACCCGGTTCGTGGTGGCGCGCTCCGGCGAGGCGACCGCCCTCCTGCACGTCGTCCGGGAGTCGGACACCGAACTGTTCTCCCGGATCGTCGAGGTGACGCTGCTCGCAGGGCCGGACGACTGCGCTTACCTGCACTCCCCGGATGTCGACACCGCCATCCCGTCCGCGCTCGCCGCCGCCGCGGTACAGCGAGCGCCCGGCGCGCACGCCGTCGTGGTACAGGGGCGCTACGCGCATGTGAACTTCATCATCGACCCCCGCCCGCTGCGGATCGTGATCCGCGAGGTCATCCCACCCGAGCCCGCGAAGCTGTTCGACCAGGCGCGCCGGATCCTGGCGATCACGGAGGACCTGCCGCCCATCGAGCTGGTGAGCGAGCTGACGGACCTCGCGGACCTCGCCGCGCGCAACCCGGCGGAGCACTACCTGCTGCCCTGCAGGGGGTCCGGCGGTGAGGTGCCGGGAGCGGGGGTGTCCTACCTCGACGAACATCCGCCGAAGCGTGACTGGACGCTGCTCGGCTGCACCCGGTCGCAACAGATCCACGCGTGGTTCTACGGCAGCGAGCCGCCCACTGTGGACTTCTGCCCGAAGCGGGCCCCCGGCCCCCGCCCCGCGGTGCTGCTCACCAAGTGCTGCCTGCAGGAGGAGCACACCGAGCAGGGACCCGGCTGGGTCAGCGTGCCGTGGGGGTCCTCGCTCGAGCACGTCCGCGCGGCACTCGGCGCACTGGCCGCGCAGCAGGAGCCGGCGTGGGCACCCGCCTGAGCTCCTCGACGGTCTACGCCCACCTGTGGGGCACCCCGGAGCTGGACGCCGTGTTCGACGAGCGGGCGATGCTGCAGTCCTGGCTGGACATCCTCGCGGCGCTGGCCCGCGCACAGGCGCGCCTCGGGATCGTGCCCGCCACCGCGGCCGAGGCGATCACCCGCGCCGCCAGGATGGACGCGCTGGACCTCGACTTCGTGGCCGAGCAGACGAGGCTCACCTCGCACTCGACGCTGGGGCTGATCCGAGGACTGCTGCGGGTGCTCCCCGAGCACGCGCGGGAGCACGTCTACGTCGGCGCCACCGTGCAGGACGTCACCGACACGTGGTTCGCGGTGGTGCTGCGCGAGGTGGGCGCAGTGACGTGGCGGGACCTGCGCGCGCTGGAGACGGAGCTGCTCGACATCGCCGCGGCGCACCGCGACACCGTCATGGCGGGGCGCACGCACGGCCAGCCCGGTGCGCCGATCACGTTCGGGTTCAAGGCTGCCTCGTGGGCGGACGAGGTGCGCCGTCATCTCGATCGTCTGGCGGTGGGGCGGGAGCGCTGGTTGGTCGGGCAGCTGGGGGGCGCGGTGGGGGCGCTCGCGTTCTTCGGGGCGGACGGCCCCGAGCTGCGCAGGCTCTTCTGCGCCGAGGTCGGACTCGCGGATCCCGGCATCTCCTGGCTCACCTCCCGCGACCGCGTCGCCGAGTTCGGCGGCCTGCTCGCGATGGTGTGCTGCACCCTCGCGCGGATCGGCACCGAGGTGTACGAGCTGGCCCGGCCCGAGATCGGCGAGCTCGCCGAGGCGGCCCCGCCCGGCGCGGTCAGCAGCATCACCATGCCGCACAAGCGCAACCCCGAGGGCAGCGAACACCTCGACACCCTCGCGCGACTCGCCCGGTCGTCGGCGGGGGTGCTCCTCGAGGGGATGGTCGCGGCACACGAGCGGGACGGCAGGGCGTGGAAGGCCGAGTGGATCGCCCTGCCAGAGGTCTGCCAGCTGACCGGTGTGGCCCTGCAGCTCGCCCTGCGGCTCGTTCGCGGCCTCGAGGTCGACACGGCCGCCATGGCCGCGAACGTGGCGCGCTACGGCGGTGGGTTGACCTCGGAGCGGGTGCTCGCCGGCCTGTCCGCCCGGCTCGGGAAGCACCGTGCCCAGCAGGTGCTGCACGAGGTGCTCCGCGAGTCGGGGGAGGACCTCGTCGCGGGCCTCGTCGCCCGTGGGGTGGCGCACGAGGAGCAGATTTGGTCGTGGACCCAGGGCCCGGCGGTGGACGCGGCCGCGGCGATGGTGGACACGGTGCTCGAGCGCGCCCGTGCTGCGAGGGCCGCCGAGCCGGAGGTGTGGGGGTGAGGCTGCCGCCGCGGTTCCCCCTCGCGGTGCTGCCGACGCCGCTGGTCCGCGCGCATCGGCTGGAAGCGGCGTTGCGCTGCGGCCCGGTGCTGCTCAAGCGCGACGACCTCGCCGGGTTCGCCGCGGCGGGCAACAAGACCAGACCGCTGGAATACCTCGTCGGTGCCGCGCTCGCCGAGGGCGCCGACGTCCTGGTCACCGGTGGCGGCCCGGGTTCGAACTTCTGCCCCGCCGCGGCGCTCGCCGCCCGCGCCGCCGGGCTCGACTGCGAGCTCGTGGTGTGGGGCGACGTCGCAGGTTCGGCGAACCTGGCGCTCGCCGCCGCGGCGGGGGCCCGGCTGCAACCCACGGGTGAGGCGGATCGTGAGGCCGTCGACACCCTCGTCGACTCGCGCGCCGCCGAGCTCACCGCGCAGGGCCGCCGGCCCTACGCCGTGCCGCGCGGCGGCTCCACCGGGGTGGGAGCGGCGGGGTTCGCGGTGGCGGCGGTGGAGCTGGCCGACCAGCTGGGCGCCCCGCCCGCGCTGATCGTGCTCGCCGTCGGGTCCGGCGGCAGCGTCGCCGGGCTGGTGACCGGGCTGGCCGCAGTGGGGCTGGCGTGGCCCGTGCTCGGGGTGTCGGTGAGCCGCCCGCTGTTGGAGATCACCGACCGGGTCACCGAGCTGGCGGGGGAGTGCGCGGCGCTGCTCGCCGCGCCGGTCCCGCCACCGCCCGAGCTGGTGGACGCGCGCGGCGCCGGGTTCGGCGTCGCCTCGCCCCAGGAGCGCGGCTGCGCGCGCCTCGCGCTGCACACGGAGGGCATGCTGCTCGACGACACCTACGGCGCGGAGGCCTTCACCGTCCTGGTCGACCGGGTGCGGGCGGACCAGGGCGGTCCTGTCGTGTACTGGCACACCGGCGGGCTGATCCCCGCTATTGCAACACTGACGGAGGCCGGATGACCCCGCGCCGCACCCGGGAGGGTGGGCCGCCGCAGGACGGTCCCGCCCCCGAGCTGATCGACTCCGGCTTCGCGCTGGAGAACGCCGACGCGCCCTTCCTGCACCGCGGGCTGAACCTCGCCGACATCACGCACGTGCTGGACCTCGCACGCCGCGGCATCGTCGCGCCCGACGCGCAGCGCGCGCTGCTCGCGCTGCTCCTCGAGGTGCACGAGATCGCGCCCGAGGACTTCCCTTACGACCCCGCCCACGGCGAGGCCTACAACTCCCGCGAGCACTACTTCGTGTCCCGGATCGGCGACGTGGCGGGGTGGCTGCACGCCGGGCGTCCGCGGCGGGAGGCGACGCGGATCGCGCTGCGGCTGCACCTGCGCCGCCAGCTCGTGGCGCTCGTCACCGAGGCGGTCGCGTTCGCGCGGGAGACCTGTGACCGCGCGGAGGAGCACGCGGAGACCCTGCTGCCCGACCAGACCTACCTGCAGCAGGCGCAGCCCTCGACGTTCGGGCACTACCTGCTGTCCTTCGTGTACTCCTGCGTCCGGGACGCGCGGCGGCTGCTCGACGAGCTGGACTGGGTGGACTGCAGCCCCGGCGGTGCGGGCTGCGTCAACGGCACCCGGCTGCTCGAGGACCGCGCGTTCATCGCCGCCTCGCTCGGGTTCGACGGCGTCATCGTGCACACCCGCGACGCGATGTGGCAGGTGGACGGCCTGATCCACGTGCTGGCCACCGCGGCGAGCCTGCTGTCGAACTTCTCGAAGCTCGCCGAGGACCTGGAGATCTTCTCCTCCAGCGAGTTCGACTTCGTGGACCTCGCCGATGCCTATACCCGGTCCAGCATCCTCATGCCCAACAAGCGGAACCCCTACGCGCTGGCGATCGTGCGGGGCGCCTCGGGTGTGATCATCGGACGGCTGAGCGGCTTCCTCGCCGTCACGAAGAGCCCGTCGGCGCGCAGCGACAACCTGATCTTCGCCTACGGCGAGGTGCCGAGGGCGCTCGACCTGACGGTGCGCATCACCCGGCTGATCACCGGCGTCGTGCGCACGCTGCGCGTCAACGCAGACCGGATGGCCGAGGAGCTCGCGCGGGGCTACACCCAGGCCACCGACCTCGCCGAGCACCTGGTGCAGACCTGCGGGGTCGACTACCGCACCGCGTACGTCGTGGTCGGGCACACGGTCCGGGCGGCCAGCCGGGAGGGGGTTCCGGGCATCGGGATCACCGGGGAGATGATCGACCGCGCGGCGGTGGAGCACACCGGCCGGTCGTGGAGCCTGGCGGAAGTCGACCTGTCCGCGGTGCTGGATCCGTGGCAGATCGTGCTGTCCCGAGGAGCGCAGGGTGGTGCCGCACCGTCCGCGCTGGCCGCGATGGTGTCGTCGCTCCGCGCGGAGCTCGACGAGCTGGACGCCACTGCGACGGACCGTCTCGGTCATTTCGACGGCGTGGAGCAGGCTCTGCTCGACACGGCGCGTGCGGTCGTGACAGAGGAGGAGTGATGGACGCGCAACTGGTTCTCCCCGACGAGGTCGGGGTCGTCAATGTCGGGCTGCCGATGTTCGCCGACGCGGTCCGCGCGCAGGGCCGCCCGGTGCAGCAGGTGGAGTGGCGGGTCCCCGCCGAGGGCGATGCGGCGCTGGTGGCGGCCCTCACCCGGCTGTACGGCCGCGCCGCCGCGGAGATCGACACCGCCAACGCGGAGGTGCTGCGCCGCCTCGACGAGGGGGTGCCGTCGCTCATCGGGGTGTCCCGCGCGGAAGACGTCGTCCCCGGTGTCGAGGGCAGGACGCTGCTGCACTGCGGCCCGGCGATCGAGTGGCCGCGGGTGTGCGACCCGCTGCAGCGCTCGATGCGCGCCGCGGTGGTGGCGGAGGGCTGGGCGGCCGACACCGAGGAGGCGCAGCGGCTGCTCGCGGCGGGCGACGTGGTCCTCGAACCGGCCAACGCCCACGACATGGTCGTCCCCATGGCCAGCGCGATCGGGCCCTCCGCGCCGGTGTGGGTGGTGCACTGCCCGCAGGGCGACACCCGCGCGTACGCCCCGATCAACCAGGGGCCCGGGGAGGTGCCCTGGTTCGGTCGCGACACCGACAAGGCGATCGAGCGCCTCGTGTTCCTCCGCGACGTCGTGGGTCCGGCCCTCGCCCAGGTGCTCGAGCACGCCGGGCCGCTCGACGTGTTCTCCCTCGCCGCCCAGGGCGTCTCGATGGGCGACGACCTGCACATGCGCACGCAGGCGACGACGAACCTGCTGATCCGCACCTGGCTGCCGCACCTCGCCGAGCTGGAGGGGCCGGGCCGCGGCGAGCTCGCCCGCTTCCTCTCGGGCAACCACCTCTTCTACCTCACCCTCGCGATGGCCGCGGCGCGGTCGCTCACCGCGTGGGCGGGACAGGTGCCCGGGTCGAGCATCGTCACCACGATGAGCCGCAACGGCACCGATTTCGGCATCCGGCTGGCAGGTTCCGACACCTGGCACGTCACGGACGCGCCGCCGGTCACCGACGCCCTCTACAACTCCGGCTACGGCCCCGACGACGCCGTGCCCGACATCGGCGACAGCGCCGTGCTCGAGCTGACCGGTCTCGGCGGCCCCGCCGCGGGTGGCTCGCCCGCCGTCGCGGCGTTCCTCGGCGGCACCATGGCCGATGCCGCGGAGGCCACCGACCGGTTCCGGCAGATCTGTGCCGGACGCAGCAGCCGGTTCACGCTGCCTCCCATGGGGTTCGCGGGCACCCCGCTCGGCGTCGACGTGCGCCGGGTGGTGGAGCTCGGCGTCCGCCCGCAGGTCACCACCGGCATCCTGCACGCGAGCGACGGCAGCGGGCAGGTCGGAGCCGGGGTGGCCACGGCGCCGCTGGAGTGCTTCACCGCGGCCCTGCGGGAGCTCGACGAGGCCACGTCGGGGTGACCACGCTCGACGTCGGGGCGGGGGCGCGGGAGGTCCTCGCCCGACCCGCGCGGGGACGCGTGGTCTCGGTGCACCGCGTCGCGGCGTACCTGCGCTTCCCGACCGGACTGCTGGCGCTGACCACCGGACGTGCCCCGCGGGGGCCGCTGCACCTGCGCGTGGCGGTGCTCCCCGCGCTCGCACCCGGCGACCGCGTGCACACCGACGGCGCCGTGCTCGCCGGCGCGCGGTGGGCGGTGGACCTCGCGGCGCCGACCTGGGTGGGTGCACTGCCCGCCGCCGATCGCCGTGGCGGCGCATCGCCGGCGGCGCCCGGAGACCCGGTGCGCGACCTGGCGGCGCTGGCCGCGGTGGTGGGCGGCCGGGGGCCGGGTCTCACCCCGTCCGGCGACGACCTGCTCGCCGGCGCGCTGCTTGCGGTGCGGGCGGCGCGCGGCGGCGCCGGTCTGGCCGCCGTGGCGGCCTCGGTGTCCACGACGGAGGTGGCCGAGGCCTTCCTGCACTGGGCGGCGCGGGGACAGAGCATCGAACCCGCCCACGGCTGGCTCGCCGCCACGGCGGACGGGGACACCGGGCGAGCCGCACACGCCCGTGCCCGCCTGCTCGGCGTCGGTGCCAGCTCGGGCGCCGCCCTGCTGCGGGGGATGCAGCTGGGTCTCGCCGGGCTGCCCCGGCTTCACGCAGGCGGCACGTAGATCCAGACCGCCCGGGCGGCGCCGCGACCCGGGTTGGACCAGCGGTGTGGACGGTCGGTGGGGTAGTGCAGCGCATCGCCCCTGCGCAGGGTGTAGTGCTCGCCGGCGACCTCGAACGACAGGGTGCCGGTCAGCACCAGCACCAGGTCCTCGCCGGGGCGCTGGCGTGCCACCCCCGTGGCACCCGCGGCGATCGTGGCCATCGCCCCGGCTGCGGTGAACCGCTCGTCGGAGCCGGTGATGCGGGTGAGCTCGACGCCGTCCGCCAGGGTGCGCACCGAGCTCCGCGCGGACGCCGGGGTGTGGACCGCGACGGGTTCCGGCCGGCCACCGGCTACCGTCTCGACGAAGTGGGCGATCGGCCGGTCGAGCGCGGTCGCGAGCTTGAGCAGAGTAGTGATCGTCGGCACCATCTCGCCGCGCTCGACCTTGTGGATCGCGGCGGCCGAGACGTCGGAGCGCTGCGCGAGCTGGTGGAGCGACAGGCCGAGTTGCTGGCGCAACCCCCGCACCTTCGGCCCGATCGAACTGACGATCGTCTCCCATGCCGAACCCCGCCCGGCAGTCCCGTCGTGGCTGGCGGGGATGCCGGTGTCAGCTAACGGGCTCGCCATGAGTGGGCTCCTTGACAGCGTGATCGCGCTTAGTATAGTGAATCTTCGTCACATATGGTGGACGGACCGAATGCGTTCTCCTATGTCGGATTCTCGGCCTCCCGCGCGAAGAGGGGTTCAGCGTTGCCTCGCAGAACGGTGATCGTGGGTGGAGGGGCGGCTGGCCTCGGCTCCGCGGGCGGTGTGAAGGCGGCCGATCCGGACGCCGACGTCGTCGTGTACACCCAGTACGAGGACGTCGCCTACAGCCCCTGCGGCATCCCCTACGTGCACGGCGGGGAGATCGACGACTTCCAGAAGCTGTTCCTCGCGGGCAAGCAGGCCTACGTCGACGCCGGGATCGACGTGCGCTACAACACCGAGGTCACGGCCATCGACAAGGCGCGCGCGAGCATCACCGTCGCCGGCGAGGGCGAGGGCGAGGGCGAGGTCCGGTACGACCAGCTCATCATCGCCACCGGGTTCGACTACGCAGACCCGGGCGTGCCCGGCGGCGACCTCGACGGCCTCTACTACGTCAAGAACATCCGCGAGGCCATGGAGTGGGACAAGGTCCTCGACACCGTGAAGCAGGCCGTGGTTGTCGAGGCCTCGCCGCTCGGGCTGGAGATGGTCACCTCGCTGGCCCACCGCGGGATCGAGACGCACCTGATCGACCCGAACCCGTGGGCGCTGGCCGAGATGGCGGACCCGGACATCATGGCCCCGGTCGAGGAGTCCTGGCGCGAGATGGGGGTGACCCTGCACTTCAACACCTCCCTCGAGGCCTTCCTCGGCGAGGGCAAGCTCCGTGCGGTGAAGACCTCCGCGGGCGAGCTGCCAGCCGACCTCGCGGTCGTGTGCACCCACAAGACGCCGAACAACGCGCTCGCCGCAGCCGCGGGTCTCAAGATCGGCTCCACCGGCGGGATCATCGTCGACGAGCGGATGGCGACGTCGGCCGACGGCGTCTTCGCCGCGGGCGACTGCACGGAGATCCCCCACGGCTTCACCGGCGTCCCGCTGCAAGGCCTCACCGGCAGCCATGCGTACGCGCAGGGCAAGGTGGCGGGGACGAACGCAGGCGGCGGGTCGCGGGCCTACCGGGCGGTGTACGTGCCGTGGGGCACGGTCGCGGGGAAGTGGGTCATCGGCGGCGCGTCGTTCGGCGAGACCACCGCCACCGCGCTGGGCATCCCGCACGTCGTCGCGCAGGCGGACGGCATCTCGCGGGCCCGGTACTACCCCGGCGTGCACAAGATCAAGGTCAAGCTGATCGCCGAGCCGGGGACGCTGCGCCTGATCGGGGCGCAGATGGTCGGCGGTGGCGAGGGGATCAAGGAGCGCGCCGACTTCCTCGCGATGGCCGTGAAGTTCGGTTTCACCCTGCACGACCTCTCGACCATGGAGAACGTCTACTCGCCACCGATCGGTGCGCTGAACGAGCCGATCGTGGTCGCGGCCACGAACGGCGTGAACGCGCTCGCGAAGACGAAGCGGGGCTGATGATGTCCTTCTCCGGGTGGCTGCGCTCGAACTCCCAGCATTACCTGCTCATCGCCGCGCACGAGCAGGTCGCGAAGCGCCACGGCACCGCTGGGCCCCGTGCCCCGCGAGGGCTCACCGATCTCTTCTGGCTGCGGATCTTCGCACCGGTGTACCGCGCGCTGCCCTGGCCGCTGCGCCACCGGGTGCTCAAGGCGATGCCGGGCAGCCACCGCAAGACCTGGGCGCCGCCACCCCGAACCCGGGGGCCGGCCGTCTAGTCGTACGTCACGCACGCAATTTCGTACCCAGGACACGACACAGAAATGGAGGCTCGCGGTGGCACAGATCGTGGGTGAGCGGGTTAGCAAGGGCGATGCGATTGTCGACTACGACGACAAGGTCTTCGAGGACATCAAGGCCGAGCCCGGTGAGAAGGCATTCATCCTGATGCACAGCGTGCCCTTCGAGGGCTCGGTCGGGCTGGTGAACATGCTCACCTGTACCCGCATCAACCGGAAGGGCTTCGACACCCACCTCGTCCTGTACGGACCCGGCTCGCTGATGGCCTCGGCCACCCGCGGGTACCCGACCGTGGGTGACGAGGCGTTCCCCGGCGCCATGTCCTACAACAAGCAGTTGCAGACCTTCATGGACGAGGGCGGCCACGTCTACGCGTGCCGGTTCTCCGCAGCGATGCTCTACGGCATGCGGGAGATCGACATGATGGAGGGCGTGAAGCCCATCAACCCCTTGGACGTGCTGGACTCCGTGCTCACCGCCCGGCGGGCGAATGCGCTGATCATGCAGACCTGGACGCTCTGAACGGTTGTCCGACACCGGTGGGGCGGAAGGAGCACGGTCGCGATCCTTCCGCCCCACCGGTGTCCGGTCCATGATGGACCACTCGAGGAGGTGAGGGACGGATGGACGGGATCGCCGACATGGGTGGTTCGCAGGGCTGGGGTGGTGCCTCGGTGCCCACAGCGGACGAGCCGCCGTTCGCCGAGCCGTGGGAGGGTCGGGCGTTCGCGCTGACCCTGCTCACGATGGGGCGGATCTCCGGGCAGAACCTCGACGCCTTCCGCCACGCGCTGGAGCGGCTGTCCCCCGATGACTACATGGAGGACGGTTACTACGGGCGCTGGCTCAACGCAGCGGAGCTGATGCTGCTCGACAGTGTCATCCTCGCGCCCGGTGCCGTCAACGCCCGCGTGCACCGGAACCAGGGAGAGCAGGTGGAGGAGCCCGCCGCCCCCGAGCCGAGGAAGCCCGACTACAAGGCCACCGCGGCTGGGTCCCTGCGCACGGTGGAGGCGGAGCCCCGGTTCGCCGTCGGCGACCGGGTCCGGGCCAAGGACATCAGTCCCGAGGGGCACACCCGGCTGGTGGGATACCTGCGCGGCCGCCGCGGCGTGATCCGGCGGATCCTGCCCGCCGCGTTGCTGCCCGACAGCCACGCGCACTTCCGCGGTGAGGACGCCCAGCACGTCTACTCGGTCGGCTTCGACTCCCAGGAGGTCTGGGGCCCCGACGCGGAGCCGTTCCGGCTCAGTGCCGACCTGTTCGAGAGCTATCTGGAGGCCGACTCGTGACGACGAGCGCACCGAACTCCGACCGCCTGTCGCCTGCGCTGCGCACCGAGGCGCTCGAGCAGCTCCTGACGGAGCGCGGGCTGGTCGACCCGGCGGTGATGGACAAGTTCATCTCCACCTACGAGAACGACGTGGGCCCGCTCAACGGCGCCAAGGTCGTCGCGAAGGCGTGGACCGACCCGGAGTACAAGCAGCGGTTGCTCGACGAGGGCACCGCGGCGATCAAGGAGCTGGGTTTCAGCGGCCCGCAGGGCGAGCACATCGTGGTGTTGGAGAACACCGCGGCGGTGCACAACGTGGTG
>Ga0183260_10002558_pt1 | contig 15023 bp, 14 predicted proteins | sample AntDrymUQ4972206_2_FD_129768 | JGI IMG/M metagenome (GOLD analysis project Ga0183260, IMG submission 129768) | Polar desert sand microbial communities from Dry Valleys, Antarctica - metaG UQ497 (22.06) (version 2) (version 2) | ecosystem: Environmental > Terrestrial > Soil > Desert | place... | reverse complement strand
CACGCGTTACGACGACCGACGAAACTATCGGGAGGTTCGTTGTGACAATTGCGGTAGCGTCGAGCGCATCGAGCGCTTCGCCGGACGCGGGGAATCGACCGGAACAGGCGCCGTCATTGGCGCGGTGGTGGGCGGCGTTGCAGGCAACCAGATCGGCGACGGAAGTGGTCGAACCGCTGCCACGGTTGCGGGCGCTGTCGCGGGTGGCGTCATCGGCAATGAAATCGAGAGAAATCGCAACACCGACGGCTTCGAAGTTTACGTGCGCACGGACGATGGTCGTACTCTGATTACGCGCCAGAGCGACCTCGAAGGAATCCGCGAAGGCGACCGGGTACAAGTACGCGGCGATCGGGCGTATTTGTTGCGGAGGTGATGTCGCTGCTGATGCGATGATCGCACATGGACGTGCGAAGGGGATGAGCCATGGCGGCTTTCCCGTTGGTCGAATCGATACGTTCGACTGGCGCGAGAGGAGCGCTACTCGCACCGCACCGAGGCGCCCAGGTACCGGCGTGACCTTGAGCGCACTTAGAAGCTAGTGGTGGCGACCCCCGCCGGCCGAACCCCGGCACCCGCATCGCTCGCTACCGTTGCTCCCTTCCGGGCCTGGCGGGATTTGCGAACTAGCGTCGCGGGGAACCGACGGGAGTCACCGTAGAAGACTCCATCGAACTGGCACCGGCACGACCAGACGTCCTTCGCCAGAGCACGATCGAACAACTGCATGGCGGAGAGAGAGGGATTCGAACCCTCGATACGGGGATAAGCCGTATACACACTTTCCAGGCGTGCTCCTTCAACCGCTCGGACACCTCTCCGTTTTTTCGTCCAGACCTCGATCTTGGCGGTAGTCGCGCGCAGCTGCACCGGCAAAGTGCAGCAATCGATGACGGGCCGGGACTTTACTGCAAGCTGCCTTGCACCCGCAATGAAAAAGCCACGACGCGTCGCGCCGTGGCTCTGGGGAGGCTAGCGCGTGGGCATTGAATCTACCCAGTCGCGCGTTGCGCACTCAACGGCCGTCGCGGTCCGCATCACCAGGCAAGCGCCTTTCCACGCCGTGCCACGCATCGCGAGTTGCCTGTTTCGCGTCAGTCCATGCCAGCGAGGAGTTGCCTTTCACCTTGTCCCAATTGCGCCCAAGGTCGTCCTCGACTTCATCCCACTTCCGCCCGCTATGCAGCGCACGCGATTCCCATCCGTACCGGTACGCAGGATTGTAGTGATCGTAGGCTTTCGAAGCGTCCACGTACGGACGGCTCTTGTAGTTGTTACGCCAGTACTCGTCCTCGATGGTGGGATCGATCGCTTCGGCGACGCCTTTGCCCGCCAAGCCACCTGCGACGCCACCGACCACCGCGCCGACCACCGTGCCGACCGGACCTGCGATTGAACCTATCGCCGCGCCCGTGGCTGCTCCGCCGGCTGCGCCGACGCCGGTTCCGATGGGATGGGCGCCCTTCTCGCCCGTAATGGGATCGCGATTTTCGCTGCTCATGATTTTCTCCAAATTTCAAATGGGTGCGAGCACGTCGACGCGTCTTCGTGCTCGCTGCCGTCGATGATCGATAACTGATGAGACATCGCGGCTTTCAAGACCCTAACCGTTCAACCCGTCACGGCAGCGTGCAGGCTCTCGAATCTGGTCAACCAACGTTCACCGGCATGAATGAGTTCCCGGTTCGACTCGCTCCGGAAAATCCGGGGTCGGCATTCGGCACGGCGACTCCGTATGCTGATCGACGCGGCTGCCTGCGCTGCGCTGGGACGTGTCCGCGCTGGGACGTGTCCGACCATCCGGGGAAACTTGAATGAGCGCTCTTGAAGTCATCAAACGCAACGCGGGCTTGTTCATCCTCACCCTGATCGTCGGCGGTTTTATCGTCATTCTGGGTCTCAATTTCGTCGTGTCCGACAAAGTCGAGCGCACGCCGGACCATTTGTATGGCGTGGAAGACCCGCAGTTCCAGCATGAGATGTCGCTTTTTTTCGGGACGCCGATCGTCGACGGCAATCAGGTCGACTACCTGCACAATGGCGACGAGATATTCCCCGCGATGCTCGGAGCGGTGCGGGAGGCCGAGCATTTCATCGCCTTCGAGACCTACATTTACTGGTCGGAGCAAATCGGCCGCGAATTCGCCGACGCGCTATCGGAGCGAGCTCGCGCGGGAGTGCCCGTCCACGTTGTGATCGACGCGGTGGGCAGCAATAGCATGGACGAGAACTTGCTCAAGGCCATGCAGCGGGCTGGCGTCCAGTTGCACCTGTATCGGCCGCTGCACTGGTACAACCTTGCGCGCATCAACAATCGTACCCACCGCAAACTCCTGGTAGTCGACGGCCGGATCGGATTCACGGGTGGCGTCGGAGTGGCGGACCAGTGGCTTGGCAACGCCCAGGATCCCAAGCACTGGCGCGACGCCCATTTTCGCGTGCAGGGACCCGCGGTGCTGCAGATGCAGGCAGTCTTCAATGACAACTGGCTTCAGGCGACCGGCAAAGTCCTGCACGGCCCAACCTACTTTCCCCCCACCGTTTCTGCAGGCTCCGCCCGAGCACAAACGTTCTCGAGCTCGCCCAGTTCCGGCAGCGACAGCATGCGGCTCATGTATCTCATGGCGATAAGCTCGGCGACGCGCGAAATCGACATTGCGGCTTCGTACTTCGTCCCGGATCATCTGACTCGTGCGACCATGATCGCCGCACTGCGAAGAGGCGTGCGCATCCGAATCGTCCTGCCGGGCGAACATATGGATGCGGAGCTGGTGCGGCATGCGTCGCGTGCACACTGGGGACCGCTGCTGCGTGAAGGCGCCGAGATTTACGAATACCAGCCCACCATGTTCCACACCAAGGTGATGACGGTCGACGGGATCATGACGACGGTCGGTTCCACCAATTTCGATGCCCGATCATTCGGCCTCAATGACGAAGCCAACCTCAATGTTTACGACACTTCTTTCGCCGCGCGCATGCAGGCGGTTTTCGAAGAAGACATGAAGCGATCGCGGCGCGTGACGTATGACATGTGGCGCACGCGGCCGTGGAAGGAACGCCTGGAAGAGCGCCTGGCGGAGCCTTTCAGTTCGCAGCTCTAGACACAGAGCCTCGATCGGAACGCCGCTGGCCTTTTCGCGGTTGCGCGCCAATGTGTCCGGTTTGGTTGACATATTTTTTCGTGACGGTCGTCACAATTCAAATCATGAATTTCAAATGATTCGCGCGAAATTTTCATGTTGCGCCGCACTCAAGAGTGACCATTAGCGTCGCTTGCGAGCAGAACTTGCGGACTGTGACGGCGTTCGCCTTTTGTTGCGTTGCAGCACACTTCGGAATTTGCAACCGTCCACGGCATCGCTCCCGCCCGTTGACGCCAACTGCACGAAGCGTACTGTCAGCCCGCCGTTGCAATACGGACGGCGCGTACAGGCCCGTTTCTTTTCGTCGTAGTCCTTTCGTGTGCATGCGCCTGGATGCCAGTCATCCGTGCCAGCGGAGTGCGGTTCGAACGCGCACGGAAGATGTCACCCGGCTTCGCCTCGCGGCGATCAACCAAAATCAATTGGGGACTCCATGACTGTTACAGCCCGACGTAGTGCAAGCATCAATCCGCTGGTTCTGGCCATCACGCTTGGCTTGGGATTTGGCTCGGCGGCTTTCGCGCAATCCAGCAATGGCAACGAGAACGGGATCCGCCCCGCAGTCGCGCCGGTCGACATTCGCGATTCGATCTCCCGATTCATCATCCGCTACAACGAAGGCACGCCACAGCGCGCTTCCGAACAGGAAGGCGCCAGAGCCTCCGTCGACAATGCAGCGCGCGCGGGTTTCTCCGCGCAGCACCTGCGTCGTCTCGGCGTTGAAGCTGACGTGGTCAGGCTCGATCGCTCGCTTTCGAGAGGCGAAGCCGAGTCCTTCATGCGTCTTGTACTTCTCGACCCGAGCGTCGAATACATCCACATCGACGAACTCATGCAGGCCGTGTTGACCCCCAATGACACGCGTTACAACGAGCAGTGGCACTACTTCGAGGCGACGGGCGGCATCAACGCGCCAGCGGCGTGGGATGTGGGGACGGGCTCCGGAACGGTGATCGCGGTACTCGACACCGGCATCACAAGTCACACCGACCTCAACGCCAATGTCGTGGCGGGCTACGACATGATTGCCGACACCGCCGTGTCCAACGACGGCAATGGACGCGATTCCGATCCGTCCGATCCCGGTGACTGGACCACGGGCCAATGCGGCCCCGCTTCCAACTCGAGCTGGCACGGCACGCACGTGGCGGGTACCGCGGCCGCGGTCACGAACAACTCTTCGGGCGTCGCGGGCGTGGCCTACAACGCCAGGATCATGCCGGTGCGCGTGCTCGGCACCTGCGGCGGCTACACCTCCGACATCGCCGATGGCATCACTTGGGCATCGGGCGGCGCGGTCAGCGGCGTGCCGACGAACAGCAACCCGGCCGAGGTCATCAACCTCTCGCTGGGCGGCAGCGGTGCGTGCGACAGCACGACTCAAAACGCGATCAACGGCGCCGTAGGCCGCGGCACCGTGCTGGTGATCGCTGCCGGCAACAGCAACGCCGACGTGTCGGGTTTCAATCCGGCGAACTGCAGCAACGTCATCGCGGTGGCTTCGACCGATCGCAACGGCGCACGGTCGAGCTTTTCCAATTACGGCACGCTGATCGATATCTCCGGTCCAGGATCCGGAATCCTCTCCACGCTCAACTCGGGCACCCAGGGACCGGGCACCGCGAGCTACGCGTCGTACAACGGCACATCCATGGCCGCGCCGCACGTGGCGGGCGTGGTCGCGCTGATGCAGGCGCGCTCCGTCAAAACCCCGGCGCAGGTCGAGACCAATCTCAAGAGCACGGCACGGGCCCTGCCGGGCGCATGCTCGGGCGGCTGCGGGGCTGGCATCGTCAATGCGCGCGCGGCCTCGGACGCCAACGCGGGCACGCCGCCGCCAAGCGGGACGCTCACCAAGGGCGTGGCGGTCACCGGCCTCGGCGCGAGCACCGGCGCCTCCCTCAATTACACGATGGTGGTGCCGGCGGGTTCGACGAACCTGACCTTCACGACGTCGGGTGGGACGGGCGACGCCGACATGTACGTCAAGTTTGGGTCGGCACCGACCGACACGGTCTACGACTGCCGTCCGTATCTTTCGGGCAACGCCGAGAAGTGCACGTTCGCCGCACCATCCGCGGGTACGTACTACGTTCGCCTCAAGGCCTACAGCACCTTCTCCGGCGTCTCCCTGGTCGGCGACTATTCGACCAGCGGTGGCCAGTCGTTCTGGGAGAACCAGACCGACTTCACCATCAACGACAATGCCACGGTCGACAGTCCGATCACGGTCAGCGGTCGCACCGGCAACGCTCCAAGCACCCTGCAGGTGGGCGTCACCATCTACCACACGTACAAGGGTGACCTGAAGGTCGACCTCGTGGCGCCGGATGGGACGCTGTACAACATTCACAACCGCACGGGTAGCAGCACCGACAACGTCATCGGCACGTTCACGGTGAACGCTTCGAGCGAATTGGCGAACGGTACGTGGAAGCTGCGCGTCAACGACAACGCCGCTGGCGATGTCGGCCGCATCGACAAGTGGAGCCTGCAGTTCTGAGGGACTGCAATTTTTGGATGAGTCAAGGAAACCCCGGCTTCGCCGGGGTTTCTTTTTGTCCGGGGCAAGTTTTCGATTCATTGCGAGCGATCAGGCAGCAGACTCGCGCCTTCACATTGCGCTTATGCCCCCTCGATCAAGGTCACGATCGGATCGCAATGTCATGGAGCGATCTCCGCCCAAACCCGGACCCTTCGCATGCGCCGTAGACAATTGATTCTTGCGCTGGCGTCTGCGAGCACACTGACGGCAATCGGAGCTTGCGACCGGCACGCCGTTGCTTATGCGGCCTCGGCGACGCAAATGCGTAGCGTGGGTGACTTTCCATCGCTCGCCAGGACCAAGGACCAGTGGCGCGTGGTGTTGCCGCCGAATCGTTTCGCTGTGCTGTTCGAACACGCCACGGAGCGTCCTTTCAGCAGCCCGCTCGACCGGGAAAAGCGCTCCGGAACTTTCATCTGTGCGGCTTGCCGATTGCCGTTGTTCCGTTCGAGCGACAAATTCGACAGCGGAACTGGCTGGCCGAGCTTCACTCGCGCCATACGCAAACGCACCGCCACGAGTCGCGACCTCAAATTAGTCCTGCCGCGGGTTGAGTATCACTGCGCCCGTTGCGGCGGCCATCAGGGTCATGTGTTCGACGATGGTCCACCGCCGACCGGGCAACGCTGGTGCAACAACGGTCTTGCGCTCGATTTCGTCCCCAGTGGCGAAAAGCTCCCGCCGCTTGTCATCTGAGATGCGAAACGGCCTACGTCCCCGATGTTAAGCCGAGAGTCTGGTGTCCATTGCTAGGGTGCGATTCGAACTGGGGCGCGGTTCGCCTGGGTGCCAACCGTGCGGATTTTTCACCTGCGGAGAATGGGACATGAAAATCAAGACAAACGTGGCGGTGCTGTTTCTGGCATTGGTTGCAGCCGGTGCATTGGCCGAAGACGGCAGCGCGGTGTATCCGACCGAAGGCGGCAATCTGACCGTGACGTATGGGCAGCCTGCGCCGCGCGATTACGGCCCGCGTCCCGAGTTTGGCGCGCTGGACTCCGACGACAGCGGCTCGATCGACGTCTCCGAAGCAAGGACCTATGGCTTGCTGGACGTTGATTTTGATCACGCCGATCAGAACGGCAATGGTGGCGTTTCGTCGCGCGAATATGCCATCTGGCCACGTAATCGCTGAATTCGACAGGAGCCAGCGTGTGCGTTCTCGCCTTCGCCGGCTACGGGCAGCTGCTGGGCAACGTTGCTGTCCTCGGCTGACCTCCTTTGCCCGGCCAGCGAACTTCGGTTGGAAGTAGCGGCAAATGAGCCGATGGATTTGGGGAATGGGCGCCGTCGTGGCCGCGATAGCGGTTCTCCTGGTGGTGCGTAACTCGCCGCGCGCTATTCCTGCGGGTCACGGCGAAGGCCATCAGGAGTCGCCGCGAATGCCCGGATGGCAGTCGGCGGCCGCACGCGCGGATGCGCGCTTCGACACCGTCAAGCAACGTATCCTGGAAAGGTACGGTGTGGATCGGCCCGGATACATTGCGGCCTACCGCGGTTTCGCCGACGCTTCAGGCTGCGAAATGATGGGGCGAGTGCTCGCCTCGCCTCCGCCCAAATTGCCTGATACCCACGGCAACAAGTGGAAGAACCTGCGAGAGCAATGGGCGCGCTTCGAGAGCGACGAGGTGCCGGGCGTCACCGTTGAAGTCACGTGCAACGGTCGAACGCAGCAGACAGTCACCGACGCCGAGGGTTACTACCGGGTGCGTATCCCCATGCCTCCACCCGAGGAACGCAATCTCTGGAGACGGGGCGACGTGTCGATCCCCGGGTCCATGCTCTCGGCCCAACACGAAATCCTCGCAGTCAGCGATGAAGCGAAGTTTGGCATCGTTTCCGACATTGACGATACGGTTCTCGACAGTCAGGTGGTCGACTGGAAGTCTTCCGCAAGACTGACCTTTCTGCACAACGTCAGGACCCGCAAGCCACTGCCCGGCGTGGCTCAACTCTATCGGAGCCTGCAGAAAGGCCACGCCGATGTGCCGGTAAACCCGCTTTTCTACGTGTCGAGTTCCCCCTGGAATCTCTACGATCTGCTGGAGACTTTTCTGTCTCTCAACGAAATTCCTCCAGGACCGATCCTGTTGCGAGATCTCGGGGTGGAACCAGCATATTTCATAAAATCAAAGGGTCACGGGCATAAGCTCGAAAACGTGCGAAAACTGTTCGCCCACTATCCGCAGCTCAAGTGGGTCCTCGTCGGCGACTCCGGACAAGCCGATGCGGAGATCTACGCCGAAGCGGCCCGGGAATTTCCGGATCGTGTTCTGGCCATCTACATCCGCGACGTCGATCCGGATACGGATTCCGTGTTCGACCAGGGGGTCGACAAGATCAGGTCCACGGTGGCCGGTGTTCCCATGCTGCGCGTGCGCGACAGCGACGCGATTGCCGAACATGCACGGTCACTCGGTCTGATGCCCCCTGTGCAGGTTGCCATGGTCGAAGCAGAAGTCGCGCGAGACGAAGCATCCCCTCCCCAAGTCGAGCCGCCATCGTCCTGATCGTTCGGGTCAACGCAATGTCATTTGTAGGCGCATCAAAGCGTTGCGCAACTTGTTTGAAGTGTATTCAATGAACTGGACAAGCCTCAGGTGAGTACGGCGCCCAGATCACCGCCGATTTTTTCAGGTGCGTCGGTCGGCGCGTAGCGCGCCACGACCTTGCCTTCCTTGTCGATCAGGAACTTGGTGAAATTCCACTTTATGCCCGAACTGCCAAGGAAACCGGACTTCTGCAGCTTCAGCCATTGCCACAGTGGGTGAGCATGGGGCCCGTTGACTTCCACCTTCGCGAACAGGGGAAACGTCACGTCGTATGAAAGAGAACAGAAGTTGCGGATTTCCTCGGCGTCGCCCGGTTCCTGGTGCCCGAACTGGTCGCAGGGAAATCCGAGAACCACTAAGCCTTCGTCCTTGTGCTCGCGATACAGTTTTTCGAGTCCCGCGTACTGCGGAGTGAAGCCGCATTTGGAAGCGACGTTGACGATCAGAAGCGCCTTGCCGCGAAATTCGTCCAGCGACTGTGTCTTCCCATCAAGGGTGTCAGCGGAAAAATCAAAGGCGTTCATGACGGGCTCCCCGGCGATGGCATGAGCACAATCTAGCGCAATCGCCGTGGGCGGTGACAACGGGCCCTCCGCGGCGGCAGACATGAAAAAGCCCCGGTCGTTGCCGACCGGGGCTCGAATGACGCATCAGCGTGAGCTGATCGGTGTGGGGCGATTAAACCGCCTGTACCTGATCCGCCTGCAGGCCTTTCTGGCCCTTGACCACGATGAAGCTGACCTTCTGGCCTTCCTGCAGCGAACGGAAACCGTTGCCCTGGATGGCGCGGAAGTGCACGAAGAGATCTTCGCCGCTCTCGGGGGTGATGAAGCCAAAGCCCTTAGCGTCGTTGAACCACTTTACGGTACCAGTCTGACGATCCGACATGAAACAAACTCCTTGAAACAGTTGAAAACGATACGCGATGACGAACCCTCGAAATCGCGACTGAGTTGCAAGGAGTGAGCGATGTGACGATGAAGCGGATCGTAGATCTACCGCATCGGGTCACGATTCACAGTGACCCATGCAAACACAGTGGACGCACCATACCGGAAACGCCCGGGAATGCAAAAGCCCTACCTGCACCGTTCAGCCCGCGTTGACCGCCGCCCGCCCTACTGCCGCGGGTCGATGAGCCCGTGGCGCAGCGCGAGTCGAGTGAGGGCGACGTCGTTGTCGACGCCGAGCTTTTCAAAGACCCGGTACTTGTGCGTGGCCACTGTCTTGGGCGTGATGCACAGTCGTTTGGCGATCCGGGGCATCGATTCGCCGCTGGCAATCAGGATGGCGATCTCGAGTTCGCGGGGCGTGAGGTTTTCGAACGGTGATCTCGCACCCTCGAGGGCCTGAAGCGCCAGCAGGCGCGCGATGTCGACGCTCAGATAGCGCTGGCCGTCCGCGACCTGCCTTACCGCCTTCACCAGTTCCTCCTTGGGACATGCCTTGGTGACGTAGCCCGCCGCACCGGCTTCCAGAAGGCGGCGCGCGAACAATTCATCGCCGCTCGCGGTCACCGCCAGTATCCGGCTTTGGGGTTGTCCGCGAAGGATGCGCTGCGTGCACTCGAGTCCGGAAATACCCGGCATCTGTACATCCATCAGCACTACATCGGGCTGTAGCTGGCGCGACAGCTGGATCGCCGTCTCGCCGTTGTCCGCTTCTCCCACGATCTCGATGTCGGTCGTCTGGCCCAGGATGAGGCGGAAACCCGCGAGCACCATGGCGTGGTCATCGACGAGCAGAACTTTGATCATCGTTCGCGCAATCCGTGCGGCAACTCAGTCACATCGTGTGCGTCAGGCGATCGGCGCTAAGGGCGCCCGCAAGTATTCCCTCGATCTTCCCCTTTGCAGTCTCGCCATCGGCCGCGGCGTTGAACTGCACGCCGATACCTGCGGTCCGGTTGCCTTGCGCGCCGGGTGGCGTCACCCAGATCACTTTTCCCGCCACTGGCAGGCGGTCCTTGTCTTCCATCAGGGAAAGCAAGAGGAACACTTCGTCGCCGAGGTGATAGCGCTTCGCGGTCGGAACGAACAAGCCGCCGCCATTCACGAAGGGCATGTAAGCGTTGTATAGCGCGCCCTTGTCCTTGATCGACAATGACAGGATGCCTTGCCGTGGCGTACCCCCCGTGACCGTATTCATGTTCAAGCCCTCAACTTGGACCGCGTCATCGATCGCGGCACCCACTGCCGCAACCACTCCACCAACAGCAACTCATGTCGCAGGGGCGCGGAAAGCCGCGCGCGCAGGCGGCCGAGCTGATCGAACCAGTCGCTAAGCTGCGCTACTTCGAGGTATCCGGTCAAGCGGCGCATGCGGGCGTCTGCCGATTCCATGCCTCCCGCCAGCGTTCGCATGGAAATCCGGATGAATTGCAGGGCGATGTCCAGACGTGCTTCGAGATGCGCGTCGCCGGACCAGCGCCGAGCGATTTCACTTGCGGAGCCAGCGGCCGTGCACATGGCCAGAAGATCCTCCAACACGCCGTCTGCCATGCGTTCGTTGCGCGCAATCGAGAGCGCTTCGCCGGGGTTGCCCGCGGCCAGCTCGATTGACCGGATCGCTGCATCTCTGGCGACCTGCTGTCCGAGCATCCACTCCAACACCTGGTCTGGCTGGGGCATCCGCACGTCCAGCCGCTGGCAGCGACTGCGAACGGTCGAGAGCAGCCTGGAGGGTTGGTCTGCCACGAGTAGCATCACTACTGCGGCCGGTGGTTCCTCCAGGGTCTTGAGCAGTGCGTTGGCGCTGCTGGTGTTGAGCGCGTCAGCCGGGTCGACGAGCGCGATGCGGCGGCCTCCCGAATGACTCGATTGGGCGAGGCGCTCGCTCAACGAGCGTACTTGTTCGATTACGATCTCGGTGCGCGGATTGCCGCGATCGTTGAGTTCAAGTCCGACTCGATATAAATCCGGATGCGTGCCCGCCCTTCGCAAGTGGCAGCCCCGGCACTGACCGCAGGCGTCACCGCCCGGTGCGCGGTTCTGGCACAGCACTACGCCCCCGATTCGCTCTGCGAGATCCCGCTTGCCAAGACCGGCGGGTCCGCCGATGAGCCAGGCATGGCCGAGGCGGGATGCGTCGAGCGCATCGATGAAGCGACCAAAGGGGACGGCGAGCCAGTTCGCGCTCATTGGATGATCCCGCTTCCTGACGGACACGCATCGGCCAGCAGGCCGGTAATCGACGCGACGGCAGCGTCGGCGACGTGCTCCGGCGCTTGACTGGCATCGAGCACCCGGAATCGTAGTGGTTCCGACTTCGCACGGGCCAGATACACCGAACGGACGCGTTCGAAGAAGCCCGCGTCCTGCAACTCGATCCTGTCTGTCGAGTTGCCACGAGACGCAATGCGCGCATGGCCTTCCCGCACGCTTAGATCCAGCAGCAAGGTGAGGTCCGGTCGCATGCGCACGACCCGACTCTCGAGGTCTTCAATGAGCCGCATGTCCATGCCGCGGCCGCCACCCTGGTAGGCGAACGACGAATCGGTGAAACGATCGCTCAATACCCAGGCCCCGCGTGCCAGCGCCGGTTCAATGACTTCGCGCACAAGTTGGGCGCGGGAGGCAAACATGAGCAACAGTTCGGTGGCGTCGTCGAGCGTGGTATGCCTCCGGTCGAGCAGGATGGCGCGCATCGCCTCGCCGGCCGCTGTACCTCCCGGCTCGCGCGTCTGCACGACCTCGATTTGCGCGCCCTCTATCGCCTGGCGCACGCGCGAGATCACGGTGCTCTTTCCCGCGCCCTCGCCGCCTTCGAAGGAAACGAACCGGCCGCGCCTCACTTTCGTCCCAGCTGGAATCGCGCGACCGCCGCATTGTGATCTGCAAGCGTGGCAGTGAATTCATGACTGCCGTCGCCGCGCGAGACAAAGTACAGCTCGTCGCCGGGCTCGGGGTCCACCGCGGCCGCAAGTGCGGCGGAGCCCGGTAACGCGATCGGCGTCGGCGGGAGTCCGGCTCGGGTATAGGTGTTGTAGGGCGTGTCGGTTTCCAGGTGTGTGCGCGTGATGTTGCCCGCATACGCTTCTCCGATCCCGTAGATGACGGTGGGATCGGTTTGCAACAGCATGCCGAGCTCGAGCCGCCGCGCGAAGACCCCGGCGATCCGGCGGCGTTCGGTCGCGACGCCCGTTTCCTTCTCGATGACCGACGCCAGCACCAGCGCTTGTTCGGGCGTGGCGATCGGAAGGTCGACGGTGCGCCTGGACCAAGCGGCGGCGAGCTCGCGATCCATGGCGGCGGCGGCGCGCTTCAGGACGTCAAGATCACTCTCGCCACGCACGAACGCGTACGTCTCCGGCAGGAATCGTCCTTCGGGGTGCACGTCGGGCTTGCCCACATCGCGCATGAGTGTTGCATCGTCGACGCCCGCGAGGGTCTGTCGCAGATCGACCCGGCGCGCGAGCGCACCGCGCAAATCGCGCACATTCCAGCCCTCCACGATCGTGAATCGATATTGGCGCACGCGTCCTTCGTGCAGCTGGCGCAGCAACGCCGCAGGCGCCGTCCCGGGAGCCACCTCATATTCGCCCACCTGCAGGCGCGTCGCGGTGCCGCTGCGCCACCCGAGCATGCGCCAGTACCAGGGATGCGAGCCGGTCATCCCGAGTGAGGTCAGCTTGTTCACCACGCGTGCAAACGAATCGCCGCGTTGCACTTCCAGCACACGCGGTGCGTCGCCGATTGCCAAGGGCGATGCCAGGAAGCGTTGGTAGTCGAACCACAGCCACGCGACACCTGCGAGCGCCGCCGTCAACAATAGCAATCCCAGTGAGCGCATCACCTTCATGGAATCAATCCGGCGCAAGAAATGAGTCCCGCCCGTCGCGCACGCGCAAGCCACGTCCGCGTCACCGGCCCCACTGCGACAGGCCGGTCTTCGATGGCGGCGATCGGGCGGATTCCGCGCACGGCATTGGTCACGAACACTTCGCTGGCCCTTTCGATGTCGGCGCGCAGGATAGCCCGAATGCCGATGCTCCCGTCCGCTTCCAGCATCCATCCACGAAAAACGCCAGCGACGCCGCACTCATCGAGCGCAGGGGTCACGAGGGAGCCGTCGATCACCGCGAATACATTGCCGGCCGTTGCGCCGACAACGTGCCCCGCACCGTCCAGCAACAATCCTTCGTCCCACTCCGATCCCGACCACTCCGCGCGCGCCAGCACCTGCTCGAGTCGATTCAGGCTCTTGATCCCCGCCAGGCGCGGCTGACGAGCCACGCGCAAATCGCACCATCTCACGCGCAACGGCGCTTCATCAGGCGGCGGCAATGCAGCGGACGTCCAGCAGCGGTGAATCGCACGCGAGGCGGCGGAGTCATATCCCCAGCTCTTCGCGTCGCGCCATACCAGCAACTTGAGAACGGATTCGGCCTGCTCCTCCGCGAGACGATCGCGTTCGGAAGCCAGTAGCATTTCATCGGGCGAATCCATCCCCAGTCTGGCACAGCCATTCGCCAGCCTTGCCACATGATGCGGCCAGAGCGCAACGCTTCCGGCGCTCACCCGCATCGTTTCGAACAGCCCGTCCCCGTAGGCGAGGCCACGGTGAATGCGATCGAAGCCCGCAAATTCCTTGCCGTCGAGTAGCGTGACAGGGCTCAAGGACAGGGTTCCAGTGCCCTTAACAGGCCCCTTGCCTTTGCGCGCGTCTCCTCAAGCTCGGACTGTGGGATCGAGTCCGCGACGATGCCGGCGCCGGCGCGAAAATGCGCGTCTGCGCCCTGGCCCTCGAGCGTTCGAATGAGTATGTTGAGGTCCATCGCCCCGTTGTTGCCGAGCCATCCCAAGGATCCCGTGTATGCGCCCCGGCCTTCGACTTCGAGATCGCCGATGATCTGCATGCAGCGCACCTTCGGCGCTCCCGTAATCGTTCCACCGGGGAACACCGCACGGATCACGTCAATCGGTGTCACGTCGTCGCGCAACCGGCCGCGTACGCTGGAAACGATGTGATGCACGTGCGCATAGGTCTCGAGCGTCATCATCTCGTCGACAACGATGCTGCCGGCCTCGCATACCCGCCCGAGATCGTTGCGTTCGAGATCGACGAGCATGACGTGTTCCGCCCTTTCCTTCGGGTGCGCGAGGAGTTCTTTGCGCCTCGCGATATCGTCGTCGCCGGGATGCCGAGGTCGGGTGCCAGCGATGGGACGCGTGCTGACTTCACCCGCGTCGATCGCAACCAGGCGCTCGGGAGAGGAGGAAACGATCCAGCGGCCGCGCCACTGCAGCAGGGCCGCAAATGGCGAGGGATTCTCCGTGCGCAAGGCGAAGTGCAGGTCGGCAGCGCGTGGCGGCTGCGAGAATCGCACGTCCCAGCGACGCGAGAGATTGACCTGGAAAACGTCTCCCGCGGCGATAAGTTCGCGCGCCGCAGCAACAGCCACCAGAAAGCGTGAGTCCGGCGCTTCACTCACGTCGACTGCGGGCAACGCTCCGGGTACGAATGACCTCGCGAGTCCGAGTTCGACCTTGAGCGACTCGATCAGGTCTTCGCGCCCCGGCTCCGCCACCAACCAGGTGCAGTCGAGCATCCGGTCCACCGCGATGGCGGCCGGGCATCGCAGCGCCAGTGCGGTCGGCATCGCCGTGGGGGCGGCAGGTAGCTGGAGGATCGGCTCGCAGATCATCGCCATTTCGTAGGCGAGGAAGACCACCCAGCCGCCACCGAAGGCCGGAAAGGCAGGCGGAACCGGATAGCGTGCACGCGCGTCGGTCGAGTGCGACAGTCGATCGGCCAGCGTCGAGAGAAACTCCGCACCCT
>Ga0183260_10002557_pt1 | contig 15025 bp, 10 predicted proteins | sample AntDrymUQ4972206_2_FD_129768 | JGI IMG/M metagenome (GOLD analysis project Ga0183260, IMG submission 129768) | Polar desert sand microbial communities from Dry Valleys, Antarctica - metaG UQ497 (22.06) (version 2) (version 2) | ecosystem: Environmental > Terrestrial > Soil > Desert | place... | reverse complement strand
CTTTTCGAGGTGACATCTATATTCCGTTCGGCCGAGTTCTCGGTAAGCGGTATTTTCGGTACGTAGGTGACGACGTACGAGGCGTCGATCATCTTGGCGACTAGCGATGATTTTTCGACCATTTCATCGAGCGAGGTCGGTACGATCATTTCGCCGTTTGTGTTTTCGGCAATTCTTTCGAGCTGAGTCTCGGTGCGTTCGAGATCGGCTTTGCGGGCTTTTAGCCGTCGCAGCATCGTGCGATCAAGATTGATGGTTTTGAATTTCGGAGCAGTCGCAATATCGCGAACGCCGTTCGGCAGCTGCGCGGCGACCTCGGGTGGCAAAGCGCTCGGCGGCGGCGTGTTTGAAGCGCTTTTCGTTCGCGGCGTTATATCTGTCGCCTCCATCTGCGTGTAGCTGATGACGTGTACGCTGATATCGGTCGAGAGGAGCCTGTTCAGAGCACGCGTCTTTTCGCCGACATCAACCGTGCTGTCGGTGCCGTCTGTGATCAAAACGAGATGCTTGTTGTCCAAGCCGCTTTTCATCAGAAAATCGATTGACTTGTTGACCGCATCGACAAACATCGAACGCCGGCCGAACTTTGTCCGGCCGATTGCTTTTAGCGTTTCCTCCTTATTGTCGGTCCACTCTGAAACAATCTCGGTCGTGTCCGAATACTGCAAAACGGCGATCATATCGCCCGGCCGAAGAGCCGTGACTATGCCGCGTGCAGTCCGCCGCGTTTGGTCAAGACTTTTGACCTGTCGCATTTCGCCGCCGGTGTCCATGACTATCAAAACAGTTGCCGGGATCCGCCGCACACTCGTTGGCTGGTGAAGAATATTGTTTTCCGTGATCACCACATCGCGTTCTTTAACGTCGCCCACAAATTTTCCTTCTTCGTCAAAAGCGAGTACGTTGAGTTTAACTTCCTCGGTCATCACTCGGACCGATTCGTCGTCCTTAGGCGTGGGAGGCGGGCTCGGCGCGACCCGGCGGCTCTGGCCAAGCGCACTCGCGGCAATGATCGCGATAAGCGGCAGTGAAAACCCAATTTTGCGAAACGACATAATTAGCACCCAAAAAGATGAGATGCGGGAAAGCGTTTTGCATTTGCTTTCCGGCGTCGGCACAACTTCCGTAACATTTATGTTTACCGATTCAAAGCGTAGGATGTTTTGCCACAAAATCGAGCAGCTTTCCTACATATTCTCGAAAGTTTGGACAGGCAATGCCGTGTCTTGCGAGAAGCTGATCGGCAATCGAAGTATCATACGTTTGGGCAATAAAAAAGTACGGAACCGCGTAAAGCGGCAGGCCGCTTATGGGCGGCGAAATGCTCATGCTCAGCGTTTTTCTTACGAGCAGCGGCGGCGGTGTCACAAGCGACCTCTTGCCCGACAGCTTTTCGGCTATCGCATCGAAAAGTTCGGATGTGGTTAACGGATGCGGATCAGCCAAAGCGATGGTCTTGCCAACCGCTTGCTCGTCAACCGACAAAGCCGCAATTCCATCCACGACGAAATCAACGGGCACGAGATTGAGGCGAACGTCCGCGTTTCCGACATTCACGAATCGCAGCAGCCAGGGAGCTTTTCGCAGATAGTGGATCAGATAATATATACCGTCATATTTCGCCGTTTCGCCTGTGCTGGAATCGCCCACGACGACCGAAGGCCGGAAGATAGTTACCGGTATTTCTTCCTTTAGAGTTTCGACTTCAATCTCGGCCAGATACTTGGTCTCTTCGTAATAGTTGCGAAAACCGACGTCGTGTTGCAGCTCGGTTTCCAAAATCTCGCCGGTTCGCCGTCCGGCAACGTAACACGTCGAGACATAGTTATAACGATTCAACCCCTGGATCGAGCGAGCGAATTCGTTAACGTTTTTCGTTCCTTCAAGGTTTACGGCCCGAGCGAGCTTTTGGTCAACCGCCAAATCGTAAACTGCCGCAAGATGAAAAATATCCGTCGTCTCGGCGCGTATCGTCGCGAGATCTTCGACTTCGAGTCCAAGAGACGGTTCTGTTACATCGCCCTCGACCAGGGCAAAGTTGTCGAGCGAAATATTTGTTTTAAATGCAATTCGTTCGACGGCTTTCATCGACCTTTCGATAAACTGGGGCTGAACAAGCAGATAGAATTGCCGATCGGGCAATGCAAGCCGCGCAACGAGCCGCTCGGCAATAAAGCCGGGAAATCCCGTCATAAATATCGTCTTGCTAAATGCCATGGCTTACAAACATTCTACCAACATTATGACGATCAGGATGCGGTTAGTTCAGCTCGGATTTTCCACCTGTGGAAAAATATATGATAGAGTTTACGGAAGCGTTAAGTCTCGACTGTTCAATAGTATATGCAGAACGCACAAAGATCGACAGAGCAAAAAACCGAACCGGCATTCGCAAGCGAACTGGACGAACCGATTTGGGCGCTGGTGTCATTCGAACGGTGCGAGGCCACAGAACTTACATTCAACGAAGTTGTCCAAAAACTTGCCGAACTCGAATCCCAAAAGATCGCTGGCCTTTGCATCGTCACCAGCGAGGCCGCCGCACGAATCGTCGATTCACCCGCCTAATTCGATAACTATCTTTCCGAAACTCTGGTTTGATTCCATGTACTCATGAGCCGCGCGGATGTCGTCGAGTGCAAAGGTCTTGTCGAGATTCGCTTCGATCTTTCCGGCGGCTATCAACGGAACCACTTCGTCCTCAAACAATTTTACTGCCTTCGCCTTTTCTGCCGTCGTTCGCGCGCGTAGCGTAGTTCCGATTATATGTGCGCGTTTTTGGAGCGCGGTTCCGAGGTTGAATTCCGCGGTTTTGCCGCCTGTCAGCCCGACCAGCATCAACCTTCCATTTATTGCCAAACTCGTCATATTTTCTTCGAAATATGGCGCGCCAACAAGATCGAGTATCACATTCGCGCCGCGGGCGTCGGTAGCTGCCATAACACGGTCGGCGAATTCAGGCGGTTTACCGACAGCAACGCCAACATCCAACCCTAACGTGCCACAGCGTTCAAGTTTATCGGAGTTGCGCGAGGTACCGATCACTTTGCAACCACGCACTTTTGCCAATTGGAGCGCGGCCAGTCCCACGCCTGAACCGACGGCATGAATTAGTAATATTTCCGACTCTTTCAGAGCGGCCTGCGTAAAGATAGCGTCATTGGCCGTGATAAAAGCTTCGGGATAGGCGGCGGCCTGGTTAAAATCGAGATTAGGCGGGATTGCTGCGGACAGCGATTCGTCGATCAACAAAAACTCAGCTTGCGCCTCGCCTGCGGTAATGCCGAAAACTCGTTTGCCGGCTTTAAATTTCGCAGCGGCACGCCCCGTTTTGATAACTTCGCCTGCAAATTCGAGCCCTGGAATATTCGGCGAAAAGCCTTTGGGCGACGGATAGGCGCCGCGTCGCTGCAAGATGTCTGCGCGATTAAGTCCCGCCGCGCGAACGCGTACGAGGACTTCGTTATGCTGCGGATCGCGAGGTTCGGGAACATCTCGGATCTCGAGATTTTCCGGGCCGCCGAATTCGCAAATGTAAACCGCTTTCATTTCAAGTAAGAGTTACGCGTTTACGCGTGAAAGTCGCGGCGAACCTTTTCTTCAAAGGGAAACAAGTCACCTGATAATGTTGATTTCACGCATAACGCGTAACGGCGGAGTTGACGCGGGCGAAACCGCCACCAAGCCCGTTTGTGTTTAACGGACAACGTGAAACAAAGTAGCTGTTTCGCCCTCACGTCCAATGGACTGTGGAGTCAAACACAACTGCCTAAACGAACGCTTCAGCTTGACACCACACCCTCAGATAGCTTGTTAGCCGTGTGCTTAATTAGAAACGGCGGAATAATGTCATTGCACAGTCAAATTGCGCTCGGCTCGTATAAAAAACTTCGTCATTGTCAAAAGACTTCACTCTTTTAAGAATAACCTTTTCGTTACGGTTGTTTCGGGTAACAGTTGCTTCAATTACGCGCCCGCGTAGAACACCGCTAAATTGTAATTGCCCGTCTCGAAAGCGACTACTGAATTGTAACGCGCCTGTTCGGGAATCAAAAGCAACATCATACAGCCGTGATGTTGGTGAGTCAGCGTCAAGCACCGGACTTGAAAGTTCGCCGAAGATACCTTTTGCATCTTGATAAAGGTCAAGCATATAACTTTGATTCTTATCTCGAAAAGTGCCAATAAAGCGTGGCAACGGATTGTCTTTTGGAAAGGAATCAAGGACTTTAGAATCATGAACCCAAGGCTGCGAAGGGTCTCGCTTCTCCGTTGTGCAGGGAAGCGGAGTTGCCTGCGCGAGTGATTGTTGAGCGAAAACATTACAGCCGAGCAGCAAAATAAAACTGAACAACATTAAATTATTTTTCATCATTGCAACCTCCGAATTCATCAAGAAACGGCTAACACTTACATTACTTTCGCAGGCGTGCTTCGACGTTGTTTGCCTTTAGCGAGTTCCCGGTAGCGCGCTGCAGATCGGCGATCGACTTATTAAGCTCCGTCTGTGCCCGCAGTTCATTGCTGCGTGCGACGGTCAGGGCTGTTTGCCGTTCAAGAACACGGTAGATGTCAGACTGCCCGTTATCCAGTTTTCGTTGTTCCGATTCGTATTGTTTACCGGTGTTCTCACGCGCGATCGCGGCGGCGCGCAAGCGGGCCTCGGCGGACCGCAGGGTTTGTAATGCGTTGCGTACATCAACCTGAATATTTTGTTCGATTTGTTCACGCTGGGTCTGGATGCGTTCGCCTTCGACCAGGGAACGGCCAAACTGGGCACGCGCGGTCTTATCACCGAAGAGCGGCAGGTTGAACTGAACGCCTACTCGAAGTGTCGGATATTTATTCGCCAGAATATCGGTAAATGCAGTACCGCTGCCGCCTACGTTTTGCAACAGTATTGCCTGCGCCTGTGCGGCGGCAACGCAGTCCGGCGTCGTCGGGTCGATGGTACAGGTTCGCAGCAGCGGATTGGTAAAATTAGGATTCAGGCTGCCGCCCACGCCGCTTGAGGTGTAACTCGCGACAAGATCGACCTGCGGTTTTTTCAATTCGCGGTAGAAACGCTGGTCGATAGCATTGATATCTTTCTGCGCGTCGTTTACCTCAAGCTCGGGCCGGTTTTGCAATGCGGCGGCGAGCGCTTCCGTCAGCGTTGTCCGCGGCGGGTCCATATCTACCGAATCGACAGGTGTTATCGATTCGCTCCAAATCGGGTCGTTCCTGTTCGGCAACATCAGGTTCTTTAAAACATTTTCGGCTTGCCCGACGGCGCTTAGCCCGTCGTATACGGCTTGCTCGAAATTGGCGACCTGCGTGTCGGCGGCGACTATGTCGATCGGAGCGAGTTGGCCCTCGTCGGCAAGACGTTTATTGTGCCGGTACTGGTCCTTTGCATCGCGGACAGCGTCGCGCTGCACCTGCAGGTTGCGCAAGGCGTAGGTTAGATCCCAGTACGCACGCTGGACATTCGCAATAATGTCGATGGTCCGCTGACGAAACTGAGTGTCGGAGAGGCCGAGATTACGTTTGGCGATCTCAATCGTCCGGCGATTCTGATCGAACGCACGTCCGCGAAACAGCGGCTGCGTTACGCTGAAAGTAAACCCCGAGTTGTATTGCGGGCTGATGATCGATACCGGATTATCGCTGGCGACACGGTTGTTGTTCAGGTTTGCGTTGAGTATCGTTCCGAACCGCGGAATAAATGCCTGCAGGCCCGCGTTCCCGACAAAAGAGCTGCTCGTAACCTTTGTGATCTGCGGCGTAAAAAAGCTGATGTTGGGAACGGTGGCTCGCTCGTAATATGTCTGGCCGGTGAGCCTCGGTTCGTAAACTCCGCGTGCTGCCTGCAGGTCAAACTCAGCGATCCTGACATTCTTTCGCGTAACCTCGATATCCTTGTTATTTTCGAGCGCGAGTGCAATGGCTTCTGACAAAGTCAACGGACGATTGTCAGCCATATCGACACCGACGCGGCCGAGATCGGGCAGCGAGCGGTCTGCGGATTGATAACCGGGAGCGATCGCGGGTACGCTCTGCAGATTTTCGGGCGCGACGTTTTGAGCATCGTTTACCTGTGTCACGATAACCGGCGTCGGCGTCGGATTTGGCATGACAGCTGTTTCCTGTGCCGCTGTAGATCCGCAAAAGATTGCGACAGCCAATAAAGAAATTACGTATGATCGCGAAAACATATAGATAAAGCATTTTGCGGACGTGGCCGCGTTTTGTTTCGTCTTGTTTCCCTCTGTGAGGTGAAACGAAACAACCATCTATTCCTCTAGTTCTTGCTAAACAGCGAACTGGTTACAGTCGAAAACCGTCGTCTGATCCCTCCAAACAGCCATTCCGAAACGTTGCCGATACGCCGGAACATATGCACCTCGCTCAGGTCGTCGAAAAGCGAATAAAAAACAGGCACCGCGAGAAGCGTGAGCAGCAGGCAAAGCGACTGTCCGCCGACCACCAGCACGCCGATCGAACGGTTGGTTCCGGCACCGGCACCGGTCGACACGACAAGCGGGATCATGCCCGCAACGAGCGCGATCGTCGTCATCAAGATCGGCCGCAGGCGGTCGCGGTTTGCCTGGATGATCGCATCGTACCGATTCAAACCCTGAGAACGCAGATTGTTGGTGTGGTCGATCTGCAGGATCGCGTTCTTCTTAACCACGCCGAATAGCAGCAGCAATCCGAGACCCGAAAAAATATTCACCGTCTGTCCTGCGATCAGCAGGCTCAGGATGCCGAACGGTATCGACAGCGGCAGCGTCAACAGGATCGTAACGGGATGTATAAAAGACTCGAACTGCGCCGCGAGTACGATGTACATAAAGACAAACGACAGCACGATGGCCAGCGCAAAGTAATAGAGAGATTTGCCCAGTTCTTTTGATTGGCCGACATAACCTGTGCGGTATTCCGGCGGCAGATTGAGTTCTTTGACAAAACTATCGATCTCGGACGTTATGCTGGTGGCCGATCCGCCCGGTCTCGTATTCGCAAGCAGCGTTACCTGCCGCTGTCGGTTGGTACGATCCACCGAACTCGGGCCTGTTCCCTCGGTTGTTTTGACGAGGCGGTCGAGAGACACCACGCCAAGTTTTGTAGACGGGACGATCAGGCGTTTCAAGCCTTCGATATCGCTGCGGTAAGAGTTAAGCGCGCGTACCCGCACCTCGTATTGTTCGCTGCCCTCGTTATATGTTGTCGCCTCAACGCCGGCAACAAGCGTGTTCAGCGCCTGCGAAACATCGCCGACACGGACGCCCAGATCGGCTGCTGTTGCCCGGTCAACTGTCAGCCGCACCTCTGGCTTGCCGCTGATAAGTGTCGTATCAACATCGACGGCGTCAGGTATCGTCTTCATCTTTTCCATGATCTTGGACGAATACTCTTCGAGCTTTTTCAGATCCGGGCCGGCGATGAGAAATTGCACATTCGCGTTTCGAAATCCGCCGCCCGAAAATGCCGCGACCTGTTGAACCGCGGTACGGAACTCGGGTGGGAAATTTGTTAACAGCTCGCGCGCCTTGGCCATCATTTCTTCCTGACTGTGATCGCGGTCCGATATCTCGCTGAGCTTTACATAGATCGAACCCGCATTTACGACCTGTTGCTGGCCGCCGCCCACCGTGACGAGCGTATCGGTGACGCCCGGCATTTTTCGAAGTTCCACAGCAATGCGCTCCATCGTCTGTGACGTAGCGCCCAGGCTGTATCCCTCGGGAACGCGAACCGAAACTTCGAATTGCGACTGGTCATCGACCGGAAGAAAATTCTTGCCGACAAACATAAACAGCGGAACTATCGCCAAAAACACTAGGGCGCACAGTGTAATGATCACCAAGCGGTGACCCATCGAAAATGTAAGAAGCCAGGTATATATACGATCGACGTGGCGAAACCAGCCGGTATACTTCGAATCACGTTCGTCCGGCTGCGCTTGCGGTTCGACCGTTTCGTCGCCTGCGGATTCGGTTTGTTCCTCGCCGACCAGTTTGTGTTTCGGCCTCTTGATGAGCCGGGCCGCGAGCATCGGGGTGAGCGTGAACGAAACTATCAGCGACACGCCGACGGCGAACGAAGCGGTGAGGCCAAAGCTCGACATAAACCGTCCGACGATGCCCTGCATGAAACCGATCGGCACGAATACGGCCATCAGCGAAAGCGTGGTAGCGAGCACCGCCATCCCGATCTCTCGCGTTCCCTCGATGGCTGCCTGAAACGGGTCCATGCCCTTTTCTTCGACAAACCGGTATATATTTTCGAGTACCACGATCGCATCGTCGATCACGATTCCGACCATCAATGTCAATGCCAGCATCGTTATCGAATTGAGCGTGTAATCCATCGCGTACATCAACGCAAAGGTCGAGATTATCGACGTAGGTATTGCCAGTGCGGCGATGAATGTCGAACGAAAGCTCCAGAGAAACAAAAAGACAACGATCGATGCCAGGATCGATCCGACGATCAAATGCTCCTTGATGGCATCCAGCGAATTTTCGATAAAGATCGAGTTATCGCCGATGATCCGCATCTGGAAATTTTTCGGCAGCGTGGGCTCGATCTCCCGCAGGCGCTCTTTGATCTCGTGAGCTACGGCCACCGTATTTTGACCCGACTGCTTTGAAACGATCAGGATCACTGCCGGTTGGCCGTTCAACCGTGCTTCGGAACGGATCTCTTCGGCGCCGTCCTGCGTGTATCCAAGATCTTTTATCTTGACCTGATATTCGCCTCGTGTGGCGACAACGACGTTATCGAACTCTTCCGGCTTTTGTATCTTGCCGACTGTACGGACGCTTGTCTCCGTTTGGCCTTCGTCAAGACGGCCGCTGGGAAACTCGATGTTTTGAATGCGCAAGGCGTTCGAAACTTCGGCGGCCGTCACGTTGTAAGAGCGCATCTTGTCCGGGTCGATCCAGACATTTACCTGACGTTCCTGACCTCCGATTATCGTGATCTGACCGACGCCGTTCACGGACTCGATGCGTTCCTTGATACGATTTTTTGCGACCTCGGTAACATCACGAATGGAGGTCGATGCCGATAAGGAAATTCTAAGCACCGGCGTAGCATCCGTATCGAGCTTTTGTACGGTCGGCTGCTGGGCGGTTTCGGGCAAGTTCGGTATGACCGTCTGTACGCGATTTTCAACTTCCTGCGCCGCGACGTTGACGTCCTTTTCAAGAACGAACTGGATAAACACCTGCGAAATACCCTCGATTGAGGTCGAACGCATCTCGTCGATGCCGCTGATGGTGTTAACGGCTTCTTCGATCTTTTCGGTGACCTCGGTTTCGATCTCCTCGGGCGACGCGCCCGGATTCAGGACCGTGATCGTGATTGTAGGAAAATCGATCTTCGGAAAAAGATCGACGCCCAGGCTGACGAACGAAAACAGTCCCACCACAACGAGCGAAAGAATCAGCATCGTCGCGAATACCGGCCGTTTAACACAAACTTCTGCTAACCACTGCATATTCTTCTGGGTTCAAAATTCGACGGCTTCACTGGCGAACGAAGACACCGTCTGTCAGGGCGTTCGGGTTGCTTGTGACAACCATGTCGCCTTCGGCAACACCGTTCTTTACCTGGATCATGTCGTTTTCCAACAGACCGAGCTGCACGATCTGTTCACGCGCAGCACCGTCCTTTACGACAAAAACGCTGTTTATATCGCCAACGGTCTTAACCGCCCGAACGGGAATCATCACTGCCGGTTCGGGCTTAGATTGCGTTATACGGACCGTTGCGAACTGTCCCGGTTTTAGCAAACCTTCGGTATTCTGCACTTCGGCCTCGACCGAAAGGGTGCGTGCCGTCTGATTCAGGCTCGGAGATATTCGCACGACCGTGCCCGCGAAATTACGGTCGGGGTATGCGCTCGTCTGCAGTGAAATTCCCTGGCCTGTGGATACCTTTCCTATCATTGCTTCGGGTATGTCAATCTTCATGCGCAGCGTCGATGTCCGTACGATCGTAGCCACCTTCGCATTTGGCGTATTCGGCGTAACGTATTCGCCGAGATCGGCTGTCTTGTCTGATACATAGCCGCTGATCGGAGCATATACAGCCGTATCTGAAACCGCTTTTTGTGCCTGGTCGACCTGCGTTTGGGCAGTCGCGACCGCGGCTCGATTGCTCGATACGACTGTTCGCGCGGTATCTACGGCCGCCTGCGCAATGTTGATCGCTCTGATCGCGACTGCGGCGTTGGAACGTGCTTCGTCGAGCTGGCCGAGCAACGCATCTCGTTGGGATTTTCGCTGGTCGTAAGAAGACTTGGAAACATCGCCGGTTTCGAGCAAGCGCTCCGTGCGTCGCAACTCTTTGTCGGCGAGCTCTAACTGTGCCGTTATCGATTTAACCTGGGAAAAGTTAGCAATTTGAAACGTCTCCCCGTCGCGTACGCCGAGCCGGGCTTGCGTTTGTCGCAAACTGGCAATTGCCTGCTCTACATTCGCCTCGGCCTGCGCGACGGCCCGCCGCTGCTGCTCGACCTGTGAACGAGCCTGCTTGAGCCTGATCGCCGCGTCTCGCGGATCGAGCCTGACAAGTACATCTCCTTTTTGGACATAGCTGCCAATGTCAAAATTTACTTCGACAATTTTACCTGCCACCGCTGGAGCAACATCCGTCTGCGCATCGCTTGCCAGGTTCCCCGTAGCTTCGACATACGTTGGTATCGGCCGCACGACCGCTTGTTCCATAGTCACATCGACCACATGCGGTTCAACGCTGACGTTAACATTTGTCGAACTCGCGCCCGCACCGCAGCCCGACGACGCGATCGTAGCGGAGGCGATCGTTAGAATCAGAAAGGCAGAAGGTCGCTTGTCTCTGGGCATGATGAAAGTATGGTTAGGCTCGAATGCCCTTCAAAATTATTTCTGTAAAATTCGCAGCCGCTTCCTCGTTGCTAATATTCAGCAGCTTGCGATCTTTGTCCCACAAAATATTATTTATCGAGTGATGAATAAGCATTCCCATAAACGCCCGGACCACGATACGCGGGTTGATCTCGCGCATCGCGCCGTCACGTTGGCGGGTTTCGACATAATCGCCGATAAAAACATAGATGCGCGAGATAAATTCACTAAAGAACCGGTCGGCAAGTTCGTGTTCCTCAAGCGCCGAATAGAAGAGCAGCCTCATAAATCCGACGTCGGAGTGATGCTGGTTCATGGCGTGCAGGGCCAGATTGTAAAAAAATGCATAATCGTCTTTTTCCTCGATCGCGCGTCGAAGATCGGAAGCCTCCCACGGAAACGGTTCCGTACCGCCTTTGCATGTTTTGCTTTCGAGAATTGCTCCGTACAATTCATCCTTGCTGGAAAAATGACGAAAAACCATCGCTTCGGATACACCAGCGGCTTTCGCGATCTCTTTTGTTGTCGTACCGCTAAATCCACGCTGGGAAAAAAGACTTACGGCGGTCTGCAGTATCTGTTCCCGACGCGCGTCACCTTTCATCCGGCCAGATTGTTCACAATTGAATAGCTCTTTTATCAGAAAAACTCCCGTGATATAAGTAAGTGCTTACTAACCAAACAAGATTGGCATTTCTCATAATCTCTTGTCAACCGAAAGGCGTTATAATCCGTGCAAATATTTTTATGGACGCTGAAAATTAGAACTTTAGAAGTCGCCATGTCGTTACAACTATGCAAAGCGGGATTTCATCGTAAGGACTCGCTGGTTACTGAGAATAAAGCAAGGGAGAGCAAGGAGAAAAAGGAATGTCTGAATTTGAACAAGAAGTAAAAAAAGCGGAAAAGGAACTTGAGCAGGGGCTTATACCCGTTACACCAGAGGGACAAGGCGGCAGTTCGTTTATGGACGACGAATTTTTGGGAGATCTGAAGATGCAGGCACAGGAATATGGACAAAAGCTGCAGGACGCCGCAGTCAAGGCAAAGGATTATGCCGGCGAAAAGTTTGCCGTAGCGAACGAAAAATTTAAGGATCTTCAAGGCAAAGATCCGAAAGAGCTTGTAGAGGAGGCAAAGGAATTTGCCCGACAAAAGCCCGGACAGACAATTCTAATTTCGGCTGCCATCGGGCTCGTCCTGGGATTACTTTTTAAAGGGCGCAAGTAACCGCTTGCCTATTAAATCAAAAAAGCGGCTCCGTGTGGGCCGCTTTTTTTGATTGTATCAATAAACCGACTATCGTCTGCGGCGTGAGCCAAACGACCGAAACGTACGTGCTTTGGCAGGAGCCGAGGCAAGCGCTGCGGTGGGGAGAGCTACTGCGGTGCCGCCGAAATTCGGTAGTATCACGCGCTCAACGGCTTGTCCGGTGAGCCGTTCGATGGCACGCATCGAATGCTCTTCCGCCGTCGTAAACAGCGTGATCGCCTGTCCCTTTAGTCCGGCCCGGCCTGTACGGCCGATACGGTGAACATAATCCTCGGGTGCAACTGGTATATCGTAATTTATGACGTGAGAAACGGAATCGATATCGATACCGCGTGCCGCCACGTCAGTTGCGATCAGTACGCGTGTTTTACCGGACTTGAACGAACGTAGTGCAGCTTCGCGCTGTGACTGCGAACGGTCACCGTGTATTCGGTTGGATTTGTGCTCACGCTTTTCGAGAATGTGAGCCAAACGGTCGGCACCGCGTTTCGTTCGCGTAAACACCAGCACGCGTTCCCAATCTTCCTTTTCCAGCAGATCGAGCAGCAGCGGCATTTTTAGTTGCTGTGCAACCGGATAAGCGGTCTGTTCAATCGTCACCGCGGCCTTTCCGCGAGGGCTGACTTCGATATATGTCGGATCGCTGACAATTGAGTGAGCGATACGCTCCATATCGTCAGCCATCGTAGCCGAGAAGAAAAGCGTTTGCCGTTTTGCCGGCACGGCCTTAACGATCCGTCTGATAGCGGGCAAAAAGCCCATGTCAAGCATACGGTCGGCTTCGTCGAGAACGAGAAAGTCGAGTTTCGAAAAATCGACAAGTCCCTGTTCCATAAAATCGAGCAGCCGGCCGGGCGTTGCCACGATCACGGTGGCGCCACGCCGCAAAGCGTCGATCTGTGCCTTATAACCGGCTCCGCCGATTATCGAAGCACAAGTTATGCCCTTTGGGGCAAATTGACGACACGCTTCGTCCGTCTGATTAGCCAGCTCACGCGTCGGCGAAAGTACAAGGACCTTCATCCCGACCGGACGTTTGCCGGTGTTAAGTTTCTGTAGTATCGGCAGCAAAAACGCCGCCGTCTTGCCTGTGCCGGTTTCGGCGGTGGCTATAATGTCGCCGCCCTCAAGGACGACGGGAATAGCCTGCTTTTGGATGGGTGTAGGCTCAATGTAACCCATTTGCTCGCACTTATCCGTCAAAAACGGCTGCAAGCCTAAATCTTTAAAACTCATTTGTATCTAAAATTATTCTCTAGTCGACCGAAGTACCGCGTGTCAGAACCCCGGACGTACCGGTAGTTTTTGCGGAGTCGCACGTAGTAGGAGCGTTTCCGCGTGTCTGCAGCTATATCCGTCCCGAGTATTATCAGGCGAAAGCAAAATGCAGTTCTTCAGGATTGTTTAAGAAGTGCTCTAACGGTGGGTTGTGACTTTCGGTGTAACGGTTGCAGCGAATGACCAGCGTTCGAATGGCCTGGAAACAACTCCAAACCGCTTCTGACAGTTATCAAATTCCCGTCTCTCGAACTATCCATTGCCGCTTCACACTGAAGCAGGCTTACCGTTGATGAATGAGATACGGATTTACCAAACTATTAAGACTACAATAGTTAGCCAAAAGTTGCAAGCTATCTCGCGCCGCAACTTTGCTTCATCTGTTCCCGCGCACTGAAAAGCAAACGCAGAATTTCACTTTGCGATCAAACGTTTATCGCCGACACGCTGGGTGAATTTTTCGCGGTCGAAATATTCGAGCAGCGGGATCGCGTATTTTCGGGAAACGCAAGCTATGTCCTTGAATCCGGCAACGTCGATAACCCAGTCGGCAGCATCTGCCGCGTGGTTGCGTAGCTTATCTACCAGCACTTCGATCACTGCGCCGGCGAAATAGAGGTCGTCCGTAACCTTTATTATTACGCCGCCGCGGACGAGCGATCTGAACAGCTTGAGTCCGCGGTCTGCTGCTACCCCCGATGCGGCGCAGACCGCAGGGAAAACGTCCTGGAATTTGGGCACCTCGAGTCCCGCTTCGAGATACGTCTTTAGTATTGCTTCGTGAAAGGTTTTGTCCGCTTGCGAAAACTCGACACTGTGAGTGGATAAGCTCACGATCTCGCGCTCGGATCGTATGCGGCGGGTTTCTTCGACGTGCCGAAGAACACCGCGAAAGAGCTCAACCGGCACGAACCGAAACAGCTTTTCACGCAGCGCTTCGCGTTGCATTCCTTCTGACAATGGGTCACGTTTGTGATGCGTTTCGAGTATTTGAATGACCGAGTGCGTCAGCGTTTCAAAATGTTCGCTGGACAGGTAGAAACGATCCGCGGCGAAGAGCGATCCCTTTTCAAGGCCGTCACTGATCGCTTTTTCGAGAAGCGGCCGCCGCAACGCCGTTCGCGCATGCAGATCAGCAAATGATGCCCAATGTTTACCAGTCTCGTTTATAAAAAGCCGGACAGTCTCAGGATAATCGTTCCGCGCCTTATGCAATGTCGCGAGAAAATTCCTTATGGACGTGACATCTCTTCGCCGGTGCTTTGTCGGTAGCACATCGAGAACGGCGCCGCCCGCAATAGTCGTTTGCGGCGAATAGCTGCGCAGCACAAATCGGTCACCCGGAACTACCGCGACCGGACTTTCCAACCGAAGCTGGACAAGGTCGATCTCCCCCGGCGCGATCTCGTCTGCGCTATTCAGTACCTGAACGCGGGCAAAAACTTCGCGGGCGCCGATGTTGACGCGCACGCGTTGCCTGGTGCGAAGTGGACGTTTGGCATCGGCAAGAACCTCGATCAGTGTATCGAGCATTTGCGTCGGTCTTAAAATATTTTTTTCAGCAAGGACCATTCCCCGCTCAATATCACTATGAT
>Ga0183260_10002556_pt1 | contig 15029 bp, 17 predicted proteins | sample AntDrymUQ4972206_2_FD_129768 | JGI IMG/M metagenome (GOLD analysis project Ga0183260, IMG submission 129768) | Polar desert sand microbial communities from Dry Valleys, Antarctica - metaG UQ497 (22.06) (version 2) (version 2) | ecosystem: Environmental > Terrestrial > Soil > Desert | place... | reverse complement strand
CGCCGTCGCGGTCGACCCACCAGCCGGGCGCCGAGCCGATGGGATTCGGCAGTGCCTCGGCCGACGGAATGCGCATCGCCTGGCGGCGGTTGCTCTCGGGCATCGGCCCGAACGCGCGATAGCGCTCCTCGAGGATGCGCAACAGCTCTGAGTCCGGGGCCAGGGTCTCGCTGAGCGCATCGGCCAGGCCTTCACGAGACAGGTCGTCGTGGGTCGGGCCGAGGCCGCCCGTGGCGAGGACGACGCCCGCGCGACCGCGTGCATCGGCGAATGCCTCGCGCAGCGTAAGTCGGTCGTCAGGCACCATCCGAACGCTGCCCAGCGGAAGCCCGAGCTGCGCCATCTCGCGCCCGAGGAAGGCGGCGTTGGTGTCCACAGTCTCGCCGAGGAGCAGCTCGGCGCCGATCGAGAGCAGCTCAGCGTGTGTCATGGAGCGGCCAGTGTAGGGCGGAGAGCCGCGCAACGCTGTCGTCGTCGCGAACTGCGAGTCGGCTTCCGTTGGGTCATATGCCGTCGTGGCGGGCATTAGACGCGAAACGAACGGCGACCTGGCAGTTTTGAGCGTGGCCGAGCATGATCTGGCCTTCATGTGCCGCCTAATTGAAGTTCCACGGTGCAAATGAGACAGCTCCGTATCGTTCGCTCGAAGGAGGGCGACGATGCCGAGGTTGTCGGATCCGCGGCGGCTGCCGCGTCGCAATCACTATCAGGAAGGGCCCGGCTTCCTGTTCGTGGCCACACAGGGCGGGCGGCCACCATCGGGCGTCCCGGTGGAGCGGGTGGCAGCCGTCGTGCGCCGCCGCCGAGCGGCACTCCGCCGCCTGGAGGCTGGTGAGCCGGCCGCGGCCATCTGCGCTGAGGTCGGTTGCAGTCGCGCCAGCCTCTATCGCTGGCGGACCCGCCACGCGCGAGGCGGCATCGCCGCCCTGCTCGATCGGCCACGTCGCGGTCGGCCCAGCAGCGTGCCGCCGGTCGTTGAGCGCCTGGTCATCACCGTCCGCCTGCTGAGCTACTGGAACAGCCGTCGCCTGGCGGCGGAGTTCAGGCGGCGCCAGATCTGGCCCCTGAGCCATGCCCAGGTCGACCGCATCGTGAGCCGCTCGGGAACGCACCGTCCCAGCTCCGCGCGCCAACCCGGCCCGCGCTACGAGCGCGCGGCGCCCAACGAGCTGTGGCACATCGACATGAAGGGCCCGTTCTATTTCGCCGGCACCCATCGCCGCGGCAGCTGCCACTTCGCCGGCCTGGTCGACGACTATAGCCGCTACCTACTCGGCATCCGCGCCGTGCCCACCCGCGAGGCGTTGCCGATCCTCGAGCTGCTGGCCGAGGCGGTCGAGCTGTGCGGCGTGCCGCTCGAGCTGATGACCGACAATGGCACCCCCTTTGTGGCCATCGTGCGCAGCATGCTCAGCCGCTTTCAGCGTTCCCTGGCCGAGCTGCAGATCCGTCACATCCGGACCCAAATCGACACACCCTGGACCAACGGCAAGATCGAGTCGTTCTGGAAGACCCTGCAGGCCGAGGTGCTCGACCGCCAGCACCTGGCTGACCTGGCTGCCGCCGAGGCCGCGCTGCAGGCCTATGCCGGCTACTACAACCTGCATCGCCTGCATGGCGAGCTTGACTGGCACACCCCGGCCGAGCGCTTCGATGGCACGCCCTTTACCGACCGCGGCTTTGACCACGTGCCATCCCTGGCCGGAGCGGCCTCGCTCCTCAACCAACTCATCCCGCTCCGCTGACTGTCTCATTTGCACCGTGGAACTTCACTAATGCCGCCAGCGCGGCGTATGACTCAACGCGCGTCGCCGTTGCGACAGCTGTCGTCCACACGGGCATTAGGCACAACCACCGAGCGGCTCGCGACGGCTCGGTCCCATGTCTCAGTAACTCCAAGAAGTACGTCTAGACTTGGGGTTCCATCTGCCAAATGAGCAACGACGCCACGAGTTGGCATCGGTCCTGCGACCCGAAGGAGCCATGATGACTGACCCTGCCCTGACCGTCGACGCGGTCCTGACCGATGACCTGCGCGAGTGGTTGACGAAGAAGCTTCGCTACCCGGTGCTGGCCGTGCTGACCGCCGATGGATGGCCGAACCAGTCGGTGATGTGGTTCGACATCGACCCGGAGCGGCCCGGCACGATCCTGATGAACACGAAGATCGGCCGCGCAAAGGACCGATTCCTGCGCAATGATCCGCGCGTCAGCCTGTGCTTCGAGGACGAGCTCGAATGGGTCGGCCTCCAGGGTCGTATCGAGATCGACGAGGACCGCGAGCGTTCACTCGCCGACATCATGGCGCTGGCGGTCCGCTACGGGAGCCCGCCTGACCAGTTCCTCGGGCAGGAGCGGGTGACCATCCGCATGCACGTGGAGAAGGTGATCCGACATGACTGATCGCACCGGCGGCGCGAAGTTCGGCGCCATCACCTGGAACCAGTACACCGATTGGCCGGCCCTGCGCGAGGCCGGCATCCGTGCCGACACGCTGGGCTATGACTCGATCTGGACCTGAGTTCACTGTACATATAGGCCAGAACCGCGTACGATGACGCCGTCATGATTCGTACGCTCGAAGGAACCCGCCATGACGGCTTTCATCTACGTCCGTAAGTCCGTAGTCGCGGACGACTCCACGACCCTCAGCCCGAAGGTCCAGGAGGAGCGGTGTCGCGCCCTCGCGGCAGCCCACGGCGACACCGATCCCGAGGTCCTCAGCGACATTGGGATCAGCGGCGCGAAGGTCGAGCAGCGTCCCGCGTACATGCGCCTCGTCGCGGCCATCGAGTCCGGCGAAGCGACTAGCGTGTACAGCTACGATCTGTCGCGCCTCCACCGCAACACCGCAGAGGCACTTCGCTTCTTCGGCATCGCCGAGGAGCGGAAGGTTCCGGTCCGCCTCGTCGCCGAGTCCATCGACACGAGCGGGCCGACGGGTGAGCTGATGCTGACGATCCTCGCAGCCATGAACGCGTGGGTCTCGAAGGTCACCAGCGCGAAGATCAAAGCCAGCCTCAAGCGTCGCTTCGACGAGACGGGAAAGAAGAACGGCGGTCGCCAGTACCCGCACCCCGAGATCGTCATCGAGGCCTACCAGCAGACGGGCTCGCTCACCCGAGCGGCGCGGAAGCTCAACGCCGACAAGGTCCCGACTCGCAACACACAGTCGCGCGGCTGGAGCGCGTCGGCAGTCGCGTCCATCATCCAGCGCGAGGCCCCCGACCTCATCGTCCCCGGCGAGTCACGTGGTCGCCCGACCGCGAGGCCGTTCCGCTTCGCGAGGCTCCTCCGATGCAGCGAGTGCGGCGGTCGCCTCTCGGCGAGCTACGAGACGAAGCACGAGTACACCTCCTACTACTGCGCCGTCGCCAACACGCGGCCTCACGGACGCAAGCGCGTCCCCGAGTCCGCGCTAGCCGAGGCGATCCAGCCCGAGGCCAACCGTTTCCTCGTCCGAGCGAAGCGCGTCCCGCTCGAAGGCGATCCACGGGAGGCCGCGAAGATCGACGTGCTGGAGGGCCAAGTCGAGCAGCTCGCCGCGAGCGGTCTGGACGTCACGTCACTGCGCGCCGACCTCGAAGCGCGACGGACGGCACTCTCACCGAGTCGATGGGTGAAGCGGATCGCCCTCGGCGAACTCCGACTCGCCAGCGATGTCGGCGCGGGCGATCCCACCGCCGTCAACGATTTCCTCCGACGGGTCTTCGATCACGTGACGGTCGATATGACCGCCGACCACGAGCGGGGCAAGGTCAGCATCATCGAGGCTGTCTGGCGCGACCCGTCTATGCGGGCGTCCGACGAGGGGGTCGAGGACACCGCGTAGGATCGTTCCGTTCAGTTGTCCTCCGCGACACGGGGCTCGCCATCGGCGGGCCTCGCGTCGTGTTCCTCGGCCGCGACGCTGTCGAGATGCGGCTTCAACTCGTCGCGCCTATCTGCCCAGATGGTCTGCCCGTCGGGCGTCCGACCAATGGACATCAACGCGCCACCATAATGCGGCTCGCCGAGCCGATGAGCCAGTTCATCTTCGTAGTCGTCCCACTCCTCGGGCGGCAGCGAATTCGCGGTATCGGAAGATGACGCAGTTGGGCTCACTCACGCCGAGGAGTCTAGCGAACGGGCGCGACGAACGCCAACGCGGGCCGGAGGCCATGAGGGCGCCAGGAGGCGTGATCACAGGGCCGGACGGGTAATCAGACGCCTTGTCACAGGAGAGACCACTCCGGAAGTGAGAGGCGGTCCAGGGAACACAAGCTGCTCAATGTTCGTGGTAATATATTGACATGAACGATACTACCGACCCGACCGAATACGAAGTCCAGCGTCGGCTCGACATCGAGCTACGTGCCAAAGCCGGCGACCCAGATGCGATTCGCCAGGAGCGGATGGAACGCACCGAACGTGCGGCCTCCCAGTTCTACGGCGACCGCGATGCGAGCACCGGCGTGCTGCGCCAGAAGGAGTCCAACGATGACGTTTGACCGATACGCAGCGCAGGCCCGAGCGGCCATCGAGGAATGGGAAAGCCTCGGCGCGCCCGTACAGTACCGAGGACAGCATCCCGACCAACGCGACCCGCGGAGTGAAGAGCAGACCCGTGCGAGCATCCGCTCATGGGCCGATGGCGAACACGGAGTCGGCGACGAGAACATCTCCAAGAACATACTGAGTATCGTGCTGGACCAGCTCGACCAGGCAGCAGCGGCTGCCGCCATCACGGCGCGAGCTGAAGCCATGGCAGCGCGACATCGCAGGGAAGCGATTGAACGCGACTCCATCATCGGGGAGTTGCGCGTCATCCGCGAGCAGCTCGGGCTGACGCAGGCCGAGATGACCGCTCACCTCAACCTGAATCCGGGCACCATCAATAACGCTGAGAACCGGCAGACCTCTTACAGCGAAAAGTTCCTCACGAATCTGCTGGAGCAGTACCGCGTCGCCGCGAAGTTGGCGGGTCAGAAAGCGGCGCCGACAGCGAAGGCGAAGGCCAGCGCGTGACGCCCACCACGGGCGTATTGAACAGCCGATCCGGGGGTGATTCGTCCCACCCTCGGAGTCGGCGACTACCCACCCAATCGGACGGCGCTATATGGACGGAACCATGAGCACCAACGACGACACCACACCAGCGTACCGAAGCACCAAGGATGCCGTGGTCGGGGCGTACCTTCGCAACGGACAGAGTCGCAACCCAACCCAGCGTGAGGTTTGCTTCAACTCAGGTGGCAAGTTCCACCCAACAGAGGGCACCATCCGAGCCGCCCTCTCGAAGCATCGGAAGGCTACGTGGACGGCGGCGTCATGAGCACCAAGAAGCAGATGCAGGGCTCGGGAGAAGTGGGCGTCGCCCTCATCTCGCGACACGACAGATTGAGCGACGCAGAGCAGGATGCCTTTGACCCCGAAGACCGTTTCCTGGTCCTCGACCCAAAGGGATTCATGTATGTCATCGCGCAGCGGGACCTTCCCGATGAAGACATAATCGAGCTGTCGCTTCGGCAGTGCGTCGAGGACAACCGAGATATGCACGGGCCACTCGTGTCGCGCCGTCGCATTGATATGAATCAGCGCATCGCCCACGCGATGGCTGAACGCGCCGGCAAGCGGATCGTCACCGACGATGGCGACGGGATGGAGACGTGGAGCATCGACCCAACCTGGCTCGCCGAGTACGCCAGTCGAGACGAGTACACCGAGGACGAGAAGGCCGTCTTGAAAGAGCGCCCATTGCTCAAATCGGAAGCTATCCTAGACGAAGTCTACGTCATGGTCCTGCCTCTCGGGATCGAACGCGACGCACTGACCCGTTCCGTCACTCTCGGCGACTCTCAGGCGGCCTCACGAAAGCGCCTGTCAGCCGATGGGGTGCTCGAAGAGGTCTGGATTGAGGATAGCTGGATACCGACCATCGAAGACATCACCGGCGTTGCCACGCGCGGGGGCTACAACGTCAGCGAGGCTGCGGTCGGAAAGGCGCTGCAACGCGGTCCCTACGAGAAGGTCACGGAGGCGAAGCGGGGCCAGCCTGCGACGTGGAAGCGAAAGTCGGTCGGCGGCGGTTGATGGACGCTATGGCTGGACACGTTTCTACGCGTGTCGTCCATCCATACGGGCTCCTAGAGGACCTCAGGACGCCGCTAGGAGCGCGATCCCTGAATGGATGGACACTTTTGGCTGGACCTATACCTAGAGTACTGTCGTCCATCCATTCATTGAAGCACTGGACATACCCCCTGACGGGGTCGGAGTCGGGACTCCTCCGCCGCTCCTGCGTCGCTCCCCCGGGTCCGCCTGCGACACCCGTCAGGATGGGTAACTGTCAGTCGAGGATGCTCGGGCTACCAGTCCCTAGCGATGGCAGCGAGGAGCTCGCCATGAGTGGCGGGTCGCGTCTTCTTGAAGTAGCGACGCAGCACGTCGGAGGCATCGCCCGAGCGGGACGCCTGGACGGACTCACGACGGGTCTGGATGCGGGGGAGGATGGACCGGAAGGACATGGTCGGCGTGAAGGTCATATCTACCTCGAATGCGGGGTACAGGGATGCCCGAGATGGGCGGCCTCTGGAGATGAATATTCTATCAGAAAAGAAGTTATCTTGGTAAACTACTTGGGCCACCGAACAGGGCCGTGTGACACAGGGGCGCTACTCCCAAGAGGTACCCGCTACCCCTCGCATATAGGTACCCCCTCAGGTAAGGCCAGTCAGGGCCAGGTACGTGTACATACGGGGGTTAGTAGCCGTCACCACCACTCACCCTCAGCTCCCACTCTCTCCCCCTCAGGTAGCTCACTCACGGCTCAAAGCAACAGCATCTCGGGAGTGCGTAATGTTGCTCACTTAGGAGCGGCTCAGAGGGGAGTTCGCGCACAGAAGCCGCTGGGCTCTCTGTCGAGCTCACGCGCTCTCACAAGTCGAGTGGCCCGTTCCATCAGCGTGCGAGTGCCTTCGAACCCGACTTTAGCTCGATGTGCGAACGCAGAAGGCCATGTGATCATCGCCCCTCAGAACTGTGCGCCCTACTCGCGCCCGGGCCGAACAGGAGCGTCGCATGAACGTCTGTAGCGTCTGTTCGCACGCTGATCGCTCTCAGATCGATGCCGCGCTAGCAACGCTCTCCGCGTCCGTGGTCGCATCGCGCTATGGCGTCGGAGACCAGGCTATGCGCCGCCACAAACGCAACGGGCATATCGTCGGAGCGCCTAGCAACGCCAAGAGCACGTCTGGAACCGCGCCGGGAGGGTCGAACGATCCTCTGAGCATCATGCAGGAAGCACTCGACCGCCTCCGGTCCATGGATCCGGGCAACATCTCGCCAGCCGCTCAGGTCGCGCGAATCGACGCCATCCGCCGCACCTCGGAATCCATCGCCAAGCAGTCGCCGGTCGTGCCAACGGAGCAGCCCGTCAGCATCACGGAAGACCACCCGCCGGGCATCAAACCGTTCATCGGGATTCTGTCCCGGAATCTGGAAGACGTGGCGTGCGAGGCGTGCGGACATCACAACGGTCCGGCGCTCCGCGCGACGATAGCGAACGACATCAAGGAGGAAGGGCTATGAGCCACACACAGAAGGTCCGCGTTCGCGGGCTCGGACAGATCATCCTCGACGTGCTCGCGGGCATCGACCCGACGGCAGCTATGAGGCGCGCTGAGGCAGCCGAGAAGCGCCCATCCACCATCGCGTTGCGCGACGACACGAAGGGAGGGCCGACGCACTGAGGGGGCGCCGGTTCCGACGGTAGTCGAGCCGCCCTCAGCCATGGCTCCTGCCTGAGTCAGGACCCGCGGGTAGGCTCCATTTGCGACGGAGCCTCGACCTTTCCTTCGTTACCGGCCTACCATTGGTGCCTTCGCACGGAAGTAGAAGCGAGATGAACATCTCTCCGCATCACCAGCGGCCCACGAAGTATCCATGGCCGGGCCCTGCATCGGCTGCCATAGTCGTGCTGGCCCTTGCTTTGGTAGTCCTCCTCATCGGCTTCATGCTCCTCGGCGGCTCGCCAGCGGATGAGAACGAGGAACAGACCACGACAGGCACGCGGATCACTGCTCAGCAACGGCCCTGATCGCAGGGCTTAGGCCGGTGCAATCAACTCGGGAACCGATCGCTCCGTCACATTGGCGATCCGCCGCCCGGCTCTTACGATCCACTCCCGAACCCTCGCGGTCGCGCGTTCGCCTACCACTACTTCCCGATCTGCCGACGGTGCGACGTGCCGATCACCGACTCCGATCTGCCCCCGGACACCGTGAGCAGGAGAGCGACGGAGAGGCGCCCAAAGCGCCGAGACGGGTAAACAGACGTCTCGCGACATCTCGCCCTAGAGGCGCATTCCGCCACGCGTAGAGGATCGGCTCCTGGCGCTCTCCTGCACGCAGGACGCGCGACCCGCGCCGAGGTCAGGTCGCTTTCGACAGAGCCCACCCTCAACAGCGATACGATTCGTTCAAGCGGACCGCTACGGCGCCAGCATCGGCGCCTATGGATTGGTCGATCGGCCGCTCGATGAACCATCGCAATTGACTCCAATGGAGTCGAGTGCTGTTGGGACGTTTGATGATCTTACTGGGAACGTTTCCAAGCGTTCCCCGTGCTTGATCGGGAGCCTCGTCTTCGGACGGGGCTCTCGGTTTGCCTGGCGCATTCGATGTGACACCCGGTAAACACCAATCTGCGGTTGAGATTGGACATCCTCAGCGGGCATGGATCTAGTTGACTCATCAACGACTCCACCGAACCCCGAAAGGAACCTCCAATGAACGCACGACAGCGAACCGACCGCGACCACAGCAACGGCCGCCACACCGCCAACCCGATCCCGGACATCTGCTTCGGATGCGCCGCCCTCGCTTCCCAGCGCGACTTCTACCTCAACCTCGCCGACGAGGCATCAGCTCCCGACTTCGACCGCGCCGACTTCGACGCCGAGCCGATGGCCGCCGCCGACGCATTGGCCGCACGTCTCCACCTCCCGAAGTTCGATGAGGTCGCCGACATCGACCACGCGCTCGACCTGGTCCAGCGCGCCGAGCAGAACGACCGATAACCCCACACCGACTCCAGAAAGGACGAACCTCAATGACCCGCCGCCTATCAGCCGCCGACGCCGAAGACTTCATCGCAATGAACCGCAGCGAAGCAGCCCAGAAGGAGAACCCCGTGACGACCCCCACCCAGACCCCCACCCAGACCCCCACCACCGGACGCGAGCAGGCCGGACTCGATGAGCCGACTGGCGACGTCATCGCCACCGGCATCAAAGCGGCGGCAGCCCGCGTCATCAAGCAGCGAGCAGCCCGCAAGCAGCCCGCGAAGGCGGCCACGAAGGCACCCGCGAAGGCACCCGCGAAGGCACGCACCACCCTCCCCGAGAAGGGCGTCCGATGCCGCAACCGCATCAACGGCGAGTACCACGCCGCCCTCATCGATGAGGATGTCCGCGGGAAGTGGACCTGGTGCCGTAGTTGCACCCGCGCCTTCCACGCGGAGAAGCGCGCCGCCGCACCCGCCACGAAGCGCGCCCCGAAGCGAGCCGCCAAGCAGACCGCGACGATCACTCAGATCCCAGTCGCCAACCCCGAGCCGGACGCCCACGCCATCGCGGCGTATGCCACCCCGGCACTCGCCAAGAAGGCCGCGGTCAAGCGCGCCACCCGCAACGGCGGGAAGGCGAAGGCATGAGAACACCCGCCCCCGCGGCAGCGCAGACCCCGGCCAACGAGCCGGGGTCTTTCGCTGTCACGTGGATCGCGCCGACGCGGGTTCTATCGCCCGGCTCCTGGGTTAGCGCATTTCTTCGAGGACGATCGGCCCGCTGAGTAAGCGGACGGTAATCACTCGTCAGTACCGTCAACGTGGGCCGCGGCCGTTGACAGCGGATGGCATCGAGCCGACGACGACCTAGAGCGAGCGCCGGGCGATGCGGGACGGCTGGCGCCGCGGCTGTCTGTTTGCGGATGGGAGAGGAACTAGTCGCAAGCACGGCCGGCAAGCAGGTCTTCCACGCAGTCGAAATCCCCGGCATCGCACTCGATCGGGCGCAATTCGCTGCTCGTTTCGTTCCAAATGACGGCAAAAGGTCGCTACCCCTTGACGGCATCTGATTGCGCCTGTCACATTCCTTCCACACAGACGGCCTTTATTTTGAAGGAATGGCACTATGGATGACAGGAAACGCGAAGCATTCGCCAGATTGGCCGAGCGGCGGACCAACGCTGTGCTAGAAAGGATTCGACTCCTTGGCAACCTGAGCAATCCGTACGCATATAGCTACGGCGAAGAGGACGTCAGGTTGATCTTCACCGCGATCGAACGGGAGCTGAAGGCGGCGCGCGCCAAGTTCCAGAATCACAGGAAGCCGCAGTTCAAGCTGCCGAGATAGGGAGGAACTGGTCATGGGCGGGACGATGAAGGGCGGCGACGAGTCGCAACAGTTGCTGATGAGCCTGCTGAAGGCTGACTCGGAGGACGAAGTCATCGCCCTGCTCAAGCGAGCCGGGTACTGGGACGACCCCGCGGTATGGCGCCTGTATGGCGACCAGGAAGACAACTTCAGCCCAGCCGGAGCTCAGCAGAGCAACCCCGAGGCCGCCCTGGTGGAGAAGGCCGTCAATGCCGTGGATGCAGCCTTGATGGGTCGTGCGCTTGCGGCGGGCATCGATCCGCGGTCATCCGACGCTCCTCAGACGCCCCGTGAGGCGGTGGCGATCTTCTACGAGGGGGCCGATCGGCAGAACGTCCCCGATTCCCTCGGGACGATGGCGAATTGGAGTCCAGGCAAGCGCACTGAGGTCGCCCGCAACATCACGATCGCGGTGACGGGCAAGCGCGGTCGGAAGCCATCGATCTCGCTCGCGGATGCCGGAGAGGGTCAGTCACCCCAGTCGCTGCCGGAGACGATCCTTTCGCTCCTTCACGGCAACAAGAAGAGCATCCCCTTTGTCCAGGGCAAGTTCAACATGGGCGGAACGGGAGCTCTGCGGTTCTGTGGCTACCACAACCTCCAGCTCGTGCTCAGCAAGCGGCACCCGGAGATTGACGACGGGGATGGCTCGTCGGCGGAGTGGGGCTTCGCCGTCGTCCGGCGTGACAATCCATCGGAAGCCACGCGAGTATCGACGTACCGGTATCTCGCACCTGTCGGCGCCGCCGAACAGCCTCAGACGGGTGAAGTCCTTCGATTCGAAGCCGAGGAGCTGCCCATCTTTCCTGTCGGTCAGGACCCATACGCCCGAGGTTCGCGTTGGGGCACGCTGCTGAAGCTTTACGAGTACGACACCCGCCACGACACCCACTTCTTCATGAAGGGCGGGTTGCTCCAGCGGCTCGACATGATGATGCCGGGTCTGATCCTGCCAATCCGCTTGCACGAGTGCCGCGCCTTCAGTGGCCGGACAGAGGGCAGCTTTGCGACGACTCTGACGGGGCTCGAAGTACGCCTCCGCGCGCAGGAAGCCGACGAGAAATCCGGGAACTTGGAACCCGGCTTTCCGGACTCGGGGACGGTATCCGTAGCTGGTCAGACCATCGGGTACACGATCTACGCCTTTCGACGCGCGGATGGGCCAGGGAAGAGCGATCGGCATGAGAGCTACAAGACGACGGAGGGGATCCTGTACGTCGTGAATGGCCAGACGCATGCCGTGAAGTCGCACGCTTTCTTCGGGCGTTCGACCGTCGGACTCGGCTATCTGGCAAGGTCGCTCCTGGTCGTTCTCGACTGCACCGACCTGGACCCGCGCATGAAGGAAGACCTTTTCATGAATAGCCGAGACCGTCTCGCTGATGCCCGTCTCGCCAGGCGCATCGAAGAGCAGCTCGCCGACATGCTACGACGCCATCCGGGGCTGCTCGAGCTGAAGAACCGACGCCGTCAGGAAGACACCGCGGCGCGGGTGGGTGACTCGAAGCCCGTGGAGGAGATCCTGCGGAACATGCTCAAGAGGTCGCCATCCCTCGCACGCCTGTTCTTCCCGGGGTCGAAACTGTCGAACCCATTTAGCACGGTCGAGGTTCCTGTCGGCAAGAAGTTCAAGGGAAGGCTCCATCCAACCTATTTCCGCTTCCGCGACCGTGAATACGGGACAGCGTTGGAGCGCATCGCGCACCTGAAGCAACGCGCACGCCTGACGTTCGAGACGGACGTCGTGAGCGACTACTTCCGACGGTCAGCTAGCCGCGGCCACATCTCCGTGTCCGCGACGCTGAACGGCACGGACGTGGTTGTCGACTCGAATACGAATCTCCACGAAGGATTCGCGCACGTGAATCTCGACTTGCCGGCTCAGGCCAAGGACGGCGACAGGCTCCACGTGCGGGTGACGGTTGAAGACGAGACACTAATTGACCCCTTCGTGAACGAGGCTGTCCTTGGGATCGCCCCCGAGGCAATTCAGCACCCGACGAAGGAACACGAAAGAAAGAAGCGGCCTGATAAGGAGCCGTCGGGCGACGCAGAGAAGCGACCGGCGGGAATTGACATCCCTGAGCCCACACCCGTGCACCATGAGGAATGGGAGAAGTACCGGATGGACCGCTTCTCTGCCGTGCGCGCGATCAACAGTGAGGCCGTCGCTGAGGGAGAGGTTCCGGGCATCGGTGCCTTCGATCTGTTCATCAACATGGACAACGACTACCTGCTCGCCGAGAAGAAGGCCCACGCGAAGAACGCGGAAATGATCCAGTACCGATACAAGTTCGGCATGACGCTGGCGGCTATCACCGCCATCCGGTACGCCGGCGAGCACGGGCGGAACGACGACAAGACAAGTGGCGATGACATCGAAACGGAATGGTCCCCGGAAGACCTTGTCGCCGCCAGCACCGACGCCCTAGCCCCGGCGCTCCTGCCGATGATCGACATCCTCGGCGAGCTCGGCGAAGAGGAGCTAGCGACCCTTTCGGGCAGCGGGGTCGGGGACGATGTGGCGGACGACGCTGCCTAGGATCGGAGGCGGTGGATGAGTAGGTATTCGTGCGTACGGCCGCGCTCGGGCTGAACGCGGTAGTACCAACGTCGATTCGGCACTTCGCGTCGCGTCGGGTCGGCGCCTACGGCGTCATAGCCGGCTTCGTCCATGGCCGCCAGGTACATAGGCAGCTGGCGTTCGACCGACGAGAACGAGACCAGCTGCACGATGCGGGCATCCGGCAAGAGCAGGCGCCTGATCGCGCTGAAGCTTTCAGTGATCGTCCGGAAGTAGACGTCCTCACTTCCGCGCGCCCGACCACCCATCGTGTAGTAGCTCTCACCAAGTCCATCGTTAGAGTTGGAGAGCCAGTATGGGAGGGGCGTCTCCGCTCTGCCGTTCACCTGCCAGCGGTGATACAGGACGTGCACTGACGGGTAGGGTGGGGAAGTGAGCACCAGCCGGAACCTACGCGTCAGCCGGTTCCAGGGTCGGCCCGCAGCTATTGTCGCCGTATGACCCTGGCGGACGATCCTTCGGCGTAACAGGTCGCTGGGGCGAAGGCCGTGGTGTGCCGCGCCAGCGGTCAAGGCCTGCATGGCGGCGGCGTGACGATCCAGCATCCGATCCAGCTCGACGCGGAGCCTGTCGGCCGGGAGAGAAGCCTGCCGCCCGTCGAGTGCCCATTGGCCTACGTGGACCAGCAAGGCTTTGGCCGCGTCCTGCTGCCGGGGTGTCATTAGGGACGTGACCGCCGCGGCCAGGGGCGCCAGAGTCGCGACGTGCTCGCGCGGGGCGTTGAACAGGCGGCGATCCTCGACGAGTTGCGGCGACTCGGTGTTCTGTAGCCACTCGCGAAGTGCGATGACGTCCCGCTTGTAGAGTGGGGTCGTCTTAGCTCGGGTCAGCAGAACCGCAAGTGGGTTGAGGTCGATCGCCGCAACCCGCCGCCCTGATGCCAAGGCCTCCACCGCAGACGTCCCGCCACCGACGAACGGATCGATGATCCAGTCATCGGGCTGCGTGAACTCGAGGATCGCCGCCCGCGCAAACTCCGGCGCGAAGCGAGCGGGGTATCGGTACAGGGCATGGGTCAGTCCGCTGACGCGCTTTCGCGAACGGATCGCCTCGTCTAGGGTCCCGATGTCCACCATGCCAGGCATCGTACTCCCCGCCAGCGACCTGTATGACATTGTATGACGCATTTCGCGCCGCGCGTTGACGCGGACGGATCCCCTATCCTTGACGCATGACAGATGTGAAGTTCGGCGCCATCACCTGGAACCAATACACCGATTGGCCGGCCCTGCGCGAGGCCGGCATCCGGGCCGACCGACTTGGATACAATAGCGTGTGGACCTGGGACCATCTGTATCCCATCGTCGGCTCGGATGACGGCCCGATCTTCGAGGGTTGGCTCACGCTGGCCGCCTGGGCCGAGGCGACCGAGCACGCGCGCATCGGCCTGATGGTTGGTGCCAACACCTTCCGAAATCCTGCACTGGTCGCGAAGATGGCGACCACGCTGGACCACATCAGCAACGGGCGTGCGGTCCTGGGGATCGGCGGCGCATGGTTCGAGACCGAGCATCGCGCCTACGGGCTCGAGTTCGGCGGCTCGCCGGGGGAGCGGCTGCGCTGGCTGGAAGAGGCGGTGAAGATCATGCGCGGCATGCTTCATGGCGAGCAGCCGTCCGGCGAGCGTTTTTACACGACCCACGAAGTGCGCAACGACCCGGCTCCCGTGCAGGAGCGGCTGCCGATCCTGATCGGCGGGGGCGGGGAGCGCAAGACGCTGCGGATCGTCGCGCGCTATGCCGATGCCTGCAACGTCGGCGGCGGCTTCGACAACGTGAAGCGCAAGGACGAGATCCTGCGGCGCCACTGCGACGAGGTCGGTCGCGACGAGTCCGAGATCGAGCGAACCGTGGGGGTGGGGATGGCCGTCATCCGCGACGATCCCGCCGAAGCTCGGCGCGTGGCCGATGCCATCTTCGAGCGCAACGGCAAGGCCGAGCCCTGGAAGAACCAGCTGCTCGGAACGCCGGAGCAGGTCGCGGACACGCTGCGGCCGTACCTGGACATCGGCTTCCGCCACTTCATCGTCGG
>Ga0183260_10002555_pt1 | contig 15030 bp, 15 predicted proteins | sample AntDrymUQ4972206_2_FD_129768 | JGI IMG/M metagenome (GOLD analysis project Ga0183260, IMG submission 129768) | Polar desert sand microbial communities from Dry Valleys, Antarctica - metaG UQ497 (22.06) (version 2) (version 2) | ecosystem: Environmental > Terrestrial > Soil > Desert | place... | reverse complement strand
CGGCGCGGACCTCGCCTCGGGCGGGCAGATGTCGTCGTAGCGGACGTGCGCCGGCTGCACCGTGCCTTCACCGCCGCCGTCGACCCACACCCAGCCTTCCCCGGGCCGGTCGTCGGCGGTGGTCGACGGGTCGTCGATCACCCGGTAGTCGCCGGCGCCGCGGTTGGAGTACTGCCACGGACCGTCGCCCTGGCGGTGGAAGTAGGCCCAGTAGCGGTAGCCGCCGTCGGTGGACTCGGCGCACCCGCGCTCCGGCAGTCCGTCGATGGCACAGACCAGGCCCCCCTCGGACCGCGGCAGCGACCGGCCCAGCGCCTTGGCCCGGGCGACGAGGATCTCGTACCCGGTCGAGCGGTTGGGCACCTTCGCGCAGTGGGTGCTCGCCGAGCCCGGCGCGCCGGCCAGGTCGCGGTAGTCGACGGTCACCGCCACGCACACCGGCTCCTCGGCGACCGCCGGTCGTACGACGAACGGCGCGACGACGAGCCCGGCCGCGACCATCGGCACGGTGAGCAGCGCCGCACCGACGGTCGCGGACCGGCGCGCCATCAGTCCTGCGCCCGGCCCGCGCCTCGCGTCGCGGCGAGGGACGACGCTGCGACCAGCGCCGCGCAGCCGAACGACAGCAGCCCGAGCGCGTGCAGCGCTAGCCGGCCGATGTCCGAGCCCTGACCCGGCCCGGTGTCCGGGAGCGTGTCGCCGAAGTCGTCGACCACGAGGGTCGGCGGCGTCGATGCGGCCGACGGCGCCACGGACGCGCGGGGGGAAGGCGCTCCGGTCGACGACGACGACGACGCCGGCGACGGCGTCGGCGAGCCCTGCTGTGCGCGCGGACAGGACAGGGTCGGCTCCTCGTCGGTGAACGTCGCGCGACCGATCGGATACGGGTCGCGCGCCAGCGCCGGGACGACCTGCACCGTGGCGAGGGCGTTGGGGGACAGCGAACCGTCGGTCTCGGGCTGGTAGGCGAACGCGCCTCGCGACGGCTCCGCGCTGGAGCAGCCGAGACGCAGCATGAGCAGTGCGGTGAGCGGGTTGTCGCCCTGCGCGTCACTCCACCGGCCCGCGGTCGGGTCCTCACCGAAGGCGATGATCGCCTGCATCGACAGCGCCGTGGAGTTGGCGTCCGTGCTCGTCCCGGCGAGGAAGCCGAAGCCCCCGTCGGAGTTCTGCGCCGCGTCGAGGAAGCCGAGGGGGCTCACCGAAGGCGGAGCGGCGAGCGCGGCGAGGGCCTGGGCCGCGATCGCCGTCGAGTTGGTGTCCTCGCCCGCGAAGGCGGCCGCGTTCGTCGGCGTGCACGGTGCCGACTCGTCGGCCCGGTAGGCCTCCCAGCCTCCGTCGGGACACTGCTGGCCGCGCAGCCACGCGACCGCGTCGGCGTCGGTCATACCGACGGCGGCGAGGCCGAGGAGCGCGAGGGACTGGTGGTAGGCGCCGTCGAACTTCGGGTCCTGTACGCCGTAGAGGCCGGCGTCGGTCCCGGTGCCGCGCTTCGTCGCGGCGAGGCGCGCGACGAGGTCGACGCCACCGAAGGCGCGCGGGTCGCGCCCGGTCACCACGGCGGCCTGGATCAGCGTGCCGAGCGCACCAGGCCGGTCGTTGCCCTGGCTGTCCTTGACGGAGGCGTCGACGTTCCCCGCGAGCGCCTCCACCGCGCGCCGGGCGGCGGGCCCGCCGCGGTCGACCGAGCCCAGGGCGAGGACGGCGAGAGCGGTGACGTTGCGGTCCGGCCCGCTCTGCCCGGCGATCAGCCCGGAGCTGTCGACCTGCCGCGCCAGCCAGCCGGCGGCGGCCTGCGCCGGGTCCGAGGTCGCAGCGGCCTGCGCGGTCACGGGCAACGAGAGCAGCAGACCGCTGAGCACGGCAGCGGCGAAGAGGCTACGACTGGTACGGCGCAACGGGGGTCCCTCCTCGAGGGGCGAGCACCCCGGCCACCGATGACGACGCCCCCTCGCGCTGACGCGCTCAGGGGGCGTGGCGGGTCGGTGACCCGGGCTCCGCCCCGCATTCCACGACGGTGTGTATGGAGCCTGCGTGCGGCGTACCAGGTGTCCCGGCTCGACGGCCGCAGGGCGGCCGGCTCACGGTTGCGGGTCAGCGCCGGTTTCTCACCGGACTTCCCCTGGTGCGACGCGGATTAAGTTGTCGAGCGGCGCCAGCAGACCACACCCCCTGTCCGCAGTCAAAGGCCGAGGTCGGCTAGCGTGATCCGGGACACCGGACGTGGAGGTATGCCGTGGGCTGGCACTGGCGGTACGACGGTTCTGGCGCTGAGACCAGCCCCGGCTTCCCGAGCCAGGGCGACGCCGAGGCGTGGCTCGGCGACCACTGGCGTGAGCTGCTCGACGGGGGCGTCATCGCGGTGACCCTGACGGAGGACGACCGCGACGTGTACGGCCCGATGAACCTCGAGCCGGCGTAGTCCGCGCGCCCATGACACCGGTGCTCCCGCACCCCCTCACCGACGCCGGTGGGCTTGGGCTGCTGCCGTACTCGATCGCGCTCGGCGCCGTCGTCCTCGTCGCGGCGGCGTACGCCTTCGTGCCCGCGACGCCCGAGGAGGACGACGCGGCGCAGCGGGACGGCTTCGCCGACGTCGACCGCCCGCTCGGCCGCGCACGTCGGATCACCCGGGCGGTCTCGCTCGTCGTCGTCCTGCTCTGCGTGTACGCCGGCCGGTTCGGCAGCGCCGACGGACTGTCCAACATCACGCCGCCGCTGGTCGTCGGCGTCGCCTGGCCGGCACTGGTCGTCGGGTCGCTGCTGGTTCGCCGGCTCTGGCGTTGGGTCGACCCGTGGGACGCCGCCGCGCGCGCGCTCGAGCCCCTCGCCAGCGGGTCCGCCCCGCCCGCCGACGAGGGCGACGACGCCGGCAACAACAACGTCGAGGAGGCCGACGCCGGTGACATCGGTGGCGATGCGGCGTCGCCGGCCGTCGCGCCCGCGGTGTGGGGCGCGGTCGTCTCCGCCGCCGTCGTCGTCTACTTCCTCGTCGCGCGGGTCGACTCGACCCAGCCGCGGACCATCGGCGTGGCGCTCGCGGCGTACACGATCGCGGCGGTCGCGCTCGGCATCGGCGCCGGGCGGCGGGTGCTGGCCGGCGCCGAGGTGTTCGGGCTGACCTCGCGGTGGGCCGGCGAGCTGCGCGACGGGCTGGGCCGCCGGTGGTCGGTGCCGGCCGGCGCCGAGGTGGTGCTCGGGGTGGTCGCCGGCGGGCTGCTGCTCGACCTGGCCCGCCGCTCCGGGGCGTACGTCGACGTGCTCGACGCGATCGGGGCGCGTCGCCATGCGACCGGAAACCGCGCGCTGATCGTCGCGTTGATGGTCTCTTGCGCGGCGGCTGCTGGGGTCCTCGCCCTCGCGGAGCGGGCCGGCGCCCGACGTGGCCTCGCCGGCGGGGTCGCGGTCGCGGTGCTGCCGGTCGTGCTGGCTCTGCTCGTCGTCGCGAAGCTGCGCCGCCTGCTGGTCAGCGTGCAGCTGCTGCCGATCGTCGCGAGCGACCCGCTGGGCCGCGGCTGGGACCTCTTCGGCACGGCCGGTGGGATCGTCGACCCCAACCCGTTCGGCACCCCCGCGCAGCGCTGGATCGCCGTCGCGGCGGTGACCGTCGCCGGCGTCGCCGGCGCGATCGCGCTGCGCCGCCGCACCGGCGACCGGGCCGCGCGCGACGCGGCGTCGTACGCGCTCTACCTGCTGGTCGCGGTGTCCGCACTCGCCGTGACGACCGCGGTCTGAGCCCCGCCGGCCGCTAGCGCGCCGGCGGGTCGTGACGCACGACGTCGGCGATCACCTTGTCGACCTCGGACGCAGGAGGCCCATCAGCCCGGACGAGCCGAGCCTGCGGTACTCCATGACGAAAGCCCCTCAGGACGTGGTGGCGAAGACGTCGTCGCCGACCTTCACCCGCGGCGGGGGGATCCGGGTACGACGCAGCTGCGTGTTGCGTGCGATCGCCGCGCGGTAGAGCGCCGACCTCTTCAGCTCGGTCCCGTCGGGGAAGCGGGCCTTCAGCAGCCGGCCGACCCGGCGTACCGCGGCGAACGTGTCCACGATCAGGGCCACGAACGCGAGGAACCCGGCCTGCGCCAGCCAGCCGCGCGTGGTCTGGTCCTGCACGGCGAACGACGAGAGGTTGAGCGCGAGCCCCGGCAGCGCGAGCCATCCCAGCGACATGCGCGAGTCGATCGCGTCACGGACCGCCGCGCGCTCCGGGCCGCGCGCGAACGCCGGCAGGTTGCGCTCGTCGCCGGCGCGCATCGCCCCACGCTGTGCCTGCCGGGCGGTCTTCGCCTCGGCGCGCTGGCGGCGGGTCGCCTCCTTGCGCGACGTCGGCGCGGGGGTGTGCGGCCGGCCGGGCCGAGCCTGGTTGCGCTTGGGCGTCGGGCGGCCCTTGCCGCCCGGCTTCGGTGGGACATGACCGGCCATGTGGTCCAACCTACCGGGCGGTTCAGCGGCGGCTCAGTCGCCGGTGACGGGACCCTGCGTCAGGGTGAGCATCCGCTCGAGCGCGGTGCGCGCGTCGGCCGCCGTCGCCGGGTCGACCTCGATCCGGTTGATGACCCGGCCCTCGACGAGGTTCTCGAGGACGCGCACGAGGTGCGGCAGGTCGATGCGGTTCATCGTCGAGCAGAAGCAGACCGTGCGGTCGAGGTAGACGACGGTCTTGTCGGGGTGCGCGTCCGCGAGCCGGTTGACCAAGTTGAGCTCGGTGCCGATCGCGAACGCCGCACCGGCCGGCGCGGCGCGCACGGTGTTGATGATGAACTCCGTGGAGCCGACCAGGTCGGCGGCCTCGACGACGTCGTACTGGCACTCGGGGTGGACGAGCACCGTGACGCCGGGCACGCGCTCGCGGACCTCGTGCACGCAGTCGAGGGTGAACCGCCCGTGCACCGAGCAGTGGCCCTTCCACAGGATCACCTTGGCGGCGCGCAGCTGGTCGGCGGTGAGCCCGCCGAGCGGCCGGCGCGGGTCCCAGAGCACGCAGTCGTCGAGCGACAGGCCGAGCTCGCGCACCGCGGTGTTGCGGCCGAGGTGCTGGTCGGGGAAGAACAGGATCCGCTCCCCGCGGCCGAACGCCCACTCCATCGAGACGCGGGCGTTGGACGAGGTGCACACGGTGCCGTCGTGGCGACCGACGAACGCCTTGATGTCGGCCGAGGAGTTCATGTAGGTGACCGGGACCAGGCCGTCGGTGAGACCGATCTCGGCGAGGGCGTCCCAGCAGTCCTCGACCTGCTCGAGCTGGGCCATGTCGGCCATCGAGCAGCCGGCCGCGAGGTCCGGGAGGATCACCTGCTGGTGCGCCCCGGTGAGGATGTCCGCGCTCTCCGCCATGAAGTGGACGCCGCAGAAGACGATCCACTCGGCCTCGGGGCGGGCGGCCGCCTCCTGCGCGAGCCTGAACGAGTCACCCGTGATGTCGGCGAACTGGATGACCTCGTCGCGCTGGTAGTGGTGGCCGAGGATGAACACCCGGCTGCCCAGCTCGTGCTTCGCCGCGCGCGCCCGGTCGACGAGGTGCGGGTCCGACGCCGGCGGTAGGTCGCCGGGGCAGACGGTGCCGCGCTCGGAGTCGAGCAGCGACTTGCGGCCGAGCAGCAGCGTCGCGACGGGCGAGAGCTGCGGCTCCGGTCGGCTGGTGGTCACTGTTCTCTTCCGGCGGCGGGCGGGCCTCGATGGTCCCATAAGGGCGCAACGCCGCCGGCCCCGCTGGACTTCCCGGCTGGACTTCCCGGCAGACTGGGCCGATGCGGGTGGTCGTCGCGCCGGACTCCTTCACCGGGTCGCTGTCCGCCGCCGACGCGGCGGCCGCGATCGCGGCCGGCTGGACCGCGGCCCGGCCGGGTGACGAAGTGACCACGGTCCCGGTCGCCGACGGCGGCGAGGGGACGGTCGCCGTGGTCGCGTCGGCGACCGGCGTCGTACCGCGGTCGTCGGTGGTCACCGACCCCCTGGGCCGGCCGGTGACCGCGCCTTGGCTCCTCCTGCCGGACGGCACCGCCGTGGTGGAGCTGGCGCGGGCGAGCGGCCTGCTGCTGCTCGCCGCGGACGAGCGGGATCCTCGGCGTACGACGACCCGCGGCACTGGCGAGCTCGTGCGCGCTGCCCTCGACGCGGGCGCGCGTCGCATCGTCGTCGGGCTGGGCGGCTCGGCCACGAACGACGGCGGCGCCGGCTTCGCCCAGGCCCTCGGCGTTCGGCTCCTCGACCGCGACGACGCCGACCTCCTGCCGGGCGGCGCCGCGCTGGCCGGCCTCGAGCGGATCGACGTGAGCGGCCTCGACCCGCGGCTCGCGGCCGTCGAGATCGTCGCCGCGACCGACGTGGACAGCCCGCTGTGCGGACCGGACGGCGCGAGTGCGACATACGGCCCGCAGAAGAGTGCCGACCCGGCGGCCGTCGCCGAGCTCGACGCCGCGCTGGCCCGGTGGGCCGAGGTCCTCCGCCGGGACGTCGCGGGGTGCCCCGACCTCGCGGCGCTGCCGGGCGGCGGTGCCGCCGGCGGCACGGCGGCCGGCCTCGTCGCGCTGTGCGGCGCGCGGATCGCGCCGGGCGCGCCGCTGGTGCTCGACCTCGTCGGGCTGCCGGCCGCGCTGCGCCGCGCCGGTCTCGTCGTGACGGGGGAGGGGTCGCTCGACCGGCAGTCGCTGCGCGGCAAGGCGCCGATGGCGGTCGCGGCGCTGGCGCGGGATGCGGGGCTGCCGTGCGTCGCACTGGCTGGCCAGGTCGCGACCGGCCGCCGCGAGCTGGCGGCTGCGGGCATCGACGCGGCGTACGCCGTGGCCGACGTCGCCGGCTCGGTCGAGGAGGCGATGGCCGACCCGGCCGGCTGGCTGGCCGCGCTGGCCGGCCAGGTCGCGCGGGAATGGTCGCGCTGACCTCGGCGTTCCCTGTGCGAGACTAGGACCTACACACCGCTAGACCTCTGGGAGCCCGCCCGATGTCCGAGACCGTAGTCGACCAGACCACCGCGCCCGCCGCTTCGCCCGAGGCGACGCCGACCAGGGTCATGCTCACCGACACCGCCGCGGCGAAGGTCAAGAGCCTGCTCGAGCAGGAGGGCCGCGACGACCTCGCGCTGCGCGTCGCCGTCCAGCCCGGCGGCTGCAGCGGCCTGCGCTACCAGCTCTTCTTCGACGAGCGCTCGCTCGACGGCGACTCGGTCCTCGACTTCGGCGGCGTCAAGGTCGTCACCGACCGCATGAGCACGCCCTACCTCGGCGGCGCGAAGATCGACTTCGTCGACACGATCGAGAAGCAGGGCTTCACCATCGACAACCCCAACGCGACTGGGTCCTGCGCCTGCGGCGACTCCTTCAGCTAGCCCGCGTGTGGCGAACGATGACCGTTTCTTCCCGGCCTCAGACGGAAGGACGGTCAGGGTTCGGGCACCGGACGTAGCGGAGGAAGAGGAAGCCCTCGTCCTCCAGCAGCGCCGCGACCCTCAGCTCGGCCATCCCCGCCGGCTCGGCGAGAGGTCCGGTCACTATGCGCGCCGCGCCCGCGCCGGCCAGCCGTGGGGCGAGAGCGAGGCAGAGCTCGTCGAGCTCACCGGCGGCGACCAGCTGGCCCAGCAGGCTCGGCCCGCCCTCGGTGAGGATCCGGGTCAGGCCCCGCTCGAGGAGCGCCGAGCGCAGCAGTGGCAGCTCCACCCGCTCCTCGCCGGCCACGACGACATCGGCGACCTCCGCGGCGTGGGACCGGCGTACCGGGTCGGCCGCCGCGGACGTGACCACGAGCGGCCGGACGGCGCTCTCGGTGAACAGCCGCGAGGTCCAGTCCAGGTGCAGTGAGCCGCTCACCACGGCGAGGGTCGGCTCGGCCGGCATCCCTGCTGCGGTACGCCGGGCCACGAGGTCCTCGGGCAGCCGGGCCGGGCCGTACTGCTCGTCGCGCACCGTCCCGGCGCCCACCACCACCACATCGGCGAGCGCCCGCAGCACCCGGAAGAGGTGCCGGTCGGCGGCACTGCTCAGGCCGCGGGCCCGGCCCTCATGGGTGGCCGCGCCGTCGGCGCTGGCCACCATGTTGGCGCGGACCCACGGCCCGGGAGGGTAGGCGTAGGCCGACCAGAGGTCGACCTCGTCGTCGGGGTGCGGCAGCAGCTGGCGCATGTGCCGCACCCTAGGCGACGCCGGTCAGCTCGGTGCCGGCTCCGGCTCGGCGGAGGCGGTCTCGTCCGGCCCGGTCTGCCCCGAGCCCGGGCTGGGCTCGGTGGAGCCGGGTGCCGGTGCCGCGGAGACCGGCTCGTGCTCCGACGGGGTGGGCTGGGCCGACGCGGGATCGGGCCGCGGTGCCGGTGGGTCGCTCTGCGGCGGCGCCGGGTCGACCTGAGTCTGGCCGGGTTCGGTCTGCGCCGGGTCGGGGCGCGGCTCGTCGCCCGGCTGCCCCGGCGCGACCCCCTTGAGGAACTCGTCGGTGATGGCGATGACGGCCTCGGGGTAGTCGGAGCCCACGATGTCGTAGGCCCACGCCGGCACGAGGAAGACCTGCTCGGTCTCGTTCTCCCAGACCGGGGAGAAGAGCAGCGCGAGCCGTACGCCGGTGACCTCGCGCACCGTCGGCTCAGCCGGCCCGTTGCAGTCGGGGGTTTCGGGCGCGCACAGGATGAGGGAGCGCGGCTTGCCGTACTGCCCGAACTGCTTCTCGAGCCGGTCCAGCCCCACCTGCGGGGTGACCAGCGGGTAGCGGTCGAGCACCTCGGCCGCCGCGAGGCTGCCGGAGGCGTCGCGCACCTCGCCGTCGCCGTCGATGCTCACCGAGTGGCCGAGGCCGATGACCTCGAGGCCACCCACCCGCACCGTGGCGCTGATGAACCAGGCGTCGTAGCCGCGGTCGGCGCGGATGGTGGAGCCACTGCCGACGCCGGCCGCGTCGAAGACCTTCTGCGCGGTCGCTCGGGCGACCGACTCGCTCGGCAGCGGGAGCGGCGCGGGCTCCTGGTACGGCCGGCACGACGAGTAGTTCGGCTCGCACTTGGTGTCGGGCGGGCACGACGCCGGCACGGGACAGGACATCAGCGGCTGGTCGGAGACGGGCGTGTTGGGGTCGGACGGCGGTGGCGGGTCGGCCTTCGCCGTAGCGGTCGTGGTCTCAGGGGTGTCGTTGCACGGGGAGTCGGCGCCCTCGAGGCAGATCCCGGCGCTGCCGCCGCCCGAGCCGGGGTCCGGCTCGATCACTCCGGCGCAGAGCTTCTTGAACTCTCCGGGGAGCTTCTTGTACTCCTCCGGGGAGATGCCCTCCTGGCCTCTCGCCGCCGGGTCACAGGGAGGGCTCTTCACCTCGCGGTAGTAGCTCCACATCCGGCTCGTCGACGTCGAGACGCGCAGCACCCACTCGCCATCGCGGACGACGAGTGCGTCCTGCTCGGTGGTGACGTTGCCGCTGATGCCGAGCGCCTCGGCGAGCCGCAGCACGGCCGCGCGCGACGGGGCGCCGCCCTTGAGCGCGAAGACGTCGGCGTCGTCCGGCAGGTCACTCGGCCACTCGCCGACGTACCGGTAGGTCACGCCGCCGGTCGGGGCGCCGGCCATCGTCTTGGCGTCGGCCGAGGTGGCACCGCCCTCCTGGGAGGTCCCGCCGCTGCCGGCGAGGGACAGCGGAAGTGCTGCCGGCCGGCCGCCTTCGCTCCGCAGCACTACGCCGAGAAAGACGGCGGCGACCACGGCCGCGGCCACACCGATCGGCACACCAACTGACGCTCGCTTGCTCATGGCACCCCTCCAGAATGGATCGTGTCCCCTTGGACGTCGCCGGTCGAGCCCCGGTTCCGTGCGCGGCGCCGGGTTATCGTCGCGCCATGAGCGAAGCGTTCCTGGTCGGCGGCGTACGCACCCCGATGGGCCGGTACGGCGGCGCGCTCGCGGGTGTCCGTCCGGACGACCTCGCCGCGCTGGTCATCGCCGCGGCGGTCGAACGGGCGGGGGTCGACCCGGCCGCGGTCGACGAGGTCGTCCTCGGTGCGGCCAACCAGGCCGGCGAGGACAACCGCAACGTCGCCCGCATGGCTCTGGTGCTGGCCGGCCTGCCGGTCGAGGTGCCCGGCTACACGGTCAACCGCCTGTGCGCCTCGGGCCTCACCGCGATCGCGGCCGCCGCCGCGCAGATCCGCAGCGGAGAGGCCGACGTCGTCGTCGCCGGCGGCGTCGAGTCCATGACGCGGGCGCCGTACGTGATGGCGAAGGCCGGTACGCCGTGGGCCAAGGCGCCGGAGGTGTTCGACACCTCGCTCGGGTGGCGGTTCGTCAACCCGCGCATGAGGTCGCGGCCGCAGACCACGATCACCCTCGGCGACACCGCCGAGGAGGTCGCCATCCTCGACGGCATCACCCGCGAGGACTCCGACGCGTGGGGGCTGCGGTCGCAGGACCGCGCGGTCGCCGCGCAGAAGGGCGGCCGGTTCGACGACGAGATCGTGCCGGTCGAGACGACGGCCGGCGCGGTGACCTCGGACGAGGGCCCGCGTCCCGGTACGACGATGGAGAAGCTCGCCGCGCTCAAGCCGGCGTTCCGCCCGGACGGGATCATCACCGCCGGCAGCGCGTCGCCGCTGTCCGACGGCGCGGCGGCGATCGTCGTCGCCAGCGGCGCGGCGGTCGAGCGGCTGGGGCTCACCCCTCGCGCCCGCGTGGTCACCTCCGCCGCCGCCGGCGTCGAGCCGGGGCTGATGGGTCTCGGGCCGGTGCCGTCCACCGAGAAGGCGCTGGCTCGGACCGGCTGGTCGACCCGCGACCTCGACGCGGTCGAGCTGAACGAGGCGTTCGCGGTGCAGGTGCTGGCGTGCGTACGCCGGCTCGGGCTGCCCGAGGATGTCGTGAACGCCGACGGTGGGGCCATCGCGCTGGGCCACCCGCTCGGCTGCAGCGGCGCGCGACTGGTCGTCACCCTGCTCGGCCGGCTCGAGCGCGAGGGCGGCCGGCGCGGCCTCGCGACGATGTGCGTGGGCGTCGGGCAGGGTGCGTCGATGCTCCTCGAGCGGGTCTGACCGGCGTACGCCGACCGCCCGGGCTGATCGCGCGCGACGCTGTCGGACCTGGTCGATAAGGTCCGGCCCCATGACCACCCAAGCCATCGAGGCAGAGCAGCTCGTCAAGCGCTTCGCCAACCGCGCCGGCGACGACGTCGAGGCGGTCCGCGGCGTCGACCTCTCGGTGGCCGCCGGTGAGGTCTTCGGCTTCCTCGGCCCCAACGGCGCCGGCAAGTCGACGACTGTCCGGATGCTCACGACGCTGATGTCCGTCACGTCGGGCCAGGCGCGGGTCGCCGGGGTCGACGTCGTACGCCGGCCCGATGAAGCCCGGCGGCACATCGGCGTCGCGCTGCAGGAGGCCGGGTTGGACAACCGGCAGACCGGCCGCGAGCTGCTCGTGCTGCAGTGTCGGCTGTTCGGCATGGACGGCCCGACCGCGGCGCGGCGCGCGGACGAGCTGCTCGAGCTGGTCGAGCTCAGCGACGCTGCGGGCCGGCGGGTCAAGACCTACTCGGGCGGCATGAAGCGCCGGCTCGACCTGGCGTCGGCGCTCGTGCACGAGCCCGACGTGCTCTTCCTCGACGAGCCGACGACCGGGCTCGACCCGGCCAGCCGGCTCACGGTCTGGGACGAGGTGCGCCGGATCAACGCGCTCGGCACGACGGTCTTCCTCACCACGCAGTACCTCGAGGAGGCCGATCAGCTCTGCGGTCGGATCGCGATCATCGACGAGGGGACGATCGTGCGAGAGGGAACCCCGGACGAGCTCAAGAAGGAGCTCAAGCGGCGCCGCAAGCTGCGCACGGTGCCGACCCTCGACGAGGTGTTCCTCGACGCGACCGGACGCACCCGCGAGCGGGTTGCCGGCGACGTCCAGGAGGTGACCGCGTGAATACGATCTCGCAGGCCTGGATCCTCGGACAGCGCGCGCTGCGCGAGGCGCTGCGCACCCCGGAGGCGACCTTCCCGACGCTGTTCATCCCGCTGTTCTTCCTCGTCGTCAACGTCGGTCAGGCCGGCAACGTCTTCCCGTCGGAGACCACGCCGTTCCTCCGCGGGCAGTCCTACGCCGCGTTCCAGCTGCCCAGCTCGATCCTGCTGGCCGCGTCGTTCGGCAGCGCCGCCCTCTACCTCGTAGAGGACATCGAGGGCGGCTACTTCGACAAGCTGCGAGCCACCCCGATCTCGCGTACGGCGATCGTCCTGGGGCGCCTCTTCGCCGAGGCCGCCAAGGGCGTGCTCATCACGCTGGTCATGGTGCTGATCGCGTTGCCGTTCGGCGTGCACATCGAGTCCGGCGCGCTGGGGCTTCTCCTCATTGTGGTCATCGCATCGGCCTGGGGCGTCGTGTTCTCCGCAGCGATGCAGCTGATCGCGCTCAAGTCGCGCAGCGCGGCGGCGACGCAGTCCGGGTCCATGGTGTTCTTCCCGCTGCTGTTCCTCACGCCCAACTTCGTGCCGCGCGAGACGCTGACCCGGCCGATGGAGATCGCCGCCACGATCAACCCGGTGACCTACGTCATGGAGGCGCTTCGGTCGCTGATCCTCGATGGCTTCGACTGGTCGCGGATCGGGGTCGGCTTCGCCGTGGTCGGGGTCTGCGCCGTGCTGGCGATCGGGGCCAACGTCGCGATGATCCGCAGCTACGACTGACGTCGTACCGAACGCGGGACGGTCAGGAGCCGTAGCCCTCGTAGCCGTCGACCAGCGCCTTCGCGCTGTCCGGGATGCAGATCTCGCGGCCGACGAGGATGTCGAGGACGGCAGGCATCGCGTGCGCCTTGATGCCGAGCTGCTGCAGTGCCTGGAACTCGTCGGCGACGCCCCAGTGCTCGACCACCCGGTCGCCGTCGAAGCGCAGGAAGTGCATCTCGGTCCACTTCGCCCGCTTGCCGGTCGGCGCGAGGCTCTGCAGCTGGCCGGTCTGCGTGCCGCTCGCGGTCGCGCGTATCGCGACGGTCGAGTCCTGCTGAATGACGTCGTCGACCGTGTAGGCCAGGTCGGGGAAAGCCGTGCGCAGCCGACCGATCAGGCCGGCGAGCACCTCGACGCCGCCCGTGCCCTCGGCCGAGAGCACGTGCACGGTGTAGTCCGGCGAGAGGATCTCGTCGAGCACCTCGACGCGGCCGGCGGCGAACGCCTCGAGCGGGATCCGGGCGGCGATCGCGGTCAGGTCGATCACCATCGGCGTACCTCTCCTCGATTCAGTGAGTCGCGCCGACGCTACTAGTGTCTGCACCCATGCGCATCGCCGTCACCGGGTCCATCGCGACCGACTACCTGATGACCTTCCAGGGCCGCTTCGCCGACCAGCTGCTGCCCGACCAGCTGCACCGGCTGTCGCTGTCCTTCCTCGCCGACGACCTGGACCGCCGGCGCGGCGGGGTGGCGGCCAACATCGCCTACGGCATGGCGCAGCTCGGGCTCACCCCGCTGCTCGTCGGCGCGGTCGGCGCCGACTGGACCGACTACCAGGCGTGGCTGGACCGGGCCGGCGTCGACACGACCGGCGTGCACGTGAGCGACCTGTTGCACACCGCTCGCTTCTTCTGCACCACCGACGTCGACCAGTGCCAGATCGCCACCTTCTACCCGGGGGCGATGAGCGAGGCGCGCGACATCGAGCTGGCGCCGATCGCGGCGCGGGCGGGCGGCCTCGACCTCGTCGTCGTGAGCCCCAACGACCCGGAGGCGATGGTTCGCCACACGACCGAGGCGAAGGCCGCGGGGATCCCGTTCGTCGCGGATCCCAGCCAGCAGCTGTCCAGCCTCGACGGGCCGGGCATCGAGCGGCTGGTCGTCGGGGCGCGATTCCTCATCACCAACGACTACGAGGCCGCGCTGATCGAGAGCAAGACCGGCTGGACGTCCGACGACGTGCTGTCGCGGGTCGAGACGCGCGTCACGACGCTGGGTGCCAAAGGCTGCGTGGTCGAGCGCAAGGGCGAGTCCGCGATCGAGGTGCCGGTCGTGCCCGAGGAGCGCAAGGCCGACCCGACCGGTGTCGGCGACGCGTTCCGGGCCGGCTTCCTGTCGGCGCAGGCGTGGGGCCTCGGCCTCGAGCGGTCGGCGCAGGTCGGGACGCTGCTCGCGACGTACGTGCTGGAGACCGTCGGCACTCAGGAGTACGCCGTCGTGGCTGACCCGTTCCTGGCGCGGCTCGCCTCGGCGTACGGCGAGGAAGCTGCCGCGGACGTAGGACCGCACCTGCCCGTCTAGAGCCCGAACATCGCCCGGCACTCATCGAGGCCGGTGATCTCGACGGCAGGGTACGACGACCGCCGCTCCAGCCAGATCTCGCGCGTCATCCGCACCTTCTTCACCTCTTGGACCTCGCCGCGCGGCGCCTGGCGCTCGATGCCGTTCTCGGCGTAGCCCAGCGCCCGCGACACCCCGAGCGAGCGCAGGTTGTCGGCGAACGCCTCGGACTGCGCGACCTCGGCACCGAGGCCGTCGAACGCCAGCTGCAGCGCGCCCGCCCGCATCTCCTTGCCGAGGCCCTGTCCCTGCACCTCCTGGGTCAGCCACGAGCCGGTCTCGACCACGCGCAGCACTGCGAACTGCTTGGCGTTCATGTCCTGCATGCCGACCGCCCGGCCGTCGAGGAAGACTGCGAGCGGCAGCGACCAGTCGTCGGTCTTCCACTCCGCGCGCTGGCGCCACCACCACTGCACCGAGTCGCGCTCGCGCTCCTCGCGCGGCTTGTCCGTCCACGCCATCAGAAACGGCATGACCGCGGGGTCGTGGATGCCCGTGTCGATCGCGGCGAGCAGCGCCGGGAAGTCGTCGTCGGTCGGCGGCCGAAGCACCAGCCGCGGCGTGGTGAGGGTGAGGCCGAACAGCGGCCAGTACGTCGTCATCCCCCCACCCCACCCGACTTCACCCACTGAATCCACCTGAAATCCGCGATTCGGGCCCCTCAGAGGTGGATTCAGTGGGTGAAGTCGAGGGGGGAGGGGGGTGGGGGGGGGGGGGCGAGGGGAGGGGGGGGGGGCGGGGGGGGCGGGGGAGGGGCAGCCGGGGGCCGCCTCGGGGGGGAAAGGCGCGGGGGGAGGGGG
>Ga0183260_10002554_pt1 | contig 15031 bp, 14 predicted proteins | sample AntDrymUQ4972206_2_FD_129768 | JGI IMG/M metagenome (GOLD analysis project Ga0183260, IMG submission 129768) | Polar desert sand microbial communities from Dry Valleys, Antarctica - metaG UQ497 (22.06) (version 2) (version 2) | ecosystem: Environmental > Terrestrial > Soil > Desert | place... | reverse complement strand
TCGAGCTGGTCATACAAGCGTCTCGGTGGTGCTCGATCCCTATGACAACAACTTTCCGGAGCAGGACGAGACGCTCGTCGTGGCACTCGAGCGCGAGGCGTCCAACTTCGCGCCGCAAGTGACTTGAACTTGGATTCGAGACCACATTGATGTTCGCAGGGGGGAAGACCGATGGCCTCGGGCACTTGCTCTTACTTCGTCGTCTCGTCCACCCGACCGATAAGTGGCTCCTCGTCAGGAGTCGCTCACCCAAAAGCTGAAGCATCGGCTTCTCCACGGCCGTCGTGGTGGCCGTGCCGGTGACGCCGGACGGGTGGACCGGCGCAGGTCAGGCGGCGCGACCGCCACCGTACGATCCTCCGGTCCACGCTGCCTCCCACCAGACCCTCTGCGACGAAGACACGGCCTGGGCGCACCGACAACAACGAGCTGCTTGACTCGTACTGCCCGTGGGATGTCTAGATCAGCGATCTCTCAGAACGTCGATGAGTTCGGCGAACGTGTCGAGCGGAGGGGCGTCGGGCATCGCAAGTAGTGGGTCAGAACCTTGCCAGACCAGCGCGGGGGCGGCATCGTCTCGTTCGAAGGCGAGGAGCTGGACGAGTGGGCTGTAGGTCGTGACGCCTTGGGCATCTGGTGAGTAGAACCCACCGAGGTCCTCGGGCTCCCGCCGCCCGGCGAAGACGAGGGATTGTCCTTCCTGCGCAGCTTCCTGAACGTCAGCGAGTTCGACTTCTGGATGAATGATGAAAGATGCGACCACGACGTCCCCGAGGGGTTGTTCGGCGTCATCCTGTAGAACCTCTGTCACATTGATGTGGATGAATAGGGTCGTATAGAGCAACGCGCCGTCGGGTTCATCGAAGACTCGTCGACCTTCAGTCACGCCTCGCTCAGCAACCGTTCCCACAACCACAGTGTCTGGCATCGTGAGCAGCTCGTCAAACGTCGGAACCGTCAGCGGTTCCGACTGCGCGAGGACTCGCCGAAGTTGGGTCACTAGAGGTGGCGTGCCAGGTTCGACTGTTGTCTCGGTCGTGGGTTCTGGGTGCAAGACGGGATGGGTGGTATCCGGTCCGCTGCGGGGAGGACCGTCCGTCGTCTCAGCGCCCGTGGCGCCCGCTGGGCCGGCGTTCGGATCGCCACAGCCGGAAATGAGCACTGAGAGACCTGTGAGCAGCAGCGCCGCACCCATACTGTTCCGATGGCATTTGGTCCTCATAGCAGTCTCAATTCGATCATATTATTTACGGAAAACTTGCGTCGATGTGCACTTGGTGATGATGGTTATGGTACCGCCAACGGTCTTGGTCCGCCTCAACTCTTCCTGAAATCTGACAGTCATGGTGAGGATCGTGGTTCTGCGGATCCTGTGCGTACTGGGGGTCGGCGTCCTCGATAGTGTAGACGCCGTTGTTATAGTGTTCGAGCCCCATCGAGTGACCATTTTCATGACAAACCGTCTTGAATCGATTGGTTAGGAAAGGTCCACCGTTATCCTCAATAACATTTGTGTCGATCACCATATGGTACCGATCGCAAATTCCCGGCGTGTTGCTCGGCTTTGCGCACACCGCAGTGCCCCGGTAGCCGCCAGCGTATCCCTGAAACCAACGAGCATCCACCTGGTATTCTCCCGTGAGGTCGCAAGGCCGCTCATCTTCTATTGCGTTGTAGCCAGGGACGTCCTGTTCAGTGCGAGCGTTCGTCGCACGAATGTTTGCTTCGACGCCAGCAAGGACGCTGTCGTCCAGACAAAAGCCGTGACTGTTGCCATCAGGAAGCGAATAAAAGGGCGGATCAGCAGCGGCTTGTTGAGGCTGAAAACCGATACCGGATACCGTCAGGACCGCGCCGACTAACCAGTGCTTTCCAACTACCTTTTTCATCACAGCGATCATGACGGATGTTGGCACGCCTGTCAAGGGCCGCGGAATTGCGTGTACTAGTGCACCGACGAAGCGGGACCGCCTGATCGAGCGAGTCCCTGCGGCTTGGAACCTGCTCGTGGAAATAGGTCGCAAGAGTTGCCCGCCGGGAGAGTTAGACACTGTGACGCAGGACGTCGCCGTCACCGAAGGGCTGAAGCGCCTGTGCTGGCTCTCAGAGCGGCAGTTCCTGAGAACACGCCTGATCGAGGTCCGCCCACGCAAGGTTCTTGCAGTCACGGACTTATGACGTCCGGCGATGCGCAGAAGTTCCCGCATCGTTGTTCCAACACAACTCCTTGGCGAGCATGAGCGGGAGTAGGTGACCGTGGCTCCCACGATGGGTCGCGCCCGGACTGCTCAGGTCGAGCGACGCGACCCGTGCGTCAGAACGCGGTGCTCTGAATTGTCAGGACGGTACGTGCCATCCGTACGGGCCTCACCGCGGTGGTGTCATCGCCACCGGCGAGGACACCGCGATGACGGACAGCTCGTCGGTCACCTCGACTCGCACACCGGACGCAAGGTCGACCACCGCGGCATACACCGCAACTGGGGCCGGCGACGGCTTCATCGCCGGCTACTCGCCGCAGTCGAGCTCAGCGTCCCGCTCGATCTCGGCGTCACCTTGTCATCGGCGACAGGTTTCTCGCTCGCCGCGGCGACTGGATTGGCGGTCAATGTCCCCGTCAGCAGCGACTTCAGCCCGGTCCGCCTGGGAAAGCGCTACTTCGTCGAGGATCTCGACCAAGCGATGGCGGGCGAGCAGGCGCCCGGTCAGCGTCTACGTTCGCGGCTGTCGGAATTCTTCGGTGACGTGCGCCCGATCGAGCGAACTGAAAATCCGACGCCACCGATGGAGTGGCTTGCGAAGGACCCAGTCACGCTGCACGCGCGACCTCTAGTCGCCGAAGTTCTGATGCGCAGTGAGGTCGCGTTGACGCGATGCCGAAAGCGCTACGCGATCGCGGACGTCGAGAGTGACGTGGGGGTGGAAGACGCAATCGACGACCTGTTGCGCTTAGCGAGCGGGCCCTACGGCGGATCGAACGTCGCCCACCAGCGTTGTGCCGAGCTGGGCCTGCTGGCCCCGGATCTGTTCTTCGTCGCGCTGCGCCGCCATTTCGATTCGTCTCCGGTGGGGTTCCGCCTGCTCCGGTGCTTCGACCGTTTCGTGAATCTCTGGCGACGGCAGCAGGAGGGCGCAACGACGCCGCGGCCCGGTGTGACCCGCACCACCCGTGATATCGGTGCCCTGATGCGGTCACTGGGCTCGGCATCTACGCGCTCGCCGTGGCTGGACGCCTATCCGGGCGGCGAGTGGGCGTGCACGCTGGCGGTGGATTGTCTGCGTACCGGCCGCGAACTTGCCCTCGCCCGGAACTGGCTGGAGGCGAAGTACGAGAACATCTGGCCCTCCGATCGGGAGCGTGCCTACGCGGCGTGGGCGAGTGTCCTGTACGGAGAGGACGACGCGAGTGTCGCGAAGGCGTGTGACGCGTTGCGATCCTCGAAAGCGCCGATGCTGCAACGCTGGGGCGAATTGTTCATCGACGCTGCGACGCTGCGGAGACTCGACGAGCGAGAGGTGCTGGACCGGGTGCGGGAGAAGTTCGGTGGCGTCGCTGATCTCGTCTCCCAGGCAGTTGATGCCCATGTGACCGACGAGAGCCTCGACGGTGTGCGTGACGCGTTGGAATCCGTGGTCTTCGCCGCCTTGGTCACGCCGGACGGCCGGCTGCGTAGGAACCTGATCGAGGCGGTCGTCGCGTCGTGCCTCGTTGCTCCCACGACCAAGGTCCTGCTTGACGTGTATCGAGCGAACCCGATGCCGGGTGTGCGCGAGTCGGCGATCTTCTTCTTGTCGCGGCTCCGGCAACCTGACGATGAGGTGGTCGATGAGCTGATCGTTGCGCTTGAGGACGACGTGCCGTCCGTCCGGCACGCGGCGACATGGGGCCTTGGTGACGTCTTCGGTGTGGGAAGTCTGCAGGATTCCTCGCGCCTCGTGGAACCGCTTCGGCGCGCTGCGCTGGGCGAGTCGACGGACTACGTGTATCAGCGCGTCGCTGCTGCGCATGCGCTAGCGGTCATTGGGCTTGGCGCGCACGATGACGACACGATCGACGAGGTACTGCCGCAAGTCCGCTCCGGGCTTGGGCGCTCGGCGCTGGAGTGCTACCTCGCCGGGTTGATCGAGTGGGGAATTCGTATGCGTCGCCGTGAAGGAATCGTGGATCCGACGGCTCTCGGTGTCACGGGCTTCCTCGGCTAGTGGTGTGAGCACCAATGGTGGGTCCGTTCCGCCGGGGCGATGCTGCAAGGTCTAGGACAGGTCCTTGCCGGCTGGCGCGCTCGGAGAGAGTCGAGCTGGTCGGTCTTGCGGCCTCGATGACCAAGCGGGGCGGGGCGACGCCCGTCGAGACCTTCCGGAAAGTTGTGCTAGAATGTTGATGCCAGGCTTGACGCCGCCGCCCACTTCGGGAACAGCTAGGTGGTCACGTCGCCTCAGAGTAGGAGCGAACTATGGCCAGACCCAGGGGACGCGGGCAAGTTCCGCCGCCGCCGGACGAGCTCAAGCCGGACCGGCCGCTCGACGTACTGCAGGCGCAGCTCACGATGCGTAGGTCGACCGTCAGCAAGTCGGGGACACGCCCAAGTAGGACACGCTGCGACCTATTGCTGCCAGGAGTGCTCGCGGCTGGCAACGGCGTTACCAACAGCGCAGGCCAATGGACTCTGTCCTTCTCCAATAGGGTGTTGTGCGGAGACGAGTTCGAAGCCGAGCCAGTGGTTGTCGCGACGGTACGCGGCGGCACCCCAGCACTGCTGACAGTCTCGCTGCAGGACATCTCGCTGGGGTCCATGATCACGATCCGAAGCTTCAAGCCCGACGGCACCCCCACGGGTGGGACGTCGTTCTCATGGCACGCCATCTCCCTCTTAAGGTCGCCGGGGATCTCCTGAAGAGAGCACAACGGATGCAGCGAGACCTGTGAAGGGCGCGAGCGACTTCGGGTGGCGCTGTCGTTGTGGCGTGGGTGCGCCTACGAGGAGTTCGATGAGTGCTGGTGGGCGCAGCCGGAGGCCGCCCGTTTCGACGCCGTCTGGCTCGACGCGATGGTCGCTCACGTCGACGCCGGCGACGTCAACGTGACCGGCACACTCGAAGCGCTGATGCTTGAGCACCCCGGGCACGAAGGGGCTGTGCGCCCGTCTGATGGTCGCGCTGTACCGCGGCGGCTGCCACGCCGACGCCCTTACCGTGTACCGGCAACACGCTCGCCGCCTCGTCGAAACCGCGGGACTGCAACCGGCACCTCAGCTGCGCGACCTCGAGCAGAGGGTCTTGCGACACGACCCGGGACTCATGCGCCGACAACCGCTCCACGGCGGACAAGTTCCCGAGCTGCGCCCCGACGTAGCAAACCGTCTCGTCGTCCACCACCTGCGTGCTCCCCTCGCTCGGACCATCGGACGAATCAAACGCCAGTGGACGGGGGTCAGAGTTCGATGTCGAGGCTCCGAGTCCGCCCACGAGACAGTTCGGGTGGTCCGGGCGCGACCAGCAGCACGCCGAAGCCCGCGTCTCGGGACCACCCGTCGACGACCCCAGCCACCGTTCCCAGCTGGTCGTGTTGCCAGGTCCCCGCCATCCGGTGGATCACGATGACGCTGTCGGTCAGCCGTTCCGCCGGCACATCGTGACCGTGTGCCCACCGCTTCCAGGTGTCGAGCGCGTCGAGGAGATGGTCGAGTTGGTCGGCCTGAGCCGGATAGTCGTTCCAGCGGTTGATGATCTCGGTCGCCACCATCGTCCGACGCGCGTGCTCATGGCGCGACCGGGCGTCCCGGCATTCGTCGCGTAGGGCTCCCGCGGTCGGCAACACTCGGTCGAGCGCCTCGGTCGCGTCGGCGAGCGCTGTCGTGGCGGAGGTGAGCGCGTTGCGGGCAGCGCGCCGGTCACGCAGCCGTGAGCGCTTGAAGTGGCGTTGAGCGTCGCCGACCGCGTCGCGGGCCCGTGTCGCTGAGCGCTCGGCCGCGGTCAACTTGGCTCGGTGGGGTTCGAATGCGTCGGTCGCACGGGCCAGCTCCTCGGCGAGCGCGTCGAGGAGCCTTCGTCGCTCGTCGCTGGTGCGGATCGCGTCACGGGCGGTTGCCACCCGCTCGCGCCCCCACGCCTCCACGGCGTCGAAGCTTGAAGGAACGACGAAGCGCGGCGATGGCTGTTGCGGCGGCACCGGTCGCGGCCGGTCGGCGACGAGTTCGGCGAGGGACTGTCGTTGGGCGATGGCGGGGATGTCGGCGCGGTCGGAGGCGAGCACAGCTTCGAGGACGTCTCGGGCTTCGTCGAGGTCGTCGGTCTCGGTGACGACGTGGATCGTGTTGCGGTTGCGGCCTCTGGTGGCGCCGACGTACAGGCCACGCCGTCCGGTGGCCGGCGAGGTGAGGTTGATGCCGATGGTGACGGTGTCGGACTGGGTGCCGTGCTCGGTCGCCGCGTACCCGAGCCGCACGTGCTCGCCGACGTAGTCGGCGGGCAGGGCGACGGTGCCGTGTCCACCGGTGTGGGTCACGGTGATTGACCCGTTGGCGTGGCGGGCGACCACGGTCCACAGGTCGCGGTTGCGGACGGGTTCACCGGTGCTGGTGGTGAGCCGGCGGTTGTTGCGTCGGGTGGCGATCACGTCACCGACACAGGCGACGTCGCGCCCGGCGATGCGGACGTGGTCGCAGGCGTCGATCTCGCCTCGTTTGACACGGGCGAGCTGGATCGCACGGTTGAGCTCGTCGACGTGGTCGTTGGTGGCGGCGGTGATCGCCACCGTGTCGCTGCGTCGGTTGGCGTCGATCCACTCGGCGGCGATCGCCGTGGTGTGCTGGTCGAAGTCGCCGGTGACGATCCGTTCATGGGCCAGGTAGGCGTCGATCGCCGCCGGGTTCCCTTGTCGGAGCTGCAGGCTGGCTGCGGCTTCCCAGTCGTTGGTGAATCGGTGGATGCGTTGTAGTTCATGGACGGGTCCGTTGCGGCACAGTCGGTCGAACATGCCGCCCCGGCCGACGGCCTGGAGTTGTCGGTGGTCGCCGACCATCACCAGTCTCCATCGGTGGTGTTCGGTGAGGGTGACGAGGCGGTGCAGGGGGCCGGTGCCGATCATCCCGGCTTCGTCGACGAGCACTGTGGCTCCTGCCGGCAGCCGATACCGGTCCGCCGGTGGCCGATCGGCGCGTGACCATTCGTGCAGCAGCTTGGCCACCGTGTCGGCCTCGACCTGCGCGTCGCGTTCCAGGGTGCGTGCCGCCTTCGCCGTCGGCGCCACACCGAACACCACATGGCGGCGCTGTCGGAGATCGTCGACGGCGCGTTCCAAAGTGCGGGTCTTGCCGGCGCCCGCCGGGCCGACCACCAACACCAGCGGAGCGTCGCCGGCAACCGCACCAGCGGCGTCGGCCTGCATCACGTCCAACCCGGTGGCGTCGACTGTCGTCGTCGACGGTGCGGCGGGCATCTCATGGGCGTCGAGGCTCCACGCGATGATGTGTTCCTCTTCGGCGAGGATCCGTTCGCTCGAGTACTGCGGTGCGACCGGTTCGATCCATAGCGATCGCCGATCACCGGCCCGATGGCCGCCGGTGGCGTCGGGGTCGAGGTTGACGCACTCGGCGAGCACCTGATCGCAGGCACGCTCCAACGCGGCTGTCCAACGCTGCGCCGGCAGCTTCGGCATCGGAGGGGTGAGGTCGCAGATGGTGCGCAGCACGTCGGCTCGTGCCCATGTCGACCCGCCCGCCGACAGCCGGTCCACGATCTGTTCCACCGTCACCGTCACTGCGGGCCGCTCGATGGTGCGCTGATCGGCCAGCGCGCCGGCGAAGCGGTGTGGCGTCCAACCGTGCTCGGCGGCTTCGGTCAGCCAGCGGGCACGGAGATCGCCGAAGCCAGCTCCCGACTTGTGGGAACGGGTGTCGACTGCCGCTTCACGGGTCAGCGCGGCGCGTTCCCACCGCGTCGGGTCCCGTCCGTGACCGTCACGGAACTCGGCGAGCTTCTCTTTCAATGCGGCGTCGACCTGGCTGGTGCGCTTCGAGAACACCTGCAGGAGATTGTTGGGGATGCCGGCGAGCTCGGCCTGCCCGTTCACGATCGGATCCCAGGCGACGCCGTAGCGGGCGGTGAGCTCGCTGCGCAACGCCCACTGGTACAAGCCGCCGAGCATCCGTTGATGGCGTTTCAAGAACCGCGCGTCCAACGCCAACCACCTGCCGTCGGTGGTCTGCACCTTCGCCGACACCACGGCGTGGGTGTGGATCTGCGGATCGTCCTCACGTGAGGTGGTCTGTCGGAACGAGGCGATCGTCAACCCGCCAGTCTCAGGGTGCAGCCGGCGACCGTCGCGACGGATCCGGGTTGTTGACCCGAACCGCTCCAGATGCCCGAGCGTCGCCGCCACCGCGGCGTCGTGGGCGTCGAGCAGCCGGTCGTCTCCGGTCAGTGCCCACCACACCGACAGCGACTTCGGCGCCGAGAACGTCGCATCGAACCCCGACACCGCCTTGATCACCCGACCATCAGCAGTGAAGCGGTCCAGCAGCTCGCGGCCCAACGTCACACCGGTCAGCGGGTCGTGGCCCGACAGCAGCGACTCGAGCGCCTCGACCGTCACCTCCCCCGACAGGCCCAACCCGAGCGCCTGGCGGCCCGACCATATGCCCGGCACCTCACCCGGCGCCGCCGCCAGGTACCGCGCGTAGTACCTCGCGGTCGCCGCCGCCGACGACGCGTGCAGAGTCGTCACCCGCAACATCAGGCTGGGGAACCCGCACGCCCGGCGGGCACTTGTCTGAACTCGATAATGCGCCTGGATGAGGGAGACGCAAGCATGACGGCCCTTCAGTCCGCCGGGATCAGGGCCAGCTGTTGGCCGATTCGCACTGCGGCGCCTGCTGCAGCGGCTGAGCGACTGTGGAGTGAAGGCGTCGGCGAAAGGGTCAGCTGCGGGCGTGAGAGCTGACGGAGCACGTCGGCGGGAATGATCAGCCGATACCAGGCTGCGTCGAAGCGGCCCGCGCCGTTGCGTGATTGGTGGTGCACGACGAGTTCTGCGTTGTGCAGCGTCTTGAGGGCGTGCAGAGCGGTGTTCGTGGCGATGCCCAGGTCGTCAGCGATGGTGCGCACTGACGCTGTGGCGACCGTTCCCCCCACGGCTGGTCGGCTGCGTGAGGTCAGGGCCTCGAGCGCGCACCATGCCACCGGACCGAACCGGCGTCGTAGCGACGCCGCGCTAGGGCCGAGCACCAGGTGCACGGCTTTCACGACGACGCTTCCCCTTGGCCGAATGGGCGGTCAGGCCGCCGGCGGGGAGTGGAGGGCACGCTCGGCGAACCGCACCAGGGCGTCGCGTGGGATCCGCTTCTGTGAGCCGCACCACACGAATGCCAGTCCGGACCGGCCGCCGGTGCGCTCCCATTCCACCGTCAGCTCGTAGGCCTTGGAGCGGCCCACCTGTAGCACCGCACCGGCCTGCACCACGGTCATGAACGGCGGCAACTCATCGAACACCCGGCCCACTCCCTTCTCAAAGTCCCCAACATCAGTCCCGTAGTATAGGCATCACTGTCGATAGAAAGTCAAGGACTTGCGAACCATGTTGCTAGGTTGGGTGGCATGGTGACCCGCAGACGCCGCAACGCCAAACACGCGACACCGACGCTCACCGTCCACCAGATCGTCGCCTACAATTTCACCCGAGCCCGACAAGCCGTCCGCTGGACCCAAGTCGAAACCTCCGACCGGCTCGAGCCCTACCTCGGCTACCGGCTCAACCAAGCAGGCATCTCCGCCATCGAAAAGACGTATGACACCGAACGGCGACGCAACATCGACACTGCCGAAGTCGTCGCCTTCGCTCGCTGCTTCGGCGTCCCCATCGGCTGGTTCTTCCTTCCCCCCACCGGCCACGCCGGCGACCTCATCGAACCCGTCGACCACGACGACCGCCACCAACTACCTGCAGCCGAGCTGCTCCCACTGGCTGTCGGCACGCCGTCAGGCTGGAGCTCCTATCTCCAACGACTGAGCGAACTCCTCCACACCGATCGACAGGCCGTCGCCAGCGCCCTCGCCTACGCCCTCGACGGATGCCACGACCCCGACGACCTTCAAGGACAACTCAACCTGCGTCGCCGAGCCATCCAGGCCATCACCCTCGCCCGACACGCCACGCCCACCGACGACGTCATCCAACAGATGGCCCAGCTGCTCGTGCAACTTGTCAACCTCACCCCCATCGGGCTCAACCGGCTCCGTGAGCTCGACCCCGACCAAGCCCTCGCCCTCCTCGCCGAGGGCGACCAGCATCTTCAGCCGCACCTGATGGCGGCAGAGGCACGACGCCGCGACGGACGGCCCAGCGCCGGCGACTTCGACGACGCCCAACCAATCGACATCAGGCGAATGCTTGCGCAGGCAGACGAGCGTGAGGTTGAGTGAACGCTCGGACCCACGCTTGGGTGTGTCAAGTCGGACCGGCCCATCGCGCGCGCCTGATTCGGTCCCGCCGCGGCGAGTCGTGACAGCGGCCTGTCAAATGGCCGCTTGGCGGCGGGATGCGGCCACCTGGGTCGGCTATCTGCGTCCGATGAATTCGGATCACTCGGGGCGGGTGATTGCGGCTGTTTGCGACGCCGTACTGTCTTGTCACCCCCTTCGACCCGCCCTTCTCGTGGGCGCCCTCGAGGCCATGCTGACAGAAGAACGAGTCGAGGTGGTCGACTTCGGGAAGCTCAGCTTCGTGCTGGCCGGGTCGGTGGAGGGTTGGATGTTCGTGTTCCGCCTGTCGGCGTCGGGGCGAGGCTTCCACCGCGTCTATCTGAACCAGGCGCAACAGGCGTTCCTCGTCGTCCTCGTCCCAGCCTTCGAGCACATGGGTGGGGTGCCGGGCCGGATCCGTTACGACAACTTGAAGCCGGACGTGGTGCGCGTGTTGAAGGGCCGGGACCGAGCCGAGTCGCAGCGCTTCTTGCCCTGCGTACCGCCTCGGCGCCCGGGCGGATGGGTCTGGGAGACCTTCACCGCCGCCAGCACTGCCGGCTGCCGCCGACGCACCTCGGCGACGTAACGGCGCACCGTCAACTCGCCCACGTCAGCGTGGTGCTCGTCAACGAGGCGCTGCCACACCAGGCGGTCGGCCTCCAGCCACCCATCGATGAACGGCTTTCACGTCTCCAGCACTGGTGACTCACGCACCACCGCTTCCTCGCCCGCGGCACCGGCGACGCCAGCGCGTCGCCGACCGTGCGGCGATGCGTCCCGAACCGCGCCGCCAGCTGACGGATCGACACCTCCGGCTCCAGCCGCCGCGCCCTTCGGATCTGCTCGAACAACTCCACCCTCGTCCTCTTCGCCATGAGCCACCGTTCACGGCCGAGGCCGCCGGCGCGGACCCATCGAGTCAGTGAGGTGGGGCCAAATCAGACGAGCACACGCCGCTCAGGGGGGCGCAACCAGCCCGGATGGACGCGTACTGTCACACACCGAGTCGACGGAGTTCGGTGCTGGCGAAGGGTCCGAGCAACTCCTCGATGCTCGACAGCCCGAGCGCACCTGCGAGCGCCAAGAGCGTGCTGAGCCGCGGATTTGCCTTGCCCGAGAGCAGGTTGCGGACAGTGGTGGTGCCAAGCCCTGCGGCGGTCGCCAGCGCACGTTCGGACATGTTGCAGTTCAGCCGAAGCTCAACCAGACGCGCTGAAAAACGCGCGGCTTGCTCGCCCGTTAAACCTTGCGTAGCACTGGATTCTCCTTGCATCTCATGAGGCTTGTGAATTACAATCTCGTAATTCAAGTCCCACTAAAACGCGCGGGCGCGGTAGGTGAGATTCTGCCGCGAGTCGTGGCCGCTACTCTTGAGGCCCTTCGACGAAGAGTGCGCAGGCGAAAGGAGGACGCCACCGTGACCGATCACCACAGCAACGGATGGCTCGCTGAGATCCAGCGTCAGAACCCGGGTCTCTGGGTGGCGATCCATGACGGCGAAGTGATCGCCGCAAGCCGCACGCCGTACGACCTTCATTCGCAGCTCCATGAGCGAGCGATGCCCAATGCGACAATCGTTCGGTGCCCGGACGCCAACGAGCCCGAACTGGTGGGGCTCGGCTGAGCCCCACGCCGGCGGCTGTCAGTACACGGCCGTGACCGACCTTCGGTGGACTTACCCATACCAAGAGGAGGCGCGTACTGGGCTCAACCACCTCGGCGTCCCACTGCTCCGCCCGACCGTTGCGGTGCGCGCGGGGGTCGACACTCATGTCTACGCGGCGCTCGTCGATTCAGGCGCAGACAACGTGCTTGCGCCAGAGTGGTTGGCTCGCGCAGCTGGGGTGATTCCGGACGCAGCACGGGAACTGCAGGTCCGCATTGGCGGCAGCGCTCGCACGATTCGTTTCCAAGAGCTCGAGCTCGAGCTCCTGCCACCCGACGCTCTACGCCAGGGTGACTGGGAGGGGGGCGGCGTCAGGTGGGAAGCAACGGTTGGCTTCTTCATGAACTGGGCAGATCCGCCTTGGCTGGTCATCCTGGGCCAGTGCGGCTTCTTCGACAAGTTCACGGTCACCCTCAGCCGGTTCGCTCAGTCGGTCGCGATCGAGCGTCAGGAGTGCTTCGACACGAGATTTGGCATTGACTACCCGAGTTGACCGGATCGAGGCGCAGGGTGTCCGCCGCAAGCGGTCTGCGAACGCTCCACGAATCGATGACGAAGCCGTCCATGAACCACGCGTGTCGTCTCGTTGTCCTCCGAAGCAAACCACTTGCCGTCGCGGACTCCACGCGGACTTGGAGACCCCTGGTGCAATAACCGCCCTCTGATTCGGACCATCTGAGCTGGGCCGTGCAGTGGGGCTAGCTGGAATCGAACCAGCGACCTCATCCTTATCAGGGATGCGCTCTAACCGACTGAGCTATAGCCCCGGAAGGCAACTGGAGGCTAACGGTCGGACCGGCGTTCCTCAACTGCCGGGGAACCGGCGAACGCCGTCAGGTCGCCGCGTTCACCGTGGTCACCGGGACGCTGCGGCGCTGTACGGCGAACCGTGAACCGGCGCGTCGGCGACGCCGTGCGCTCCACGACCTCTTCTTCGAGCACCGTCATCCGCACGCCGCCGACGAGGTCGGTGATGAGGTTGAACAGGGTCGCTCCGAGCACGGCGAAGCCGGTGAACGCGACGGCAACGAACAGTCCCCCGATCCAGGCGTTGTGAAAGATCGCGCCGCCCTCGAACTCGAAGTCCGACCATCCGAACGACTCGAAGAACTGCTCGATGTTGTCGACCGTGCCCGTCGAGTAGGCGACGTTCCACAGCAGCACGCCCGCCGTCAGCACGACGCCGTAGATCACGACGGAGAACACGGCGGCAACCTTGAACACGCTCCACGGGTCGACGTGACGCAGCACCCTGGTGACCTTGCGCGCCCTCGGGCGACGCCCGACCGACCGCTCGACGGGTGCGATCAGGTGACGCTCGGCGTCGACCACGGTGCGTCGCACCGGCGCAGCCGGGACGACGGCGGTCTCGGGTTCGCGACGCGTTTCGGGCAGGCCCGGGGGTGGCGGCGGGATCACCGGCGAGCGGCGGATGCCGGCAAGTGAGCGTAGCGCGCGGGCGCGACTCGACTCTGCCATGCCATCGTCGTGGCTCCCCCGGTCGGCCGTCGCGTCGCCGTCCCCACCGCCATGCGGCGCGGCACCGTCGTCGCGGTCGATCTCGTCGGCCTGATCGACCTCGACGTCCTCGGCCGGGGCATCATCCGGCCGGGCGCGCGCGCTCGTGACACCGTTGCCGGCGACCGGTGTCGCGGGCTGACCCGGCACCAACGGCACGACGGGTTGCTCGACCGTCGGCTCGTCGACCGCCTGCTGGTCGAGCGCGCGATCAGAAGAGCCCACCGCGCCGAGTGTACGCGCCGACGACCACGCAACCGTGGCGCCTGGTCGGCGCTCAACTGGCGGCGGGATGGTCAGATCTCGACCTGCGTACCCACTTCGAACACACGATCGCGCGGGAGGTTGAAGAACCGCGCAGCGCTCGCAGCGCCGCGATCGAGCACCTCGAACAGCTTCTCCCGCCAGATCGGCATGCCCTTCGCCTGGGTCGCGAACGGCGTCTCGCGGCCGATGAAGTACGTCGCCTTCAGCGGGTCGAACTCGATCCCGTTCGGTGCGAAGCCCGACAGGGCATCAACGACGTCGGGGTCCTCCATGAACCCGTACGAGATCACAAGCCGGTAGACGCCGTCGCCCAAATCGCGCGCGCGCAACCGGTCCTCGGGCGCGACGCGTGGCGTCTCGGCCGTGTCGACGGACAGCACCACCGTCGTCTCGTGCAGCGCGTGGTTGTGGGCGAGGTTCGTGATCAACGCCGGCGGTGCCCCCTCGGAGCCCTTGAACATGTAGACGGCTGCCCCCGAGGGTCGATGGACCCCGGTCGCCCGCGCGTCGTCGAGGACCTCTGCGATGGGACGGCGGCCACGTTGCACCCGGTCGGCGACGATCTGGCGACCCTTGCGCCACGTGGTCATCTGCACCACGAGCCCGACGCCGACGAGCAGGGGGAGCCACCCCCCTGTCGGGATCTTCGGCACGTTGGCGGAGAAGAAGGCGATGTCGACGAGCAGCAGCGGCGTGACGATCAGGTTCGCCTTCCACAGCGGCCACCCCCAGTTGTCGCGTGCGCAGCGGTGGAACAAGATCGCTGTGATCACCATCGTCGTCGTCACGGCGATGCCATATGCCGAGGCGAGGTTGCTCGACGTGCGGAACCCGACTACGAGCGCGATGCAACCCGCCATCAGCAGCCAGTTGATCAACGGCACGTAGATCTGGCCCGATTGGTCGCTTGATGTGTGGCGGATCTCGAGCCGCGGGAGGTAGTCGAGCTGGATCGCCTGCGCCGTCAACGAGAACGCACCCGAGATCAGCGCCTGGGAGGCGATCACGGTGGCAGCCGTTGCGAGGATCACCGACGGCACGAGCAGCGCTTCGGGCACCATCTCGAAGAACGGTGACTCCTCCGTCCCCGGGTCACGTGCCATCAACGCGGCCTGGCCG
>Ga0183260_10002553_pt1 | contig 15032 bp, 9 predicted proteins | sample AntDrymUQ4972206_2_FD_129768 | JGI IMG/M metagenome (GOLD analysis project Ga0183260, IMG submission 129768) | Polar desert sand microbial communities from Dry Valleys, Antarctica - metaG UQ497 (22.06) (version 2) (version 2) | ecosystem: Environmental > Terrestrial > Soil > Desert | place... | reverse complement strand
CGACCGCAACGTTCTCGAAGTCCTGCGCCAGCCGATGGAAGACAAACAGGTCACAATCTCACGCGCGGCCAGTTCGCTTACCTTTCCCGCCAACTTTACGCTCGTCGCATCGATGAATCCGTGCTCCCGCGTTGCCCTGATGCCATGATTTCGGAAGAACTTGGCAAATAGCCAAGTTCGATGTTGATCTCGTCGGTGCCGACGGAGATACGTTCTACACTGTGTTCGATGATGATCCGTTTCTCGTCCTTTTCTAGGGTTGTCCAACGGTCATATAGACTTCTAAACTGAGACATCGTTTCGTCCCTCGAAAGGTGCTGAGTCATGAGAAAATCGACCTCACCCTGCAGATCCGGAAGTTCTGTCGATATTTGTTTAAGGCGGTCTTCCAGTGGCCCGTAGGTTTGGCCAAAGCCGTCAGAACTGATTTTGTCTTCAATATACAAGCGATATGTCTTTTTCATCTCCGCTTGAATTTTCCCCTGCTCCTTTTTTAGCGATTCACCAAGTCGTTCTTTCTCACGAATTGTTTCATCTGCAGACTTGAAATAGGCTATTAGGTCATCGGGCGAAAAGAAGAATTCTTTTAATTGAAGATGAAAGATCTCTTCCAAATCGACGGTTGAGATCTTATTGTGACATTTTGGGCAGACATATTTTGGTGAGTTGCTTGGCACGCGCATCTTTTGCCCGCAATGGCAAAACGCAAGTCCCGCGAACAGTTGAACCGGGCGGCGGGATGGTTTTTTCCAACTCGTCCGTCTTTGTTCGATGATTGCATTTACTTGTTCCCAAACGTGCGGTTCAACGATCGGTTCTATGGGAATTTCGATCCACTCTTCCTTCGGTTTTTGAACCCACTTTTTCCCTTCGCCCAGGCTTCTTGTATAGTTAGCCCGCCGAACTCCTTTTGCGGTTGTATCCCGAAGCAGCCTGTTCACGGTTGTAAAGGTAAACTTTGAACCGTTGCGCGTACGATGGCCGGCTTCATTAAGAAGATTGGCGACGGTTTTCTTACGCTGATGGGTTAGAAAAAGCTCATACATAAGTCGGCGGATCGGCGCCTCCTTCCCATCAGGAACCAGTTCGCGATTTTCCCATCGATAACCGAAAGGTGCGGCTCCGCCGAGAGGCTTGCCCAACTTGGCCCTAATCGGAACCGATGCAGCGACACGGGCTGAAATTTCCTCACGTTCCCATTGACCCATTGCACTGATGATCGTATAGAAAAGCCTACCGGCGGGGCTTGATGTATCTATGGCCTCGCCAAGCGAGATCAGATCGGCATCGTGTTGCCGAAAAAAATCCGAGAAATCAAGAAGCTCACGAGTGTTTCGAGCTAAGCGGGCGAGTTTTGAGAAGATCAAGCCTGAGATTTTACCCCTGCGAACGTCTTCCATCATCCGCTTGGTTTCCGGATGATCAATGACGGATTTACCGCTCACGCCTTCAAGCGAATAAACTTCGGCTACATGCCAGTCTTTGGCTTCAGCATAGTATCGACCACGTTTCTCATGGTGCTCTGGGCTCTCACCCTCGACTTGGATATCAGTGGAGACCCGTATCCAAATTCCAACCCTTTTCTTATCGCCAACCGCCTTAAGAGAAAATTCCTGCGACATGATCTTTTAACCTCAAATATTTCTCATCTGTAGTGTCAAGTTTACAATACTCTTTGGCAAAATCACTTATCGCCACCCTTGTTTTTTAGACGCTTTAAGGCCCCGAAAACGACGTCGGATATCGCCCGTTTTCGGGTCGATTGCTCGGCCTGGTCAACCGGTTTTAGATTGACTTTAACCTTGAATCCTTTAACTTTTTTATCGTCCTCGATTTTAATTGATTCCAAATCTTCAAGCCAGGAATAGAATTCTTCCGGGGTGAAAAATTTGATGATCAGGAGGTGATCGGCTGAAAGATTGTCTTGGACCTTTTGTCTTATTTTCCCCAGGTGTCTGGGGTCGGCCGAAATCATTATTACCGGTGAGTAACCGGCTGATATGCATTTCTGGACATTTTGCACTTCATAATCAGGCTCGTTGGTGACGGAGATCTCACAGGCTATCTTTCGAGCTTCATCTTCGAGCGTTACATCAATTTTGCCGACACCACCAAACACCTCCTTTTCGATTGTTACCCGAAACCCTTTGTTCTCGCCTATTCGTTTCACGAGCGACTGCAAATACCGGTGCTGTTGTGTTCGTTGATCATATCCTTGCGGTTGGAACTGAGCCGTATCGGGGATTGACGGAGCCTCTTCACGAACTGGTGAAACGGCGTTCGGTTTGGCTGGAGAGCTTTTCACTACCTTATCTTTATCGCCAATGTTTGCAATGGAGATCGCCGAGTCCGGTGGCACGGCTTCCACATGCGCGGATGGGACATGAGTACTAAGTTTCTTTAGCTGGAGTTCAAGCTCTACCTCGGATTTCGGCTTTCCGAATTTTCTTCGGGAGAGATCTGTGATCACGCCTATTCGGGCCCGGGCAATCTCCTTTGTCACTGCCGGGACCTGATTCACGGACAAATTGAAATCGTAGTCGGCCCGTTCGACTCGTGCGATCGCCTCGCCAACACCAAGATTTTGGAGAGCCTTTGCATCAAAGAACGAGAACCCGCCGGCGAACTTTTCGGCGTCGTTATCGCCAAGCCGGAAACATATTCTCGTGTAACAGTTAGAAAGGACACTCGACGCCACCTCCTGGCTACGGGCTTGCATCTGCCGAAATTCCTGATGGGCGAGGATTAAACCGAGATTATACTTGCGGGTGCCGGAAAGAATTCTTTCCATCGAAGGTGTAATAAAATGATGAAATTCATCAAGATAAAGCCAGAAAAAAGGCCTTTCCTGCGAGTCCTGACGGCTCAGAGCTGACTGGTAAAGCCGCGATACCAGCATCGTTCCGAGCAGATAGGCATTTTCTTCGCCGATAAGGCCCTGCGAGAGTTTTACCAGGAGAATTTTTTGGCCATCCATGATCCTGCGGAAATCAAGTTTGTTTTCCTTTTGGCAAACGATGTTGCGGATCAGGCTTTGGCGTAAGAATGCGTCGAGTCTAATGAGTATCGATGCCTGGGGCTTCCCGGCTATCAACGGGAATTCATTTTCCCAGAAATAGACGATCGCCTCATCCGTGACAGATTTGAGATACTGCGCCCGAAAATCTTTTTCAACCAAAAAGCGCTTTAACTCAAAAAGAGTGCCGCCGCGAGTGCTTTCGACGAACGCGAGGATCGCGTTGGCAAGCACCGAGTCCATAACATCACCCCAGCTTGTTGACATCCTTCGAAACGTAGCGACCAGGTCGGATGAAAGGATGGTTTTCTCAAGCTGTGATCTTGCTTGGAGGATATTAAATCCTACCGGATAGTCCGCGTCGGAGGGATCAAAAAGCACTACGTCGTTTATACGGTTTTCGGGGATATTCTCTACGACAGCGTCAATCAAATCGCCGTGCGGATCGATCACACAAATGCCCTGGTTGTGATCTAGATCCTGCTTAATGAGGCTCAGGAGCAACGTAGATTTACCCGACCCCGAGGAGCCTATGAGATGCATATGCCGGGTTCTCTGATCATTTGAGAGCGTGACAAGCGTGTGTTTGTTCCGGTGGCTGTTCTCGCCGAGAACCAGCTCGTGTCCCGTTGCAAGGGCCGCTGTCGATTTTGTGAGCTCGCTATCCCTGACAAGTTTTTCGGACCGGACAACCGGCGATGGTGGATGCACCAAAGAAACCAGTTCCTGACTGTTGAGAATCATTCCGCATCTGAAAGTAAGACGCCTCAAAAGAGCCTGTTCATGATAGGAACGATCAAATCCATCGTTAGAAAGTGGGATAATCTCATTTGCGCCCGGGTTCGCTAATTGTGAAAAGCCAGCAGCTATATTTCTGATAATTTGCAATGAGCGCTGTTCGTAATAGCTTTTTGAAGCAACGCGTACGGCTGCCGCAAAAAGTGGCCTGTCAATCTTCTGCTTTGCAAGCGGGATCATTTCCGGGGCGTTCGAAAAGAACGGTGTTCCGTCAAAGAACCGGACCGAATCCATTATCTCTTCGGCCCAACGAGAGCGAGTTTTCCGGAACAGTACCTGGAAGACGCCGATCTCATCGTGATCTAGATTCGATAGTGCTCCGGCAATAGCGATCAATGGATCTATCTCAAAGTTACGAACCGGATCGATCGGCAACATAAACTCATTTGAAAGACCGAAATCGACGACGAGTTCACAGCCATCTCTGGACAGCCACTCATTTGAAAGCAGTTCGTACGATTCCGTCAGAACACAACCAGGAAAGTAGGCAGACAGCTGTTGCTTCAATTGCAGAAAGTCGATCTCGGCAGACGCGAATTGAACAACGGTTTGCTCACGCGTTCCTATCACTTCAAAGCTAATCGGATATCTGCAATGGCTTAACGAAAGAAGGACCTGTTCGGCTACAGGAAGGGCAATCCGAAAATTGTTTGGAAGGATAAGTTGAACTTCCTGAAACTCTTCCTCGTGATAGTCACACAAAACCGGCTCGTCCAACTCAGCTATTCTTTGTCTGAATTCCTCAAGCGAATTCCCAGTTTCCTTTTGGGCGCCTTGCTGACTGGGGGACGCTCCGAATAACTTGCTGAAGAATGTGGGGACATGACTGTCATCGACTGGATTCTCCGGCGCGTCTTCAAAGAAATACACGGGCCGGAACGGTGGCTCCAGTTCCACTGGATAGTTGCAAAGCAGCCAGCCCCGGCCTCGTGTTTCCCATTGATAAAACTGCCGTGTCAGCGATTCTTCCCGGCTTTCGAGCAGACCCGGTTGAAACGGTTGCAATGACTCATTCATTAATAGATGAGAGACCCTAAGATTGTAAAAACTCCCTCATAACAGGCTTTCTTTCGCTCTCCAGGAGTCCCCGTACGCCCTGAGCCCCTGATATGATCGAATCCACAACCTCAAGAACGGCCGAATGTGTGGCCGTCTGAAACATTGTCACAGTGTCGATCCGAAAGTAAGTCCAGGGTTTGACCATTGCCTTTGCAATTCCAGACAGAATAGGGAATGGAGCGAATAGAGCGGAAAGACACCCGTCAGGCGGTTGAAGCTGCCAATACGAAATGAAAAAACCGGTGCCAAACGGCGCGGCGCAAACGGCAAAATAGAAATCATTCTTGCAGTTAATGCGAAGATATTCTCGTTTCGCTGATAGTAGGTGACTTTCTTTGAATTGAATTCTATCTATTCTCGCGTTGGGAATTTGCCGCCGCTCAATAGCCTCGGCAACCTGTTGATAAAAATGTTGGGGTGAATACTGGAAGCCCTGAATTAATGTACTCCAATGAGAGAGGACTTCCGTTGTGGAAGACATAGTTGTTGCTCCTTTTTATTTTATCGGGTTTGGATAATGCCTTAAGTCGCCCGATGTTCAACGCACCGAATCGTCGAATTTTGTATCGTCGAGATTCCTAGGTAAATAAGATCGCGCTCCCAATCGGAGACTAGTAGCGACCCTCGACGGTCGGGAACCTGGGTTTACCTTGCCTTACAACTCAATAGAACGGCGAGTCTCCATCTGTTGATGAGTCCATTAACAAAGCTGACCACGGCTGTAAAATCCAGCCCCACTAGTCGTCAGCTTTGAATCCTCGTTTCGCCCGTCGGCTCGGGGACAAGAGGGGGTAACGACAGTTTTGTTGTGTCGGGACCAAGCTGATGCCCAAGGCGATCGCGTTCTTAATAGTAGGCAAGTTGGCAGTGTGAGGAGCCTTTGCCACGGCATTTCTCGGAGCAGCGGTCGTTCAACCAGGGAGTGTTGATAAGTCTATTGACAAAGCCTGAACCTCTGTAAAATGCAAGCGACAAAGTTCATGAAGTTCCGAGATTGCTCCGAATTCATTCCGAGTTGGTAGTCTTCTGCTTCATTTAATCCCAACGAAAAAATGACTTCCACAACGACCCGCGGCTACGAATTCGGCGAATTCGTTCTGCTACCCGAGCAGAGATTTCTGCTCCATCTAAATAATCCGGTTCAGATTCGCGAAAAGGAACTGGATATTTTGGCTTACCTGATAACGCACGCGAGTAGAAGCGTCACCACAAATGAATTGATCGCAGCAGTATGGGGGCCGAAGGCGAATCTTGCGGGCGGCAACATTTCGCACCACGTCGCGAGGATTCGTAAGATTCTCTGTTGCGACGTTCGCAAACCGAAATACATAAAAACACTCTCAGGTAGCAAAGGGTACAGGTTCATTACCACTCCGGTGGAAAAATAATCCGATCGAATTCTGAACGGGTCGTCGACTTCCGACAATCAAGGTGAAACAGGCGGGCGCCACACCGCAACAATTCATTTGTTCACGCCCGTCTTTCTCGGTGAAGATGCATATGTGCGGATCGGCGGCACCGTGGAAAAGAGCGTCTGGGGAGAATACAAAGAATTCCGGCTCGAATCCACGTGGCTATGGATTAATCGGTCCGGTTGGGGAGTATGGCACATCGAAACGACGCAAAAATTCTCGCGGTTCCTGGATTCAGCCAGCGGGAGAATTTAGATAAGCGGCAATTCACCGGTGAGTTATCCTGTTGATAAAGTCCATTGACAAATCTAGGGGCAACTGTAGAATGCAAGCGACAAAGTTACAGAAGTAGTGAGAAAGTTACATTCAATTTATGAACTCACAACTGTGCATCCAAACTAAACATCTAACATGACGTCCCATCAACCCGTTTCGTATGAGTTCGGCGGATTCACCCTATATCCGCAGGACCAAACCCTCCTGCATTCAAATAGGCCCGTTAAGATAGCCGGAAAAGAATTCGAAATTCTCTCTTATTTTGTGCAGCATCCCGGAACACTCATACGGGTCGAAGAGTTCGCGGTTGCTATCTGGGGTTCCGAAGGCAAAAAATACGGTCGAAATCTTCCGCATCATATTTCCAGGATAAGAACTGTTATTGGGTGCGATCCACGGGTTCCAAAATACATCCAGACCATTCATGCGAAGAAGGGTTATCGCTTTATTGCGCCTGTTCGCGCGCAGGAGGGTGTTTTGCAGCAAAATCATAGAATCGAACTCCCTGTGTCTGGAAACGCGACATTTCAACTTACTTGTCATCTATTCGTCCCGATGTTCGTGGGGCCGTCAGTTTACTCGAAGGTTTTAAGCAAAAAATCCAATCAGTGGATCGATTCCAAAGAATTTAAAACCGATAAAGGAACACTCCAGATTCTCCCCAACGGTTTCGGCGTTTGGCACATCATCGAGAGAAACAAATTCGGTCACATTTGGGAATTTGCCGAATGGCGAAAGGCTATTTACAAGGAAATCCTGCATGGCCGTCATTTGATAAGTATTCACACACGTGAGCTACTGCGTTCGGGCGACTCGGAGCTGATGCTAAATGACATACGCGGGAAACCGGGTTACGTATTCTCGGCGCAGGTGTTGCGATCAACCAACCTGCGGAACCAAGAGATTGTTGATCGTGCGTTACAGTTACTAGCTATGCCAAGTGTTCTCGAAATCAGTTCGGTAATCCAGGCGAAGAATGGAAGCATGAACCTTCTCGAGAGGAAGTTGCTCGACGCAAAGACAACCGAGCAGGAGCTAAATGAATTCGGTAGCGCGGGTATGGACAAGGGGTTTGCCTGTTGGGATGGCCTTTCATATCAGGCGAGATCAAATGATAGTCTTGAACAACAGATTGTCGATTTTGAAGTAGCAGTTCAATCGGCGTGGTGGATGGCGAAGTGTATGACCGATCTCTTGCTTTCGGGTGAAAAGGACGGCATTGAGAGTGCTCGCCTTCTAATACCAATTCTGAAACGGGAGTTTGCAAAGATCAGAAACATATCCGCAATTGAAACGCCCTCTCAACGAACCATGATCGAAGGCGTTCTCAAGACCAGTCGGCTGAAAGAAGTGGTCGGCACGGCTATCGAACTTTATAACGATTTACCGAAGTAGAACATCTGAAACGCGCGGAGGCCAAGTTTGAAAATCTTTGATCCGGTTCTAGTTGTCGTCGACGTCCAGAATGGGTTTATCAACGAGCATTCACGGCTCGCGATACCGACGATTAGCATGCTTATTGGAGAATGCATCAAGCGCGAGATTCCAGTCATCCTAACAAAGTTCGTCAATCACGAGAATAGTCCGTTTGAGCAGCTCATTGGCTGGTCGGATGTCAGTCAGAGCCCAGAAACTGATCTTTACGAGACGATTTCCGCGCCGGACGCACTAGTTATCGAAAAGCACGTCTATACCGCCTTCACAGAGGAATTCTCGCGTTTGGCAGATTCCCGTGGATGGGAAACGATCATTATCTGCGGTGTCTCGACAGAGAGCTGCGTTCTAAAAACCGCAGTCGACGCATTCGAGAAAGGGCTTCTACCCCTCTTGATCACAGACGCTTGCGCGAGCAATCTCGGGCCTGATATGCACGCGAAAGGATTGGACGTTCTAGAAGTGTTGATCGGCAAGAATCAGCTCACCACGACCGAACAGTTATTAGCGGCGCTCGAAACATGAGCGCGAAAAAGGGCGGCGCACGAGATAATTAATCACTCACAATAATGTCTTTAACAAAGAAAAAGCCATTTTCAAGTCACCTCGCAGAAATCAGGAAAAGCAAACATATCTCCCAGAAACAAGTAGCTTCTTTACTTGGTCATAAGAACACAACACAAATCTCGCGTTTCGAACAGGGGTTTAGAGTTCCGGATCTTAAGAGCGCACTGAAACTTGCGCAAATCTATAACATGCCGATTCGCGTAATGCTCGATGAGTACTATTCTTCGTGTCGCCACGAGATAGAACAAGAAAAACGTTCGCTCAACCCAGATCCGAATAGCGGAGAACCGACAGGGACAGAACCCGCTCCTAGCGACTTCTGCTCTTATGATCGGCTACTCACTTCAGCGACCGGTAATGAAGCCGATCTTCTCAAGGTGCGCCGCCACGCAGCCTATCTCATCAGGAAGTCAGCCGAGCTGCTTGGCCACATGTGAGAGCTGGTGATTCCCTACATTCATAGATAAAAAGTAACGATCAACCGATCGGGAATGCTTTTTCGATATGCCTAAACCAACGAAATCGACAACATCGATCGCTGATCTTTACCCACAGCTCTCCCCCGACGACCTGCGCGAAGCGGAAGATAACCTTCGACGGTATTTGAACGTAACGCGGCAGATTTTTGAGCGAATGCAAGCTAACGATCCAAAGTTTTTGACCGAATTACGCCAGCGCGCTAGGCTTAGGAAGAACAAGGCGCAGAAATAAGCGCTTTTTCGCCGCCATCCTTCCTAAACATTAATCCCAAAATGAATGTCAAAGAAGAAATACTTCTCGTACATACGCGTGTCTACACAACGCCAGGGACAACAGGGAACGTCCCTCGCTGAACAGCAAGCCGCGATCGAACGCTTTGCCGAAACTTGGAATCTGCCTATCGTAAGACGGTTTGAAGAACGTGAGACCGCAGCCAAACAGGGTCGGCCGGTCTTTCTAAACATGCTCAAACAACTGAAAACCAGTAAGGCAAACGGCGTTATTATTCACAAGATCGACCGGAGCGCTCGTAATCTGAAAGACTGGGCCGACCTCGGATCTCTTATCGACTCGGGCATCGAGGTCCATTTCGCATCGGAAGGTTTAGATCTAAGTTCCCGCGGTGGACGCCTGAGCGCCGATATACAGGCCGTGGTCGCTTCAGACTACATTCGTAACCTAAAGGAAGAAACCAAGAAAGGACTCTACGGCCGCCTCCGACAAGGACTTTATCCATTCCGGGCAGTTATCGGTTATCTGGATCAGGGTAAGGGACAGCCGAAAAAGATCGATCCGATTAAGGGCCCACTAATCCAAAAGGCGTTTGAAATGTATGCGACGGGAGATTGGGGCTTGATCGCATTGACTGAAGAACTGAATAATTTGGGCCTGAGAAATAAGGTTGGTAATAGGACCAGCCTGAATGGATTGGCAACGATTCTTCACAACCCTTTCTACATAGGCGTCATTAGGATTGAAAAAACGGGCGAGACTTTTACCGGTATCCATCGCCCCATAATCTCAAAGAGTCTTTACGACCAAGTTCAAGACGTATTTGCCGGTAAAAACATAAAAAAGGAAACGCGCCATTTCTTTGTCTACCGAAGGACGGTGCAATGCCGGAACTGTCGACGATTTCTGACCGCCGAAATTCAGAAGGGACACACCTACTATCGCTGTCGCACAAAGAATTGTCTGTTCCGGTGTCTAAGGGAAGATGAAATCTCTGGAGCGGTTTTAGAGAGCCTAAATAAGATCGAATTTAGCGAAAGTGAATATAGATTACTGAGGGAGCTTTCAAAGAATGAAACTTACAATGTCGAAAAGGAATCAGCTTCAGCGCGAAAAGACGTCAAACTCCAACAGGATCAGATAAGAGACCGCCATTCTAGATTGGCTCATGCGTTCATCGAAGGCATCTTTGACAGAACAACTTATCTCCAGAAGAAGAACGAGCTAGTACTCGAGGAACACGCGCTACGAGAAAAACTTGCAAATTTACAAACTAGCGAAGCCGATGTTGGTGCCCGGTTGGACGAGTTTTGCGAACTCGCGAATTCCGCACATTTAAGCTACAAAACGGCACTGCCCACCGATCAACGGGATTTGGTCAAAATCATAACTGCGAACCTAATGACCGACGGAAAATCCGTCTTCGTTAAGATGAAAAATCCCTTTCAGCTGATCGCTGATCGCCACTCCTTCACGGTTGGTAGCCCATATCGAGAAGCAACGCGAACTATTGAGGCTCTTTTTAAGGGTTTACTCAAATATTTCAAGGACCCGGCCAATTCTAAAGATGACGACGAATTAGTAAACTACCTCAATTCCAAGAAACCTGAGAAGAGCAAAAGCAATAACTACCACTTTCTACAAAAGCCTCGGCCTAATAATATTTGCTAGTCATTCTCCTTGTTCTTGGCGTCTCCATGCCCTTGGTGTTCAGATAAGGGTCCTTCATCCTTGTGAATAATCGCTCCCGTCCCAGGATCCGTGATTTCTTCTTTGTACCAATTCTTATCCCGGTCAATGATGCGAATAAGCTTGTTCCATAATCCGGATTTACGGTGGAGGTCATCTCCAGATTTTTGCTCCATGGATGGCTTTTTTTGACCTGGTCGTTTTGCTTTAAGACCGAGCATTTCCTTAACGTCGATAGTCTCAGAAATCGTGATGCTATGAGCACGAGTTACAGAGCCACATTTAGGGCACGGCATCCGAGTTGACGGATCAAGAGAAGAAGATTCTTCCAATAATTCTCCGCAACTTCCGCAATTTGTTTGCTGCGATTGTACTGTCATAAAATGAAGTTTAATTACCAGGACCCGATTGTTCGTCTAGTTTCTTTTGAAGCCATTTCTCGTGAGCGGCATCGACTTTTGTAATCCGATCAGACAAATCGACAATTCGATCCAACAAAGGTTCAAGTTGAGGATTGCCCCCATAGAATTTTTCGATATAAGCCTTGGCTCCCTTTAGTACATAGATGGACATGGGGCTAAATATTCTGGCATCAACACGCTTCTCATCCGGGTTGGGTGCAAAGAATCCGTCCTTGTATTCAAGGTGGTGAAACAAAAGGTCGACCCAGCTTCCGTGAACTGCGTGCGATGGTAGCCGCTGGATAAACAGATACATTTCTTCTTCGTCTAGGGCTTTCAGACGATCCTTTAACGATCCTCCCCATGACCGGAACTTTGTATCTGCATCGTCCACTTGTAACTGAGATTTATGAAAAATGTTTTCAATAGATTTCAACATTCGATCTTCGATCGGGAGAGAGCTACCGCGCGTTTTAATATTCGAATTAATGACCTCATATAATTCTTTTTCCGGAGCTAGCCCGGCTTTAACAAAGCTATCGAATTGAGTCGCGTCATCAGCTAAGGCCAAATATCGTAAATTTACGACTGATTCAAGGACAGAGCGCGAAAGTGCCATGGATACATCTCTGTGCCACAATCTATCTACCGAAAGGCACATTATCGCAGCCATAAACTTTGCGGCTCGCACAAGGAGACCGGCGCAAATAGCTTGATTGCGTTCTAAGGTTGGCTCTCCTTCATACAGATGCGAACATAGAACCAGTAATCCCGCCGTTTCTTTAAAGAGTTCAAATGACAACTCATCGAGCTTATTGCCATTCAAATCAGTAAGCGCCGTTTCAGTTACCGAGACGGGCTTTACGATCTCATCAATGTTTTGTGGGTCTAAATCGTCCATAACATTAATCTTACTCTCCTTCGAAACAACCTTCAATTGACCTAAACCATTGAAAATGGTATAGTTAGGCCACTTTTCGGCAACGATAACAATCCTAACTTCATACAATGAGAGTTAAAAAAGTTCAGTTAGTTAAATTTAAGCGTTTTGACAACCTAACGATAGATTTGGGAGTCGCTCCTGCCAAAATTATCGCGTTGGTTGGTCCTAACGGATGCGGAAAAAGTTCAGTATTTGACGCGTTCGAGGAAGAGCTGAAAAAGGTTAAAAGCGCATCGAGCAATGAAGCGGCTTCCTTTTTTTCAAAGTCATGGTTTGACGTAGAAGGAAAGGTGGAAACATACGATCGAGGTGCTGCGATCAAAATCTATAAAGCAGACGACACTCAAGAGTTTGATAAGAAGAGCTTTTATATTCGTACAGCTTACCGATATTCCTCGAAGCTTCGGACAGACAGCATAAAGGCTCAGCCAGATATCCTCGCAGATGAACATCGTCCAATAAGCTCAATTGCCGTAGATTCACGGCTTCAGCAGAACTACGAGCGTCTTTTGGGGCGTTCGTATCAAGAATTCCAGCGCGGTGTAAGAACGGGAACAGAAGTAAAGGAAGAATTACTCGGCCGTATCAATACAATCCTCGGTCGCGTCTTGGAGATCCAAATCTCCAATCTCGGTGACGTAACGGAGAACAGAGGTCAATTGTTTTTTGAGAAGGGTAGTTCGAAAGACTTCCCTTACGAGAATTTGTCGTCGGGTGAAAAGGAAGTTGTGGATATTATAATTGACCTTGTGGTCAAGGTTTCGGATTTCGACGATACCGTGTTTTGTATAGATGAGCCGGAATTACATCTAAATACATCGATACAGCGCAAACTCTTGGTCGAGATCGAAGCGCTCATTCCTGATAATTGTCAGCTATGGGTTGCAACCCATAGCATAGGATTCCTAAGAGCACTTCAGACAGAGCTAAAAGACAAAGCTCAAGTCCTAGATTTTTCCGAGAAGGACTACTTCATGGGCGAACAATTTATTGTGCCGATCAGGCCCACGAGGCACAATTGGCAGCGCATTTTCCAAACAGCTCTAGAAGATCTGACAGGGCTAATGGCACCTAAGACCATTGTGTATTGCGAGGGGGAGCCGCAACCAGGTGACGATGGCGCCGAACAAGGACTGGACGCGATCGTCTATAATCAAGTTTTCGAAGAAGAGTATGACCACGCCCTGTTCATCTCAAGCGGCGGTCGCGATGCTGAGAAAAACGCATCCATAGCCCTAAAGATTATTTCTAAAGCTTTCGGTGACGCGAAACTTTTTCTTCTGAAAGACCGCGATACCCGGAGTGGAGAGGACCGAGCGAGGTTTCTTGCAGAATCAGCTAATAATAGAATGTTGGAGCGTCGCGAGGTTGAAAATTATTTGTTCGATCAGGAGGTAGTACAGGTTTATTGTTTAGATCACCAAGTGGAATTGGACGTTCATCAGTATCAAGAATTAATCAGCGATATTGTTTCCCAAGATCTGAAGCCAATCCAGCAACGGCTTCAACATTTATGTGGGCATCGGGGCAGCGTAGTCGATTTTAAGCTCGAGTTAGCTAAGTACATCACCAAAGATACATCTGTGTATATTCAAATGAAAAGTTGTATTGGTAGCTTAGAATAATCCTTCAAGAAACGTCAGCAATAGCGTTTCTTTTTTTATTTCCATCCTCCAAAAAGCGACACGGAAAGCACTGACCACAAAGGTGAAGCGCGAACCGGTCGTTCATTGAGCCTTGGCAAATAAACTTTGAAGATTAGAAATACTTCCGCGTAATGAAGCGCACTTTGCGAACTCAACATGGAGCAACAAAAAGGCACCCTTCCGGGTGCTGCCTAAAAATATAGGATCCCGAATCTCTGTTTTCACGATAGGGCCCGACTTAGGATCTCAAATACTTACGCAGATGCACGACGCTGATCCGTTCGGCGAGATCTCTGTCGACCAAGAGCCAAGTAGCGAAGCCTCAGATCTGCAGCTACATATCGGATTAAACCTGAAGAAATACTGTGATCATTGTGTAGTCATAAATGCTTCTGGATGGCAGGCATCGGTATCGCAATCCGAACCAATAACGTTACGACATGCGGATGATCAAAACTTATTCGGGGCCATAGGAGCAGCATGCCTTGGCGTTGCTCAGCTGTTTAAGGAGGCCGTAGGTTATGAATTCGCGATTGAAGACGGCGTTTTCGACTTATATGATTTCAGAAGAGTGGAAATCGGCGAAACTAGTTCGGCCCGCCCGTATCCCGCTAATGTGGACGTCGGAAAGGTTCTGATGATCGGAGCCGGCTCCGTCGGATCAGCAGCGGGGTACATGTTCAGGTTGCTAAACCTCAAGATGGATTTAAAAGTGGTCGATCATGATGTGGTCAAGGTTCTGAATCTTAACCGGTCCCCGATTTTTGGCAGAAGTTCTTTCGCTCTAAACAAAGCCATTGCGCTTTCACACTTTCTTGAAAGCTCTTCTGTTGTTGCTGATCCGTCAGATAAGGAATGGTCCGAATTCCTCAACCAGGAAGGCAGTCTAAGTAACCGTTTCGATATATGGCTACCGCTCGCTAACGAAAACAATGTCAGATGGTCAATCCAGAACAATATTCCTCCGTTGATGATTCACGCTTCTACCACTCAGAACTGGGGGGTGAATTTTGGTCGACACATTCCAAAGCTATGGGACTGTCTCGCAGATCGTTTTCCTCAGGTAGCTGAAGTCAACGG